>MPMA02066157.1_pt1 | contig 18518 bp, 11 predicted proteins | sample 1617361 | NCBI WGS metagenome assembly MPMA02 (sample SAMN05944807, study PRJNA350692) | marine metagenome | biome: marine; feature: ODZ; material: water; isolation source: 180 m water sample filtered on 0.2 um supor filter | place: Pacific Ocean | collected 2012-04-08 | depth 180m m | reverse complement strand
GCGAAGCCTTCCGTGTCAAATGCGGTGACGGGGCCAATGCCGCACTGGCCGGCAAGGAGCTTTTCCCAAAGAACATCAGCCCCCTGGCCAAACGGGGAGACAACGCCAATGCCGGTGATGACGACGCGCTTTCGTGATGGGTCCGGCATAAAGCAAAACGGGGCAGTCAAGCCAGGCGGCAGCTTGAGTTGCCCCGAAATTCAGTCCCCGTCCTCAGGACTGGGTGTCCTCAATGAATTTGACGACATCCCCGACGCTTTGGAGCTTTTCAGCCTCCTCGTCGGGAATCTCGGTTCCGAATTCCTCCTCCAGAGCCATGACCAGCTCGACAGTGTCGAGCGAGTCCGCGCCCAAGTCCTCGATGAACTTGGCCTCCGGCTTGATTTGGTCCTCGTTGACGCCGAGCTGCTCGACGATGATTTTCTTGATTCGATCTGCGGGTGAATTGTCAGACATAAGTCTCGAAATGTTCGGGGGCTTCTTTAAGAACGCCGTCCGGGGTCGTCAAGCACCTATTCTAAAAAAAACGCTCTACGATGCTCACATCACCATGCCGCCGTCCACGGTGAGCACCTGCCCGGTGACGTAGCCGGTGGGCTCCATCGCTAGAAAAACTGCCGCGTGGGCGATGTCGTCCGGCGAACCGAACCGGCCCAGCGGTACCCGTGCGATAACCTCGCCGCGCACCTTTTCGTCGAGTACGGCGGTCATGTCGGTCTCGATGAAGCCGGGTGCGATGGCGTTAACGGTGATGCCGCGCGGCGCCAACTCCCGGGCAACCGACTTGGTGAAGCCAATCAGGGCCGCCTTGCTGGCGGCGTAGTTGCTCTGGCCGGCGTTGCCGATCAGGCCGATCACCGAGGCGATGTTGATGATGCGCCCGCTGCGCTGCTTGATGAACGGCCGCGTGAACGCCCGGGTGAAGTTGAACGCACCCTTCAGGTTGGTGTTGAGCACGGTGTCCCACTCCTCCTCGCTCATGCGCATGAGCAGGTTGTCGCGGGTGACGCCGGCGTTGTTCACGAGGATGTCCACCCTGCCGGCCGACTCGAGAATCCCCTTCGCGGCGGCATCAACCGCGGCCGTGTCGGACACATCGACGGCCAACGGCCAGGCTTGGCGGCCGAGCGCCTCCACCTCCGCCGCGGCCTTGGCCGAGTTCTCCTCCGTGCGCGAGACGCAGACCACGTCGGCACCCATCCTCGCGTAGGCGATGGCCACCGCGCGGCCGATTCCCCGGCCGGCACCGGTCACCACGGCAACTTTGTCAGCTAACAAGCTCATAAGCAGGCCCTGTTTTGGGTGGCCCGGCGGGGTCGTGTCAATGCGCGATTCGATGCGGGCCGGTCAACGGAAGATCTCCACGACCTCGCGCCGGGCCGGATCGCTCTCCCCGAGCTGGATCAGCGCAGCGTTCCGGTACAGGGCGGAGTCCGGTGGCGAATAGTCCGCCTCGAACCGTTCCCGTTGCCGCTTGAGTTCCTCGATCGAGAAAATATCCAGCGCCACCGGGTCGGTGCTGAAGCGTAGTTGGCCGAGCCCCGCCGTGTAGTGCAGCAGGCATTTGCTCTGGCCCAGGTATTGGCAGAACAACGCATCGGTGATGCTGAGCACCAGCCGATCGCCGAGGTGGCGCCGCTCCTCCGCGTCCTCGAGCGCCAGAATCTCCGGCACCGCCACCGCGAGGACCGAGGCGTTCACGCCGAACCGGCGGGAGTTGTCTATGCTGCCATCGACCAGGCCAACCAGATGGCCCGACACGCCAGCCTGATTGTGGTTGAGCAGGGGACAGATGCTGATGATGCGCGTCAGCTCCCCGGTGAGCAACCGGGAAAGGTGCGACTTGCGACTGGATTTCTCCCCGCCGCGCTCGAAGCCCAGGTCGCCCGAGACCAGCGTGCCAACGATCGACGACTCGTAGGTCACCGCCTCATCCCAGCCAGCGTCCCGGCTCCCGGCCAACTGCACGCCGTGCCGCTTGGCCAAGCCGTCGTAACCGGCCACCCGCAGGCTGGCCAGCGACCGGTCCCAGATGATGATCCGGTCCGGCGAGAGCCGCGCCTCGAGCAGCCCGCGCACCACCGCATCGACCACCGGCTTGCGCGTGCCGCCGATCGGCCCCGGCACTGAGTTGACCTTGATGCCGACCGTGTCGGCCGGGGTGACCAGCGACAGCCAAGCGGTCGCCGCGCTTGGCCTGCCAGTGAGCCGTTTCAGCCCCTCGGAGACCATTTCCGCCACCTTGGCGGCATCGACCTCAAATTCGCGCAGCGCGGACTTGTCCTCCACCAACAGGATGCGCGGCGCAGGCGTCGGAGCGGCCTCCTGCGCTTGGCCAAGCGGGGCCAAGGCCAGGACTCCCGCCAGCGACAGGCAAAAAAAACGTGTGCCCAGCCGGGAATCGGCCCGGCCCGGCCGAATGGGGCGGTGGTTGGTTCTTCCTGGGTGCACGATGAAGCGGACTTAAAGAGAGTGTGCCTCCCTTGACTCGCCCGTGCCGCGATGCTACCACCAGCACCCATGCGGACCACGCAAAAACCCACCGACAGGACCGGCCGGCTTTGGGCGGCGGTTTGCGTGGTGGCTACCCTCTCTGGATGCACTCCACCCGAGCAAAAAGCCCTCGAGGAAGGCAGCCGTCTGCTTGCCGAACGCAAAACCGCCGAGGCGCTTGTCGAACTGGAAAAAGCCAAGGTTTCTATCGAAAATGACGAGATCCTAAAAAAGGAATTCAAGATCACCGGCAAACTCTATAACCAGCTTGGCCTCGCCCACCAAATCCTCTCGCGCTCCGCAAAAGATGACAACGCGAAGAATGATCACAGCACCAAGGCGCTCGAATTTTACGGAAACACCATTAATCAAAATACGCCTCCTGTGATCAAGCAGCGCGCTTATCTAAACCGCGCCTGGCTGTACTTCGAGAATCATAACTTGGAGGATTTAAAGAAATCAAAGGAGAAGGAGGAGGACTTCCGGAAGAATGCCATTAAGGCTGCCGAAGATTTCCATAGAGTTCGGAGCATGACCGGCGACAAGTTTGAGTTTTGGATCGAGAAAGGCACCGTTGAACTGCATGCCAAGCTCTATGACAAGGCGAGTGCCAGCTTTAAAGAAGTGTCAATCAAAAGCTCCGAGGCCAACAACGGCCTCGGCGTGATTAATACGATCGAATCGGACCGAGCTCGGGGATCGGCTCGGGTGGAAAAAAATAAAACGGCCGCCATGTATTTTGAAGAAGCCACCAAACTTGACAAGAACAATGTAAATGCACTTTTAAACCTGGCGATTACTAGGCAGAAATTGAAGCAATACGACGCCGCACTGGAGGCGTACCGCAAATACCTTGACCTGGTGCCGAGCGGGGATTCCGCCATCAAGGATTTAGTCGACAGCATCGAGGAATACCTCAAGCCGGAGCCGATCCCCGAGCCGGAGCCGGTCGCCGAAGTTGAGTCGGAGCCAAAAGAGGAGGCGAAGCCCGAGCCGGTCGTCGCAGAGGTCGAGCCAGCCCCCGAGCCGGAGCCAGCCGAAGTCGTGATCGTTGAGCCGCCCGCTGAAGCGCCCGAGCCGGAGCCGGCCGCGCCCGAACCGGAAGTCACGACCGTGGTCGAGCCCGCACCGCTGCCCGTCCCGGCGGCCAAGCCGGAGCCGACCGCAATCCAACCGGAACCGGCCGGGCCAAGCGAACCCGCGCCGGAGCCGGAAGTCAGCCAAGCGGAAACCACCCCTCCCGAGCCGGAACCGGCCAAGCCGGCCAAGGGCTGGAAACAGCGGCTGAACCCGCTGACCTGGTTCGGCGGTGACGACGAAAAAACAGCAGCCGAGCCGAAGAAGAAAACCAAGCCGCAAATTTCCTGGCGCTCGAACGCGCCCGTTCCGACCACGCCGCTTCCCGGGCCCGGGCCGGTGGCACAGGCCTCCACTAACGCCGTGAGGGTAGCCAGCGTCCTGCCCAGCGCGGTCGCCTTCCCGCGCTACAAATACCTGAACCCGGCCCTGCCCGACAGCGGCGACCGACGGGTGGCCAAGACCTACTTTGAAGACGGCGCGGCGGCGCAGAAATCCGAGGAATGGCAGCGAGCCAAGGCGGCGTACATCGAGGCGGCCAAGGCCGACCCGGCCTGGTTCGACGCCCGGTTTGAGCTTGGCCAGGCGGCCTTTTACACCGGCGACACCAACCTTGCGCTGCAGTCGTTCGAGCACGCCCTGGCCATCAACCCGAACGACGAGCCGGCGCGATTCAACTTCGCCATGTCGCTCGTGCAGGGGAACTACTTCGCCGACGCCGCAAGCGAATTTGAGACCTTCCTGCAGTTCGACCCGGACAACACGGAGGCCCACTTCGAGGCCGGCAAACTGTACGCCGAGAAGCTCAACGACGTGGCCAAGGCCAACGTCCACTACAAGCGCGTGATCGGCCTCCAGCCGGGCCACCCGCAGGCGGTCACCATCCGTTACTGGCTCATTCGCAACAAGGCCAACTAACCCAAACCGCCGGAGCTGCCTTGCCCGTCATCCCCCAGGCCACGATCGAGCAGGTCCGCCACGCCAGCGACATCGTCGAGGTCATCAGCTCGTACCTCCCTCTCAAGCGCGCCGGCACGAACTTCGTCGGCCTCTGCCCGTTCCACAAGGAGAAGACCCCCAGCTTCAACGTCAGTCCATCCAAGCAGATCTTCCACTGCTTCGGCTGCCACAAGGGCGGCGACGTGTTCACGTTCCTGCGCGAGTTCGAGAACCTCTCCTTTGTCGAGTCGGTGCAGCGCCTCGCCGAGCAGGTGCGCATCCCGATTGAGTTCGAGATGAGCCCCGGGCAGCGCGAGGAGGGCTCGCTGAAGGAAAAACTCCGCTCTCTGCACGAGCAGGTGGCCCAGCGATGGGAGACCACCCTGGCCAACGACGCCCGCGCCCAGACCGCCCGCGACTACCTGGCCAAGCGCGGCATCAGCGACGAGGCGGTCAGGCGCTTTCGCATCGGATTCGCGCCGGACGAGTGGGACGACACGATCAACTGGGCCAAGTCGAAGAAACACGACGCCGCCCTGCTCGAAAAGGGCGGCCTCGCCATCGCCGGCGACAAGGGCCAATACGACCGGTTCCGCGGCCGGCTCATTTTCCCGATCTGCGACGAGCAGGGCCGCGTCATCGGCTTCAGCGGCCGGGTGCTCAGCGCCGAGCAGAAGGGCGGCAAATACATCAACTCGCCCGAGACGCCCATCTTCAGCAAACGCCGCGTGATCTACGGGCTGGACAAGGCCAAGCGGCCGATTCTCGACGCCAAGTCCGCCATCGTCTGCGAAGGCCAGCTCGATACCATCGCCTGCCACCTGGCCGGCATCGAGCACGCCGTCGCGCCGCAGGGAACCGCCCTCACTATCGACCAGGCCCGCATTCTCAAGCGATACGCCGAGGAGGTCGTCCTCTGCTTCGACTCCGACACCGCCGGGCAGCAGGCCGCGCTGCGTTCCCTCGACGACCTGCTTGCCAGCGGCCTGGCCATCCGCGTCGCCGTCATCCCGCGGCCGCACGACCCTGACAGCTTCATTCGCGAGAACGGCGCCGATGCCTTCCACCAGTTGGTCACCGACGCGCCCGGATTCTTCGACTTCCTTCTCAGCCACCTCTGCCGCATGCACGATACCGACTCTGACCGCGGCCGGGTCAACATCGTACAGGAAATGCGCGATGCCGTACAAAAAACTGCCAACCAAGTGCTGATCGACACCTACGCGCAAAAGGTCGGCCACCGGCTCGGCGTCGATACCGATGCCGTGCGTGCTGAGTTCAAGAAAAAGAAGCGCGGCTTTCGGCAGCCGGAACCGGAGCACGACGAGCCGCCGCCCGGGGAGGCCGAACAACCGATGGCCAAGCCGGGGCCGGTCGAGTTCTGGCTCCTCAAGCTCGCGCTCATCGACCGGGACTCCACCAGCTGGCTCGAGGCGCACCTTGACCTCGGCTGGGTGACGCACCCCGCCGTTCGCAAAATCGTGCAGCAACACTTCTCCCTGCACGTGGAGAACCCCGACGCCGGCATGCCGGAGCTGCTCGGTATTTTGTCGTCCGACGCGTTCAAGCGGCTCGCCACCGAGGCCGTGGCCGACGGGCGCACCATCCCCGATCCCGCCAAGCAGCTGAAGGACATCGTGCTGCGGCTGCGCAACCAGTTTATCGAGCACCGCCTGGCCGGGATTCAGCGCGAGCTCGCCGGCGCCACCGAGGAGCAGTTGATCAAGCTCATCGCCGAGCGGGCGCAGTTGAAGGAACTCACCCGGCACCCGCTCGAGCCTCTCGCCGGCGCGTGAGTGCGCCCGGCCAAACGCTCACTTGAGGCCAAGTTGGCGGGAGAAGTAGACGAACTCAAGGGCGTAGCGCCGGGCGTGCTGCCTGAGGTTGGCCCCAGCGGCATGACCACCCTCGGTGTTTTCAAAATACAAAACCGGGTGCCCTTGTTCGCGCATTCGAGCAACCATTTTTCTCGCGTGGCCGGGATGCACGCGGTCGTCCTTCGTCGAGGTCTCGATGAACACTTTCGGGTATGCGCGCTCGGGGAACATGTTTTGGTACGGCGAGTACTTGAGGATCGCTGCGCGCATGATCGAGTCCTCCGGATCGCCGTACTCGGCGGCCCAGCTCGCGCCGGCCAGCAACCTGGTGTAGCGCAACATGTCCAGCAGCGGCACACGGCAGACGACCGCGTTCATCAGGTCGGGCCGCTGCGTGAAGATGGCACCCACGAGCAGGCCTCCGTTGCTGCCGCCGGAGATGCCCAGGCGCTTGGGAGAGGTGATGCCGCGCTTGGCCAAGTCCTCCGCCACGGCGATGAAGTCGTCGTACGCCCGCTGGCGGTTCGTCTTGAGCGCGGCCTTGTGCCAGCGCGGCCCAAACTCGCCGCCGCCCCGTATGTTCGCCACCGCGTACGCGCCGCCGCGCTCGAGCCACAACTTGCCGATGGTCGCCGAGTAGCTTGGCTTGAGCGAAATCTCGAAACCGCCGTAGCCGTACAGGATCGTCGGCGTCGAGCCGTCGGGCTTGAGTCCCCTGCGATGAATCACAAAGTACGGCACCACTTCGCCGTCGGCGCTGGTGACCCCGTGCTGGCTGACCTGCAAGCCGTCGGCTCGAAAACGGGCCGGCAGCGACTTGAGCAGCGCCAGCGCATTTGCCCCGGCGTCGTACTCGCTCAGCCGGTCCGGCGTGATGTGATCTTCGTAATTCACCAGCACCGTGTCGGAGTGGGGGCTCGCCGCCGAGAGGGACACCGTGCCGTTGGGCGGCAACGGCAGCGGCTCGGCGCTCCATTTGCCCGTCTCGGTGTCCACGCCAAAGCGCAGGATGCGCCCCTTCACATTTTGCAGCAGCGACACGTAAAGGCCGCTGCGCGACACGGTGACGCCCTCGATGCTTGTCCGGTCGTCCGGCGTATAAATCGTCTCGACGCGCGGCAGCCTGCCGCTTGACCGAAATGCCGCCGCGTTAATCGCCAGCAGCGCCCCCTGCGGAAATGTCTGGCCCGCGACCTTCCACGTCTCGCGCAGGGTGAACAGGATTCGCCCGGCATAAAACCCGGCCGGATCAACAGACTCCGGCAACGGCAGCTGCTGCAGTTCATCGTCGCCGCCGATGAGATGGTATGCCCCGGTGTAGAACGTCAGCGATTGGTCGATCATCGGCAGGGTGGCCTCGCCGGAATCGAGCACACGTGGCCAGATGCCGATGTCCTCGTGGCGCCCCTCGAAAACCGTCTCGGCCCCAGTCAGGGGCGTCCCGCGTCTCCAGCGTTTCACGATGCGCGGATAGCCGGACGCAGTCAGCGAACCGCTGCCCCAGTCGGTGCCGACGAGCAGCGTGTCACGATCCAGCCAGGCGATGCCGGACTTGGCCTCCGGCAGCAAAAAACCGTCCTCGACGAAGCGCTTGGTCACCGCATCGAACTCGCGGTGCACCGACGCGTCCGTCCCGCCGCGCGAGAGCTTGATGAGGCAGCGCTCGTAGTCGGGAGCCAGCCAGGTGATACCCTTGTAAACCCAGTTTTCATCCTCGGCCTTGGCCAGTGCATCGATGTCGAGCACTGTTTCCCACTCCGGCTCGGCGGTACGGTACGAGGCCAGTGTCGTCTGCCGCAGGATGCCCCGCACATGCTCGGCGTCCCGCCAGAAATTGTACATGTACAGACCACGAACCGAGCCGTACGGGATGCGGTCCTTCGCGTTTAGCAACGCCTCCGCCTGCGCGAGGAAGTGCTCGTAGCGCGCGTCGGCCTGCAGCTCGGCGAGGGTTTCGCCGTTGCGTTGCTCCACCCAGTCTAGCGCGCGCTTGCCATCGATCTCCTCCAGCCAAAGAAACGGGTCGTCGAGAATCGGCGGACGCTTGGGCAATGGTTCAGCCAAGGCCGCGATCGTCATGAGCAGTCCGCAAAAGTAAAAGGTCCAAGTTTTCATGGCTGCGCCAGACGCTATCGCGCCGGGCGGCCCGAAACAACCAAGCGCTTGGCCAGATCGTACTGCATCCGCTCCCGCTAATTCACAGGTGACGCGGTGCCGAACAGCAATTGGTGCCCGATCGAGAGGATGCCGAAATCGACGATGATGTGGGAGAGCCACACGCCCAGCAGGGAGCCTTGGCGCACATACATCCCGCTCCAGATCACGCCACCCAACCCGATTGAGAAGCTGAGAAAGAGGGCGAGGGGCACGGGAAAAAATTGCAGCAAGACCACCACGTGATGACCCATGAAGGCCGCCCCAGCGAGCGCGTGCGCCAGACCGGCGGGCATCAATTGGCGCAGTCCGCCAAAGACAAACCAGCGCCAGTAGTATTCCTCCAGCAGCGAATGCAGCACGGCAAGGCAAATGCCGAAAGCCCAGTAGTTGCCCCGGTTCAGGCCCAGGCCGGTGACGGTGTCGTTGATGCGGACCGCATTTGTGCGAACCGGCTCGCCGATCCATTGGGTTTGCATGAGCAGAAACATCAACCCCACGAGGCTCGCGCCCATGAGGAGGCCCGAGGGCAGCGTTCGCCAGTGGCGTGCCTCCGTCCAGGCCGGCCGCTCGACGCGGTGCTTCAAAATCCAAGGCACCGCGATGATCGGCCACGCCAGTGTGAACAGCTTGGTGCCGGAATAGGCCGCCTGTGCCAGGCCCACCCCCTTGGCAAACACGAAATAAAGCAGCGCCCCGAACAGAGGCAGCACCACGGCCGGCAGCACCACGGCCCAGGTTCGACTGCGATGTTGCGCCTCGGTCAGGCTGGAAGCGTTACTCCACTCAAACCCGCCCGCCAGTTGATTGCCTTCCGACATGTCAGCAAACGCCCAAGCTCCATCGATTCGATAATTTGATTCAAGCCAAATGAAACGCTGCCCCCAAACCCAGCGCTTGGCCAAGCGCTATTTTCTCTCGAGGTCTTTGCGGGGGAAGAGCGGGGTGGGCTTGTTGCAGGCATGGCCCTTGGCCAAGCCGCCCCACTTGACCAGACTGAAGTTCGCCGGCGAGTCGTCGAGGCCAAGCTGCCTGAAAATTTTCTCCGCCGTCTCCGGGATCACCGGCCAAAGCAGCACCGCCAAAATCCGGCAGACCTCGGCCAGGTTGTACAGCACCTCGTTGAGGCGGTCGGCCTGGTCCTCCTGCTTGGCCAGCTTGAACGGTGCGGTTTGCTCGACGTATTGGTTGGCCCGGTCGACCAGTCCCCAGACGCTGACCAGCGCCGCCTGCAAGTGGTGCGCCTCGTAGTTCACGCGCGCCTCGACGACCCATTTTTCAGCGTCGGCTGCCAATTCGTCGGAGACCGCCTCGAGCGTACCGCTGCGGTAACGGTTGAGCATCGAGAGCGATCGGTTGACGAGGTTGCCCAGGCCGTTGGCCAACTCCGCGGAGTAGCGGGCCTGAAAACTTTCATCCGTCCAGTTGCCGTCCGGGCCGATGTCCAGCTCGCGAACGACGTAGTAGCGGAACGCGTCAACGCCCCACTCATCGATCACAGCAATGGGATCGACGACATTGCCGGTGGTCTTGCTCATCTTCTGGCCGTCCTTCTGCCACCAGCCGTGCACGAGCACCTGCCCCGGCAGGGGCAGCTCCATCGCCTTGAGCATGATCGGCCAGTAGACGGCGTGAAACTTCAGGATGTCCTTGCCGATGACATGAATGTCCGCCGGCCAGAGCGACGGGGCGTCCGGCTTGGCCTCTAGGCCTGTCGGCCCGACCACTGCGGAGTCGCCGAGCGCCGCCGGGATGCTGGCGTAGTTGCTCAGCGCGTCGAACCAGACGTATGTCACGTATTCCTCGTCGAACGGCAGCGGAATCCCCCACTCGAGCCGCTCCTTGGGCCGCGTAATGCAGAGGTCTTCCAGCGTGTTGTTCTTGAGAAAACCAAGCACTTCGTTTCGCCGCGTCTCCGGTTGGACGAAGCCGGGGTTGGCATCGATGTGATCGATCAGCCACTGCTGCTGTTCACCCAGTTTGAAGTAGTAGTTGTGCTCCACCAACTCGGCGACCTCTCCGTAGATCGGATCGAACGTGCCATCCTCGCGCCGGTCTTTCTCGGTCAAGAAGGTCTCCTGCTGGGCGGAGTAAAATCCACGATACTCCGCCTGGTAGAAATGGCCGGCGTCGTACAGTTTCTGCAGCACCGCCCGGACAAAAACCTTGTGGCGTTGCGACGACGTGCGGACAAAGTCGGCATTGGTCAGGTTCAGCCGGCCTGCAAACGTCTCCCAGACTGCCGCGAACTCATCGCAATACGCCTGCGGATCCTTGCCGGCGGCCTTGGCGGCGGCCTGCACCTTTTGGCCGTGCTCATCGAGGCCGGTCAGGTAAAACACCTCCTGCCCCAGGCTGCGGTGCGTCCGGGCGATGATGTCGGTGATGACTTTCTCGTAGGCGTGGCCGAGGTGAGGCTCCCCGTTGACGTAGTCGATGGCAGTGGTCAGGTAAAACCGTTTACTCATCCGTCGCCCACTATGCGGCCAAGGCCAAGCGCTTGGCAATCACAGGGTGCCTGCTTGGCCAAGCGGGATCAATTATCCTTCGACTTGGAATTGAAGTCGAGTTTGTCGAACGGACTGCAGGACGCCTCAAAATATCCAGCAACCGTCTCTCCCTCCCTGCGACTCGCCGCAGTCAATTTGAGTTCGCCCCTGGCCCAGCCGATTCGTTTGAATTTGACCGATCCCTGCCTGCCCATCCGGACAAACCCCCAGATGGTGAAGCCGTCGATCGGGATGCTGTCGGACACGTTGTAGAAGCCGGGATCGACCATCAGGTTGACCATCACCTCCCTTGGCGAGCCCTTGATGCTACCGACTGCCGAAATCACAGGGAACCCATACCGCGATGTGCCCTGGGTTGTCGCAGCACTCGCCCGCATGTCGGTGATCTCAAGCGGCTCACCGCCATGGATCAATTCAATGATGCATTCACCGATCTTGTTTTGAAAAGAGAGATCACCCGACTCCGACCACTCGGTTTTGAACGTGCACTTCATTGTCAGCAACTTGGGTTTTGCTTTTGCTCCGCCACTACCTCGCATCTTTTTGGGCCAAAGTGGAATGGGTCCGGTTAACTCCGCGGCCAGCAAGTTTTGTCGCTTGGAAATAAAACGGCGCACAGAATCAACGGCTGGATCATACAGCCTCGGCGGCAAATGTGTGTGGGGCCGCAGCATCGGCCCAAGTTTGCCCAGTTTCGCCTGCAGAGCCTGCTCATCCCATACCTCGTCCAGAACCTTGAGTAACTCGGATCGGTAACGCTCTCGACCTTTCTCGGTGTTGTAGAGTCGATGCGCGACGGCCCCCTCAGCCATGACGGACAAGGGTGTGCCAGCCTGGCTGGCCTTGCCACTGCGCGCCCGAAACACACCGTCGGCGCCCCATGGAATGAACTTGAACCGGGCGGATGCCGGATCGTTATAGATGAAAAAGTTATTCTGGTTGCCAGTGTACCCATCGTTGAAGCCAATCAGGCATTCCATTGCCCAGTAGCGATAAAAACCATCGAGATCGATTACTTTGCCGACGGCGTCAAAGAGTTGATCATCCGGCACCGACAACGCCCTGGTCGCCTTGAGCAAGTCACTGCGATCGGTTTTCTTCGCGTTGGTCTTGGCCTCAAATGTTCCTGCCGCCTTCTCGGTGAAGTCGCTGATCTGCCCCTCGTAAAGGTTCCCACTCGCCTTCGTAAAATGACGCTTGAGAAAATCCTTCCGCACCGATTCGACGTGACTGTAAATCCCGAGATATTCGCCATTCACCGTGACGCGCGCGAAGTTGCAGCGCGGTGCCGGTATGCCCGCTTTGCGGAACAGCTCGTACGCCATGTGCTGTTTCACCAGCGATGCGTCGGTGTCGTTGTTGTTCAGTGTCATCAATGAGACACCCTCGAATTCCTGCTCTGTCCCAAACTTGTCGAAGTTGATCTTGATCGATGGCCGTTGGGCATTCACGGAACCGAGTAATCCCTTCTTGCGCAGTCCCACATTCTTGAACAGCTTGCCGCCTATGGTGACATCGCCTTTGAAATAGTGATACGGATTGGGTCGCGGCTTGCCTGATTTGCGGGGGGTGATCAACCCGAAAAGATCGTGATGCTCATACCTCATCTTTTTCCAGTCCTCGGCAGGCAACGCAATCTTCACCTCAAGCAACCGGTCAACCTTAAACGGATCCGCCTCAACCGGGATATCGGCACAAGACAGCAGGAGGAAAGTTGCAATCGCAACCTGAACGAAACTTAATCGTGACATTTGTTGGCTGCGGTGAGAGTGAGGAAACCCGGTAACTCTGCAAGTACATTTCAGAGGGAATAAGCCTTAATCCCGGACCGGCTGGGCGATGCGGAGGTAGGCGAAGAAGTCTCGGAGCTGCTGGTCGCTCAGGCCGGCAAGCAGCCCCTCCGGCATCAGGCTGCGCGGGCTGGCTTTTGACGACTCGACCTGCGACTGCTTGACTACCGCGTCGCCTCCGTCGATGCCGCGCAGGATGAGCAGCTTGTCGGTGCGATCGGCCAGGAAACCGCTGATCAGCCGCCCATCCCGCGTGCGCACCTGCATGTGCTCGAAGCCTTCCCGAATTTCGCGGCTGGGATCGAGAATGGCCGGCAGCAGGGTGTCGAGATCGTCGCGCTGATAGTGAGTGAGGTTCGGGCCGATCCGGCCGCCTTTGTGGAACAACTTGTGGCAGGCCGCGCAACGCTGCATGAACAACTCGCGCCCGCGATACGGGCTGCCGGGCCGCCCCTCCACCAACGCACGCACCCGGGCTATCTCCGCCGCCTGGCCCGTCGCCGCACGGCCAGCACTGGGCCAAAGTTGACTCGATTGGCGGGCGACCTCGCCGCCGTGGCCCAACAAGACCTCCACGGTTGCCAGCGGCACATCGCGCTTGGCCAAGCGGCCCGACTCGACAGCGGCCAGCAACCGGCGACTCCACGCGGGGCGGCTGGCGAGAAACGAAACCGCCGCCGACCGGGCCGCCTCGGGAAAATTCGCGTAATGCCCGGCGACCGCCTTGCCAAGCGAGTCATCGCCGAACCGTTGCAACGCCAGCAGTCCCGCCGAGAGCACGCCGGTATCGGTCTCGCGTTGCACCAGTCGCAGCAGGGCTTGCTGCAAACCGGCAGCCCCGACATCGCTCGAGGCGCGGATAAGCTCGACCCGATCCTTGGCCGGCCGGGCGGCATCGCCGATGACCTGCAGCGCTTGACCAAGTGCGGCGGAGTCGCCCAGGCGCACCCGCAACACCAGCGGCGGGTTGTCGAGCCGCCGCAGTTGCTCGAGCAACTCGTCCGGCAGCCGGGGCAACGCCTGCCCCTCGAGCGCCTTGCTGAAGCCGGCCATCAACTTGTCGCGGTGCCCTTGAGTCGGCGCGTTTTTCAGCAACGCCGCGCAGCCGATGAAATCGTCCTGCCGCCCCCGGGCCGCCAAGCGGCGCATGAGCCGCTCAAGAATGTGCCGCTCGGCCATCGGTTGCCGGTAGAGCGTCGCGTCGCTAAACAACTCCAGCACGGCGGCGCGGTCGTTTTCGCAATGCCTCTCAAGCACCAGCCAGCATTGCATGGGGATGAACGGATCATCGACATCGGCGTCGCGGCGGAGCAGCTCGGCAGCCAGGCCAAGCGCCTGGTCACGCGGAAGGCGAATCGCCGTGCCGGCAATCTGCGAGCGCACCTCGGGGTGCCCCTCGCGCTGAGCCAAGCGGCGAACCGCGTTGAAAAAACCAGCGGACAATTCGCGCTCGTCGCCACGCAGCCGGACGGCCCAGGCACGGACGTGCGGGTACGGATGCTCCAGCAACCCGGTGGCGGATGCATCGTCGAGCCCGCCGACCTGGTGCAGCGCCCACAGTCCGTGCAGCGCGGCCCGGCCGGTTTCGGCTTTGACCCATTTTCGCAGCTTGTCCGTTGTTGCCTCATTGGCGCGTTGGCCCAGCAGGCGCACGGCAGTCTGCCGGTGCCACTTGTTTGGGTGCGACAAAAGTGGGATAAGCTGCTCGTCTGTTTTTGCGCGAAGATCGGTGTCGGCTACGCGCGGTTTGGCCTTGGCTTGCAGCCGGTAAATACGGCCGGAGGTGGGATCGATCTGGCTTTGGTAATGCTGGCCGTGCGCGATGTAGCGCTCGTAAAAATCGGCGATGAGCAGCGAGCCGTCCGGGGCGTTGGCCATGTACACCGGGCGGAAGGCGACGTCGGAATTTTTCACCGGGAAACCGATGTCGCGCGTAGTGAACGACGCCCCGCGCACGACGCGCTTGCTCAGCACGAGGTGGTGGTGCAGCGGGTCGGCGCCGAGCAGCCTGCCCTGCCACGCGCCGGGCATCGCGGAGCCGTTGACTGCGATGACGTTGTGGGAGAAGCGCGGGATGCTGCCGCCAGGCATCATCGGCATTTCGCCGAACGCGAACGGATTGTCCGGCGGCCCGAACTTGCCCGGGCTTTTGCCCTGCTTCAGGTAGAGGCCGCTTTGCACGTAGTGAAAGCCGCGCGTGCCGCCGCCGTTGTGGCCGGAGAACAAACGGCCATCGGCGTCGAACTCCAGCCCGAACACGTTGCCGCCGCCCTCGGCGAAAATCTCAAACTCGCGCGACCGGGGGTGGTAGCGCCAAACCATGCAGCCCTCGAAGTGCACCCCCGCCGCGCCCGGCGGATCGATGCCGGGCCGGGTGACGCGGCAGCTCACCGTGCTGCCCTGCGCGCCGTACAGCCAGCCGTCCGGCCCCCAGGTGATGCCGTTGGCCACCGAGTGCGTGTCCTCAAAACCGAAGCCGGCCAGATGCGCCACCGGGTCGCCGTCCGGGATGTCGTCAGCGTTGCGGTCCGGATAAAACAGCAGATGCGGCGTGTGCATCACCCAAATCCCGTCGTGGCCGGGCAGCGCGGCGTTGGCGAGGCTGAGCTTGTCGGCGAAAACCTTGTGCGTGTCGTAGCTGCCGTCGCCGTCGATGTCCTCATGCACGGTGACGCGGCTGCGGCCGGGCGTGTGGTGTGGCGGTGGCTTGGGGTGGCGGTCGTACTTGGCCCGATAATATTTGTCACGGCTGATCTGCCGCAGGCCGGCCGGGTACGGGTACTGCACGTAATGCGACACCCACAGCCGCCCACGCGCATCGAAACTGAGATACGTCGGCTGCGTGACCAGCGGCTCGTGCAGCACAGTCTCGATGGCCAAGCCGTCCTCCAACTCGAATCGCGCAAGACTCTCGCCAGGGCTGAGCCGCTCGCCGTGCACCAGTGTCTGAGCCTCGAAGAGCACCCGGCTGGCCTCATGAAACTGATCGTAGGCTGCCCGGGCCGGCTTGACCTCGAGCGCCTGGCCAGGCGGCGGGGCCGTGCCGGGTTGATATTCCCACTCGCCACTGAACAGGCATTCGAGAAAGTAGCCCTGAATCGAGGGGCCGCTGCCCCGAAATCGGCCGGAGCCGTCGCGGTTGAACACCTTGATGGCCAGCTCATTCCATCTGCCCTTGGCCAAGGCGCCCGGCGGCACCTTGTAGCGCTTGGCCAAGCGGTCGCTTGGCTTGGCATCCGGCGGGAAGCTGCCCGCGCCGCCGAGGCGTTTGCCGTTGAGAAACACTGCGTGGGCGGCGTGGCTCGAGTCGATTGTCAGCGTGACCGATTCCACCCAGAGATCACGCCCCCCAAGCGTCGCCCAGTTGTCCGGCACCTTCACCCAGCAGCGGTACCACCCGGTGCCGGCAGGCCGCGCGCCCTCGACCTCCCCCGGCACGGCAACCGGCCGCCACACCTGCGCCCAAGCACCAGGCCAAGCGGCAAGGAGAACCAGAACAAATGCTGGTCGAAGTAAGTTCACTGAGAAATAAGGCGAGGCGGATTATGGGAACGCAACACCGCCTGAGCAACCATCGCCTGCGTTGGACGGAGTCAGTCTGCGTTGTCCCGGCTGGTGGTTTCGTAAAGCCACTTAACTGGGAAGGCGGTGATTTGCACGGTGTCCAGATGGCCCCTGCGCCGATCGCCGGCTGAGTGGCCGAGGAGTACTTGGTCGTCGATGAATGTCATGGCAGTATAGCAGTACCAGCCGTAAGGGTCATCCTGCAGTGTCTTGGGCACGCTCCAGGTTTTGCCATCGTCACGCGAGATGGCCACGGTGAAGGGAGTGCGGTAGCCGCGCAGTTCGGGCGTGATTCCGGAGTGGTCATTCCACGCCAACAGCAGGTCGCCGGTGGACGGGATGCGCTCGATGGTTGCCGGCGAACGAGGGGAAATGATCTTGGACGCGCGCAGCGGCGGCCAAGTGTCGCCACCGTCCCGCGAGAACGAAACAAACTGACTGCCGCCATCGGTCCGGCAAAACATCATCAATCTGCCATCCTTCAGCTCCACCACGCCCGGCTCCTGGGTCATGACGCGTTTGCCGGCTTGGTCATGGGTTTTCATCGTGGTTTTGCTACGACGCCAGCTTTGGCCGTTGTCGTCTGACAAGTAACACATGATGATGCCCGCCCAGTCTGGCTTGGCGTATCCGGGCAAATTATGCAACGCCACCGGCGCAATCAGCCGCCCGCTTTTTTTCAACTGCACCACGCGGTCGTTGTTCATCACGTAATAACCCACCGGGGCGTTGATGACCTCCGCGGGTTCGCTCCACGTTATCCCTTCGTCGATTGAACGGCGCAACAGCGGCCGGCAGTCCTGCAGAGAGTTTTTGCGCAGATAAAAAAGCGTGATACTCCCGTCGCCCAGGCGCAGCAGCGAGACGGACATGATATTCAAGTCGCCCTCGTTGCGCAGCGCGACCTTGTCGCTGGTGGTCCAGGTCTTGCCGGCATCACTCGAATACCGGGCCGCCAGGTGAGCCTTGGAGTGGTCGCCGGCACCATCGGTGAAATGCGTATACATAAACATCATTCGCCCATCCTTCAGCCGAATAAAGTCTCCCTCGCTGTTGCGTGGGTTGCCCGGCCCGGGGGGCAGGCGCAAGGCGGTTTGTGGTTCGTCTGCGGCAGATGCCAATCCTTGGCCGGCCACGAGTAACAAGGCGGCCAGGCCAACGGGAAAAGTGCCATGGATGAATTGATTCATTCGTCGACCTTGAGTTCGCCGGGCAGCGGCCAGACATGGCCCAGTGGCTTGTCCGAGCGCTGCCATTCGCCATTGGCCGGCGGCTTGGTGCCGTAGGAATAAATCGTTTGGCCTTGGTGGACTCGCGTCCATTCATGGAGCGTCAGGAGATACCTCTGGCCAAGCGCGTCGGGGTCGGTGGCAGCGTGGAAGAGGGCATCGGCGGCCTTGGCTAGGCGCACAAGTCGGCCGGTGGATTCGTTCCTGCCGATGGCAACCGTGCCATCACCCGGCCTGGGCTGGGCGAAGAACCGGGGAGCAGTGTCGCTGTGATGCACTGTTGAAAAACTTGAACCGGCATCGCCCGGTTGCTCGTAAACGGGAACCGGGAGGTTCAGCCGGGGATCGTCGAGTTGCAGGCGGTACATGATCTGGTTGTAGTCGTAGAACGGCGTCGGGTGCTTGTTGCCCGAGAAGGTAAACGTGTAGGTGGCCTCGAAAAAAATGACGCGGCTGCCATCCTTGGCGAAGTAGGGATGCTGCTTGGGATTGTAGAAGCTGTAGTCATCGTGAGTGACGATTTTCCGGGCGTAGACCCATGGGCCTTCCGGACGCACGGCCTCGGCGAACCAGATCTCGCCGAGCATCGACGAGCCAAACGACTGCGAGATCACCATGACCCAGCGTTGCCGGTGCTTGTTCCAATAGACCGAGCCGTGCTGGGTCAGCACCGGCTTGCCGGTTTCGACGTCGATCAAGTGGAGGGGTGACTCGATTGCGGAGATTTTTTTATCAGAGACCAGTTTGTTCACCTGATTGAGATCCATCTTCGGTCGTCCGCGTTGCCAATCGGGTTTCAGGCTGCCGTCCGGGTTTCGCTGCACGCCGGTCTCGGTGCCGGACCGGAGGAAGGTGCGAGTCTCGTACCGTGAAGGGTCGAGGTAGCTTTCGAGGTTCGCACGGACCCGCACAAGCGGCATACCTCCGGCGAAGTAAACATACTCG
>MPMA02234426.1_pt1 | contig 18580 bp, 17 predicted proteins | sample 1617361 | NCBI WGS metagenome assembly MPMA02 (sample SAMN05944807, study PRJNA350692) | marine metagenome | biome: marine; feature: ODZ; material: water; isolation source: 180 m water sample filtered on 0.2 um supor filter | place: Pacific Ocean | collected 2012-04-08 | depth 180m m | reverse complement strand
TTGGTCGAGAACTATTTCGCCAAGATCAAGGAATTCCGGGGCATTGCTACGCGCTACGACAAAACCGACACAAGCTATGCCGCAAACTTGAGCCTCGTCGCCACCATCATTGATTTGCGTTAATTGTCAACGGACCCTAGTGCAACGGGAGCAACGTGATCCGCCGCCACTGCGGCGCCCCCGCGGAGGCTGCGGACCGAAGGTCTGCCGCCGTGAGTGACAAAACTGCAACGGGAGCAACGCGACCCGCCGCCGTGAGCGATAAGAATCCTAGAGTGGATCTCACTACGTGAGATCCACTCTAGGATTTGAAAAAAGATTCCGCGTCGCCGCGGTGCTCCTGCTTGGCGGCAATGTTTTGCCGCGCCCGCTCGATCTCGGCTTCCAGGCCGGCAATGCGGTCGTTCAATTCGCCGACCGACATGAGCGCCAATTCGTCGTCACTCAGGCGTTCCGGCGGCGGCGCGATTTCGTCGTCGTCAAAGCTCATGGCCCTACTTCCCGAAACCTTTCCTGGCGGCGCTATTAATCCGCAGCCGATTGCAGTATGTCACCCTTTGCCCCAAACGCGGATATCCCTCTCGCTGCGGCTGGAGATCAATAAATGAGCGATGCCCTTCCCCAGACCATGACCGCCATCGAGATCAGCACGCCCGGCGGGCCGGAAGTGCTGCGGCCGGTGCCACGCCCGCGGCCCGAGCCGGCGGCCGAAGAGGTTTTGATAAAGGTGGCGGCGGCCGGCATCAACCGGCCCGACGTCATGCAGCGGGCCGGCGCCTACCCGGCGCCGCCCGGGGCCTCCGATCTGCCGGGGCTCGAGGTGGCGGGCACGGTGGTGGCCTTGGGCCACGAAGTCACGGCCTGGCGGCTCGGCGATGCGGTCTGCGCATTGGTGTCGGGCGGCGGCTATGCCGAATACTGTGTCGCGCCCGAGACCCAGGCGCTGCCCGTGCCGGCACCGCTGACCATGCTGCAGGCGGCGGCGCTGCCGGAAACCGTCTTCACCGTCTGGACCAATGTCTTCAAGCGCGGCCGCTTGGCCCCGGGTGAGGTGTTGTTGGTGCACGGCGGCTCGTCGGGTATCGGCACCATTGCCATCCAGATGGCTAGGGCGCTCGGCGCCCGGGTGCTGACGACGGCGGGCAGCGACGAGAAATGCCGGGCCTGCGAGGAATTGGGGGCGCAGCAGGGTATCAACTACCGGCAACAGGATTTCGTCGCCGAAATCAAAAAAGCCACCGCGGGCGCCGGGGTCGACGTCATCCTCGACATGGTGGGCGGCGACTACCTGGGGCGCAACCTGGCGGCGCTGGCGCCCGAGGGACGTCTGGTTCAGATCGCGGTTCTCGAGGGGGCGGAGGTGACGCTGCCGTTGCTGGCCGTCATGGTCAAGCGCCTGAGCATTACCGGCTCGACGCTCAGGCCACAAAGCGTGGCGGCCAAGGCGGCCATGGCCGAGGGCTTGCGCCAGAACATCTGGCCGCTGCTGGAATCCGGCGCCATTGCGCCGGTGATCGATTCGAGCTATCCCCTGGCCGCCGCCGCCGAGGCCCACGCCCGCCTGGAGAGCGGCGCCCATATCGGCAAGATCGTGCTGACAAACTGAGACCGAGACGGTATTGTCGCGAACCTCGCCCGCCTCGGCAGAGGCCGGGCGACAACCTGGGCCGCCGCCATGCACCAGGCTGGCGGCAAAGGCCCAAACAGCCACCCCCTTAGATGGGTTCCGGCGGCAACCGGGACCGGGCTCGTGAAGGAGAGCAGCCAATGGTGACGCCCCTAATGCCCAAGGCCACGGCCGTTTGGCTGGTCGACAACACGGCCTTGACGTTCGAACAGATCGGCAGCTTCTGCGGTCTCCACCCGCTCGAGGTCAAGGGCATCGCCGATGACGAGGTCGCGGTCGGCATCCAGGGTCTCGATCCCATCTCCAACGGCCAATTGACAGCGGAGGAAATCGAGCGCTGCCTGAGCGATAGCAGCGCCCGCCTGGAACTCGCCGAATCCAACATGCCCAGGCCCCAGGCGCGCACTTCCGGGCCGCGCTACACGCCGGTCTCCAAGCGCCAGGACCGGCCATCCGCCATCATGTGGCTGCTGCGCTACCACGAGGAACTCTCCGACGCCCAGGTTTCGAAATTGGTCGGGACCACCAAGCCGACCATCAATTCGGTGCGCGAACGCACGCATTGGAACATCGCCAACATCAAGCCCATGGATCCGGTTTCTCTGGGCATGTGCACCCAGGCCGAGCTTGACACCGCGGTGACCAAGGCCCAGGCGCGGCGACGCGCCCGTGAGGAAAAGGAACTCAAGAGCCAAGGCGGCAAGGGCGCCGGCACCGCCGCGGCCGCTACGGCGGCGGCGACGGCGGCGACGGCGACCGAGACACCCGAGGTGAAGCCCGAACAGGCGCCGCCGGATTTGTCGCCGAGGCTGCCCGTGGAAGAGGAAAAGGCCACCGCCGAGAGCGTCTTCGGCGCCGCCGCCGAAGCCCCCGAGAGCGAGCCCGAGCCGGCGCTGGACCCCGATGCGATCTTCAGCCGGGCCGATCCGTCGGACCAGCCGGACCAACCTGCCGAGCCCACACCTGCCCCCGCCGCAGCCGCAGCCGAGGGGGAAAACGAAAAGGAGGAAGCGGAGAAACCCGCCTAACGCCGGTCGAGCGCTACATAGTCCCTGGGCTCCGGCCCGACGTAGTGCAGCAGCGGCCGGATCAGGATGTTGTTGGCCAATTGCTCCAGCACCTGCACCGTCCAGCCCGGCACCCGGCCGACGGCGAAGATGGGCACGAACAGATCTTCGGGAATGCCGTGCAGGTAGTAGGCCACGCCTGAATAGAAGTCGACGTTGACGTTGACGCCGTGGCGGGCATAGGGCTGCATGGCGCCGACCACGGCCTGCAGAATCTCGTACCACTGGGGCTGGCCCATCTCGCGGCCCAGCTTTTCCACACCCTCGCGCATGTGCCGGGCTCGCGGATCCTCGGTGCGATAGACGCGGTGGCCGAAGCCGGTCACGGGCTGCTTGGCCCGGCGCTTGGCCTTGACGTAGTCGGCCGCCTTGGCGGCTTCGCCGATCTCGGCCGCCATGCGCATGACGTCCTCGGCGGCACCGCCATGGGCCGGCCCCGAAAGCGCCGCCACGGCGGCGCTGGCGGCGGCGTGGAAATTGGCGTTGGTGCCCGAGACCACGCGGGCGGTGAACGAAGAAGCGTTGGAGCCGTGCTCGGCGTGGAGCACGAAATCGGTGTCCATCAGTCGGGCCGCCGCGGCGCTGGGCGCTTCGCCCTTGAGCATGTAGAGGAAATTGGCGGCGTGGCCGAGCTCTGGATCGGGCGCCACCGGCGGCCGCCCCTGGCGCAGGTTGTGGTGGCTGGCGACGATGAGGGGTACCTGCGAGGTCAGCCGAACGCCCTTGCGCAATATGGCGGCGGGCGAGCTCTCGTCGAGGTCGGGGTCGAAGGCACCGAGGGCCGAAACCGCGGTGCGCAGGACCTCCATGGGATGGGCCTGGCCGAGAGCGCGCACGATCTCGACCACGGCCTCGGGCAACTTGCGCGCCGCCTTGAGTTCGGCATCGAAGGCCGCCAGCGCGTCGGCATCGGGCAGTTCGCCATGCAGCAGCAAATACGCCGTCTCCTCGAAGCTGGAGTGCTGGGCCAGGTCGTGGATCGAATAGCCGCGGTAGCGCAGCTCGCCGGCCCGGCCGTCGATATGGGTGGTTTCGGTGCGATCGAAGTGCACGCCCATCAGTCCCCTATGGATCTTGACGTCGGCCGCTGCCTGGTCGTTCATGGTGCTGGTTCCAGTCTGGAGCTGGTCGCTTGCTGGGGCGAAGGTGCCAGGTTATGAAGCAGCAGCGGACGGGGTAAGATCCAGAGCTCAGGTTTGCACAGGGCCAACAGCGCCAACAGGGCCAACAGCGCCAACAGCGCCAACAGGGCCAAGGGGGCTCATGGACATCGTCGCCGAACTCATCGCCAAGGTGCGCGGGCAGGGCCGCTGCGTGGTCTTTGCCGAGGGCACCGAGGAGCGCGTCCTGGCCGCCGCCGGACGGCTCGTCGAGCACGACATCGCCCGGCCGCTCCTGGTCGGCCCGGCGGCCGAGGTGGCGGCGGCGGCGGCGGCGGCCGGCCTGGCTACGAACGACGTGCGCATCGCCGATCCCGCGGAAACGGACCTCGAGCAGCTGGCCCAAAGCTATGCCCAGGGACCACGCCGGCTGGAGGCCAAACTGGCCCGCCGCCTGTTGCGCAAACCACTGCATTTCGCCGCCGCCATGGTGGCCCAAGGCAAGGCCGACGCCCTGGTGGCGGGCGTCGCCAACCCCACCCGCCGGGTGATCGAGGCCGGCTTGATGGCGATCGGTCTGGCCGACGGCATAGAGACGCCGTCGAGCTTCTTTGTCATGGAGATTCCCGGCCATGGCGGCGGCCAGGATCGGGTTCTGCTGTTTGCCGACTGCGCCGTGACGGTCGAGCCGACGGCCAGGGAACTTGCCGACATCGCCCTGGCCTCGGCCGCCAGCGCCAGACTGCTGCTGGACCAGCCGCCCAGGCTGGCGCTGCTCTCGTTCTCGACCCACGGCAGCGCCCAACACGCCCGTATCGACAAGGTCCGGGCCGCCCTGGAACGGCTGCGCGAGTTGGCGCCCGAGCTGGCCGTCGACGGCGAACTGCAGGCCGATGCGGCGCTCAGCCCCGCCGTCGCGGCGCACAAGGTGCGGCGCCTAAGCGCCGTCGCCGGCCAGGCCAACGTACTGATCTTTCCCGACCTCGACGCCGGCAACATCGGCTACAAGCTAAGCCAGATAATGTCGGGCGGGCGCGCCATCGGCCCCATCCTGCAGGGTTTCGCCAAGCCGCTGGCCGACCTCTCGCGGGGCGCCAGCGTCGACGAAATCGTGGCCGCCTCGGCCGTCACGCTGAGCCTCGCCGCCGCCACCGGCGGCGCCACAGGCGGATCTTAGTCAAGTATCGCCGGCGCCTTCTTCTTCGCCACCCTCTTCGCCTTCCGCCGGGCCCCGCTGGCGGGCTCGCAAGACAAGAAAATTGAATGCCGCCCGGGCCCGCACTTCGGCCGTGGCGTCGCGCAGCAGACGGTCGAAAAAGTGAAAGCCCTGGTGAATGGCGATGATGTCGAAAGCGACCTGGGAGGCGTCGATGTTGGCCCGGAACTGGCCTGCCTCGATGGCCTCGGTGACGGCCGCCTCCAGGTTCTTGAGCCAATCCTTCTGGATGCGGGCGAGAAAATAGCGGCAGATTCCAGGACGATCGTCGAGCTCGGCCGAGGCACTGACGAAAATGCAGCCACCCGGCAGCTCCGGCAGGCGGGTCCAGCGCAACCAGTTCTCAAACAGCACCCTGAGCCTGGCTTCACCCGGTTCGGCGCGTTGCGCGGGCACGATGATGCGGTTGCCGAACATGCCCGCCGCGGCCTGCAGCACCGAAAGCTGCAGCGCCTCCTTGGTGCCGAAATGGGCGATCAGCCCGCTTTTCGATATCGCCAGTTCCTTGGCCAAACCGCCAATGGTCAAACCTTCCAGCCCGACCACGCTGGCCAGACCGATGGCATGTCGCAAAATGGCGTCGCGCGTTTCTGCCCCTTTGCCCATGATGGATATATACCGACCGACCGTTCGTTTTCAAGGGTGATCGAAGCAAAAGCCCTTAGAATAGAGCACTTTTCCGATCGAAGGCGGCCCCCAGGCGGGTCTGCTCAAGCCGATTTGCTCATGCGGTTTGCCACCAGGTCATCGACCACGCCCGGATCGGCCAGTGTCGAGGTGTCGCCCAGGTCGTCGGACTGGTCGGCCGCGATTTGGCGCAGAATTCGCCGCATGATCTTGCCCGACCGCGTCTTGGGCAGGCCCGGCGCCCACTGGATGTGGTCCGGCGTGGCGATCGGCCCGATTTCCTTGCGCACCCATTTTGCCAGCTCGTCGCGCAAGGCCTCGTTGGGCTCCTGGCCGACCGTCAGGGTGACGTAGGCATAGATGCCCTGGCCCTTGATGTCGTGGGGAAAGCCGACCACGGCGGCCTCGGCGACCAGGGCGTGGCTGACCAGCGCACTCTCCACCTCGGCGGTTCCCATGCGGTGGCCCGAGATGTTGATGACGTCGTCGACGCGGCCGGTGATCCAATAATAGCCGTCCTCGTCGCGGCGGCAGCCGTCGCCGGTGAAGTATTTTCCCTGGTAGGTCGAAAAGTAGGTCTGTTTGAAGCGTTCGTGGTCACGGAAAACCGTCCGCATCTGGCCCGGCCAAGCGTCGCTGATGACCAGGTTGCCTTGGCCGGCGCCTTCGATCACCTGGCCGTCGGCATCGACGATCTCGGGCTTGACGCCGAAGAAGGGCAGCGTTGCCGAGCCCGGCTTGAGGTCGATGGCGCCGGGCAGCGGCGTGATCAGAATGCCGCCGGTCTCGGTCTGCCACCAGGTATCGACGATGGGACAACGGCCCTCGCCGACCACCCGGTGATACCACAGCCAGGCTTCGGGATTGATGGGCTCGCCGACCGTGCCCAGCAGCCGGATCGATTGGCGGCTGGTCTTGGCCACCGGCCCGTCGCCCTCGCGCATGAGCGCCCGGATGGCGGTGGGCGCGGTATAGAAGATGTTGATCTGGTGCTTGTCGCAAACCTGCCAGAAGCGTGACGAATCGGGATAGTTGGGTACGCCCTCGAACATCACCGTGGTGGCGCCGTTGGCCAGGGGACCGTAGACGATGTAGCTGTGGCCGGTGACCCAGCCCACGTCGGCGGTGCACCAGTAGATGTCGCCATCGTGGTAGTCGAAGACGTACTGGTGGGTGATCGCGGTGTAGACCATGTAGCCGCCGGTGGTGTGCAGCACGCCCTTGGGCTGGCCGGTACTGCCCGAGGTATAGAGGATAAAGAGCGGGTCTTCGGCGGCCATCTCCTCGGGCGGGCAATCCTCCGAGGCCGCCTCGGTGATGTCGTGGTACCAGACGTCGCGCCCCTCATGCCATTCGATGTCGCCGCCGGTGCGCTTGACGACGACGCATTTCTCGATCGTCGGGCAGGATTCCAGCGCCGCATCCGTGTTGGCCTTGAGCGGAATGGGACGTCCGCCGCGCAGCCCCTCGTCGGAGGTGATGACGATGTTGGAATCGCAATCCCGGATGCGCCCGCCCAGGCTGTCGGGCGAAAAGCCGCCGAACACCACGGAATGAACGGCGCCGATGCGGGCGCAGGCCAGCATGGCGATGGCGGCCTCGGGGATCATCGGCAGATAGATGGTCACGCGGTCGCCCTTCTTGGCGCCGATCGACTTGAGGCCGTTGGCCAAGCGGCAGACCTGGGCGTGCAGTTGGCGATAGCTCAGGCGCTTGTCCTCGGCCGGGTCGTCGCCCTCCCAGATGATGGCGGTCTGGTCGCCGCGGCTGGCCAGATGGCGGTCGAGGCAATTGGCGCTGGCGTTCAGGGTACCGTCCTCGAACCAGCGGATATGGACATCGCCCGAATAGGAGACGTCCTTGACCTTGGTGTAGGGCTTGAGCCAATCGATACGCTTGCCCTCCTCACCCCAGAAGCCCTCGGGATCCTCGATCGAACGGCGGTACATGTCCTGGTAACCGGCCTTGTCGCACCAGGCCTTGTCGGCCCAGTCCCGGGCCACGGGGAACAGCGAATTCTCGCTCATGGGGGGTGACCTCCATAAATCCTACAGGCGCCCGCGGGGCCGCGGGCAGCCGCCAGCATGGCACCGCGGCAGACGCATTATTGATTCAAATGGGCGGCGGAACAACGCGCTCGAAACGCCGCGCCTGGCCGATGGACAAATCCCGGCCGTTCAGGCACAAGGTGCAACCACGAAGGAGGATCGCCATGTTGCTGCACCACTCAACCTGGAGCGAGGTCGAGGGCTATCTCGATGGCGCCGACGGCATCATCATACCCATCGGCTCGACCGAACAGCACGGTCCCAACGGCCTGATCGGCACCGATGCCATTTGCGCCGAAGGCATCGGCGGCGCCATCGGCGAGGCCACCGGGGCCCTGGTTACACCGACCATCAACGTCGGCATGGCGCAGCACCACATGGCCTTTAGCGGCTCCATGACGCTGCGTCCATCGACCCTGATCGCGGTCATCCGGGACAACGTGGTTTCGCTCGGCCGCCACGGCTTCCGGCGCTTCTATTTCGTCAACGGCCACGGCGGCAACGTGGCCACCATCCAGGCCGCCTTCTCGGAGATCTACAGCGAGAGCAGCCTGGCCCGCGGCGGCGGCAACGGCGAGCTCAGATGCACCGTGCGCAACTGGTGGATCCGCCCCAAGACGCGAGAGCTGGCCAAGAAACTCTATGGCGACGCCGAGGGGCACCACGCCACGCCCTCGGAGGTCTCGGTGGCGCAATACCTCTGTCCCGACTTCATCAAGCAGGCCGAGATGGAGCCGGCGCCCAAGCTGGCGCCCAGCTTCGCCGACAGCGAGGACTACCGCCGCCGCTTTCCCGACGGCCGCATCGGCTCGGACCCATCGCTGTCCAGCCCCGAGGACGGCGGCCGGCTCTTCGCGGCGGCCGTCGAGGAGCTGAGCGCCGACTATCGCGAGTTCATCGCCGAGAGCTGAGGCTAGGCGGCTATTCCACTGCCGCCAGGGCATCGGTGCCGTCGGCCCGGACGGCCACCCCGATGGCCAGCGAGAGCCGGGTCAAGAGATCGACGGCAAGCCTCTGCAGTTGTTCGCGAACCTCGGCCCGTGCCTATCCGGTTAAGACAGACACCCACTACATATTGAGTAAACGACACGCCATACCGACACCGCCCAATCGGTCGCTAATGACCCAGAGCCGACGTTCGGGCATGCACCGCTGATCAATTGCCAGCCGTCCAACTTCATATAGAATTGCCACCACAAATCTGCTCTGGGGAGAAGCATGGGGGATCGGTCCACCCAGCAACGCCTTGCCGCGGTACTTGCCGCAGACGTGGTCGGCTATACCCGCCTCATGGAAGAGGATACGGAAGGCACGGTCGCTGCCTGGCAGGCGGTTCGCGATGGCGTGATCAACCCCACGGTGGAGGCCCACTCAGGCCGGCTCGTCAAACTCACCGGCGACGGTTTCTTAGCCGAATTTCCCACTGTGCACGAAGCCGTCAAATGTGGCGTCGAAATGCAGCAAAGCTTCGCTGAAAGCAGCCTCGATTTTCGCGTCGGTATCAACCTCGGTGACATCATCGACGATGGCCAGGACATCCATGGCGAAGGTGTCAACGTCGCGGCTCGCATCGAAGCCCTGGCCGAACCCGGCGGCATATTGATTTCCGGCGGTGTTTACGAGCAGGTACGCAATCGCATCGAGGCGACCTACGAGGACATGGGGGAACGCGAGGTCAAGAACGTCTCCGCTCCGGTCAAGGTTTATCGCTTGGTGTTGGACAGCATCGTGAAACCGGCTTCTGCGGGGTTGGCGATGCCAGACAAGCCGTCCATCGCCGTTTTGCCGTTCGCCAATATGTCGGGTGATGCCGAGCAGGAATATTTCTCCGACGGCATGGCCGAAGACATCATCACGGGATTGTCGCTCTTTCGCGGCCTGTTCGTGATCGCCCGCAATTCGACCTTCGTCTACAAGGGAAGCAGCGTGGACATCCCCCAGGTGGCGCGCGAGCTTGGCGTTCGCTATGTCCTGGAAGGCAGCGTGCGCAAGGCCGGCAACCGGGTGCGCATCACCGTTCAGTTGATCGAAGCGCAAAGCGGCAGCCACATTTGGGCCGAGCGCTATGATCGCGAACTCGACGACATCTTTGCCCTGCAGGATGAGATCACGGAACAAGTGGTCAGCGCCACCAACCCGGCGGTTATGACTGCCGAAACGGAGCGTGCCAGGCGCCGGCGGCCCGATAATCTGGTCGCCCATGATTGGTTGTTGCGAGGCTTGTGGCACTTCAACACGTTCAAGGAAGCAGACAACGCCAAGGCTCAGGCCTTGTTCAAGAAGTCCGTCGAAATCGATGCCGAATTCGGTCTGGCCTATGCCTGATTAGCGATGGCGCAGTTCATGGAGGCCTATCTGAATTGGAGTACTGCGCCCGAAAAAACGCTGCAAGACGCACACGACGCCGCCAAGCGGGCAGTGGCATTGGACAGCAGAAACGAATTTTCTCACGCCGCACTCAGTTCCGTCAGCACATTGCTAGGCCGGAATTCCGCTGCACTGGTGGCGGCGCGGCGCGGGGTCGAATTGAACCCCGGCAACTCCTACCCGCACCTTGCGCTCGCATTGGCGCTGATCAACAAGGGGGGGGCCTATGAAGAAGCGAACGCTGCCTACGATGCCACCCTGCGACTGAACCCTGTTGATCCCACCAGGTTTTTTGCCCTCAGCGACCGAGCAAGCGCCCACTATCAGCTGCGCCGCTACGAGGATGCCATCGAGTGGGCGCACAAGGCGCTTCAAGTTCGTTATGGCTACATCTTTGCGCGGGCGCTGGTGACGGCATCGCTGGCGCAGTTGGATCGGGTCGAAGAGGCTTCCGCTGAACTTGCTGAAATCATACGCTTGAAGCCCGACTTTTCTACTGCCAGCTTCGCGCTTTACCGCTGGCCTGACACAGCTCGCGACCACTTGTTCGAAGGTTTGTACCGGGCGGGCCTCCCTCAGTGAACTTCAGCGGTAGGTCTGGTTGTGGCTAATTGCTGCCGCAAAAAGGACGTGTGCGGCAACCCTACATGTAGTGGGTGTCTGCATTGACCGGATAGGCACGCCTCGGCCAGGCTGGCCGTCTTGATGACCTCGCGAAACCCCATCTTATAAAGCATGGGCCGGACGGTGTTGCGCGACGCCGGCATGGCATCGGCGTGGCCTCGGCGCGGCTCAAGCGCCCTCCGGGCCCACCACGATGGCGCCGCCCTGGACTTCCAGCGGCACCGGCGTCAAGCGGGCGCCGGGGCAGGGGCCGGCGATGCAGGCGCCGTCTTCGATGCGAAAGAGGGCGCCGTGGGTGGCGCAGAGGATCAGCGTCTTGCCCGCGTTGAGGAACTGATCGGGCTTCCAGTCGAGCGGCCCGCCGGTATGGGGGCAGTCGTTGATATAGCCCTCAATGCCGCCCTCGTGGCGCACCACGAAAAAATCGAAGCTCTCGGGTCCATCACCGAAACTGAAACCCTGGGCGCCCACCTCTTCGATGTCGTCGAGGCGGCAGATCTCGGTGCCGGCGGCCGGCGCGTTGGGCCGCGCCAGCACGGGCCCTGCCGCCATCAGTCCCATTCGCCCTTGAAGGGGCGCGACAAAAGCCCATTGATGGCCTCGTCGACCGAGGCACCGTGATGCACGATGGCGTCGACGGCGGCACTGATGGGCATCTCGACGCCCAGCCTGGCGGCCAGCGCCAGCACGGCCGGGGCGCTGGCCAAGCCTTCGGCCACCGTTCGCCGCCCTTCCAGGATCTCGGCCAGGCGGCTGCCGCGGCCCAGCTCGAGGCCCAGGCTCATGTTGCGCGATTGCTCGGAGCTGCAGGTCAGCACCAGATCGCCAAGCCCCGAAAGCCCCATCAGGGTTTCGCGCCTGGCCCCCTTGGCCAGGGCCAGGCGCATCATCTCGGCCAGGCCTCGGGTGATCAGGGCAGCCCGGGCGTTGTCGCCCAGCCGGCGTCCGCTGACGATGCCGCAGGCGATGGCCAGCACGTTCTTGACGGCGCCGCCGATCTGGGCGCCGATGACGTCGGAGGAGAGATAGGGCCGGAAGTGCGGACTGCCGAGCGCCGCCACCAGGGCCGCGCCCAGGGATTCGTCGGCGGCGGCCAGGGTGACGGCGGCGGGTAGCCCGCGCGCCACCTCGGCGGCAAACGTGGGTCCCGAAAGCACGGCAATTTGCGCCCCGGCAAGCTCCGCCGCCACCACCTCGCTCATCAGCGCGCCGCTCTCCTGTTCGATGCCCTTGGCGCAGATCAGCGCTGGCGTCCCGGGCTGCCAGCGCGCCGCCAGGTCTTGGCAGAGCGGGCGCAGGAATTGCGCCGGCGCCACCAGCAACACGGCGTCGGCATCGCAAACCTGGGCCAGTTCGGCAGTGGCTTTGATGGCCGGGTCGAGGGCCACGTCGGGCAAGAACATGGTGTTGCGCTGGCCCTCGTTGATGGCCTCGACCACCGCCGCCTCGCGGGCCCAGAGCACCACCTGCCGGCCCTGCAGGGCGGCGTTGGCGGCCAGCGCCGTGCCCCAGGCCCCGGCCCCGACGACGCCAATGCGCTGCAACTCAGCTTTCATCGCGGGCCGTAGTCGCGATCCACTTGTGCCACGCGAATGCGAAAGTCGGCAAACAGCTCGGCCTTGCCCAGCTCCTGGGCCTGGCGGTGGCCGGCATGGTCGCGCCAGGCCGCCAGCGCTTCGGCGTCGCGCCAGAATGACAGCGAGAGGAACTTGCCCGGCGTACCGCGGCTTTCGAAACGCTCGACCGAGATAAATCCGTCGACGCCCGCGAGCTCGGGCCGTAGCTCGGCTGCCAGATCGAAATAGCGATCCGCCATGCCTTCCTTGAGCGTGACTTCGAAAATAACTGCGATCATCTTTGCCGGCCTCGTCAGGGCGACACTAACTGACCGGCCGCCGGCCCTCTACAGAATAAATATCGCCCGGCCACTTGAAGCATGAGGAATTGACCACAGAGATGGGGTAATCGGCGCTGAGGGTGGCTACTCTCCGAGCTTTTGGAACGTGGTCTGGATGTTCCAGCCACAAGAAGCGTTAAGGAGAGCAGCCACCCTCAGCGCCGATTACCCCATCTCTGTGGTTAACCTACGGAACCTTTCCACAGCCTGGCTGGTACGAAGCATAGCCGGAACGTCAGCAACACAATGTGTGCATCCCTTGGGGGTGATGGGGAGGGGGAGCGGGTGGCCCGGGGCAGTCACGAAACGGCCGCCGCGTCGAGGGGCCAGCGCGCCCGGGCGGCCACGTCGAGGGGATCGCAAAGACCGAGCGCCAGGCGCTCGACCCCGGCCCAGGCGATCATCGCCCCGTTGTCGGTGCAAAGTGCCGGCGGCGGCGCCACCATGGCGATGCCGTGTTGGGCCGCCACTTGCTCCAGCCGGCCGCGGATGGCGGCGTTGGCGGCGACGCCGCCGGCCACCACCAGGGTTCCACCACCGTGCTCGCGCAGCAGCACCTCGATGGCCCGGGCAGTGCGATCGGCCAGCACGTCGCTCACCGCGGCCTGGAACGAGGCGGCGACGTCCGCCACCTGGCCGGGCGAAAGCCCGTCCGGCGCCCCCGCCCCCAGGCCCTCGACCAAATGGCGCACCGCCGTCTTGAGGCCGGAAAACGAGAAATCGCAATTTTCCCGCCCCAGCATGGGCCGCGGCAGGTCGTAACAGGCCCGGCCCTCGGCGGCGGCGCGTTCGAGCGCCGGGCCGCCGGGATAGCCCAGGCCCAAAAGCTTGGCCGTCTTGTCGAAAGCCTCGCCCACGGCGTCGTCGATGGTGCCGCCCAGGCGGCGGTAGCGGCCCACGCCTAGGGCCACCAGCAGCTGGCAGTGGCCGCCCGAAAGCAACAGGCAGAGGAAGGGAAATTCGACCTCCGCCACCAGCCGCGCCGACAGCGCGTGCCCTTCCAGGTGGTTGACGGCGATCAGCGGCCGCCGGGCGGCGGCGGCGATGGCCTTGGCCGTCACCAGCCCGACCATGACGCCGCCCACCAGGCCGGGACCGGCGGTGGCGGCTATGGCGTCGAGCTCGGTAAAGTCCAGCCCAGCCTCCGCCATGGCCCGGGCGATGATGCCGTCGAGCTGCTCGACGTGGGCCCGGGCGGCGATCTCGGGCACCACGCCGCCATAGGGCCGGTGATCGTCGAGCTGCGACAGCACGATGTTGGCCAGCACCTCCCGGCCGCTGGTGACCACGGCGGCGGCGGTTTCGTCGCAGCTCGTCTCGATACCGAGGACGGCGCAGTCATGGCTGTTGGTCTGGGGCCCTGGCATGGCAATATTGCTTGCGCTTCACGGACCCAGGCTCTAGCACCACGACCATGCCTTCGCAACCACCCCCTCCCGCGCCATGACCGCCGCCCCCACGAATCCTACCCCGAGGGTGAGCCCGCGGCTGCGCATCGGCACCCGCGGCAGCCCGCTGGCCCTGGCCCAGGCCAACGAAGTGCGCCATCGGCTGACCGCCGCCCATGGCGATCTGCCGGCCCAGGCTATCGAGATCGTCGTCATCAGCACCAGCGGCGACCGGGTGCAGGACCGGCCGCTGGCCGAGATCGGCGGCAAGGGGCTGTTTACCCTGGAAATCGAGCAAGGATTGCTGTCGGGCGGCATCGATCTGGCGGTGCATTCGATGAAGGACATGCCCACCGAGCTGCCCGCTGGCCTCGACATTCCCTGCCTTTTGCCGCGCGAGGATGCGCGCGACGTGCTGATCAGCCAAAACGCCGCCGGGCTCGACGAATTGCCCCCCGGCGCCGTCATCGGCTCGGCCTCGCTGCGCCGCCGGGCCCAGTTGCTGCACCGCCGGCCCGATTTGCAAATGGTCAACTTCCGCGGCAACGTCGAGACCAGGCTGCAAAAGGTGGCGGCCGGCGAGGTCGACGCCACCTTGCTGGCGCTGGCCGGCCTCAAGCGACTGGGCCTGGCCGGGCGGGGCGAGATCGTGATCGAGCCCGAGGTCATGCTGCCGGCCGTCGCCCAGGGTGCCATCGGCATCGAGTGCCGCAGCGACGACACCCGCATCCTGGCCCTGCTGGCGCCGCTCAACGATGCCGCCACGGCCACCTGCGTGGCGGCCGAGAGAGGCCTGCTGGCGGCGCTGGACGGCTCCTGCCGCACGCCCATCGCCGGCCATGCCGTGTTGGCCGGCGAAGACCTGCATTTGCGCGCCCTGGTGCTGCGGCCCGACGGCAGCGAGATGCTGGAGACCGAACGCCGCGGAAAAGGAAACCAAGCCACGGCGCTGGGCCGTGACGCCGGCCAGGAACTGCGCCGCCGCGCCGGCCCCGACTTCTTCGTCGCAAGCTGAGCCCGGCGTGCGAATTCTCAACACCCGACCGCTCGAGGACGCCGCGGCGCTCGACGCGGCGCTGCGCGCCCGCGGCCACGAGGTGGTGGCGGCACCACTGCTGCAGATCCACCAGCTGCCCGAGGCCAGGCTCGAGCTGGATGGCGTTCAGGCGCTCGTGGCCACCAGCGCCAACGGCGTCCGGGCCCTGGCGGCCAGAATATCCGCCGCCACGGCGCTGCACGGCCTGCCGCTGCTGGCCGTCGGCGAGGCCAGCGCGCGCTCTGCCCGGGAGCTCGGTTTCAGGGACGTGAGCAGCGCCGCCGGCGACGTCGGCGATCTCGCCGAGCTGGTGCGCCGGCGCCTCGATCCCGCCGCCGGGCCGCTCTTGCAGGCGGCGGCGACGGTCCAGGCCGGCGATCTGGCGGGCCTGCTGGAAGCGGCCGGGTTCGAGCTTCGCCGGGCCCTGCTCTACGAAGCCCGCCAGGCCGAGGCCCTGCCGCCGGCGGCGCGCCAGGCGCTGGCCGGGGGCGGCCTCGATGCCGTGGTGTTTTTCTCTCCCCGCAGCGCCGGCACCTTTGTTAAGTTGGTCCAAGCTGCGGACCTGGCGGCGGCGGTCGGGGATCTGGCTGCCTATTGCCTCAGCCGGGCCGTGGCCGAGGCGGCCGGCGGCCTGACGTGGCGCCGGATTTGGCTGGCGGCGCGGCCCGAACAGGCGGCGCTCTTGGAATTGATCGACGCCGGGACGGCGTGATGACCATAGACGACGAAGACAGCGAACAGCCCAGCCCGACCGAGGCGGCGGCGCCGGTGGGGCGGGGGGGGATCTGGTTGGCGCTGGCCACCATCGTGGCGGCGTTGCTGCTGTCGGCGGCCGTATCGCTCACCGCGCCCAGGCTTTCCCAATTGTTTGCCGACTGGCTGCCCGGCCAGCGCCAGGCCCAGCCCTCGCCCTTGGAGCAAAAAGTCGCGGCGCTCGACCAGCGCCTGGCCCGGCTCGAGGTGGCCCAGGCGGAAACTCTCGAGCGGGCCCAGGCGGCGGTTGCCGAAGGTGCCGCCCTGGGCCGGCAAGTTGCGACGTTGCGGCCCCAGGTGGCGGGCATCGGCGCTTTGACGAACCGCCTCGACAAGCTCGAAAGCCGGATCAAAGCTGTGGCCGCGCAAAACGAAAGGGCAGCGGATTCCGGCGATCCAGCTGCCCTGGCGGCCTTGGGCCAACGCTTGCGGGAGCTCGAGACGGCGGCGGCCGGACGCGGCGACGAGGCCCTGCGGGGCGGACGCGAAACGGCGGCGCTCAAGCAGCAACTGCATACCCTGGCCGCCGACCTGGCGAGCGCCCGGGCGGAGATCGCCGACCTGGCCCAGCGGCGCTCGCAGGGCGGCGGCAGCGGCGCCCTGGTGGCGCTGGCGCTGGGCCGGCTGCGCGATGCCGTTGGTAATCGGCCCTTCGCCGACCAACTGGCAGCGCTGCGCCAACTGATACCCGAGCCGGCGGCCGAAAGCGGATTCGAAGAAACCCTGAGCCAGTTGGAAAAGCGCGCCGGCGGCGTCGCCAGCCGGCCCGATCTGGCCCGGCGCTTTGCCGCCCTGGCCGGCCCCGCCGTGCGGGCCGGCGCCGGCCAAGACGAGGGCTGGCTGGCTGCCACCCGGCGGCGCCTCTCGGGCTTGGTTTCGCTGCGCCGCACGGGCCCAGCGGCGGGCAGCGGCGTCGAGGCCCGGGTGGCCCGGGCCGAAGCCGCCCTGGCGGAGGGCGACCTGGCGGCGGCGCTGGCCGAGGTAGCGGTGCTCGAAGGCGGCGCGGCGGAGGTTCTCGCACCCTGGCGCCGGGCGGCCAGTGACAGGCTGGCCGTCGAGAGCGCGCTGGCGGCCCTGGAAGCCCGCCTTCCCGATCTGCTGCAGGCCGCCGAGTCGCCCTGATGGCCCGCGCCCTCGCCGTTTTCATCCTGCTCGGGCTGGGAGCGCTGCTGGCGGCCTGGCTGGCCGACCATCCCGGCGACGTGGCCATCGACTGGCAGGGCTGGCGGCTCGAGACTTCCGTCGCCGTGGCGGCCGTGGCGCTGGCCTTGCTGTCCGTCGGCTTGGCCGCCGGCTATCGCTTCTGGCTCTGGCTGCGGCGCGCGCCGGCCGGCATCACCCGGGCCCGGGCGGCGGGCCGCGAGAGGCGGGGCTACGATGCCCTGGCCGAGGGCCTGGTGGCGGTGGCGGCCGGCGACGTGGCTGAATCGCGGCGCCTGGCGAGCCGCACCGAGGTGCTGCTCGGCAGGCCGCCGCTGGCGCTCTTGCTCTCGGCCCAGTCGGCCCAGTTGAGCGGCGACGAGGTGGCCACGGAACATCATTTCAAGGCCATGCTGGAACGCCCCGAGACGGAGTTCCTCGGCTTGCGCGGCCTGTTGGTCCAGGCCCGGCGCCAGGGCGACCGCCAGGCCGCGCTCAAGTATGCCCGCCGGGCCCATGCCCTCAAGCCCGGCTCGCCCTGGCTGCTGGACACGCTGTTTGCTCTGCAGGCCGCGGCTGGGCTGTGGGGCGAGGCCGAGAAGACGCTGGCGGCGGCCCAGCGCCAGCAGACGCTGGACCCGGCGCAGGGCCGGCGGCGCCGTGCCGTGACGCTGCTGGGCCAGGCGCAGGAAGCGGAACGCGGCGGTCAGGCCGGCCGGGCCGCCAAGCTGGCCGGCGCGGCCCACGAAGCGGCACCCGAGCTGGTACCGGCCGCCCTCATGGCGGCCCGCCTGACGGCGGCTGCCGGCCGCGCCCGCAAGGCCGCCAAGACCCTTGAACGGAGCTGGCGGGAAACCCCCCATCCCGAGCTCTGCGCCACCTGGCTGGCGCTGTGGCCGGGCGACGACGCGGCGCGCCGCCTGCGCCGTTTCCGCCGCCTGGAAGCGGCCCGGCCCGAACACTTCGAGTGCCGCCTGGCGCTGGCCGGCTTGCTGGTCGCGGCGCGGCACTTCGAGCAGGCGCGGCAAGAGTTGGCGCCCCTGCTGGGCCCCGCCGACGACCTGCCCGAGGCCCGGGTGTGCCGCCTCATGGCCGACCTCGAGGAAGCCGAGAACGGCCAAAGCGAGGTGGTGCGGGACTGGCTCCTGAAGACCGAAGCGGCGCCGCCTGAGGCCACCTGGGGCTGCCGGGGCTGCGGCCGGGCGGTGGCCGAATGGACGCCCAACTGCGGCCACTGCGGCGCCTTCGACAGCCTGCACTGGGCCCCGCCCGGGGCCCACCGCGAGCTCGCTGAAGCGAGCCCGGCCGGCCCGCCGCCGGCCGCCACCATCGCCCCGGCCGCCAACAACATTGACGCCGGCGCGACGCCGGAGTAGCGTCGCGCCCGCTTGGCCGCCCGCCACAGGCCGCAGTAGCTCAGGGGTAGAGCAACTGATTCGTAATCAGTAGGTCGGGGGTTCAATTCCTCCCTGCGGCACCAGGGTTTCTGCGGGTTTCGAGAGATTTCGCGTTCTGGGAAATGGTCATGAGTGACCTATAAGTGACCCCGCGAAAGAGCAAAGCATCGTACTTGATGCGGGTCGATGGGACTGCTTCGTCGCGGCAAGGAGCGCAGTATGACGGGGACATCGTTCGTAGCGATACTCGGTCCTGGCCCGTGAAGGCGCTGCGCAGCCCAGCGAGAAACTCT
>MPMA02245205.1_pt1 | contig 18591 bp, 15 predicted proteins | sample 1617361 | NCBI WGS metagenome assembly MPMA02 (sample SAMN05944807, study PRJNA350692) | marine metagenome | biome: marine; feature: ODZ; material: water; isolation source: 180 m water sample filtered on 0.2 um supor filter | place: Pacific Ocean | collected 2012-04-08 | depth 180m m | reverse complement strand
CATGAATCAACTGCTGCTCCAAAAACTCCTGCACCTGCTGTGAAGACAGTACCCCAAAGCCCCAACTTCTGCATAACCCCCATAAATGTAAGCGCTTGTGCCTCGGCCTCTTGTGGAAAAGCAAAGGAAAAAAGAGATAATATAATAATAAATATCATTAAACATGGAAGGTATCTTTTTAATTTTCCCGAATTAAGCGTAAACATTTTTCTTTTTCTAAGGCCAAACTACTGTGGATATATTAGTCCTCTCTCTCACCCAATTATCTTGAGAATCTCTACTTTTCTTACCAAGTCTAACGAGGGTAGAGACGACAAAACCATAAGTTTCACCAGACTGCGGCTGGAAATTGTCTAATTTATTGTTATTGTCGGCGATTTCTGCGGAGTGGGTAACAAAATTTTTCGTGTCCTTTTTCGTTTGCCCTGGCCTCATCCATTCAAACGTTCCAGCAACCCACTCACCTCCACGCCAGACGACAATCCAAGCATTGCCGACTACAACAGTCCCATTAATTTGTGTCTTTTGCGGCCACACATTTTTTTTGTCATACTCAAGATCTATTTGTGACCCTTCGGATAAAATTTTTACTCTTAGCCTAGAGGTTTCATCCCAATCACCAACGTCTGAGTTGTCTATCCATCTAACGTCTACTAACTCAATTGAGTCCGGGGCACCAGAGTCATTGCCATAGGTGGTACCACTCCCTCCATTATCACTAAGAGGCGGGGTAAGACCAGCTCGGTTTCCCTCAGGGTGACACTGAAGATATATATCTCCGGTGTAGCCCGCTTGTTTAGCATCACCAATAGTTGACTCTTTATCCTTACTAGCAAGTGTGTCATAGCGTTCCATGAACTCATCTCCGTTTCTCCATATAGCAATTAAATCTCCAGAGGTTGGATTGTCATTAGCATTTAAGGGTATGACCGCACCAAACCAATCAAACTCCGACTCTTCGTTTATTGTTGCTACCACCTCCTTTATAAAGGCAAAACGATTCTCATCATTGTTCAGGGCAAGTTGGTAATCAGGGTGGTCCTCTAGGGTGGCAGTAATAGCATCTTCTACGACACTTCTATGATTTTTTGTCTCATCAGGCTGCCCCTCACATATACAGTCTGTACACATACCAGAGCCAGTACCTGGAATAGAGCCATCTGGCGGAAAGTCAATTGCACACTGGTCTACACAAGCATCATGTTGGATATCCTCGCAGACCAAATTCCCCTCAGTATATTGTTCTTGATTGTTCTCACCTCCATTCTCTTCTCTACTCTCTTCGGTACAATATTTTTGCTCACAATTTTTAGCACACAATTGATATCTAAAATCCGGTTCAAGAGGGTCACAAATACCGTAATTGTAACAATTCATATCTTTTTGCTGTTGAGGAGAATTTACATTAGTGTAGCCATGTTGTGCAGGATTTGAACCAAAGAGACCCTCTCTCTTAAAGAGGTCGCTTATTAGTTGGTTTAGAAGTGCTCCTACCAACTCGTTAATTTCATCGGCAGCTGTGAGTCTATGAAGACCAGCGCCTAGAGAGTTATTTAATTGATCGTTTATAACAGACCCTGGAGTATTTGTTTTCATACCTTCTACACATTCATGTACCCCATTAGCTTCTTCACACCCCACTGCATCAGATGAAAAAGATGGAAGTAAGTTTATTCTTGTTGGCTCCCCATCAAACACACACCTCCCACCTGGGAACTCATCATCCATTTGTACCGCATGAGCACAACGACATTGGTATCTCTCACTAGGACAAGTTTTCCAAGACATAAAGCCTTGACCCCATTCAAGCTCTGCCTTCTCCTCCTCTTTTCTAGCCGCAATTGCCTCCCTCAATTCGTTTTCTACTCGGAAGAAATGAGTATAAGGATTACTTGTAGTCACAAGTCTTCCCCAAGCTTCCCATCCGCCATCAGAAAAATTTCCATCTATAAAGCCTTCGACATTATCTACTACTTCTGACAAAGTACAATTAATTCTGGTCTCGGGCGTATATAACCTTGCTAAAGCAATACGAAACTGCGCTCTTAAAGGTTCACAAACAAAACCGAGTCCCGTTCCGCTAATAAATTCTCCAGCAACATCGTCACCTAGTTGTCCCATAAACCCTCCAAAATCACGAACATACTTTGGCCCACCCTCACCAAACCCGCCATTTATCCAATTAACAGTTGCGTTAGCTATCTGTTCTATTGCGTAGTCGGCAGTTGCCCAAGCCATGGCATTGACGACATTCATAATGGTGATTTCGGCAGTTTCCGTGGCAGCAGTGACGCCCGTGTTGGCTGCAATCGTGGTGAGGAGAGCAATATCCGCCCCAAAGCTCGTGACCGCCTCGGCCTTATTTATTCCCCGATGAGAAAAAGGACTGAGCAGAAATATCAGGATAAAGATCGTCAGGATTATTTTTCTTTTTGCTGAGATAATCATTTTAATTTTTTCTGGGGGTCATTAAAATTGCGGTTTTTAGACCTATTTAAGTATTAAGTATCCTTTTTCTTGTGAGGTGTAAGTAATATTGTTTGACCTAAAGTATTCTTTTAAATTTTCTCCCGCGTTGAAGAGCAAGGTGTTGTTATTTACAAAAAGAGAAAGTGCCCCCAAGGAAGAAATAGGATCAGTAAACAGGTCTCCCAGGGCTGAAATATTTTTACTTGTCCTTGTATAACTATTAGCCAAATTAAGATGTATGGACAAAAGACTCTCTGGCGTTGGTATTTTTATGATCTCTTCGGCTATCGAGACATGAGCTTGAGCTAAAACCTTAAGATCATTCGCCCTGGCCTCATTTCTTTCACGAAGAGCTTCAGTTAATATTTCTGTAGGAGAACCAAATCTCTCTTCTTCATAATACTTAAGGAATATTCGTCCCAAGGAATTTCCGTATTCTTTAATGTTGGACGGACTTGTTTCTATAATCGTTACATCTTTAGATAAAAATTTGGGCAGGTCCTTACTAGTTTTTAAATCAAACAGAAATGAATCAATTACAGTCTCTTGGATATCAGCACTCTCATTTTGGGTAAGCGTGCCGTCTGGGCTCCCTTTTGCGTCTAAGTATCTAGAAAATAGATCAATGGCTACAATGCCAGTTTTGCTTGTAATTCTATTACTTACCCTTGCTTCTTTTGATTCTGTAGTTTCTATAAAATCATCAGGCCCTGCTAAAATAGGATTACGACCAGATCTAACTTCCTCACCATCTGGAGCACCATCTCCATCCGTATCTGGATTATTTGGGTCGGTTTTCCATAAAGCTTCTTCCCAATTGGCTAAATTATCTCCATCACTATCTTTTTGCTCAATAATGTTTTGAACCCGACCTTCTACACCTACCTGAACAGGCTCCTTAATCTGCTGGTCGTCTTCTTCATTATTTAAAAATATGAATACCACAAACAAAAGAATCAAAACAAAAAGCAGAGGCACTACAATTTTTTTGCTCGGTAAATAATTCATTTTCTTCTCACAATCCGTGAGCCAATTATATCAAAGAAAAGGGCCAAAATAACGCTTATTCTAGCCCTTTGTGGATAAGGAATTCTATATTTTTTGTAAAAGTTTTTTCCAATCTGTCAAAGAGAGATTTTCAGCTCTCAAACTAAGGTTTACTGGAGATTTTTTTGGCTTAACAAGGCCTTTAAGAGTGTTTGAAAGCTTCTTTCTTTTTTGAGAGAACCCTTTTTTAACTAAATCAAAAAACCCCTTTTCATTTATGTTCTTGAAAAAATCCTTGGAAATTTTTTCAATTGACAAAATTGCCGAATCAACTTTTGGCGCTGGAGAAAAATCTCTAGCACTAACTTTTTTTATATATTTTGGTTTTCCATAAGCTTTAACACTGATTGAAAGGATGCTTTCTTTGCCGTCTGCTGCCACAATACGCTTCGCGACTTCTTTTTGAACCAAAAGAGTTATTAATTCTGGTTGATTATCTCCTGATAAAAATTTTCTAATAATTTCTCCAGTAATGTTGTACGGAATGTTGGAAATTAATTTATATTTTCCCAACTTCGGAAGTTTTTCTTTTAAAATATCTCCGTGAAGTAAATTTAATTTTTTATTTTCTATTTCCTCCCAGAATTTTTCCTTTAAAAATTTATAAAGTCCATCGTCCTTTTCAATTGCAATGACTTTTTCGGAGTTTTTCAAAAGTTCTTCTGTTAGAATTCCTTTTCCCGGACCAATTTCTAAAACAATATCATTATTTTTTAAATTTGATGCGCTAACGATATTTTTTACAACAGATTTATTTCTTAAAAAATTTTGTCCAAGTGATTTCTTTGCCATTATTCTAATTTAATTACATCTTCTTCCTGGAAAGGAATTTCTTCCAAAACATCTTCATCAAGTTCTGTTAGAAATATTGAGGGTAGATTAATTACCCTTGTTCCATAAATTATCCGTTCACCAGCACAAGTTAAAAAGACCTGTTTTTTGGCTCTAGTTAGCGCTACATAGAAAAGCCGTCTCTCTTCCTCGGAGTCTCTATCTTCATCTTCTTCGACAACATCATGCGGAAATAATCCTTCTTCCAAGCCAGTTATAAAAACATATTCAAACTCCAAACCCTTTGACGCATGCATTGTCATTAACTTCACACCATCTTTATTCTTTTTAGTTTTTTGATCCAGACTATCTTGTTCTGTTGCAAGCGACGCTTCTTCTAAAAGTTTTATTATTCCCTCTTCACTTTCAAACTCATCATACTTTGCGCCAAGTGATACCAGTTCTTTAATGTTTTCTAGCCTTTCCAAGTCTTCTTCTGTTCCTTCCTTTAATTTTTTTTCTAAACCACTCTCCTTAATGACAAATTTTATTGTCTGACTTACTTTTTTTGTTAGAGCAACGTCCTTTATTCTTTTTAAGAGGTTTCTAAATTCTTCCACCCTTTTTTTAACTGCCGGAGTCATTTTATTTTCTTTACCAGAAAACATTTTTATCAATGTTACTTTGCCAATTCCCCTCGGCGGAGCATTAACAATTCTTTTTATATCGGATAAACTCTCCGGGTTCAATGCCGCTCTAATAAAAGAGAGAACATCTTTCACTTCCTTCCTTTCAAAAAATCTTGTACCCAAAACTTGATAAGGAATACTCATTTCCAAAAAAGCTTCTTCCAGATTTCTTGATTGAAAATTAGCTCGATAGAGGACAGCTATCTCGTTTGGGTTTATACCTCTTTTAATAAGCTCTCTGGATTTTGAAGCCACGAAAATTGCTTCTTCTCTTTCGTCATATCCGCTGAATAGAGCCACCTTCTCTCCTTTGTGGTTATCGGTGAAGAGTTTTTTGTCATACCGGTTTTTGTTTTTCTTAATAATCTTATTGGATGCCTCTAAAATTCGCTTTGTTGAGCGGTAATTTTGCTCCAACATAACAACTTTTGGATTTTTAAAATCCTTTTCAAAGTTTAAAATGTTTCTAATATCTGCTCCTCTCCAGCTGTAAATATTCTGGTCAACGTCGCCGACAACAAAAATATTCTTATGCTTGCCGGCAATTAGATTTGCAATTGTATACTGGACTCTGTTTGTATCCTGGTATTCATCAATATGCAAATATTTCCATCTTTTTTGGTAATGTTTTCTGATTTTTTGGTTATTTTTTAAAAGGTTTGCTGTTTTTATTAACAAGTCTCCAAAATCTAGGACCCCTTCCTTCTTTAAGTCTCTCTCATACTTCTCCCAAACAAGCGAAATCATTTTACCGAAGAAATTATTGTCATAAGTATTGGAATATTCTTCTCTCTCAACAAAATCTCCCTTCATCCGAGAGATGATACTTAAAACTTTGTTTGGAGAAATCTGTTTTGGATCATACCCTGCTTCTCTAATGGCTTCTTTAATGACTTTCAAGGAATCACTTTTGTCGAAGATGTTGAAATGCTTAGGCAGACCTATTAATTTATAGTTCTCTCTCAAAATATTTACCCCCAGTGAATGAAAAGTACTGACAAATGGCCTGTCATCATGAAAGCTTTGATAGCCTGAGGAACGGTTATCTCCTAGAAGAGAAAAGGTTCTTTCCCGCATTTCCTTTGCCGCCTTGTTTGTGAAAGTAATGGCTAAGATTTCCCTTGGAGAAACACCTGATTTTATAAGTTTGTAAATCCGAAGTGTTATAACCCTCGTCTTACCTGCTCCAGCGCCGGCCAAAACTAAAAGTGGTCCATCTTTATGCCCAACAGCTTCTTTTTGTGGTTTGTTTAGTTCATCCAGTTCTTTCATCAGATTGAGTATAGCGGATTAAATCTAAATTACATCGTTTTTGACATGAATTTTGACATTTTCTGATATCCACACGCTGATTTTTGGGGCATTGACTTTAATAGCCCATCCAATATAATCCTTCTGTACCTATATTTACTGAAATAGAAATGGCTATGTTAAGCCATAAATTGATTGAAAATCAGAATTATCATGTAAATAAAGGCTTATTCAAGAAATTAACCAAGATTCTGGCTCAACTAGTGATTTGTCACTAAGAGATCAGATGAAATACTGGCTTAAACTAGCCAAATTTACGACCAAATTCACTCTGGTCCTAGTTGTGATTTTACTGCCAACTTCTGCAAATGCCGGCTTTTTCTCCTTTGTAGGAGGATTTTTTGAAAGATTTGAATCGGATAATGAAATTTCTTATCAGGGGAACTCTCAGAATATGGCTCTTTTACAGGCGGCTTTAAATCATGACCCTGCACCAGTTAAAGGTGGAGGGGATATTACTATAGTTGGCGGAACTTCTCTTTTACCAGAAACGGGCCCAAGTGGTTCTCTGGCAAATATAGAAGATACTCCATCTTCGGACAGGATTAGTGTTTATGTTGTGAGAAAAGGTGATTCGTTGTCACAGATTGCTAATATGTTTGGGGTTAGCACTAACACTATTGTTTGGGCAAACGAAATAACAAATGGTAAATCTATTCAACCTGGCCAAACTTTAATAATTCTTCCTATCTCTGGTGTCACTCATATTGTGGCAAAGGGAGAAACTGTTAAAGCAATTACAAATAAGTACAAAGGAGATTATAATGAAGTGCTTGCATACAACGGATTAACTTTAGATTCTGTTGTTCAAGTTGGAGACAAGGTTGTTGTTCCGGAAGGAGAATTTCCAATATCAGCAGTTTCAACGACTGCCCGAAGAGCAACTCTTCGTGGTGTAGGTGGTCCAAGCTACGACGGTTATTATATGAGGCCGATTTCAGGTGGGCAGAAATCTCAAGGACTTCACGGATACAATGGTGTCGATCTAGACACTTATGGAGGAGCTCCAATTTTTGCTGCAGCCAATGGGAAAGTAATAATTAGTAAAAGTTCAGGATGGAACGGTGGTTATGGTAAGTATGTTGTTATAAGTCATGGTAATGGTACTCAAACTCTTTACGCCCACAACTCACAGAACATTGTTTACCCGGGGCAGAATGTGGTAAAGGGACAAGTTATTGGATATATTGGTTCAACAGGAAGATCAACTGGCTCCCATTTGCACTTTGAAGTTCGTGGAGCACAGAATCCTTTCTAAACATTTTTAAAAACCGAAAACCCTGTCGCATACACGACAGGGTCACTTCTTTTGTTGAACCATCTTGCTCCATACAATAGCAAGACCTCCATAAAAAGCGAAGAACAAGCCCAGCCCAAGTACCAAGGCTTCAAATATACCTGTAATCCAAAGGTACTTAGTTACCGTGTCGCTGTAGCGTGGAAGGCCTTGTATTTCCACAATCGTCTGAAGGATTAGTATGTCAAGTCCAGTTGTGAGAATGAGTGAGAATGTTATAAAAGCAGCACCCAAGGTAACAAACCACCATTTTTTATCCATCATCAATCACCTACCTTTCGTTCTCGGTTTCTTCCGGGTTTGAAGTTGCACCTAAGACAAGAGCAAGGCCACACCAGAGACATTTTATACCTAGTCCCCATAAGTAAGCCGTAATGATAATCATGAATACTGAGATGTAAGGCACCATGTCAGCATAACGTTGTGATTTTTCGGCATTAGCTGCGACTTCCTGCCCGACCTCGAACATAATTACGCTAATCCACAAAGACAAAAAACCGAGGAGAAAAAGCCTTGTATTCTTTGACATAATAAGTCTCCCTTGGCTGTTTGTTCTTAGTTGGGGTTACCCTCTTAGTCTTTTTATAAGGTTATCCTTAAATTTTTTTGTGTCAAACAAAAATCTTCGGGCGACATTGGAGTTACCTTACACTTTTTGAAATCTAATATAAATCAAATATTGTAAGATTGTTAGCGTTCTCTCTCTCTTCTTTACTCGTATTCTTGACAACTGGCAGCACGAGATCTTTCACTGTTCCTTCAAACATAAAGTCTGAAGAGAAGCTTCTCTCAACCTCTTTTTTTTGATTAGCATCAATACTTTCTACCACTGTAATATGTGGCCTGAAGTCCTCCTCATATTCTTTGGTAATCTCATCGCAGTAGTTATCGTAATTCTCCAATACAGCTCTTAATTTTTTTTGTAATTGCATGAGCCAGAGATTCTTTTCTATTAACCACATAAATAGATATTTTCCGTCGGGCAGTTCCTCAAATACCGGTTTATTAAAAATTAACTTTTTGTCTTTTTCTTCCAACTCTAGTTCTGCTAGGGTATTTTTTACTCTTGATTTTAAATCTTTTACCTGTTCATCAGTTATATAACGAGGCTGAATGAGGGTGATGTGTAATTCAAACCATCCCTCATTTTTCTTACGAAACTTATCAAACCACTTAGGTTTTTGGGTTAAATTTATTCTTAAATATATGGCAAATATTTTCATTTAATTAAATATTTTGGGGCGATGCTGATTGAAGATGAATATATTGTTGCGATGTTCCGCAGTGTCTTTAATACGTTATGGGATTCAGCTGAATAGCATCAAGAAGAATTGTTTGAGCACTGTATACTTTCGCGAATGACATATCTTTTTTTAGTGTAAATTTTTTCTCCTATTCCTTCACCAAATATGAGTTTTCTACTCAATTTCCAGGTAAAGAGTTCCACATTATTTCAAACATTTCCTTTTGTAACTGAATAGCGCTCTTGGTTTGTATAACAATTGCTGAAATAGGAGGATTATATTGATGAATGACTACTTTTTGTGGAGTTATGATTAAACTTGTTGTTAAGTTTGTATCTTTTGGAAGTATACGAACCTTCTGATTAAAGTTTCTTTCAAATTCCTTTCCTACTCGTCTTCCACTAGATGTGCATTTTCTACTTTGGTTCTGGCAGCGGGGTTGGCCTCGAGGCGTTCAATTGGAATATCACTTCCATCAATTTCATCTTTTCCATAATTTCCATTGTCAATTTTTTTTAGTGCCCTCTGAACATTATTAAATCTGATTTCTAACTCCTTAAGTTTTGAAGTATTTACTTCGAATTCATCTATAGCATCAGATGATTCGTTGGAATCGGCACCGGTTTTGTCCCATTCCCCAGGTATAGCTTCCCAATCAGAAGGATTATCTGGATTTCTTCTGCCGATTCTTAATAGTCCGCTCTCAAGATTCTTCTCTTCTTCTTCAAGAATACCTTTAAATTTTTCAGTATCAATCATGATTAGCCTATATTAACACAGATTTTTAATTTCTAAATCGCCCTGTGGTTAACCTGTCAAGTACCTCTATCAAAGTACTTTCCGTGCTCGTAATTATTATATGATCCCTATCTGGAAATGAATAAATTAGGGCTATGTTTCCACCACTGTCTCGAAGGGTTCGAGTGTCCCTGTTTCTGACGAGCTCATCCTCAAAACCTTTTTGAATGACTCCAGCCCCAGCCCCTTCTTCGATATTAACCGTAGGCTTAACATTGTAGAACATCATCCAAATATCATCTATCATTGTTTTCTCCCAATCAATTATTCCCGGCAAGGCATTATCAAAGGAACTAACTTTAAAAATCAAAAATCCCTGATTACCATCAAAAGAATGGATACCAAACATGAACTCATTCTCTAAGGATCTAATAAAAGAACCTCTTGCCCTTACCTCTATTTGCTCCAAGAAGTTTTCTGCTGTTAAAATCCTTTTGTTCATGTCTTCTCCGGTTGTTAAATACAAATTTGTAACGTTACCAAGTGGGCCTTGGATAACAGTTCTTTCTCGATTGATTTTTTGCAAAGTATCTATCCCATTTAAATCAGTAATAGATATTTCTTTGTTAGAATTGGAAAAAATTATTGATGGAATTTCCAAAACATCTGATATCTCGTCTTCCTCTTTTAGAAAAAATGAACTACCGACGACAAGTAAACCAAGAATAATAAAAGCGGTACCAGCAGTGATGATTTTTTTAGCCCTTTCTTTTCTTACTTTTTCTTCTGAAATTAGTTGGGCCTCTTTTTCTCCGCCAAACTTTCTTTTTTGTTCTGATAATGCAACATCGGAAAGGGTGACGCCCTTTTTAATTAAGCCAGCTATATCACCAGCATAAGTTCGGACAGAACTTTGTGTGGTGTCATCCAAACCCTCGTCAGTTTTCTGATCTTTTTCTTCTTGCTGAGACTGCTCTGTCTTAGAAGTTTGGTCCAGTTGATTTTGATTATCGTTTTCTTGTTTTTCCTCCTCCATGGTTATTGTTTGAAGAACCTTTAGATTCCATACCCTTAAATAATTCAGGGTTTACCGCCTTTATTGAGAGATTCACCCTACCTCTATCGTCCACCTCTTTGACCACAACTGGCACCTTATCTCCCTCTTTTAGGAAATCAGCAACATTATTAATTCTGAACGGGGCTATTTCCGAAACGTGGACTAATCCTTCGGCCCATGGATTTATTCTAACAAATGCACCAAAGTCTAGTACCTTAACAACCTCTCCATCAAACTTCTCGCCAGCCTTATATTCATGGGTCATGCTCTCAATTATTTCTTGGGCCTTTTGTCCCCCACCTTCTCTGCCAGTAATAAAGACACTACCATCATCTTCAATTGTAATTTCTGCCCCAGTTTTGTCTTTAATATCGTTTATAGTTTTACCACCACTGCCGATTACTAAACCAATTTGGTCTGGTTTTATTTTTATCATTACAACTTCTGGTGCATTTGGAGAAATATTTTCTCTCGGCTCTGGAATTTCCTTTAACATAACATCTAAGATGTGTAATCGGGCATTTTTTGCAGCTTCCAACGCTTCTTTTAAAATCGGAATTGGTACACCATCAACTTTTACATCCATTTGAATGGCAGTAATACCGTCTTTTGTGCCGGCAACTTTGAAATCCATGTCGCCGTGGTGGTCTTCTGGTCCCTGAATATCAGTTAGGATTTTGTAGTTACCTTTTTCATCCATCATTAGTCCCGACGCAATACCTGCAACCGGTGCTTTAATCGGAACCCCACCATCCATTAATGCCAAAGTGCTTCCACAAACACTTCCCATTGAAGTTGAACCGTTTGAGGCCATGGCTTCTGAGACAATCCTAATTGTGTAAGGAAATTTTTCCGTGTCGGGGATGACCGGCTTGATAGCTTTCTCTGCTAATGCCCCGTGCCCAATCATTCTTCTGTTAAATCCGCCGACCCTGCCGGTTTCACCGACAGAAAATGGCGGAAAGTTGTAATGATGGAAAAATCTCTTGTCCAGCCTTTCTTCCATACCTTCAATTAACTGCGCATCTTCTGGCCCGCCAAGGGTTAAGACAGAAAGAATATGGGTTCCACCCCTATAAAATAACCCAGAACCGTGGATTATAGGGCTAATATGAGCCACTTTTGCTGAGATTGGTCTAACTTCGTCCATTGCTCTACCATCAGCTCTTCTATTATTCTCTAAAGCTTCTTTGTGCAGAACTTCATCAACCCGTTCTTCGTAATAGTTAGTTGCTAAGTGAATATTTTCCTCTGGGAATTTTTCTTCAGCTAACTTAATCCACTCTTTTTCCAAGGTCCAGATTTTTCCTTTCACTCCAGAGAAAATCACACCATCGAGTTTTGGTTCAATTTCTTTTTCAAAGAATGTTATAACCTCTTTGTTTATTTTTTCAATTTCAATCTTTCTTTTTTCCTTTCCAATTTCTGAAACGATTTTTTTCTGCCATTCTTGAAGTTTTTCTATTTCCTGACTCGCTTTTTTTAATGCATCGGTTGTGAAATTTTCACTAACTTCTTTTCCCCCAACTTCAATCATGTTGATGTTGTCGTCTTTGCCACAGGCAATCATGTCGAAGTGTGCATTATCTCTCTCTGGATATGTTGGGTTAACAATAAATTCTTCCTCGCCGTTTTTTGTTCCGATTCGAACGGCACTAACTGGTCCGTTCCACGGAATATCTGACGTAGCAAGTGCTAATGACGTAGCATTTACTGCCAAGATATCAGGATCATCTTTATCAATGGAAAGAATTGTGATGACAACCTGTATTTCGTTTCTAATTTCGGAATTGAAAAGCGGTCTGACAGTTCTATCAACTGCTCTAGCTGAAAGAACTGCTTCTTCCGAAGGTCTTCCTTCTCGTCTTACGAATCTTGAGCCTAAAATCTGCCCAGCGGCGTAGAATCTTTCTTCATAATCGACGGTTAAAGGAAACCAATTGATTCCCTCTTTCTTCTCTTCGGACATGACTGCTGTTGCAAGGACCGCAGTATTACCCATTCTTAAAATGACAGAGCCATGTGCTTGGTCTGACATATCACTGAATTGTGCAGTGATAGTTTTACCTCCGATTTCCACGGAGTATTCCTTTTGATTCATATAGTCTTGTTGACCCGCAGATTTTAGATTTGAAGCGTTTCAAACCTATTTATCTGGGGGTCAAATTAATAATAAGTCTAGAGTTATATTACCACTCCCGTACTCTTTTTCAATAGAAAAAACGAGGCATTATCCGCCTCGCTTTTCTATTATTTCTTAGGAGTTCTTGGGGTTCTTGCTCTTGCGGTCTTCCTTTGTCCTATCAAAAACTTTTTAGGGTTTTTATCAAGGTCCATAAAGTCATCAGCAGCCTCAATTAGTTTAGAGGAAGAAGATTTTCCAAATGAAACTACTTCCACTTGGCAGCCCTGGCTTGTTTGAAGGTACTTAACAAGTGGTACGAAGTCTCCGTCTCCGGCAACTATAATAACGGTATCCAGCTTTGGTGCCATCTTAATAGCATCGACAGCTAAACCTACATCCCAGTCAGCTTTTTTAGCGCCACCTAGAAAAATCTGCAAGTCTTTTGTTTTAGTTTCAATTCCCATCTTCTCCAAAGCGTCGAAGAATGGTTTTTCTTCACCTGATTCGGTTGTGATGACATAGGCAATAGCTCTAATCAGAACTCTGTCACCTATAGCTTCTTTTACAACTTCGCCGAAGTTTACTTTGGCTCCGTTATATAGATTTTTTGCACTATGATAAAGGTTTTGAGCATCTATAAAGACCCCAACCCGTTGTTCTTTGTGTTTTACAACAGACATAATTAGTTAAAAGTAGAAAGTCAAAAGTTTAAAGTATAAAAACAACGACTTTCAATAAGTTATTAAAAACGAAAAGGTAAATTTGGGAAAACTTACTTTTTCAATCCGACCTTTTTGACAATAGCGTTGTAACGCTTAGAGTCCTTCTTTTTAAGGTACTTCAGGTGAGCCCTCCTCTTCTCGACAAGACCTAAAAGGCCTCTTCTGGAATGCTTATCTTTACTGTTTGATTTCAAATGCTTAGAAAGCTCGTCTATCCTTTTAGACAAAATTGAAATCTGGACCTCAGGAGATCCAGTATCCTTTTCATGCCTTCTTGTCTCCTTAATGACGTTCTGCTTTTTTCTTGTTGTCAGCATTAAAGAAAATAATACTACACTAAGCCAGATTTTGCAAGGGGTGGATAAATAGCTTAGTTAAGCAGTTAAGCAGTTAGGCAGTGTCTTTTCGTTCTGATACAATTTTTAGTGTCGCAAAACATTTTCACTGGCTTAATTTTATGGAACTTAAACAATTAAAGCGGCAATTTCTTGAGCACTTAGAGATTGAAAAGGGTCGTTCTCTCAAAACTATTAACAACTACGGCAGGTATCTTGACCGTTTTTTTGATTTTGCAAAAATTACCCAACCAAACCAGATAACAGATGACCTTTTAAGGAAATATCGTATCTGGCTCAACCGTCAAGAAGGAATTACTGACGGGACACTTCACAAAAGAACCCAGAACTATTATCTCATTGCTCTTAGGGCTTTCTTAAAGTACTTAGCCAAGAGAGAAATTGAAACTCTACCACCCGAAAGAGTTGAACTTGCTAAAACCGAAGAGAGAGACCTTGATTTAATTTCCTATGACGAACTAAAAAGGTTGATGGAGGCGCCTGAAGGAGATGGTGTTAATGATTTGAGAGACAAAGCGATACTGGAATTGTTTTTTTCAACAGGACTTCGTGTTTCTGAGCTTGCTTCCCTCTCCCGCGACATTGATTTGAGCAAAGATGAACTTTCAATAAGGGGTAAAGGATCGAAAATACGCGTTGTTTTTTTCTCAGATAGGGCCAAGGACGCAATTAAAAAATATTTAGACAAAAGGGTTGATATAGACGATGCTCTTTTTGTAAATCTTTCTCCTACTAAGAATGAGAAGGATAAAGATTTACGTTTAACCACACGCTCAATCGAAAGAATTGTTAAGAAATACGCAATCAAGGCAGGTATTTCAAAAAAGGTAACACCGCATGTTATCCGACACTCCTTTGCCACCGATTTACTCCGAAACGGGGCCGATATCAGGTCTGTTCAGATGCTTTTAGGACATTCAAATATCTCTACGACCCAAGTTTATACTCATTTAACCGATAAGCATCTCAAAGAAGTCCATAAAAAATTCCACAATAAGAACAGGCAATAGTTTTTGTAGGTGCTACAATTAAACAAATATTAAAAAACAATAAAGGTCGGTTTAAAAACTTTTAAATTCAATATTTAATATACATATGAAATATCAAGGAAAGCTTAGCTCAGTATTTCTCCTTCTTATAGCAGTTCTGTTCCTTCTTAAGGGATTAGATGTTTTTGATCAGAATTTTGTAGACACAGTTTGGCCAATTCTTCTGGGAATTATTGCTCTTCTACAGATGAGCGGACGTAAGTAGTGTTTTTAGGTTGTATAGAAAGAAGAAATCGACCATGACGGCCGGTTTTTTCTTTGTGGTAGTATTATCTTATTATGAAAATTGCTTCTTGGAATGTAAATGGTCTTCGGGCAGTCCATCGGAAAGAAAAATGGAAGCCATTTTTTAAAGGAGACTATAATATTATAGCTCTTCAAGAGACAAAATCCACAGAAGATCAATTGCCACCAGAACTTCAAAAACCTAATGGTTATTTTGCCTACTTCTCGTCTTCAAAAGTGAAAAAAGGATATAGTGGAGTTGCAATTTACTCAAAAAAAGAGCCTCTAAAGGTTGAATATGGTATGGGTGTTAAAAAATTTGATGACGAAGGCAGAATTCTAGTTGCTCACTATGAAAATTTTGTGTTTTTTAACGTTTATTTTCCAAATGGTGGCGGTGGACCGGCCAGACTGAAGTACAAACTTGATTTTTATGATGCTTTTTTGGAACATATAGAAAAATTGAAGAAAAATGGTACAAAAATTATCTTTTGTGGAGATGTAAATACAGCTCATGAAGAAATAGACTTGGCTCGACCGAAAGATAATGAAAAAAATACTGGATTTTTGCCAGAAGAGAGAGCTTGGCTTGATGAAGTTGTATCTGCTGGGTATGTTGATGTCTTTAGACACTTCCATCCAAATAAAATAGATGTTTATACATACTGGGATATGAAGACTCAAGCTAGAGATAGAAATGTTGGCTGGAGAATCGACTATTTTTTTATATCAAATAATTTAGTGAAAAATTTAAAGAGCTTCAAGACTATGTCGGAGATTTATGGATCCGATCATTGCCCCATTGTTTTAGAAGTTTAACCCTTACACTATTCATTTTATCGCTTCTATTCTGTTTTTGTTTTACTTGCGACAAAACAATATTTAGTGGGTATTTCTTGTAATTAGGATTTATTTTTTGGAAAATGGAATAATGAAATGAAAGATGTGGGGACAAGAAACCCTTTGTTTAAAGGACATTTTTAAAGGACATTACATTATCCACAGGAGATGTCCTTTACAATAATGTCCTTTAGAAATAAAATCTAAAGCAGATGAGGTTGTGTCTTTTACCTCAATTAGTTCTATGACAACACACACGAATCGTGTCTGGAGACCATCTTTGTGAACAAAGATTCAACAGGCTAAATCACATAACCACATCAAAATATAAAATATTACCTTTTGTGAGCATGGCTCATAATTGGATTATCAACCTTGGGTTTGTATAGCCAATCTCACCTTCGCTCAGAAGGTTCTCCAATGGGACTTTGTCCCAACATGAGACGCTCTTAGACTTTCGCGAACCGCTTCTTCTCACTCAATCTCCACATTTAAGGTTTGCTATCTCGGGGGCGTCTTTTTTGTTTCATATGAAACTTATTTAACCCAGTTTTTGTCCCTAATTTTTTTAAGTTCCTCCTCTTCTCTTTCAGCCCCTTTTTCCTTCCCTTTCTCCCCCAGTTTTATAAGCTTAAAATCATCTAACTTGACCAACTCTCCGGTCCTTTTTTCAAGGTATTCTTTGGTATTTAATTTGGGGTCATCTAAAACCTCTTCCAGGAGAGCATGAAGGATTAGTCCTATCTTGGGCCCGGGGGTTTCATGTGTAACCTCCATTATTCGGGTTCCATCAATTTCAAGCATTCCCACAGATATAGGGTCTCTCATAACCTCCTCGATCATAGATTTATATTTCCTAAGTCTATATGGTTCTTCCTTTGGTCTGCCAGTGCCTACCCTGTCCGTTATTCTTAAATTGATTAAATCCCAAATATTCTCTTTTCCAACATTCCTGATGATTCTTCTAACCGCTGAATGGGTAATTTGCTCTGTATCTGAGAAAAACATATGGTTTCTAACAAGATTTGAGACTTTTTCGATTGTCTCTTTGGGGAATTTTAAGCTTTCCAAAGTTTCATGTGTAACCCTAGCCCCTACTGCATCATGGCCGTAGAAAGTCCATTCTTTCTTCTCGCCTTTCCTACGAGTTCTTGGTTTGGCTATGTCGTGGAATAAAGAGGCCAATCTTACTTCTAAAGGGAAATCCTTATTTGCGGCCGCCTGGAGTGTCTTTAGGCTATGTTCCCAGACATCATAAGCATGAATCCCCCCTTGCTCTACACCCACAGATTCTTTGAATTCGGGGATAGTATACTCTATCAAGTTGAGTTTTTTTAGCTCTGTTAAGCCATATTCTGGCTTTTTTGACATAATTATCTTTATAAATTCATCTCTAATTCTCTCCCTTGAAATATCTTTCAAATTTTTAGCTAATGTTTTCATTGATTCCCTTGTCTCTTTCTCTATTGAAAAGCCTAAAATAGTTGATAACCTCACGGCTCTCATAATCCTTAAAGCATCTTCAGAGAACTTCTTTTTAGGCTCTAGGACAGTTCTGACGACCTTATTTTGTATATCTTGATGTCCTTTATAAGGATCAATCAAATGTCCTTTAGAAATGTCCTTTATACCTCCCTGAAGTTCTATTGCCATAGCGTTCATAGTGAAATCTCTCCTACTTAAGTCTTCCTCTATTTTGTCACTAAATATGACCTCATCTGGGTGTCTACCATCGCTATATTCAGACTCTACTCTATGAGTGGTTACTTCTATGGTTTTTAGGGCTTTATTCTCTGTTTTATCATTTATAATTTTTACTGTGCCGTAAGTATTTTCGTAGTATGTATGAGGAAATAACCCTTGGATCTCTTCAGGTTTAGCATTTGTCGTTATGTCCCAATCCTTCGGATCTTGACCTAGAAGTATGTCTCGAACACACCCACCCACTAAATAAGCCTTAAAATTAGCCGTTTGGAGAGTATTTAAGATGTCCAAAACCTCATTAGGAACGATATATCCTTGTATTTCAATGTTTTTTGACATTTATTAAATTATATTATGCCTTTTTCTTTATGGCTAATTGTATTAGTCTATATCTAAGCACCCGTGGTGAAATGGATATCACACAGCGCTTCGGACGCTGCATTGGGGGTTCGAATCCCTCCGGGTGCACAATTTAGCAATCCCCATTTCAATCAGTTAATTCTGGGATATAATAAGTCAGTTAAGTAATTAAGCGAGTATAGTTTAGTGGCAGAACATCTGGTTGCCAATCAGAAAACGGGGGTCCGATTCCCCCTACTCGCACATTTAGGATGTAATTGTCTTTTATAAAATGGCTAATAATATAGCCTTTTATCAAAATTTGTAAGATATTTTGTGGATAAACTCGTGGATAAGTGTATAAAGGACATATTTCTGTTTCCTGTCCTGTCTTTTACATGGCCTAATATAGCCGTTTCTTGTGAAACATGCCTTCAGAAAAGCGAAAATTTAGTGATATATGGGAGAAATAGCCGAAAAATGGTCTAACAAAGTCATATTACCTAATTAGAATTAAGACGACATGGATCAAGAGATTTTCATCGCTAAGAATAAGTATATTTCGTCTAAACGAAGCGCAGAGTTGTTCGGATACACTCATGATTATT
>MPMA02187030.1_pt1 | contig 18638 bp, 8 predicted proteins | sample 1617361 | NCBI WGS metagenome assembly MPMA02 (sample SAMN05944807, study PRJNA350692) | marine metagenome | biome: marine; feature: ODZ; material: water; isolation source: 180 m water sample filtered on 0.2 um supor filter | place: Pacific Ocean | collected 2012-04-08 | depth 180m m | reverse complement strand
CTCGTCAGGGCCGTGGGCATTGTTACCCGGTCCGGAAGCGCCCGTACACAGGAAGTTGGCATCCGGATACTTGCCCTGCATCATTGCCATGAACGGAATCGTGCCACCGGTCCAAGAGACTAGGGGTGGCAAACCAGTAAGCTGCATTGAGGCTTCGTGAATGGCTTTGTTGACCTTTCCCTCCAGAGGGGGGGCATGGAAGCCATCTGCACAGGAGTCCGAGGTGAAGGAGATCTCCGCACCGTAGGGGGGATTCGCCTCGAGAATCTCCTTGGCCGTGGCCAACACAGATTCGGAGTCGACGCCTGGGGGGATTCGGAAACTGAGTTTCAGGTCAGTATTGGTGCGCAAGACGTTGCCAGCAACCTGGACTGGGGGCATGCCGTCGGCACCGATTATCGATAGAGTGGGCTGCCAATTCATCGCGATAATCATGTCCTCTGTCGAGTCCGCCACTCGGACTAGGGTATCCACAGTGGGAAGTTGGTTCCACACGCTGTCCCCAACGACCTCGGCCAATGCCTCCGCCTTATCACGAATATCGGAGCCGATCTCGGCATGCATCTCTGGAATCAGTACCTCGCCCGTAGTGGAGTCCTCGACTCTGTCGAGAAGCATCCTCTGAATCCTGAAGGAGGAGGGGATCGAGCCGCCTGAGGTGCCGGAGTGAATTCCCTCGTTCGAAACACGGACCGATAGCGTGCCAGAGACCAAGCCCCTGAGGGCCTCTGTCATCCAGATGTGCTCATAGTCAGGGCCTCCGCTGTCCAAGACCACGATTATGTTCGGGTCGCCTAATTGCTCGGAGAGGGCATCTAGATACGGCGGTAGGTCGAAGGAGCCCGATTCCTCGCAAGTCTCGATGAGGAAGACGCAGCGCGGGTGAGGGATTCCTGCCTCCTGAAGCAAGCGGATAGAGGTCACGCAGAGGTAACCTCCGTACCCGTCATCTATTGATCCCCTGCCGAATAGCCAAGGGTCCCTGCGCACAGCCTTCAGCGGATGGAGTCCTTCGGACCAGAGATCGGGCTTGGAGGGTTGCTTGTCGAGATGGGAGTAGAAGATGGCTTCTCCCGGGCCCGTGCCTTCGATTGTAACCAGAAGAACGGGTGATTTGTCCTCTATTCGGTGGGTTTCGTAACTCATCCCCGATATGGGCTGATTATCGAGCCAGTCACAAAACAAATCTATAGTAGCGTCCAACTCTCCAAGAGCTTCCCAATTTGGTTCGAAGAGCGGAGAGAGGGCCTTAATTTCGATGAAATCGGACAGACTGGGGAGTATTGATTCCTCCCACAACTCGTCACTGCGCTGGGCGAGAGCATCGAGGTCTAGTTCCATGGACTTGTGTGAGGTCCTCAGCACATGGAGTCTTCGCTGAGCATTCACCACTCCGAAGGACCGCATATGGGCAGTGCGCCACGATGGAAAGGGCAGGTCTCGCAGATGTGAGCGGCCTCCGAGGGGAGTCTGTCAAAATCTGACAGCGGAGCCTCAGAGGCCAGAGCCATGCCAGCGGTCCTGACGAGCAGCCCTTCCAACTCCTGTGATGCTCGGTCTAGCATCTCTCTGGGGTACTCGACCATCCTGCCAGTTACTCCGACCAGTATGGCAGGCGGCAGCACGGTCCTGTGGCTCAGATCGGCCGCCTCTCTCGCAGCCTCCATGCTCTGCAACGCTCTGTAGTACAGGGCCAGTTGCATGCGGTGCTTGCTCAGTATCTCGAACTCGGCTTCGCAAGCGGGCCCGATGTCCTCCGAGTCGAGGGCCTTGAGGAATCCCTCGGATGAGCCATGATCGATCATTCCAGCGTCCTCGGTCTTCAGGTCAACTGCACGGATGGTAGATTCGCCGTTGGAGGTTGCTGTGCATAGAACAAGGTCGATGATCCCGCTCATCTCGATTATGGCTCGATCCATGCTCGCTAGAGACTCGGGGCCTTCGGGACTCCAACGCTGCCTGACCGAGCCTGTGGTCTCAACATCTAGGGCGATGTGGAACGGCATCTCTGTTCTGAGTCCCTCGAGCCTGTGGCCGTTCACCGGCTGGCGCTCCACCATCCTGCCTAGAGGGCCAGAGCCGATGCGCTCTGCCATGCCCTCAACCAGAAGGCGGGTTCGGTCGAGGTCGGCGTCGGGCGAAAGGAGCTCTGTGAACACCGTGGAATGAGTCTCGGAATCTGACAGGTGGTCCTCCCTGTGTTCTGTCCACGATGCTGGAAGAGGTGAGCTCGCCGGCTCGCCGTCGAGACCGGGGTTGCCGATTCCTATCTCCAGAATCCTGTGGAAGACAGTGCCGAGAGTCGCAGGGTCCACGTTGTCTGGCATCCCCTTTGTGGAATGTGCTTGCCCGCCGTGGGCTATCGGCTCCGGGCTCAGTCCGCCTCTGGTCTCAAACCACTGTCGGCGTTGGCACTCTTGGAACACTGGGAGCCTGCTCGGAGAGATTCTGATTCTGGTGGCCGAGTCCTGCCGAGGTTCAGGAGGGTCCTCGGCCACGGTCGTGTAGCGGGTGGCGTCATCCAGTCTCTCGATGCGCTGCAACGGAGTCGGCACGGGAGATTCGTCAGCATCCCCGAAGCAGTCTGGGTGATGGAGCACCAGCATGCCCGGGAGAGTGGCGTCGCCGCCAAGAAAGGCGTTTGAGGACATTCTGGCGGGGTCGAAGGTTCGATGGCCCCTGGTTCTGATGGCCGGGGCACTCTCATCGTCGTCCTCGTCCAGCCACGGCGATGCGGTCTCAGCCCTCCTCGCCGAGCCTTGTCGCAGCGATTCGATCCACATCTGGCCCAGTTGGGGAGTCTTCTTGTCATAGGCCCAAGGCATTCGCAGACCTTCTCCCTCGGCCCACTCCGTCCCTCTGTTCGAGCCGACTACGATCAGTCTCTCTTCTGCGCGAGTGGCTCCCACGTACAGCAGCCTACGAGCCTCAGCATCCTTGCGGGTTTGGTGTAGCACCCGGACGTGAGACCACATCGCGGAGTGCGGTGAGGAGTCGCTGGACCACGGCTTGGGATTTCCAGCGAAGAGCTCGGGGCTCACTATAAGGCGGCTGAGATCCTCGTTCCTCATGTTGGTCTGCCTGTTGGAGAAGACGTCGGCCAGTACCACCACCTTGGCCTCTAGTCCCTTAGCACTGTGTATCGTCATCACCCTGACTGCATCTCCTGGTGGGACGGTGATGGCCTCGAGGGCATCGGAACTGCGCTCCCTGAGGTCGCGAATCCTGTCCGCTAGTACCATCGCGTCGCCTCCAACCTCAGCGGCCAGCGTCCTGATGACATCGGCAATCTGCTCAACGTCCTGACGCGATACGGGATCGGGGTAGGCAGTGAGTAAGTCAGACCCGTCTATGGTCTCGTCCAACAGGTCGATTAGGCGGCCCGCCCGAGACAGGTGACTCCACCTCTCGGCAAGAGCCCGCTGGCGCTCGCTCGAGCAGTGTCCTACCAATCGGGACAGGAGGTCTTCTCCTCGCCGTGAGCCTCCGATGTAATCCTGCAACTGGGCGTCGTCCATGCCAATCAGGACAGAGCGGGCTACCCAAGAAGCGTGATGACGCGACCTGGGTCTCGCAACGAACTGCAGCAGCCCCTCGATGGCGTGTGCGGCCGGCCGGCCCAGTAACCCTCCCGCCCGGTCGGCCTGAGCCGGGATTCCATTATCGTGGAGATGCCTGATGACGGTGTCCCTGATATTCGGCCTAGTGGGGAGCAGTATCATTATTTCATTGGGCGCAACGGGGTCTTCGGCGTCCATTTGGCGCCACTCGCCGTCTGCTGATCTGACTCTGACCGGAGAGCCATCGATTAGGCTGCCAACGCGTCGGGCTATCAGCAGGGCCTGGCGCTCGAGAGAATTGGGTTTGCCCGCACCGAACGGGTCCAAGTGCGTGGTCAAATCGGTGGGAGGATTGAATTCTCCCCCGGTGCTCAACGGGCATATCCACTCGATGGCTCCGGGGGAGTTGCGCTTGTCGGGGCATGCGAACAGCATCTGGGGAGTTGCATAGAAGTCGCCGTTGGGAAAGAGTCGGTGCCTGACCGAGAATACGTCCTCCCACCACTCGTTCATCGCTCTAAGAAGGCCCCCACTTGTGCGATAGTTCACCTGCAAGGCGATTAGCCCCCTCCTGCGATTCTCGACCTCGGTCCCGCTTGGTACGGGTAGATCGCGATCGGTCGCATCGAAGGGAATCCAAGAAACAAGGTCCCTCCCTCCCTGCTCCATGTGCTCGGTGGCCGTTGCGATGGTCAGGGTGTGTGCGTTCCTCGGGTCTCGGCTCCGGGCTTCGCTCCTGAGCGCTGGCTTGCGAGTCAGTTCGTCGATGCTGGCCAGTTCGTGGTCGTTCACCATCATCAGCTGCCTCGCGAACTCGAGGAAGCCGGTGACCTCTGCCTGCCTGAATGCATAGATGCTCTGCTTGACGTCTCCCACGTAGCAGACCGTTGGCTGCCAAGGGGTGTCAGGGGCGCTCGGCTCACCCTCGTCCACGCGCCTCTCTCCCCACAACCTCGAGAGTAGTCTCCACTGCAGCGGTGAGTTGTCCTGGGCCTCGTCGATGATGAAGGCCCGATAGCGTCTCCTGATTGTCCTCAGCAGATCCAGCCTGCTCTCGAGGTCGGTACGAATGGCGCTGAGACTCGAAGCTGCCTCCCCGGCTCTGCTGGGGTCGGCCTCCAGCCACTCGAGGACTGCAAACGCCGAATTGATGTGGTCGTCGCGCCATGGGTTGTCCGTCATAGAGTCGAGTGCATCCTGCATCAACGAGGGATAGAACGATCTGCAGGTGGAGGGGCAGTTAGCCAGAAGAAGGTCGCCCGCTAGTCTCTGAATATCGTCGAAGTCATGGACCTCATCACGCTCCTTGAGCTTCTGTATGATGCCTTGGAAGCCTCGGTGAGCGAGATACAGGTCCTGCAGATTACGCACCTCGGCATCGAGGGTGAAGTGGTGACTGGAAGCGGGGGTATCGAGTCGCTCAGGCAGAGGAACCGGGAGCGGAGAGAGGGGAGGGGTCCAATCGGCGGGCGAGGAGGGGGGAGTCGTGTCGCTGAGCAGCAGAGCGACCCGCGTGAAGTGCAGCATCAGTCTGCCGCTGTCGGAGGACCAAGCGGATCTGAGGTCGGTTGCTATGCCAGTAATCTCGGCCTTGACGCGTGCCTTAGTGCCCGCGTCTGGTATCTTCGAGTACTTCTCTATTCCAGCCTCCCATGAATCGGAAGGAAGGTGAGCGTGGGGAAAGAAAGCCAGACTGCTCTTCATCAGGGCTGATGAATTGAGGGTGCAGACTAGGATGTGGCTCAGCCACGTCAACTGCCCCCATGCGTCTTCAGGCGGCCCCTCGCTGCTAAGGGCATCCAAACAGGCCATCCTAGAATCGGCTGGCCAGCCGGATAGAGCCATGGTCGCTGAATTCTCCCTTACCAACTCGCAGAAGCGCTGTACAATCGAATGGATCTCGGCCGTGTGTTCAGCGACCTCGGCGGTATCTACCGTTGCCATAATCTGCTGGTGCAGCAACTCGGCGGTGATGCTGTCACCATCCATCATCCTGCGAGTTGCCTCCTCGATGAACACGGATCTTCCCACTAGGCTGCGCAGCACCCTAGATGCAGAGTGCCGCCCCGAGTAGTGTCGTGCAATCCTGTCTCTGGCTGCTAGCACATCTGGGGCAATCTCGGCCGGGATACCCGCATCGACCGCCTCGCCGATGTGGGAGATCGAGCTGGGCAACCTCCAGAGGATATTCAGGGCGGACTCCACCAGCAATATCCTGCCGGTGTCCGAGATATTGTCCCGGCTCAGGGCGTCTCCGAGGATGCCACGGTACGGCGAGACTAGTTGGTTGAGGAAAGCGTCGATGGTTCCTATCGGCGCATCCTCAAGCAGGGTCAGGAGCTGTTCGCTGAATCCCTTGTGTCTGATTCTAGGGTCGCTGCGCCGAGTCCCATCATCTCCTGTGGGACCGGGCTGCAGTCGGGCGATGCTTCGACACAGTCGGTCCCGCATCTCGTCAGCGGCGCGGTTGGTGAAAGTCAGCAGCACCACTTCACCCGGAAGCAGTCCGCCCCACTGCCTGAGGTCTATGCGTTCTGCCGCTGGGGCGGATATCATGCCTCCTTGCAGTTTGGATGGTCGCTCCGGCTTGGGGAGCAGGCGGGTAGCTCTCTGGTCCTCGGTAAGGTAATGCTCGATGACACGATCGATGATCGTGCTAGTCTTGCCGGTACCCGCGCCGGCGTCGATGACGATGTGTGCATCCAGATTGAGTGCGAGACGTTGGGCGGTATTCAGACGCATCAGAAACCAGCCTCCGTCCTGACTTCGCAAACATTCCTCACCGGACAGTAACCGCACACCCGAGATGACGGAGTCGGGTGAACCCTGCCAGCAGCGGCTCCAGCTGCGACGCGCAGCGCCACTGCTAGACGCTGTGTGAGCCATGCCCGGAAGTGGTCGCTGTGGGAAGAAGGTGCCTCGTCGGGGAACCTGTGCAGGGATGTGGTGATGTCCGTGCGAGTTCCGATCTGAAGATTCTCGTGCGAGGTCGAGTACTGCGTAGACATCTCCAGCATGTGCTCAGTGTAGTGGCTGAACAGGGAGATGCCAGCAGCGACCACTAGGTCTCCGGGATGGGCAATCTCCCATGCCCTCGCGTACAGTGCCAGTTGGAGTTCATCGAGCAGTCCGTCGAAATGTCGTATCTTCGCAGCCTTGCTCTCAGAGGTCTTGAGATCCCTTATCGCCACTAGGCGACGCGGCCTCCATCCCGAGCCGTGGACCCTGAGTGGGGCGATGCTCTCGTCCCCATCGGAGTCTAGCCACTCTTGACTGGTCTCATCTATCGGCAGGATGTCGACTCGATCGATGAAGCCCCGAACCCGAATCGGTGAGAGCTCCTCGCCTCCAGCGATATCTGTTGGTATTGAGATCTCGACGCCGGCCTCATCGAAGTCGGTCATGCTCCATTCAAGGCATACCGGTGCGGCATGACGAACTGCTGATTCGGCCCTGACTATGGTCCCTACTCGGCCCAATGGTGGCACGGGGCCAGGATTGGCCAGCCACTGGTTCCACTCCTCTCTATTCATACCGGTCAGAACCATCAATCTGTGGGTCGAGACCGCATCGGTCCTGTCTAGCCAAGGGGCTCTGCTGTCCAAGGACTCCAGAGCCGTTCGCATTATCTCGTTCTCGCTCATGCCGGATAGAGCGACGCTACTCACTGAGCTGCCTTCTCCGAGTGATCTCTCGGTGCCTATTTCGAAACCTAGGGTCTGACAGATCAGGTCATGATGGACGTTGTGAAGCAACTCCCCGTGGGTACGTGGATCCAGATCCTCTGGCTGCAGTTCGTCCTGCTCTGCCCTGAGTCCGTTCGACAACCAACCCATTCTAGGACACTTGAGCCAGTAATGCAGCCTGCTCGGCGACCAGACTGGGACGTCCTGCTCTGCTCCCGTCGAATGACCATGCCTCGAATCACTGACATCTGCACCGGTCGGAAGGAGGGAAAATGGGCGGGGGTCGATGGTGGGGGTCCTCTTACCACCGGCGGCAAGGCCCCCTACTACGGGCCACCTGTCGTTCGAACGGGGAGGCTCGATGCCAGTTGGTACCCGACGGATCAGATCCGTCCTGTCGATGGAGAGCAGATGCTGGGCAGAGTCCTGTGCTAGGTAGCCGTCGTCATCGGCATGGATCGGTTGACGTCTCTCACGATCGCGTTGCAACTCCGAGTCCATCGATATCGATATGGCGCTGGGGTTGAGTGGTGGTCGGACTGATGGGAGCATGTTCCTGAGCGAAGCCCCGTCGGCCTGCCTGAGGCCACGCGGGCTGACCGGTTGCTCGGGCTCGGTGCATATCACCTCGGCGTCGTCATCAGGGTCGTGGGCTGCTGCCCATTCTCGAATGGGGGCGGCTGCAGGTGATGCGTCGTCGAGGCTTGAGTCGAGGACTAGGACTTCTGGCGCTGCAGCAAGAAGGTGCTCAAGCTGGTGCCTCGCATCCCTGATAGGGCCGTCCGGACGGAGCAAATCCAGCGAATGCCTCTCCTCGTCACCTAGGAAGGGCATCTTTGGGGCACTGAGGTCCCACGAGGAACTCGAAAGGTTGGCTAGGATGATGGTGTCAGCGGAGCAACCTAGAGCGGCAGCCGGAGTTAGTACTCTGACTCTCCCAGAGATTGGCGAAGCACTGCTGAGAATGCTCGAGGAGTGAGTAAGTGAAGTGAACTCTTCGACCCAGTCCGGACCCATTTCGGATACACTGTGGCCCAAACTTGACTGCATCGACCTGAGTTCCCGAAGGTCCCTGAGTACGGTTTGGACCACCGCTGCCGGAGTTGGCCCCCCGCCGTCACACGACTCCATCGCCGACTCCAAATCCATCATTCCGAGAATTGAGAGCAGCCAGTCGTCGCCGCTGGCCGAGGGCTCGAGTGTCGGAAGTCCCTGCCCCGTGTGGCAGCCCATCCTACTGACTTCATCAAGGGCTGTGCGATCCTCTCCTCTGAGTAGTGGCCTCAGAGAGTCCGCGACGCACAGGAGCCACCACTGCGTTGATTCCTTCCTAAATTGGTCGCGCTCAGATATCGGCGGTCTCGATATCGTCTGCAGCCATCTAGCGAGAGCTCCGGGGCCGCCTAGGACATGCTCGCCCCGAGCCAAGTGCGTCAGCATGTCTGGGTCAGCACGCGGACTTATCCTGCCCTCCGTGGGGTGAGTATCGGGGTCATTGAACGGTCTGAGTGTCGCTTGCAGCGCGAGTGATCTCAATGCTTCAAGGGAGAACGCATCAGGACCGTGGGGCAGGGTTGCCAGAGCGAGTATCCAATGACCAAGGGAGTGAGTGAGCACCGGTTGACGCGAAGGAGGGAGTGGTATCCCGAGTTCCTTCAAACCCCTCTCCCATCGCGGTAAGTTAGACTCCAACGACGGGTCCACGATGATGAGGTGGGATGAGGAACCTGCCTCAAGGCGTTCTTGCGTCAACCAAATTGCCGTCTCGAAAGAGTGTTTCTCCCTCTGTAGGAGTAAGCGCTCGACAGATTGGACTGGATTCGTCGATTCCGGTTGGTGTGGTGGCACCCATAGAGGGAGGTCCGATTGTGCCTCTATTGGGTGCTGATCGAGCAGGGACATGCCGTGATGGCCCAATCTGAAATTACCCGGATGAGCTAGTTGGTGAATTGGACAGTGCCTTGAGAGTGCGAGCATGATTTGGATATGCGAACGCGGCACCTCTGGAGGATGGTCGAGCATGATTATGCCGTCGACATCGAGTAACGAGAACGGCTTTTCCCCACTGTTCAGGCCATCTATAATGCGGGAAGAGGCCATATCTGGATGAGTTCCACCTAATCGATTCTCAAGCTGCCTGATGACAGTCCTAAAGGAAGGAATTCCCGGACCGTCCCAAGCGACAGCCATTGATTCACGCGACAAGTACGAGTGCAGCTCGGCGAGAGCTGCGGTCTTCCCCCTACCCCACCTCATCTCCGGCAGCGGGTTGATTATGGGGAATGCGAGCCTTGCCGCCTCACGGCGGCAGGATTCGTGCAACACCAGTTCAAAGCCACCCTCAGTGTTCAGCAACCTCGGTAGCCTCAGATCCGCAATCAGTGAGGATTTCAGCGAGTCGATAGTGTGGTGGAGTGTACTGTCAATCGCCTGGCCACTCGGCATTCCAGCAAGCGCCTGCTTTCTGGATTCCTCGGTCGGGTAGACGATTAGGACTCTTCCAGAGAGATCTGACTCGGATTCTGTAGGACCCAAGGACTGTCTCGAAATATGCTCTTTGAGCCATCCTGGGATAGTACCCCTAGGTACTTCCTCGCAAGTCACCTGAACGAGGGTTTTCGAGACCATGGCATCACCGAGCATATGCCATGCTCGGCCGGGGTTATTCAACCCAACTGAAAACACCTCGGTCTCAGTGAAGTATGGTGCTTCTTCGCCGAGGCACCAGCGCGGCGAGCATGCAAACCAAGATTGCCACACTTGGTGCTGGAATTATTTTCCCAACTATTCCTGGCTCGGGGGGGGAGGGTTCTAGCGACCAATCAACAAGCAAGACTGCCGACATATCATCGCCGTCCCATGCTGGGGGAACGTCGATTACAGTTGAGCCAATCGGCCCATCCAGCGGGACAGCATCATGCAGAACGTGGATGTAGTCCCCAATTCCGTTCGAACCGTCCGGGAAGCTGGCGCTGCCCTCGACGAATAGCAACCAAGCGGTGCGGGTCTCGATTGGACATTCGTCTGCACAGTTGTAGATCATCGTGGTGATGTCCCATGAGAATTCGGTAACACCCTCTGACTCAATCGCAGACAACGACATCGAACCATCGTACACGTGGGAAGGCCCGATAGCCAAAGAAGCGGAGAAGTCGCTTTGTAGGCTGTCTGACTTCGAAGTGGTGCCCAAATGGAGTCTCTCTCCATCGAAAACGGTGGTCGGAGCGAGTCGTGGAGCCCCTCCGACAGATGTGGAAGCAGTCCCGTAAATCGATTCCCAACGCTCCTCAGTACCGTTGCTGCCGAACGGGTCCTCGACCTCGAACTTGTGCCTGTGATAGTGGATGCGAGTGACATCGGCATCACCTATCGCCTCATCGAGGGTGTGTTCAGTCGTCACACAGCTGGTGCACCATGTTGCGGTATAGACCTCGATAACAGTGGGTAGGTCAATCACATCCATTGAGATTGAACTATCAGTCGTGTTCCCTGATAGGGATAGGGATATGCCCCCCAATGTGCCCCCGAGTATGCCCTCGCGTGCATCTTCCCACATACCCCCATTAGCCGCCGAGGCTTGAATCGGGATGATGATGAGGGCGACCATCAGCAGAGCTGCAAGCGTTCTCATGGTAGTCTCGAAGTGAGCGTGTTATTGAATGGTTCCGGGTTATTGAGAAGCATCGAAGGCTGCAATCGCCCTGTCGATATCATCGTCGGTTATGTGCAAATGAGTTACAGCGCGAATGGTTGAGTCGTCAATTGTCAGAGTGTCTACACCGTGTTGTGCGAGGCTGGCCACAAGTCCGTCAGCCCCGCCCTCCTTGCAGCCGATGTAGACCATATTGGTCTGAACCTGCTCCAGCTCCACGGAGTAGGAGGGCATGGCAGCAATTGCCTCGGCAAGCCCCCTAGCGCGGGTGTGATCTTCTGCCAATCGGTCGATATTGTTCTCCAGAGCAAAGATTCCTGCAGCGGCGACAACACCCACTTGGCGCATTCCCCCCCCAAACATCTTGCGCCACCGGTAAGCGCGAGCTATAATCTCCGAGGAGGCGACCAAGACGCTGCCGATAGGGGCTCCCAAGCCCTTGCTCAGGCATATCGACACCGAGTCGTATTCCCTAGCGATCCGTGCCGCATCGTTGCCCGTGGCCACTGATGCGTTGAATATTCTCGCTCCATCGATGTGGGCCCTGCAGTCACGGTCCCGGGCGGCGGCTGCGATAGCGTCCATGGTTTGGAGTGGGTAGCAAGTGCCACCGCCCCTGTTTGAGGTGTTCTCGACGCAGACGAGAGTGCCGTTTGGATAATGTCCGAGGCTGCCGTCACCCTTGCGGATGGCCTTTGCTACGTCAATTGGGTCCATTATCCCCATTTTCCCGGGAACCAGGGCGACTGAAGCACCAGAAAGGGCGGCGAAACCTCCACCTTCGTAGATGTATATGTGACTGTATTTCTCGGTGATGATCTCGTCCCCTGGTTCCGTCTGGGCTCTGATGGCGGTGGCGTTGCACATCGTTCCCGATGGCACAAACAGTCCCGCCTCCTTGTCGAGCATCTCAGCCATGCGATTCTGCAGATCTATTACTGTGGGGTCATCACCGAGAACATCGTCGCCAACGACGGCGGAGGCCATGGCCTCCCTCATGGCTGGCGTTGGCTGCGTGACCGTGTCGCTGCGTAGGTCAACGCGGTCGCTTGGATAGTCGCGCATGGATGACCTAATGCTCTGGTTCACATAACTCGTGCGCTTCCACAATCAGCGCTTCGATCTCATATCCTCGGCATATAGATAGGACTTCTTGTGAGCCCTCTGTTCCTTCTTCTTCCTTTTTACCAGATGCATGATTGCTAGAGAGCCCCCAAGCATGGCGGGAACAGCGAACATCAGGAAAGTAAGCCACAGTGGCCTCTTCGGCTTTTGGCAGGCAGTCTGGCCTTCGAGTTCTTGGATCTCCCCTGAAGGGCACTTAAACTGCTCAATGGCCCCGGACTCGGGCACGTAGTGACCTGGTTCGGCATTCTTGCAATGGTTCTTCCTCGAGTCCCCTTGAAACGTTCCTGGCTGGCAAGGCATCTGAGAAACCGAACCCGTGCTGTTCACGAAGTTGCCTGGCGATGCATCGAAGCAATCATCTTGGCCTGCCTCCGGTTGGTAACTACCTTGAGTGCATGTACTCTGTGACAAGGCGCCTTCATTGGGGACATGGTGTCCGGGCATAGCATCAGTGCAACCGTCCTGCCCTCCCGAATCCTGGAAGGTCCCAGCAGAGCATGGCGTTTGAACCGTAGAGCCCTCACCAGAGGCAAAGTTCCCCGGGCTCGAGGGGACACACTCGGACTGGCCAGGTTCCGATTGGAACATACCCGGTTGACACGGAATCTGCTCGGAAGCCCCGGAATCGTTGACGAAGTGTCCGGGAGAGGCCTGCATGCAAACCGATTTGCCTTGGTCGGGCTGGTATTTCCCGGGGGGGCATGGCGCAGGCGCAGAGGTGCCGTCGGCACTCACGATCTGCCCCGGAGGCGCCTGTTCGCACCCCGTACCGCCCGATTCCGACTGATACTCCCCCGATGAGCAGGGGATTTGGGTCGTTGCACCGTCTAGGCTCACGTAGTTGCCGGGTTCGGCCTGAGTGCACTCAGACTGGCCCGGTTCTGAGGCGAACGTGCCCGCCGGGCAGGGGATTTGGGAGATTGCTCCGGGGGGGGAATAGTTTCCTGGTTCCGCTTGGAGGCAGGAGGTCTGCCCTGCCTCGGGTTGGAACGTTCCATCCTTGCAGGGATGCTGGTTTGCCGTTCCTTCGGCGTCTGTGAAGTTGCCTGGGTCCGTCTGGAGGCAGGAGGTCTGACTAGAATTTGGCTGGAAATGGCCGGGTGGGCATGGCGACTGGGATATCTGCTGGGCACCAGATGTGAAGTAGCCGGGAGATGCTTCTGTGCACTGTGCTTGGCCTGAATCGGCCGAGAAGGTGCCGGAATGGCATGCCACCTGAGCGGTTGCACCAGCAGAAGGGACATGGAATCCCCGAGTGGCTTCAAAGCAAGAGCTCTGTCCCGTCAAAAACTGATAGGTCCCCGGGGGGCATGGAATTTGGTCGTGGGCCCCTTCTCCACCCTGAACGATGTGTCCGGCATCGGCTTGGAGGCATTCAGATGCCCCATAGTTGGGTTGGTAGCTTCCTAGTAGGCATTGGGTTTGACTGGTGGATGCGCTTTCGGAGCTGTAGTTGCCGGGGTCAGCCTGAATGCAGGAGGTCTGACTGCCCAGCGGTTGGTAGTTGCCGGGTTGGCATTGGGTTTGGTTGGTCGCCGCGGTAGTGTTGACGAAATGGCCAGGGGACGTCGTAATGCACACTCCCTGCCCCGAATACGGCTGGAAAGAGCCCACGTCGCAGGGAAATTGCTCGTATGGAGGGATGCCGTCAGCGTACCAGCCAGGGTCGGTCTCTACGCAAGTCACTCCTGAAGCGTAAGTCCCGACGGGGCACCCATCAGGGAATGGATCGAAGAGATTGACTATCCCATCGTCATCATTGTCTCTCTCGCTCATCAGAGCGTGCCTACCGTACTGGTCCCCGATATCGACATAGGCAGGGACATCGCTGTCAACGCCCTCGCCGAGCCCTAGTGCTCCTTCTTCATGGGCTCCCCAGCAGTAGACGGATGCGTTGGTCGCTACCGCGCAGGAGTGATAGTTGCCTGTCGTTATCTCGGCCACCCCGAGTCCGGATGGCATCGAGACGCTGACGGGGGTTGAACTGTTGGTAGTGGTACCGTCACCGAGTTGCCCGTAGTCATTTCTCCCCCAGCAATAAGCGCTACTGTCATCGAGAATCGCGCAAGTGTGATGGCTGCCCGCGTCTATTGAAATGGCTGTCCTCCCCGGGGGCAGAGACGCGACCCTTGGGTAAATCGAGTGGTCGTTGGTGCCGTCACCGAGTTGCCCGTTAGTATTGTTCCCCCAGCAATACACCAAACCGTCGTCGAGAATGCCACAGGTGTGCTTGAAGCCTACATCGAGTGCGACCAACGAGCGGTTCGCAGGGAGTACCGAAATAGGCGTGGGGGAGTACTTGCTGGTGTTGGTCCCAACACCGAGGTGGCTATTCATGTTCAGGCCCCAGCACATTCCGCTACCGTTGTCGAGGATGACGCAGGTCGCGTCCACGCCAGCGTTAATCGATACGGCAGTCCGTCCGGGAGGGAGGTCAATTTCTTCTGGGGAATCTACAACATCAGTTCCCGGTTCGCCATTGCCCACTTGTCCGTTGTCGTCCCTCCCCCAGCAGTAGAGGGTCAGGTCAACTGCTATGGCGCAAGTGTGGTGGATACCGGTAACCACAGTGACGGCGGCCTTCCCGGCCAATGTGGTTGGCCCGTGGGGTTCATCCCACCACCCGCCATAGTGGCCGTGCCCGATCTGGCCGTTCCAATCCTCCCCCCAGCAGTAGATGGAGCCGTTTGACGCCAACAAACAACTGTGATGGCCATCGGCGCCGCTCATCTCCACTGCGTCCGGTGGATAAGTTGGCATATTGACGGTTACAGGGGTATGTACGGTGTAAGAATCCCCATTTCCGAGGTATCCTTGACCCCCTCTCCCCCAGCACTGCATCGCATTGTTGTCCATCACCACACAGGTGTAGTTGTATGCTGCTCCGATTGCAGTCAGAGAATGTATTGATCCAAGGGTTGAGCCAGGGAAGTTCAGGCCCGAATGGGTATTGAGGGCACTATCTTCTTTGGCCAACTCGACACTATCATCGGAGTGGAGCGTTGATGATGCTGACATGCCAAGAAGCAGTATGACGAGGGTGATTGGCAGGATGCTATGGCATCCGTCTTGTGCGTCCATGGGGCCCCGACGTTGCATTGGGAGTATTAACGGTTGTTCGGGCATTTCCATAAAGAGGGCTCCTGAATGGGGCGGGGGATCTCGACTATTCATCACAGCGCCGGTTCTTGCCTTGGTGGATGGGAACCTAGAGCCACCCAAGATGCTGGTCGTATTGGGGGTGGCAGACTCTATCACTTCTATAGATTGGTCAAATACTTAAGTGATGGACAACCTGTGAGAGGTCGTGGCAAAGGAACCGACTGCGGAGCAGGCAACGAAGATAATCGAGGCTACCTACCGGGAGTTCATCGAAGAGCCCGAGCTCTCCGAGAGGATAGAAAAAATCCCCATGCTCCTCGAGAAGTTCGAAGGGAACTACGCTACGATGATCAAGAAGCTGCAATCCAAGTACGGAAAGGTATCCCCCAAGGCAAAGGAGGTCGAACCGGAAGTGGCCGAGGAGGCTGCTGAGGAGGCTGCCCCGAAGAAGAAGGCTGCGGCCAAGAAGATAGATCCTGCAGAGGCGAAGGTCGCTGCGAAGGCAGAGGTAGCAGAGGCGAAGGTCGCTGCGAAGGCGAAGGCGGCAGAGGCGAAGGCGAAGGCGGCCGAAGATGCCCAAGCGGCGAAGGCGGCCCAGGCTGCTGCCAAGGAGATGGCGAAGGCTCAGATTCAGGCGAAGAAGGCGATGGCATCAGAGGCCAAGGCCGTGGCGAAGGCTGAGATTGAGGCAAAGAAGGCTGAGGCGGGACGGAGGGCCGCCGAGAAGCAGGCCAAGGCTGCAAAGAAAGCACTAAAGAAGGCTCAGGAAGGTCCGAAGATGTCGCCCGAGGAGTTGCGAGCGAAGGAAAAGGATCTCAAGTCGAAGGCTAAGGAAGAGGGGCAGGCTGCCAAGATTGCCGAGCAGGAAGCCAAAGCTTCTATTGCCGAAGTCAAGGAAATTACAAAGGATCTCGCCAAGGAGGGCAAGGCTGCGGCCAAGGCCGAAGCCGAACTCAAGAAGGCCGAGATGGAGCGGAAGGTCGCTGAGAAGCAGATTGAGGCTTCGGGGAAGGCCAAGTCGAAGGCTTCGGAGGAGCTAGAGGCTTTCCAGAAGAAGCGTGAGGAGGCCGAGGAGAAGCTCGAGACTCAGATGGCTGAGAAGCAGCAGGCCCTGGAAGCATCGAAGGAGGATGCGAGCGAGGCTAAGGAGGCCATGATGGAAGTGAGGGCCCAAATGAAAGACGAGATTAAGGCCGCCAAGTCCCTGAAGAAGGATGTCGTTGCCAAGCAGAAGGAGATTGCGAAGGTCAAAGTGGAGGCCGAAAAGGCCGTGGCTGAAAAGAAGAGGGTAGAGCAGGAGATCGAGGATAGTCACAAGTTCAAGGACCAGGCCGCGCAAGAGGCCGAGCAGGTCAAGGCTGACATCGAACGTATTCAGAGCGAGATGAAGGGCAAAGAGGATGCTTTGGTAGGTGTTGAGACCGAGGCTCAGAAGGCAGAGAGAGAGGCTCACGAGGCTGACCTGAAACTCAGGGCAGATAAGCTCGAGAGGGAAGAGTTGATTCTAGAGCGGGTCGGCCTCAAAGCCGTCCAAGTTAACTGGGCCCAGATAGGAGAAGGCGAGGACGAGGAGCCTGACGATCTGACTAAGATTGAGGGCCTGGACGAGTTCTCACAGAAGAAGCTCAATGTGCTTGGTATACATACCTACGAACAAATATCTCGACTGGACCCACTCACTTCAGAGGTGGTGAATGATGCTTTGGAATTCATGCCCGGTAGGGTCACAAAGATGATGTGGTCTCAGCAGGCAATGAAATTGATGTCATCGCAGCAATAATCCACTCTGCCAAACTTAGGTGTGCCCCAATTCTTCGGAAGGAGTGGAATAGTACGATTGCTGATTACTCGGCCAAGGTGCTGGCAATCTGACGCACTTTTGTGAACATGTTCAAGAAACCGTTTGCCCGGCTCGGAGTTAGGGCAGTATCGAGTCCCATTTCCTGAACGAAGTCAAGCGAAAAGTCGGCCACTTCGGTTGCGGAGAGGCCATTTAGAGCCACCGCAGTGATTGCCATCAAACCCCCAACTATTCTTGCTTCGGAGGCACCCCTCAAGTGGAACTTTCCCTCGTCGTCGAGTTCGGCGGTGATAAACGCCTCCGACTGACAGCCGTGCACGAGATTCGCATCGGTCCACTCCTCCTCGGGGAGCGTATCGAGGTTGCTAGCCCAGTCGTAGAGCATCTCATATCTATCCATCTGGCTGGAGACACCCTCGAAATCATCGATGATTCGTTGCAGTCTACTAGGCCAGCGACCCCCATCAGAGGTCTCGGAAGCGGGGCGAGAAGAAATAGTTCGATGAGTCGTCACTTTGGTTTCGGCCCGTTCCGCCTTTCGATTCTGAATGATGAAAAGTAGGTCCTCGTCGCGCTCCTGAATCTCCGGTTTGGGCATCTTCAGACGCTTGAGCAAGGCTGGCACATCGTAGCGAGACTCGAGATCATCAGCTAGCATGTGAATTTCACATCCAGCGGGTAGTTCATCGAGTGCGCTGCGAATCTTCTTGATCGGGAACGGGCAGTGCAGCCCACGAACGTCCACCACAAAGGGTTCCTCGCTCATCAAGGAGTTCTCGCTGGTTCCCGATTTCAACTTTCGCGCTTCCCTCAGAAGGCGAAGTCTCTCTCGAGCATATCCGTGCTAATTGACTAGAGGGAGGTCGCCGGTGATCTTGTCTATTGCCTCCCGGGAATCAGGACCGATCCCTACCACCGTAACAGTACCTGGTGGAATCTCCGTGTGCCCAGCATCTGTGACTAAGTGGCATACTAAGCCAGATTTCTTGGCCTTGTTATGGATTTGTTTCAGGGAGATCAAGTCAGGGACTTTGCAGACTATCTTCCTCGCTCCTACCTTGATGTAGCGATCTAGGGCGCGCGGGCTTTTTCGCTTAGCTACGAGGACGCATTCGGTTGCGGCATGGGCACATTGTGCGGCGAGCTTTCCCTTCGACAGTTTGAGGTCATGTCTGGTCACGAGGACCATGGTTAGTTCCTCATCTCGTGGCAAGGTCGCTCAACGCCGAAGGGGATGGGGACTGCGCATACCTGGACATCAGGTCAGTAAGTGGAACTGCGAGCCAAGCAACGAATGCGACATTGCCAGCAGCGTGCAGCAGGTCGAATGGGATTCCGGATACGATGTACATCGGCAGGAGTTCGGGAGAAAGCGTGTGCAGGGCGCTGAGGGAGACAATCCAATCGAAGGCTAATGCTGCCACGGCCGATGTCGCTGCCAACTTGGTCGTTGCAATGGTTCCATTCGGGTACAGCCTGCTGGAGAGCAATGCGCCTACGATACCAACAGCAGACCATCCTGCGGCTTGGTAGAAGGTCCAGAGGCCATGGCCAAGTATCATGTTCGATGCGAGGGCTACTGTCGCAGCTAGGGCGACTGAGCGAGAAGCGCCGAAGTGGATGCCAGTAAGAAGAACGATGACTGTCACAGGCTGGATGTTTGGAATCGGGTCTAGCAGAACACGTCCTGAAACTGCGAAGATGCCGAG
>MPMA02049415.1_pt1 | contig 18688 bp, 13 predicted proteins | sample 1617361 | NCBI WGS metagenome assembly MPMA02 (sample SAMN05944807, study PRJNA350692) | marine metagenome | biome: marine; feature: ODZ; material: water; isolation source: 180 m water sample filtered on 0.2 um supor filter | place: Pacific Ocean | collected 2012-04-08 | depth 180m m | reverse complement strand
TCTCCGGTGCGACGTTCGCCAGCCTGCAGATCACGCTGCCGACGGAGCCCAGCGCGCAGCCGCTGCTCACGCTCAAGGGAGCCGAGCTTTCGAGAATTTACGTGCCGGGGGTTCCAGGCGAGCAGTGCGAAATCGATTCCGACATGGACGGCTTCCCCGATTCCGAGGACAACTGTCCGAATGACCCGAATACGAATCAGGAAGACACGGACGGCAATGGTACAGGGGATGCCTGCAACAGTGCCGAAGATGGCGACGGTGACGAATGGGCGAGTTCACTCGACAATTGCCCCCAGGTCGCAAACGCCGATCAGGCAGACGGTGATTCCGACGGCCTTGGCGACGGCTGCGACAATTGCCCCCAGATCGAAAACCTCGGTCAAGGGGATGTCGACTCCGACAGCTTCGGAGACGCCTGCGACAACTGTCCAGATGTGGCGAACTCCGGTCAGGAAGACCTCGATGGAGATCTGAGTGGGGATGTCTGCGACCCCGATCGCGACGGTGACGGTATCGAGAATGGAGCTGACGCTTTCCCCGATGACGCGACGGAGACGGCTGATTCGGATGCCGATGGTGCGGGAGACAACGGCGACAACTGCCCCGCCGCCGCCAACGCCGGCCAGGAGGACGTCGATCTCGATGGCGTAGGCGACCTCTGTGACATCTGTCCGGAGGACTACGATCCCGGCCAGGAAGACAGCGATCTGGACGGTGAGGGGGATGCATGCGAATGCGACCCGGACCGCGATGCTGGCTACTGGGAGGTCACCTATGACCTGGCAGCAACACCTCCGGGCCCAACGTTATTCGCAATCACGGAAACGCCGGGTGGACTAGGGGACGGACTGTGGATCGTCGGGCCTGGAACGATGACGGTCCGCTTCGAAGCGGACGCTTCTGGCGAGGCTGGAAACGTCCTGGAGGGCGGCTCGGCCGAAGTGGTGCAGCTGAATCTGGATCAGATCTTTACATTGAATACGTACGGAACCGAGGTCACGACGAACGTCTCCAGCGAAATTCCAGACAATCGCTGGGATGGCAACCTGGGTGGCGTGGTTTCAGCTGGATCGAATCTCGGCCAGCTCAGCGGCGATACAATCGACTTCTCCACCGTGTTGTCTGGCTACCACACGTACGGGCTGATCAGCTGCACGGGTAGTATGTGCGATTTCATGGAATCGGGTGAACTCGACACCACGATCGGTCTCAACCTCGTCGAGTTGATCTTCGAAGACGGTGGGCCAGCTTCTCCTGCGACGCTTTCGAGTGGGACGATTGCGCTGCCGCCGGAACCGAATGCGCAGGCACTACTTGGGCTGCGTGGAGCTGAGCTTTCGAGGGTTTTCGTGCCCGGGGTAATCGTCGAAGCGTGTGAGAACGATACCGACTCGGACGGTTTCACAGATGCCGAGGACAACTGCCCCAACACGTCGAACGATCAAAGCGATGTAAATGGCGATGGCATTGGAGACGCCTGCCAGCCCGATGACTCGGATGCCGACGGCTGGCCGGACCTCGAAGACAGCTGCCCGCAAACACCCGATGCCGGCAATGTCGATGCGGACGAGGATGGTAGCGGGGACGTGTGTGACACCTGCCCGGCCGTTTCGAATCCGACCCAGGCCGACGTCAACGGCGACGGCTTTGGAGACGCCTGCCAGCCCGATGATCTCGACGGGGATGGCTGGCCCAGCGAAGAGGACAACTGCGAGCTGGAGTCGAACCCGGACCAATCGGATTCGGATGCCGACGGTGTGGGCGATACCTGCGACAACTGTGCATTCGAGGCAAATCCAGGTCAGGACGATGTGGACGGAAACGGCGTGGGGGATACCTGCGATTCGGCATTGGCGGTACCGGTGCTGCCTGTGCCGGGCCAGTTCTTGTTGTTGGTCTTGATGGGAGGGGTCGGGATCCATCGCATTCGGAGGCGTCGTGGGTTCGAATCGCTTCGATGACCGATGCATGACCGGTGATGTTCGATCTGGGAAGGCAGTTTCCGGCTCGAGACCTGACCTGACCTGACCTGACCTGGCGGGGAGATTGTGTTTTCAAAAGTTTTTTGGGGGTGTGAGACGGTGGACTATTGGTTTCATCGAGCCGGTTTTGTCGGGACTCGGCTGGTAACGGCGTTCGTGTTGTTGTTGGCGGCATCCGGGGCGGCGAGGGCCGCGACGCTCAACGTGGGAATTACCAACCTCTCTGATGGGGATTCCAGGGACACGAGCACCGGTGTCAACCCGAACGGTGTCCATGATTTCCGAACGAACACTTCGGTAATCGGCTCGACGGCAACGAGCTTCGATACTCGTTACACGGCGGGCATGTACGGTGAGGCGCAGAGTGGCATTGTGGCTGCCCTGGACCTCTCGAAGAACCTGGGCTTCCGGCTCACCATAGACGTCATGGCCGACCAACCCAGCGAGGCGTGGGAGATTACATTGAATGCCTCCGCGAACGGTGGCTTGGCGGAAAAGGCGGATTCGAACCCGGCTTGTTGCGATACCGGGACCCCTCGCGAGGGCTGGCTGTTCGTTTCGGACCTGATCTTTTCGTCTTCCGGTGCAGCGGAGACTTTCAGCGATATCTCCAATCCGGGTACGGGTGTCAACTGGCACCCGCTCGGGGACGCTAACGATGGTGGTGCGGCTGCGGATGACTTCTCCTCAGGACTGAATAGTGCCGTGTACGCCGGTACGGGAAACGCGCAGCTCATCCTCGATTTCGCCTGGGCTGTCAGCCTGCATAGCGATTCGAGCACGCTCCAAGATGGAAACGAAGTCGGCTATATGTTCGGTGAGGACGACAACGACTTGAACGGCATCATGACGGGGAGTTTCGGCCCTGGCTACAACAGCAACGAGGATGGGATCTGGGACCGGACTCAGAGTGGGGACGGATACTTCGTATCCGGTGAAATCGCCCCGCTACTCGTCCCCGAGCCCGGCACGGTGTTCCTCCTCGGGTTGGGACTGCTGGGGTTGTCGATTCATCGAAGGCGCACCAGTCGGGACTAGCCACCCCTTCGCACCCGTTCAAGGGAAGAGACCGGGGACGGGCCGCCTCGCATCCTGGGTTGCGAGTTTCACGGTACCGATGGGCTCATGAGCCCGACTGCCAACTGGGGTCGGCCGGCTTGGTTTTACAGCCTGGCAGTGCGGCTTGTGGGTGACCGCCTCCACCCGGTACCAGTCGAATCGACGATACTGAAAAAGCCTCGCCCGCCAAGCAATGAATCGGGCGGCAGGGGATCGAATCCCGCGCTTCCCGAAGGGTGGGATTCCGGCGTTCTTTCGGGCTGTTGCCAACCCGTCTCCCCTGAGTCACGACGGTGGCTGAAAATCAGAGTTCCTGTTGCTAACGAATTGGGTGGCGGCACATTTGTGTGGCCACCGGCCGTGGGCAGTCGCTAGCCGCCACCCGACAAGGCGTTGAACCGGACGTGGCCAGATAGGAAGTTCAAGCTGCGTTTTCCTTGGGTCCGATAAGTAGGCATTCTGTCAAATAAAGCTGGGCGAGGGGATCAGGGCCCGGTGCCTGCAACCTTCAAGAGACACCCCGATGAGGATTCCAAGATGCCGTCCCCCCGGGTTCTGCTGACCGGTGCTTCCGGTTCCATGGGCTTCGAAGCCTTCCTGGAATTGCGGCGGCGAAGCTCTGACTATTCGACGCGCCTGATTCTGCGGCCTTCCCAGGTGAATCGGAAGATGTTTGCCCGCTACCTCGATGATCCCGGGCTGGAGATCGTCTGGGGCGATCTCACGAATCCCGATGACGTGGAACGAGCGGTGGAGGGAGTGGACTTCGTCCTGCATCCGGCGGCCATGATCTCTCCGGGGGCCGATCAGAATCCGGCAGCCGCCCGGGAAATCAACGTCGGTGGCACGGAAAATATATTGGCTTCGATCCTGCGCCAGCCCGACGGCGCCGAGCGAATCCGGCTCGTGAGTGTCGGATCCGTCGCCCAATACGGAGACCGGCTACCGCCGCGGGAATGGATAAGGGTCGGGGATCCCTTGATCCCCAGTGTTCACGACCATTACGCCCTCACCAAATGTGAGGCTGAAAAGCAGGTGGTGGAATCGGGTCTGCGGCATTGGGCCAGTCTGCGCCAGACCTTCATCGTTCCGCCGAAGATATTGAGCCTCCTGGATTCGATTCTCTTTCACCAGCCCCTGGAGCAGAGGATCGAATTCATTACCAGCCGCGATGCGGGCTACGGCCTCGTGCAATGCCTGGACGCACCGGAGGATTTCTGGGGCCGCATCTACAATATGTCGGGGGGGCCGGCCTGCCGGATCGACTACGAGCAGTTCATAGACGATCAGTTCCGGCTCGCCGGATTGGGCGATTATCGCAAGATCTTCGAGAGGAATTGGTTCGCCCTGAAGAATTTTCATTGTGGCTACTTCGAGGACAGCGGCGAACTCGATCATTACCTGGGTCATTTCCGAGACGATCTCAGCGATACCTATGCGATGATCGAAGAGGCCCTCAGGCCCTGGATGAAGTGGGGCGCACGGCTGGCCCCGGCCCCCCTCCTGAACCTGCTTGCACGCCGTTGGGCCGAGCCCCTGCAGTGGATCGCAGAGAATGACGATGCCAGGATCAAGGCCTTCTTCGGCTCCCGTGAGGCATGGGAAGGGATTCCGGGATGGGATTGGGCACGGGTCGGGATTCCGGGAGGCCGGGATGCCAGGGCCCCGTCTCGGGATGACAGATCCGGCCACACCTTCCGGGACATCGGACGCGAGGATCTCGTCGACTTCGCACACTCGAGGGGAGGCAGCCTGCTTTCCAGTGATTTCGAGGGTTGGCGCCAGCAGCATCGCTGGCGTTGCGCCCTGAAACACGAATTCCAGGCCAGCCCCGTGCTCCTGCTGGAAGGGGGCTATTGGTGTCCCGAATGCTTCCCCTGCCCCGAAGTCGGAAGGGATTGGGGTTGGGATCACCAGGCCGAGGTCGATCCGCTGCTGGGGCGCTTCTACGGAAAGGGCTCCTCCCCCCACGTCGCGGCCTGAGGGTTCGGGCGAATCCCGACCGGGGCGGATGGGGCATTCGGGTTGGGCTCTGGCTCGATGTCCGCGTAGGGGTGTTTCGTCAACGCCCCGCGGGTGCCCTTCGCCGGTCCCGGCGGCCTCCCGATCAGGAAGTCTCGAGGACGCGCCCGAGAGTGGCATCGCCCTCGATGGTGGTGCGATGGATGACCCGCTTTACGCCGGGCTTGGTGCCGGTGGCGTAGTGGGTGGCGTTCCAGTTGTCCCACAGGACCATGTCGCCCTCGTTCCATCGGTGGAAGTAGTGGAACTCCGGCTTGCGGATGTGTGCAACCAGTCGCTCTAGCAGGTCGACGGCCTCATCGTTGCACAGGCCCGCCTTGTGCGGCGCTACGACACGGTCCAGGAACTGGTCGCAGATCTTCAGGATCTTGCGGCCGGTTGCGGGGTGGCTGATCACGGCCGGGTAGGCGACGTCGGGGAAATCCGGGTAGTTCAGGTCTGCGGGCTTGGTCGGGCTGTGGGGTCCGGGTTCGTAACCCTCGAGATCGACATAACGCATGTGGCGGCGGTTCATGGAGAAGCAGTAGGCCACTTCGATCTTCTCCAGCAGGGCCTTCGTGTCGGTGTCGAGTGCAGCGTAGGCCTTGTCCATATCGGCAAAGCCGGTGAGTCCATCTTCCTCGGCGCACACGACGGAGCGCAGCAGGGCGCCGCGGTTCGGCTTGCCGGTGTAGAGCAGGTCCCAATGCCAATCGAGCCTGCCGACTATCAGCTCACCGTTGTAGGAGGCGGTGTGGTACCTCTCCTTTTCCGGCTCGTTCACCAGCATGAAGAGTTCCGGGTACTCCGCCGATGTTGTCTCCTTCAGGGGGTGCAACGCCAGCGGTCCGAAGATGCGGCTGAACTCGATCTGCCTCTTCGGGTCGATGTTCTGGCCGCGAAATACGAGAATCGCGTGTTTGTTCCAGAGCGAAACCAGCTCGCTCTTCAGCGCGTTATCGATCGTCTGCGTGATATCGAAGTCGGAGACTTCGACGCCGACGTTCTCCAGGGGGGTGATTGCCAGTGCCATGCTCATCGCCTCTGTCTGCCTCGTTCGAGGCGACTCTTGGGGTTCCGGTCGTTGCGCGAGCCGCGATGCGTCTTCCTGAAACCGGCTGGCATCATTCCACGATGCCGAGCTGAATCGCACCCAGATGGGCAAAGGAGATGTCGACCACGTCCCCCACCTCCGGCGTGAGGATGCTGGTCAAAGACCCTGTAGCAACGAGGTGGCCCGCCTCGATCGCCTGGCCTCTCTGCCCGAGCTCGTTGGCGAGCCAGGCCACCACGTGGAGCGGGCTGCCGAGCGCCTCTGCACCACAGCCGCTCAGCCAGGCGCGACCATTCTTCCTGATGACGACTCCCTCGTGAATGAAATCGAAGCCGGTCGCCGAGGCCAAGCGGCTGCCAATGACGATGCCACCGTGCGCCGAATTGTCGGCCGTGCCGTCGGGAACGGAGCCCGGCCCCTCGAGACGAGTCTGCAGAAGCTCGACCAACGCCACGACTCCGCCGGCCGCATGCTGCACATCGAGGGTCGTGATGCCCGGTCCCCGTAGCGACTGCTCGAGCACGACTCCGATCTCGGCCTCGATGCCGAGCGAGTAGTCGGAGCGCCTGATCTCCCCCTGCTGCCCACAAACCGATTCGCTGGTCATGAAGCCATACATGGGTCCGTCGAGGATGCCCTTCATCTGCTCGAGGATCGCGAAGCTCGTGGCGCCCACCTTCCAGCCGATCTGCCGGTGTCCGACAGACACGTGCTCTGCAGCCACACGAGCTTGAACCTCGTAGGCTTCTTCGAGGGATAGCTCTCCGAAGCTCGTGCTCGGCGGTGCGATCTTCTTGCCATCACACTGGGCCTCGAAGATCGTCCGAGTCCATTGCTGCTTGAGCTGTTCTCGGTCCGTCACGGAAGCCTCCGCCGAGGGCACCTGCGGGAAGTCGACATGATATCCGTACTCGGAAATCGAGCTAGAACCCAGCTTGAATGTCCGGCTCTTCCGGGTTTTGTGTGGGTCCGATCGGCAGGCATTCGGTCAAATAGAGCTGGGCGAGGGGATCAGGCTCCGGTACGGCCGTCTAGCATGGCGTTCCAGACGGACTCGCTGAGGGATCGGTTCTAATTGACCGTGGTATCGTGCGGTCTCTCCGGGCGTCTTGTGTCTCAGCAATAAATCGCGGTCAGCCGCTGAGCGCCGATGTGTCAGGCGGCTTTGCGGAACGGAGCCAGGGACGACGAACCGTGATTCAGAACACTCTTCTAGTCCGGCCGTTCGCTGAAGCAGATGAGCCTTCGGTTGTCGCTCTGTGGAACGACGTGTTCCCGGAGGATCCACCCAGAAACGAGCCTCGGGCGGTAATCGGTCGCAAGCTTCGCGTGCAGCGGGAGTTGTTTCTGGTCGGCGAGTTCCAGGGTGATGTGGTCGGGAGCGTTATTGCAGGGTTTGACGGCTTCCGTGGCTGGGTCTATCACCTGGCGGTTCAGCCCGGTTTCCAACGCCGTGGCTTCGGGCGGGAGCTGATGTGCGAAGCCGAGGCAAGGCTGCGGGCGCTCGGCTGCCCGAAGCTCAATCTGCAGGTTCGGTCATCCAATACCGAGGTCATTGAGTTCTACGAGGAGCTCGGCTACTCAATCGAGGCCCATGCCAGCCTCGGCAAGGTTCTCGAGTAGCTTGCTGAAAGTCCGCCTAACCAGGTGCGCAACGGTCCGGCTGGGCGTTGTCGGTACAAATCCGGGCTACAATCCAAAGAGGTGAGGCGTTTCGTACCCGGCAGCACGGCCCCGCCGGCCGCTGAGCACCCAGTCGGTTAGATAGTGAGGCGAGGCTCTCTCCCGAGGCCGCGATCATGGTACGCTCCCAATACTCGCCAATCGCGGGGAGCATGTGACGGAGGTGACCAAGGGTCGTCCGAAGATCGGCATGGATGGAAGCTGTGTGGCTGTTCGGTCTGCTCTTGCCACTCGCTGCGGCTGCTGAGGAGACCCTCGAATGGGATCAGGCGCGGGTGACGGCACTCGCAGGTGAGCTCCATGACAGCGTGAAGGACCTGCGGAGCGAGATGCGAAGCCAGCCGCGGGACATTGGTTCGATGCGGGCCTCGGCCTACTATCGGCTGCTCGACAACCTGCGTCTGATTGGGCGCGAGAGCCGCTATCTCCACGAAGCACTCAAGTCGGGAGCGAGTCGGGAAGAAACGCTGCCCAGCTACACGCGCATCGCGAGGCTTCGGCGAGACTGTGCCGAGGAGATGCGGAGGCAGTTCCTGGGGACCGTGGCTCTGGAGAGGATCGATCGAGCTCAATCGACCGTGAAGCAGATGGATGCCTATTGCGGGCTCGAGTCGAAACGGTCCGACCACGAAAGCGTGCTTGATCGCTGAGAAAGAATCGGTCGATGTGGGCTGAGCCGGACCAGGTGACCGGGTAGAGACCCGGTCGGCCTACGCTCTTGGCTCCTTCGAGGAGCGGGTGTCCGCGATCGTGAGGCGTGTCAGCCGTCGCCGGTGAGCTGTCTGGTAGCTTGTCATGGCTGGGGGTTCCTACTCGAGAGTTTTCTCGCAATCCGTCACAGCCTAACAGGCTATTGCAGCGGACCGGACTCAGTGCGTTTCCATCGATCTCTGGTAGCTTCTTGCATCGGAACCGGGGCACTCCGGGCCACCATCGACTGCGAGGCAGCAGCTGAAGCCCGATCCGTTGGGCCACGTTGAAACTAGTTTGGAGAGACATAGGAGAAGCCATGATTTCCCAGGACGCGATCAAGCCGCTTGCCTTTGGGGCCCTTCTCGCACTCTGTGCGATTGGATTCGGTTTTTCGCTAGGGGGCGCGTTCGGAATTGCGGAACACAGCCTTAAAGCACATTTGGAGGAATTAGCAAATGGGGCAGCGGAGGAGGTCTACGCCGGTGATTCTGAAAAGAAGGAAGCAGTCGTGCGGAAATCCTGGGCCTACATGAAGCGGGCCCATCTCCATGGCGGTGCAATCGGAGTTGCAGCCCTGAGTTCGATTGTGCTGCTCATGTTGCTCGGCAATCCGGGATGGATCGAAAGGCTCGGCTCTATCGCGTTTGGCGCGGGGGCGCTCCTCTATTCGTTGTTCTGGTTGTGCGCAGGATTGACGGCGCCTTCCTTGGGCGGTACGCACGAAGCCAAGGAGGCGCTGAAGTTTCTTGCGGTTCCAGGAGCCGGCTTATGCATGATCGGCCTTTGCGCCACGCTCTATTCCTTGGTGCGGAAGGGTTTCATCGAGAAGGCGTGAGGTGACCGAACGGAGACACGCGTAACCGAGCACTGCGGCGGAGCGAACACTGCGGGCTCGACCGCCAGGTTCGAGCTGTTGACAGCAGAGCCTGCTCAGAAGACGGCGCTGTGGTCGGGGTGTGGTCCCAGGCAACCGATAGACGCGCGACGACGTTCTCTGGGCCGATCGCACCGGAATCTTCCGTTGGCACGTCCTCGTAGTGAACATCGGGGTGTAGGCAGCTCTTCAGCGTCTCGAAATCGAATTGGCTAAGCGCCCTCCACATCTTTTCGAGGGTTGCCTTGTTCCGATGGCTTGTGTTCTCACTCGACATCGTTTCGCTCTCCTCTCCATATTGGACCCACTCGGTCATCCCTCAGGAAGCGGTGCTCCGGGTCCGCTCGTGGCTCCATTCTTGATATGAACCCTAGAAGGGTGCGGGCTCGAGCCCCAGCGCTTGTTTTGCGGCCTCGCGATAGCAACGATCGTCCCAGACCAGGTGGCCGGCACCGACATAGATGTCGCGAAAGATTCGCTGAAGCCGGTTCGGGTTACGTATGCCGGCGCTTCCGGAGGCTTCCCAGGCGAAGGTGACGGCGGACTTGGCGACGTGCTTGACGATGTAGTTGGCGTGCGCCTTCGACTGCCGAATGGCGTCGTTACATTCTGCATCCGAGGCACCCGTCTCGATCAACTCGACTGCTCTATTGGATACCTCGCGCAGCTGGATGCGTGCCGACGCAACTGCCGTCTGATGAAAGCCAAAATCACGCTGGAAGTCGGTCTGTTCCCGAAGCGGAAGCGAGCCCACCCGTGTGCGACCCGCCTTGGCAATCTCCGCGATTTCGTGAAGCGCGCGGGATGCCACGCCGATTGCCCAAGAGGTCGAGCCAATATTGCCATACGCCTGGGGGCCAAGGGCGAAGGCTGCGCCCCCGCTCTGGTGCGGCGCGTAACCCATGTTGATGTGCCAGGTGGCGCCGGTCTCGACGAACTGCTCGGGTACCTCGTAGTCGAAGCTTCCGGTTCCACACAAGCCCATCGTGTCCCAGTTGCCTTTCATGATGACCTTGTCGATGGGTACGAAGAAACCGATGAACGGTAGTTTCCCGTCTTCTGCGACGGGAGCAGGCGCACCATCACGCATCACGATCGCTCCGCCACCCATGAACTCTGCATGTCCAGAACCGGTGGCAAATTGCCAGTTGCCGGAGACACGGTATCCACCCTCTTCTTCGTGGGCGACGCCGAGGGGCGCAAAATGACCCGCACCCGTGCGCATCGCCGCGAAGGTCTTCGCGTATTCGGGATCGATATACGAGAGATAGGAGCCCGTGATCGAATTCTGGATGAATGTCCAGCCCGTCGCGCCATCGGCGAAAGAGACCGCTTCGCTCACCGCCAGGATCGTGTCGACGTCGAGTTCGAGACCGCCGATCTCCTTGGGCGTACTCATTCGAAAGAGTCCCGTCTTCTCGATCGCCTCGACGACGGGTTTGCTCAGCGTGCAATTCTCTTCGATCGTGTCGGCTTCGGATTCGACGAGCGCGCACAGATCGAGAGCAGCTTGAATCAGCGCAGAATCGGCCATGGCTTCTCCTGTTCTTCTCGCGCGACCCCACCGGCCCGTCCGGGACTGAGCCATGAGGAAGCTCGTTCAATCATACACACATACGTAAGTTGTATGATGTATGATTTTCTCGAAATCGCCATGGCTTCCGATTCCTTCCCCATCCCGCGGGGGTGGGATCCCCGCCGCCGGGAGAACTGGATTCATGCAACGCAGAAAGGCCTGGAACGGCGATCCGCCCAAAACAGAGGCGGAGGCTCGCCGAGTACTGCTCCATGTCACCCAGGGCTGCATCGAGCGATTCGGTCTCTCGAAGGTCGGGCTCTCGGACGTGGCGAGCGCCGCCGGGGTAACCCGCCAGACGGTCTACCGCTATTTCGCGAACGCCGACGAACTCTTCAACTCAGCGGCTGTGCTGGCAAGCGGCGGCTTTCTCGAGCGCATGCGCGCGCGCGTGCTTCAGCACGAAGGCCTGGCCGAGCGCATGGTCGAGACATTGGTGGTGGCCATTCACGAGATCCCGAAGGACGCTCATCTCAGCACGCTCGTGCTGTCCGGAGACTCCTTTGCCGTTTCACCTGCACTCAAGATGTTATTCATTCAGGACGAGATGCTCGCATTGAGCGGTGGGGATATCGCCCTGACTTCACTCGAGCGCGATGAACTCGCCGAGGTCTTGCTGCGACTATTGAAGAGCTTTCTTGACGACCCCGGCCCTGAGCGCAGCGAGGATGAGCTGCGGGCGTTTCTATATCGCTGGATAATTCCGGTCATCGACGAGAAACTTCAGGCGGCAGATAGGAAGTTCAAGCTGCGTTTTCCCAGCGTCCGATAAGGCGGCATTCTGTCAAATAGAGGGGGCGAGGGGAAGAGGCCCCGGTACGGGGCGTCTTCAGCGTTCGTTCCATCTCCTCATCGAGTGAATCAGGTGCGCGACAGCAGCCCACAACGCCGGGCGAGAAAAAAGCTTGCCGCATAGCCGACGATGATCAGTATGAAGACGACCGAATAGCCCGTCGCCATCGCCAGGTACTCCGAAAACCCGCCAATCGTCGCCCCGAGCAAATTGGCGCCCCAACAGGAGGCCGCCTTCTCCTGGTTTCGGAAGCTCGTGGAGAAGACGAGCCCCGCGAAGAACACGGGCAACGGCACCATGAGCAGCGTCCACGCCAGGCGCCCAGTCAGGGAAAGATCGAGAATCCAGTCTGTCGGAATTGCAATGAGAACAATGACTGAGACGATGAGCGGAACGTATATGCCCGGGTGCAGGCGGTCGAGGCGCATGGCGAGGAGGTTGGCCAGCAGGACCATCAGCAGGATGCCGGCGATGACGAGTGTGGTGACAAGCCACGTCGTCCCGAAGTAGAGGGACACCCGCGCAATGTTCGCCGTCTGCAGCAGGAGAAAGCTGAACCCCAGTGCGAAGAAGTGGCTCTCTTCCGTCCGCCACTGCATCCCAGTCGCGGTGCGGACCACCGCGATCGTAAACGCCACCAGGATCGCCACCACGATGAGATAGTCCGTGGGAATCGTGCGTTCGCGCAAATACAGGAACGGCCAGTCGTCGCGCGCGAGATCCATCTCGACCTCACCGAGCCCCTCGAACCTCTCGAAGGGTCCATAGCGTTCCGGGAGTTGCGGCGCCGCGCCGCCCTTTGGTGCCAGGATCGCAATGCCCGGCCCGGTATAGACGATCGGCGTCGCCCCCGTAGCCTCTTTCACCATCTGAATCAACTTTTTCGTCATCCAGATCTGGCTCGTCGCGAAAGTGATCGAAAGAACGCCTCCTTCGTTCAGAAGGGAGTAGGCGCGTTGGATGCTCTCCACCGTGTAGACGTACCCGTCGAGCCGCACGCTGCTGCGAGCCGAAAACAGCGCCTGCGAATCCAGATAGCTAAAGGCCACGACGTCGTAGACCGGTTCGGCGTGATTGAAAAACGAGCGCGCGTCGTCGATGAAGAGCCTGACCCGGGAGTCGAAGTAGACACCGTTCGCACTGAAGCGCTTCGCAATCCGGATCAGCATGGGATCGATCTCGACGGCGTCGATCGATTGGGCGCCGTGGATCAGCGCCCCCTCGACGTCCTTTCCTGATCCAGCCCCCACTACGAGGACGCGCCGAGGATCCTTCACCACCAGGTACGGCATCGTGAACTGGTAGTAGGTCTCCTGTGCGGCCTTCGCGTGTTTGCGTGACCCCGGCGCGAACCGCTTCGGGTCGATCGAGCCATGCTTCTGATAGAAGAAGTGATTCACCCGGACGTTATACGTGGGCGGGTCTTCGAGCTTTCTGACGTCCTCCGGTGCGTCCTGGAAGGCCACCTGCTGGTCCGTGTCGGTGTCGACGATGGTGATGTGGTAGTACGGCGACCACAGCACGTCGCCGGTCGTGAAGCCTGCGACGAGTGCGCAGCTCGCGCAGAGCGCGGCTGCCGATGGCAGGAGGGCGGGCCGCTCCACGAGCAACAGAAAGGCGACGCTGACCATTACAACGCCGACGATGGGCGAGAAGAAGAGGAACGAGAATGCACCAAAGCCCAGCGTGCCGAGAAGACTGCCGAGGATGTCCCAGGAATAGGCTTTGAGGCGCGGCAGTTGGTCGAAGAGGTGGCCAGCTCCCTCGCCGAGCGGCACGAAGAGGGCGACATTCGAGGCGAAGATCGCGAGCAGGGTGAGGTAGCCGCGGAGTGGCGAGTCGCCCTGGAAGTAGCGCATCTCGTCAGACGACGAGAAGAGCGATGTATCCCGAAAGAAGATCAAGCAAGCGACGTCGAAGAGCAGGATCGCGGGAAAGAAACGAAAGAGCCGCCAACCGCGGTCCTTGAGCAGGGCGCCCAGCCCGACTCCGAGAAACGAGCTGATCAGCATGAGGTTGGCGTAATAAGCGATCAGGCGAACCTGGGACGGTACCCACCGGATCAACATCAGCTCGACGAAAAGCGTGATGAACGAGATCAGGAACAGCCGGAGATGGAGTCGTTCGGTATGCAGGCCGAGCATGCGCTGCCCTTCGTGTGAATGCGCCAGACAAGATTGGATGATAACCAGACATGCCCAGTGATATCAGCTTGTACTTTCGCTGCTCCGTCGAAACGGAGGCCGCGAGCGTTCTCGGAGAATTCAGCCCGCTGACTCAGCGGGCGGTGCGCCATTTCGATAGATCCTGAGCAGCGTGCCACGTTGGCGTTTGATCTCGAAAGCCGGGGTCAAGCGCACCTCGGCCTGGCGCATCAAGCTCTCGTACATCGCGCGGCGGGTGATGAACATCAGATATCAAGGCCGACTCGGGTCATTGAACTTGTCTGCCGTCAATGACGACTCGAGCTCGCGATCGAGGTAATGCTCGGCCACGTGAGCGGCGATCGGGACGAATACCACGGCGTCGGGTTCGGCATGCGCGTTGATCCATTCCGACCCCTCCTTGAGCGCGTGACCCCAGTATTACACTTCGACCCACTCGTCGCTTTGCTCTCCCCCGAGTGCGGACGCGACCGGATTCAGATACGCCGATTGATAGGGATGGATCTGGATGCACTCCCAGCCCGCCAGGGCGATGAGGCTTCCGACGAGGGTCCAGCCCAGACGATTCGCAGCCAGGCGATCGAGACCGAATGGTCGCCGGTCTTCGAGCCACGCGAGCAGCCAATCGCCGCCGGCACCGACGAGCAGCGACAGGCCCACCAGAACCGCCAGGTAGTGCCGCATTCCGTCATAGCGAGCCGGGGCGATGAGATCCCACGCCAGCAGCACGCCGATCCACAGTGCGCCGGCAAGCACGAGATCGAAAGATTCGGGCCGACGCAGCTTGCCGAGAAGAGTGGCAAGGATGGGGACGGCCGCCAGCAACATGAGCGAGAGGGGCAGGCTGGCGAGGAGATGGAATAGGGGAAAGTGCCAGGGGATCTCGGTCCATAGCTGCATCTCGTCCAGATAGAGCACCTGAAACTGAACCCCGAGCTTGGTCGCGATGAGCTCTCCGACCCTCGCGAGCTGGTCGAGCGGGGCTTCGAGCCACAACCACGGCCATAGCAGGATCGCGATCGCGGCCGCGACCGACCCGATGACGATGAGCTGTCCTATACGCTGCCTCAGGAGCGCAGGCCAGCGAATGGCCAACAGGAGGGCAAAAAGCGGGATCAGCGCCACTGAGAAGATTCGGGTGTTCAGACTGATGCCGAGCACGATCCCCGCGAGCGCCATTCGCAGAAGGCCGGGCTTTCGCACCGCGCGCAACAGCAAAAGGAAGGTCAGCGGGAAGATCAGCAACGTCGCAACGTCTTTGGGATTGTTCCTCGAGTGGGCGATGACCGCGGGCATCACGGCCATCGCCGCCATGGCGAGCGCGGCCGCGCGCCGGCTGTGACCAATCTCCCAGGCAAGCAGGTACGTAAAGGCGAGCCCCGCCGTGGCCAAGAGCAGATTGAACGCGTGCTCGGCCGTGACCCGATCCAGATTCGACGCAAGCGTCTCCATGGCGCGAACGAAACGAATGGTGGCCTAGCGTACGTACCCCAGAGCCTTGAGTTCCTCGACCGTTCCCGCGTCGAGTCTGACCCCCGGCACTGCGCGGTCGGGGTCGGGCTTGGGAAGCGCGTCCACCGCCTGCCGAAGGCGATCGATCGCTTCCTTCACCGCATCGGGGTTTCCCGGTGCGAGGTCGACCTGCTCCAATGGATCATCATCGAGCGCGTAGAGCTCGGCGTGATCGGTCGCCTGGTCGTAGAGGAGCTTTCGCTCGGCGTGCACGAGCGCAAGTCGGTCGTGGCCGCTCGAGTAGAGGACGATGGGCTCCACCGGTACAGGGGCCTGCTCGCGCAGCGCTGGCATCAAGTCGCGCCCCTGCATTTCGTTCGGTGTCCCGATCCCGAGATAGCTCAGCACGGTGGGCGCAACGTCCAGATGGGTCACAAGCTCGGGTCGCGTACCCGCTGGAAATTTCGCCGAGTCTGGAAAGTGCAGGGCGAAAGGGATACGCATGGTCTCCTCGTAGAGCTGAGTGTGGAGCATCTTTCCGTGTTCCATGAACTCCTCACCGTGATCGGATACGAGCACGATCAGGCTGTTTTCGAGCAGCCCCCGCGAGCCGAGCAGGCTCAGGAGTTCACCGACGCGATCGTCGGTGTAGCGAATTCCCGCGTCGTAGAGCGAGCGGATGTAGGCGATGTCGTCTTGCGCGACAGCCCTCTGCCCGTCTCCGACACGGACAAGGAAGTCTGACCCACCCCCGGCTTCGCTTGGTGCCTCGAAATCGATGGTCGCGTCGGTTACGAGCTGCGCCCGATAGGGTTCCGGGGAATCGTAGGGAAGGCCGCGCCAATCCGAGTGGATATCGAAGTAGTGAAGGAACAGAAAAAAAGGCGGATAGCTGGCGTCGGCCGCGTCGGTGCTCCGGATCTCATCGAGCCAGCGCCCGAGGGCTTCGTTGGTCTGGGCTGCACTGCGGCCGTATCGAAGGTCGCCGCGCTGCCCGCGGGTCTTGATGTCGCTGTAGTAGTCGTAGCGATCGAAATCGCGATCGAGCCCGAAGCGTGGATGCAGGAAGCCCCCGTTTACGAATGCGGCTGTCGTGTATCCGTTCTGCTTGAGCGAGGAGGTCAGCGACGGTGCCTTGGCTGGGACCGGTTGACCGCCGGTGAGCCGCCCTTCCACTCCGTGGCTGAGGGGGTGGAGCGAAGTGAAGAGCGAGGTATGTGCGGGCAGGGTATGGGGCTCAAGGGTATAGGCATGCGTGAAGACCGTGGACTGCGCGAGCAGCGCGTCGATCTGGGGACTCGTCTCCCGTGTGTAGCCGTAAGCGCCAAGCGAGTGGGCGCCAAGCGTGTCGAGAGAGATGAGAATGACGTTGGTGCGCGGTGCTGTGGGCTCGTCAAGGGCGCAGGCTGAGCTCATCGCGGCGAGCCAGGGGAGGAGCAGAAGTGCAAGGGACAGCCGGGCTCTGCGGTCGGGAGTGCTCACGTCGTGCAGATAGGAAGTTCTCTGCCTATGCCGTTCCCTCCGCCTGTAACCGGGCTCATTAGGCGGTATGTGCACGATCCACCTTGGCTTTTCGCCAACGAGGACCGCGGATGAAGGCACCGGCCACACGGGAGGAGTTCTACCGCACGTTCCCAACCGAGCGGCGCCGTTGGGAGGCCCTGCGCCGCGTAGCCCGCGGCCACCCGCTTCGCTCACGGCGGCTCGTGGCGGAGGGAACGGCATAGGCAGAGGAAGTTCAAGCTGCGTTTTCGCAGGGTCCGACAAGTAGGCATTCTGTCAAATAGAGGGGGCGAGGGGAAGAGGCCCCGGTACGGGGTCACCGATACATCTGCAGAGCTCTCGGCCGCCGAGGTCTCGCCCTACCTCGAGTCCGCGCCCGGGCTAGAAGGGCCCTTGGGGATCCAGCCCCAACATCGTTCTGCCGTAGGTCTCGAGGCGCGCGTCGAGATCGAAGATCGCGTGGCAGGAGAGAGTGTCCACGTCTCGCTTGGCTCGCTGCAGCGCGTGGGTGAGAAAGTGCGCGCTGGCGCCGCTGGCGTCGGCGATGTTCCCGATTACCCGCTTGCTGCGATCGACCGCGTAAGCCAGCGAGGCCATCCAGCGGCTCCGCTCCTCCGGTGTCGCACGGTTGCGTCGCACCATCATCTGGGTGGCGACGCTTCGCAGGAGACCTTCTGCCTCCCCCGCTTCGATCTCGGCGCGCGCAAGACGCATCTGCGCGGCGGGCTTCTCGGACTGCTTCGAGGCAGTCCCGTAGAGAATGCGGTCCTGCATCCGTTCCCGAAAACCACGCACGGCAGCCCGGGCCTGTCCGACGGCAGGCATCGACGCAGCCAGGCCCAGGATCGGAAGCATCGGCGTGTGGTAGCTCGGATGGGGGTGGATCTTCGACCCCGGGCCCGTGCCGCCCAGCATCTCCAGGAAGGAGACAGACCGCTCCTCGGGGACCAGCTGATCGTGTACGACCATGTCGTGGCTTCCGGTTCCGCACATGCCGTCCACGTGCCAGGTGTCCAGAACCTCGATGTCCGACTTCGGCAACGCGAAGAACCGCAGGTCGACGGCCTTGTCTTCGCGGTTCACCTGCGCCCCGACCAGAACCCAATTGCCGTGCATCACGCCCGTCGCCCATCCCCAACGGCCGTTCAGTCGAAATCCGCCCTCATCCGGCTCGGCGCGGCCGCCCATCGAGATGCTGCCGGGAGCCAGCACGTAGGTCCGGTCGCTGAACAGCTCTCTCTGGAACGCCTCGGGAAACTGGCAGAACATCCAGTTGTGCTCGATGTAGAAGGTGGCCACCCACGACATCGAGGCGTCGCCTTCCGCCAGCGCGAGACCGACCTCGAGGAAGGTGTCCACGTCCAGCTCGCGTCCGCCGTAGCAACGGGGAACCATCAACTCGAAGATCCCAGACGCCTCGAGGGCCGAGATCACTGCGTCGTGAGGCTGTCGCAGCTGCTCGGCTTCTTCGGCGTGCTTGCGGAGGAGGGGCGCCAGCGCCTGAGCGTGCTCTACGAGATCCTGACCGGGAGCTGCCATCTCGTCACCATAACCGAAGTCAGCATCGCGAGCAGATCGGAGAGCGGCTGCCGTACGTTCGGAAACGGGCGTCAGGTTCCGGCCGCGGATTTGTGCTTGCCCGTGTGAAATTACAGATTCAGTCGGACACCCTGCCACGATGACAGAGGCTGACCGAGGGGATCTAGATGACCGAAGATCAACGAGAAATCAGGCGCAAACGGCGAGTCCTCGAGTACGCGGAGAAGCACGGCAACATCAACACGACATGCCGGCGCTTCGGAATCGCGAGGTCCACGTTCTATCTGTGGCGAGACCGATACCGCGAGCTCGGC
>MPMA02050362.1_pt1 | contig 18752 bp, 18 predicted proteins | sample 1617361 | NCBI WGS metagenome assembly MPMA02 (sample SAMN05944807, study PRJNA350692) | marine metagenome | biome: marine; feature: ODZ; material: water; isolation source: 180 m water sample filtered on 0.2 um supor filter | place: Pacific Ocean | collected 2012-04-08 | depth 180m m | reverse complement strand
TATAAAAAATTATTTTTATGGAAAAACCAAACATTAAACCAAAGAATCCAAATTTTTCTAGCGGACCATGTTCTAAGCGTCCTGGTTGGAGCATTGATGTATTAAAAAATACACCAATAGGAAGATCCCACAGACATAAAATATGCAAAGAAAAGCTTAATGAAGTAATAATTAAATCTAAAAAAATTCTTCAATTACCTGATGGATATCATGTAGGCATAATGACAGGTTCAAATACTGGAGCTTTGGAAGCTGCTCTATGGTCTCTTTTAGGGTGTAAGGGTGTTGATGTTTTAGCTTGGGAAAATTTTGGAAAAGATTGGGTAATAGACATACTTGATCAACTAAGAATAAAAGATGTAAACAGCCATATAACTGATTATGGAATTCTTCCTGATTTATCTAAAGTGAACTTTAAAAACGATGTAGTCTTTACTTGGAATGGTACAACAGCAGGTGTCAGAATTCCAAATGGTGATTGGATACCTGAAAATAGAGAAGGTTTAACAATTTGCGATGCAACTTCAGGTATTTTTGCAATGGATATTGATTATAGCAAGCTTGATGTAATTACATGGTCCTGGCAAAAAGTCTTAGGAGCAGAAGCTGCCCATGGAATGATAGCTTTGTCTCCTCGTGCAGTTCAAAGATTAGAATCTCACGTTCCATCTTGGCCAATTCCAAAATTGTTTAGATTGGCAAGTAAGAAAAAATTAATTAAAGGTATTTTCGAAGGAGGCACAATCAATACTCCATCAATGATTTGTGTTGAAGATGGTCTTGATGCTTTAAATTGGGTGGAGTCTGTAGGTGGCACCAAAGAATTAATAAAAATTTCAAATGAAAATTTAAAAATTGTGGAAGATTGGGTTAGCAAAAATGATTGTTTTAAATTTATGTGTGAAGATAAAAATACGAGATCTTCAACAAGTATTACTCTGTTAATTAAAGATGAATGGTTCAATAAGTTTAATGAAGAAGAACAAAGAGAAGTATTAAAAAAATTATTTTCACTTCTAGAAAAAGAAGGTGTAGCTAATGACATCAATGGCTATCCTAAAGCACCTCCTAGTATAAGAATATGGGGTGGATCTACTGTACAAAACAACGACATTAAAGCACTATTGCCATGGATAGACTGGGCATATCATTCGGTAAAAAATAATGGCTAAAGTTTTAATTTCAGATTCAATGAGCAATATTGCTCAAAAAATTTTTGAGAAAAATAATATTACTGTAGATGTAAAAACAGGTTTATCAGAAGAAGAAATTATTAAAATTATTCCAGAATATGACGGAATGGTTGTTAGATCAGCTACAAAAGTAACTAAAAATATAATTGAAGCTGCAAAAAATATGAAAGCAATAGGAAGAGCTGGTGCGGGCGTAGACAATATAGATTTAAAAGCAGCTAAAGAAAAAAATATAATTGTCATGAACACTCCCGGTGGAAACGCCAATGCTACAGCAGAACATGCCTTCGCACTAATAATGTCTGTGCTAAGAAAAGTTCCTTTTGCAAATGAAACTACTCATAAAGGACAGTGGGAGAAAAAAAATATTAAAGGAACAGAACTTTCGAAAAAAACTTTAGGAATAGTTGGTTTTGGAAATGTTGGTGTTAGATTAAGTCATTTAGTTAAAGGGTTTGACGTGAAAATATTAGTACATTCCAAGTCACTTGAATCTAGAAAAAAAGATTTTCCACATGTAAGCAATGTAAGTTTTGATGAGCTAACTAGTAATAGCGATATAATTAGTTTTCATTGCAAAGCAGCAGCTGACGGAAAACCTTTAATAACAAAAGAGCATTACAAAAAAATGAAACCAACAGCTTATATAATTAATGCGGCACGTGGTAATATAGTTGATGAAAAAGATTTAAATGACGCTTTAAATGAAAACTTAATAGCTGGAGCTGCTGTTGATGTTTTTTCAAAAGAACCAGCCAAAGAAAATGTTTTGTTTAATAACCCAAAAGCTATATTAACGCCTCATATAGCTGCCTCAACAACAGAAGCTTCAATAACTGTGGCTGAAATGATAGCAAACCAAATATCAGATTTCTTAATAAAAGGTGTTAAGATTCACACGGTATAGCTCAATTATTTAATAGTCGAATTTAAACGGATATTTTTGGAAGCAAATTAAAATCAGCCGTATCTATTCTGGAAGAGTATTCTCTTTTCATATTCCATCTCTTTTTAACTCCCGCACTTGCAAGACTTATGGCTGATCTACCATATCTATAATTTGTGCTATCAATTGATTTCATTAAGCTATTTATTTTTTCATCTTTTTCTGATGAAAATAAATTCTTTTTCCCATCATCATTTGATAGCCCTGTTAGTAACACGCCTGCTTTTTGATAACGATAACCATTTTTAAAAATAGTTTCTAAAGCAGACAATGCAGTTTTAACTATTTCAATACTATTATTTGTTCCAATTGGAAAATCAATTGTTTTTGAGTTTGAGTAATGTCCAAACTTACTTTGGAATGGACTTGTTCTAATAAAAACAGTTATTGATTTTGCAATCAAAGACTCTGATCTAATTTTTTCTGAAGCATTCAAGCAATAATTTGCAATTGCTTCTTTTAGTTCTTGAAATTTTTCTACTCTTTGACCAAATGAACGTGATACTACACAGCTCTTTCTTTTTGACACAGTTTTTTCTAAATCAATACAAGGAATGCCTCTAAGCTCCATTGCAGTTCTAGAACTTGAAACATTAGAACTTTTTTTAATCCAAGTGTTAGACATATTTTTTAATTGTTTAGCATTATAAATTCCATTTTCGTGATAAAATTTAGTTAATTGTTTTCCAACACCCCAAACATCATTTATTTCTACTTTCTCTAATATTGGATCGATATTTTCAATTCCAATTAAACTTGTAACTCCAGATTCTTTTTTTTTAGCAATATGATTTGCAACTTTACTTAAAGTTTTTGTTTTAGCTATACCGATGCTAGCTGGTATACCTGTCCACTGTAATACCATTGCTCTAATTTCTTGTGCTACGTTTTCAACTTCATTATCAGGAAAATTTGATAAATCTATAAACGCTTCATCAATTGAATAAACTTCTATATCAGAATTAAATCTTTTAAGAGTTCTCATTACTCTTCTGGACAGATCTCCATATAAAGAATAGTTTGATGAAAAAACATGAACATTGTTTTTAACAATAATATCTTTTGCTTTAAAATAAGGTTCTCCCATTTTTATTCCTAATGCTTTTGCTTCATTAGATCTTGAAACAATACAACCATCATTATTTGATAAAACAACAACAGGTTTTTTTCTTATTTTAGGATTAAATAATCTTTCACATGAAACATAAAAAGAATTACAATCTACAAGTGCTATTTTTTTAGTATGTTGAGTGAATGACATAAGTTACAACTCCCCAAATAAAAACATCTGTTTCTTCATCAATTAAAATTTGATCTTCATAATTTTTAGATCCAGATGTTAGAAATTTTTTATCTCTTTCTTGAACAAAACTTTTAACAACAAGTTCATCATGAACATTTGCTATAACTGTTGAAAAGTTTTTAGGTTTTAAACTTTTATCTACCAACAACAAATCACCATCATTAATTCCAATATCAACCATTGATTTTCCCTGAACTCTTATAATGAAAGTTGCTGGAACATTCTTAATTAGATGAACATTCAAATCTATGTCTTCCTCTATGTAATCTGTTGCAGGCGATGGAAAACCTGCGCCAGCTTTATGTAAATAGTAAGGTATTGTTAACTTCATAAATGTTCTTCTTTTGTTCTCATTAATATAGAAGTTATTCAATAGTGTCAAATAGGTTGTATTTTGAGTCTGAAAGTGAATCGAAAGTGAATCAAAAGGTGAACATTAAGACTATATTTTGTTAGCCTGTGGATAAACATAGCTATAGGCAGCTTCAAAAAAAAAGAATGAAATAAATCACAGGTTGATATAATTCATTAAATCTAATGAAAAAATTAACTTGTCATTGTGGCGCGGTAGAAGCTGAAGTTAAAATACCAGAAAATGGTTTTGAAAAAATTATGCGGTGCAATTGTTCTTTATGCAAAAGAAAAGGATACATAATAGGTGTAGTTGGTCCAGATGATTTTAAAATTGTTAAAGGAGAAAATATTTTAAAACTTTATCAATACCATACAAAAACAGCAAAACATTATTTTTGCTCTGTTTGTGGCATTCATACTCACAACAGACCAAGAAGTAATCCAAAAATATATGGAATAAATGTAGCTTGCGTTGAAGGAATAAATCCTTTTGAATTAGGAGAAATAACTGTAAACGATGGAACCAATCATCCTTTAGATAAATGAAAAAAATAATTTTAATATTAATTTCGTTGGTTTTTTTTATACCAAAGGTGTTTGCAGTAACACTTTCTGAAGCTCTTACTCAAGCTTATAAAAATAATCCTGAATTAAATGCTGAAAGAGAAAATATAAAAGTTTCAGAAGAAGATTTAAATATTTCAAAGGGAGACTATCTTCCAACTTTAACTTTGAGCGGAAGTAAAAGCCAAGAAAAAACACACCAATTAACAAATCAGACAGGGGGAGATGCTTCAGTTACAGATGTTGATCCTCAAACAACCTCAATAACTATAGAACAAACATTAATTGATTTTGGAAGAGATGCAGAAAATGAAAAAAATAAAATTGGAATTAATCTTGCAAAAGCAAAATTACTAAAAAAAGAACAAGATATTTTATACAAAGCAATAGAAGCTTACACAGGACTTATTTTAGCAAATGAAAAATTTGAAATTAATCAAGCAAATGTCAATTTATTAGAAAGACAAGTTGAGACGAATAGTATTAGGCTTGAAAGAGGCCAGGTTACACTTTCAGATGTTGCACAATCGGAATCTTCTTTAGCGGAAGCTCAAGCAAGATTTATACAAGCTCAAAACGAAGTTTTAACTAGTAAATTAAATTATGAAAATATTATTGGATCACTGTCTAACTCAAAATCGTTAGTTAAAAATTCAACATTAAATTTCATAATACCAAAAAACTTAAATTCAGCAATTGATTTATCGAAAAAAAATAATCCTGATTTAACCATTGCTAAATTAGAATATGAGCAATCTGAAAAAGATACAATAATTGCAAAATCAGACTTATCACCAACTGCTAAATTATCCTTTGAAAAAACTTATAGTGAAGATTTAAATTCTACTTATGATGAAAAAGAAAAAGATATTTTAAAAGCCACGGTGTCTTGGCCTTTTTATTCAGGTGGAAAAAATAGAGCCACTTATAAAAAAAATAAAAATTTACAAACTAGAAAAAGATTGCTTTTAGATAATACAACCAAGACAAACGAAACAAATGTTGCAAGTGCTTGGTCAAATTTTCAATCTAGTAAAAGTTTATTAAATTCAGTGGAGTTACAAGTCAGAGCTGCAGAAATTGCAAATGAAGGAATTACCGCTGAGTACCAAAGCGGTCTTGGAAGAACTACTCTTGAGGTCATTCAATCAAATTCCTTTTTGTTAAATGCTCAAATCTCATTAGCTAGCTCAGAAAGAAATTACCTTCTTTCCCAATTCAATCTCTTAAAATCGATTGGATTGCTTAATAGCAACTATTTAAAAATCAAATAAATCAACGTTTTTGAACTTAAAAAAAGATTTTTATTGCCAATGAGAACAAAATGTGTACATTTAAAACATGATTCGACTGTTAAAAAACGTAAAAAAAGAGGCAAAAAATGACTAAAAATAACTTAAAAGTGGTCAAATCCACTAAAGACAAAGAATTGGAAAACAAAGAGAAAAATAAAGCTCTAGAAGCAGCAATTAACCAAATAACAGACAACTTTGGAAAAGGATCTGTAATGAAGCTAGGCCAACAAAAAGCTATGGATGTTGAGTCTGTTTCAACAGGATCTTTAAGCTTAGACCTTGCACTTGGTATTGGAGGATTGCCAAAAGGAAGAATTATTGAAATTTATGGACCAGAGTCTTCTGGAAAAACAACGTTGGCTTTACAAGTTGTAGCTGAAGCACAAAAAGCAGGTGGTATTTGCGGATTTGTTGATGCAGAACATGCGCTAGACCCAGTTTATGCAAAAAAATTAGGCGTTAATACTGAAGAGTTATTAATTTCTCAACCAGATGCTGGTGAGCAAGCTTTAGAAATTACTGATACTTTAATTAAATCAGGATCAATGTCAGTTATTGTAATTGACTCTGTTGCAGCATTAACTCCAAGAGCGGAAATTGAAGGAGAAATGGGAGATCATCATGTAGGTCTTCAATCAAGATTAATGAGTCAAGCATTAAGAAAATTAACTGGTTCAGTTTCAAAAACAAACACAATGGTTATTTTCATTAACCAAATTAGAATGAAAATTGGTGTAATGTTTGGAAGTCCTGAGACAACTTCAGGAGGAAATGCATTAAAATTCTATGCATCAGTTAGAATGGATATAAGAAGAATAGGTGCTATCAAAGATAAAGAAGAGATTATTGGAAATGCAACTAGGGTAAAAGTTGTTAAAAATAAAGTTGCACCACCATTTAAGGTAGTTGAATTTGATTTAATGTATGGAAAAGGAATAAGCAAAACTGGCGAACTGATTGATCTTGGAGCAAAAGCAGAAATTGTTGAAAAATCAGGCGCTTGGTACGCTTACAAAGGTGAAAAAATTGGACAAGGAAAAGAAAATGCAAAACTATTTCTTGAACAAAATCCTAAGGCTGCAGCAGAAATAGAAATGGCAATAAGAGAAAAAGCTGGTCTTATTTCTGAAAAAATTGAAGGCAATCCAATTGAAAAAGAAAAAGTAGAATCTGCAGAAGAAGTACCTACAAAAAAAAATTAGTATATAACTTTTAGTTATCTAAAAGGCGCTCTTTTGGGCGCCTTTTTTCCCTATAGATATATAGACATCATATAAAAAAGCTGTATTTTAGAAATATGGCAGACAAAACACTCAATGAAATCAGAAGTTCTTTTCTCAAGTATTTTGAGAAGAACGATCATAAAATTGTGGAATCTAGCAATTTAGTTCCAAATAATGATCCAACATTAATGTTTGCAAACTCAGGAATGGTTCAGTTTAAAAATGTTTTTACTGGTTTAGAAAAAAGAGATTATAAAAGAGCCACTACATCTCAAAAATGTGTAAGAGCAGGCGGAAAACATAACGACCTTGAAAATGTTGGTTATACTCCAAGGCATCACACTTTTTTTGAAATGTTAGGAAATTTTTCTTTTGGTGATTATTTTAAAGAAAGAGCAATTAAATTAGCTTGGGATTTAGTTACAAAAGACTTTGGTTTAAACAAAAATAGGCTGTATTTCACGGTTTTTAACGAAGATGAAGAAGCCTTTAATCTTTGGAAAAAAATAACAGGATTAGGAGAAGATAAAATAATCAAGATTGCAACATCAGATAATTTTTGGTCGATGGGAGAAACTGGACCTTGTGGACCTTGTTCTGAAATATTTTATGATCATGGCGATCAACTCAAAGGTGGTTTGCCAGGCACAAAAGATCAAGATGGAGATAGATATATTGAAATTTGGAATTTAGTATTTATGCAATTTGAGCAAGTTTCAAAAGATAAAAGAATAAATTTACCAAAACCATCAGTAGACACGGGAATGGGATTGGAGAGAATTACAGCTTTATTACAAGGCACACATGATAATTATGAAACAGACCATTTTAAAAAATTAATAAATTCAATTTCAGAAGCAGTTAAAATAAAACCTGATCAAAAAAACATTTCAAGTTTTAGAGTAATTGCAGATCACTTAAGAGCAAGTTCATTTTTAATTGCAGAAGGTGTTCTACCCTCAAATGAAGGGCGAGGTTATGTATTAAGAAGAATTATGAGAAGAGGAATGAGACATTCTCATTTACTAGGTTCGAAACAACCAATTTTTTATAATATTTTTAAAACTTTAATGGATGAGATGTCAGGAAATTATCCAGAGCTTGTAAGAGCTGAGTCATTAATTAAAGAAACTTTAAAAACCGAAGAAGAAAAATTCTTAGTTTTATTAGAAAGAGGAATGAAAATTTTAAATGATGAAATTTCAAAAATTGACAAAGTCTTACCAGGAGAAGTAGCTTTTAAATTATACGATACCTATGGATTTCCTCTAGATTTAACCGAGGATATTTTAAAAAATAAATCATTAAAAATTGATAATAAAAAATTTGATACTCTAATGAAGGAGAGTAGAGAACTTGCTAAAAAAAACTGGAAAGGTTCGGGGGATAGTTCAGTTAATGAGATATGGTTTGAAATTAAAGATAGACTAGGCCCTACAGAATTTTTAGGTTATGAAACAAATCAAGCAGAAGGAAAGATTTTATCACTATTAAAAGATAACAAAGAGGTAAAAAGTTTATCTACAAGTGACGAAGGTATGCTGATTACCAATCAAACACCTTTTTATGGTGAGTCAGGTGGACAAGTAGGCGATACTGGAGAAATTACTTCAGGAGAATTTAAATTTGAAGTCAACGATGTTCAAAAACATTTAGGAGACTTATTTGTACACTACGGTAAAGTTATCAAAGGATCTATCAAAGTAAATAACAATGTTGAAATGAAAATTGATGTCGAAAGAAGAAACAATGTTAGAGCTTATCATTCAGCAACACATTTATTACATGAATCATTAAGAAGAGTACTTGGTACTCATGTTACTCAAAAAGGCTCTTTAGTTGAACCTGATCGATTAAGATTTGATTTTAGCCACATGAAACCAATCTCAACAGACGAAATTATAAAAATAGAAAATTTTGTAAATTCTATGGTTGAGAAAAAATCTGAAGTAAAAACAAGAATTATGACTCCAAAAGAAGCAGTTGATAATGGTGCATTAGCTCTATTTGGTGAAAAATACGGAGATGAAGTTAGAGTTTTATCAATGGGTAGTGAAAAAAACCGTTATTTTTCAACAGAATTGTGTGGAGGAACTCATGCAAGAAACACAGGAAATATTGGAAAATTTAAAATTATTAACCAATCTTCTATAGCAGCTGGAGTAAGAAGAGTTGAAGCTTTAAGAGACAAACAATTACAAGAATATTTAAATAAAAAGGAAAAACTCAGCGATCTTAAAAGTCAGAAAAGTGAAGAAACAATAAAAGATCTATCTCAAAAAATAATTAAATTAGGAGGAAAACCTAATATAAGTAACGATAATCAGCAAACTTTGATTAAAGACTTAACAAAACATTATGAACAACTTTTGGTTAAGTCAACCTTAAGCGATAAATCGAAAAATATTATTAATGATCAAACTATAAATAATGTCAAAGTAAGACTTCAAAAGGTAATTGATTTACCTCCTAAGGATCTAAGAAAACTAGTTGATAGTGGAAAAAAGGAATTAGGAGAGGGCATTATAATTGTTTTTGCTATCAAAGGTGAAAAAATTGGATTAGCAATTGGCGTTACTGAAAAGCATACAAAAAAATATGATGCAGTTAAATTTGCTAAAATTGGATCAGAAATTATAGGTGGTAAAGGGGGTGGAGGCAGACCTGACTTTGCTCAAGCTGGAGGAACCGATAGTTCAAAAATAGATTCTGCTTTCGATAAAATCAAAGATTTAATTTAGTTTTTTTTTGAGATTTCTATCAATTTCGTCTAGAAATTGATTTGTTGTAAGATATTTACTTGATGGACCAATCAAAATTGCCAAATCTTTTGTCATTAAACCGTTTTCAACTGTTTCAATACAAACATTTTCCAAAGTTTTTACAAATTTTTTTAACTCTTCGTTGCCGTCCATTTTTCCTCTATGATAAAGACCTCTTGCCCATGCAAAAATAGACGCTATTGGATTTGTTGATGTTTCTTTACCTTGTTGATGTAGCCTGTAATGTCTAGTAACAGTTCCATGCGCAGCTTCAGCTTCTATTGTTTTTCCATCGGGTGACATTAAAACGCTTGTCATAAGACCCAAAGACCCAAACCCTTGAGCAATCGTATCTGATTGTACATCTCCATCATAGTTTTTACATGCCCAGATGTAGTTTCCATTCCATTTCATAGCACACGCTACCATATCATCTATAAGTCTGTGTTCATAAGTTAATTTTTTTTCTTTAAATTTTTCTTTAAATTCTTTTTCATAAACTTCTTGAAATAAATCTTTAAAACGGCCATCGTATTTTTTCAAAATTGTATTTTTAGTTGAAAGATAAACTGGCCACTTTCTATTAAGTCCATAATTCATACATGATCTTGCAAAATCTTTTATTGATTGATCTAAGTTGTACATTGATAGCGCAACACCTGGTCCTGGGAAATTAAATACTTCGAATTCTTTTTTTTCATTTCCGTCTTCTGATGTCCATTTTATTTCTAATTTTCCCTTACCAGGAACTTTAAAATCAGTTGCTCTATATTGATCTCCAAAAGCATGTCTACCTATGCAAATTGGATTAGTCCAACTTGGAACTAGTTTTGGAATATTTTTACATATTATTGGCTCTCTAAAAACAGTTCCACCTAAAATATTTCTTATTGTTCCATTAGGAGATCTCCACATTTTTTTTAAATTGAATTCTTTTACCCTTGCTTCGTCAGCTGTGATAGTTGCACATTTAATTCCAACACCATTTTTTTTGATAGCATTTGCACAATCTATTGTAATCTGATCGTTAGTGGCATCTCTGCTTTTCATGCCTAGGTCATAATACTCAATTCCTAAATCTAAATATGGAAGAATTAATTTTTTTTTAATGAACTCCCATATGACTCTAGTCATTTCGTCACCATCTAGCTCAACAATTTGATTTTTTACCTTAATTTTGCTCATATTTAGATGTATCTAAGTAATTGAATTTCGTGTTTTTATATACATATTAACCTAAAAATTATCAAAAGAAATAATTATGCTAGATAGAGTTTTTCCAAAAATTCACACTGAAGGATATAAGTTTTTAGTTATATTTGTATCAGCCACTATAATTCTGTATTTTATTCATGGATTTTTAGGATTTATTGGTCTTGTTTTATCAATCTGGGTTTACTATTTTTTTAGAGACCCTGAAAGAGTATCAATTGATGACGATAATTATCTTACAAGCCCTGCAGACGGTTTAGTATTGCAAATATTAGAAACCAATGGTCCAAAAGAACTTGAACTTGAAAATAAAAAGTTCACCAAGATAAGTATTTTTATGAATGTATTTGATTGTCATGTAAACAGAACTCCTTGTGCAGGAAAAATTTCACAAATAATGTATAAATCTGGAAAATTTATTAATGCATCTCTTGATAAGGCGAGTGAAGAAAATGAAAGAAATTATTATAAAATTCAAAATAGTTTGGGAGAAGATATTATAGTAGTCCAAATTGCTGGATTGATTGCCAGGAGAATTGTATGTGAATCTCATGAAAGCCAAGAACTTAAACAAGGCGAAAGAATTGGGATGATTAGATTTGGAAGCAGAGCTGATGTTTATTTTGAAAATTATAAACCATTGGTAAAAGTTAATCAAAAAACTTTTGCTGGAGAAACCTTGTTAGCAAGAAAACAATAAATGGAACAACAAAAAAAAAATTTTAAAATAGTAAGCAATAAAAAGACAAGAGTAATTTTACCAAACATGTTTACTCTTGTTGGAGTATGTATCGGTCTAAGTTCAATTAAATTTGCTTTTGATGAAAAATTTACTTTATCGGTAATTGCAATAATAGTTGCTGCAATTATAGATGGTCTGGATGGTAGAATTGCAAGACTTATACAAGGCACAACAAAAATTGGGAAAGAACTAGATTCTTTAACAGATGTAATTAGTTTTGGAGTTGCGCCTGCGTTTATAATGTATTTTTGGAAATTAAATGAGCTAGGAAGAATTGGTTGGCTTATTTGTTTGATTTATGTTGTTTGTGTAGCTTTAAGGTTGGCAAGATTTAACGTAAATTCTGGACAAGAACCATCATGGAGAGATAATTTTTTTGAAGGAGTTCCTTCACCAGCCGGAGGAGTATTAGTTTTGATGCCATTAATATATAGTTTAAGTGATATTCAAATCTTAAATATTAATTATGATTTTTTTGTTCCAATATTATTTGTAGCAGTATCAATTTTATTGATAAGTAAAGCTCCTACCTATGCATTAAAAAAAATATCTGTTCCTAGAACAATGACAATATTTCTTTTACTTGGGGTAGTTTTTTATTTTGGTTTATTGTTAATTTATACTTTTAATGCGATAGTAATATCAGGGTTAATATATTTTATGCTGATACCAGTAAGTTTTATACGTTACAATAATTTGAGCAAAAAGTTTAAAGAGCAAGATATTTCAAACGAGGAACACGAAGATATCTTATAGATGAAAAATAACACAATAGTTTCTTTAGCAGATTCAAACTATTTTGACTTATTAAATGAATTAGTAGACTCAATTTTAAAATTTTCCGAAAGTAAAGAAGTAGATATATGTATACTCGATGCAGGATTATCAGATGAACAAAAAAATATTCTATCAACAAAAGTAAAAGAAATAAAAAAAGCAGAATGGGACATAGAAGTGCCCGGATATAAAGTAGGAGAAAAAGAATGGCTAAAAAGCCAAGTATCAAGAGGTTTTTTGCCAAAATACTTTCCAGGATATAAAAAATATTTATGGATCGATTGTGATGCGTGGGTACACGATTGGTCTTCAGTAGAATTGTACTTTAAGGCATGCGAAGGTGGAAAGTTGGGCATAACACAAACAATGGGCCCTGGATACAGGATTATGTCAAAAGTAAAATGGTTATTTGGTAAATTTGCAATAATTAAATCTCAAAATTTTAAACATGCTATAAGTTCAAATATTGGATTAGAGAAAGCAAGAAAACTTGCATTCGCACCACATATAAATATTGGAGTTTTTTCATTGGAAGAAAACTCACCATGCTGGAAAAGTTGGCAAGAAAATTTAAAAACAACTTTGAGTTCAGGAAAAGTTTTTGGTTCAGAAGGATTAGCAATTAATATGAGTGTTTATGTTGATGAAGTGGATACAGAATTTCTTCCTCTAAATTGTAATTGGATAGCAAGTAATTTATTACCAAAATACGATGAACAAAATCAAATATTTGTAGAACCATTTTTGCCAAATTATAAAATTGGAATTATGCATTTGGCTGCTGGTTTATGGAAAAATAATAAAGACATGAGAGTTGATAAAAGTGTTGAAATTGAAATTAAAACTTTAACAAATAAAATTATTTCCAAAAGCCTAAGGTACAATAGCTAGTTGAAAAAAAATAAAATTTCTAAAAATTGGATAAATAAACAAAGAAGAGATATTTTCGTTAGACGGTCAAAAGTAGAGGGGTACAGATCTAGAGCAGTTTACAAACTTCAAGAAATTGATCAAAAGTTTAAGATTTTTAAGAATGGAATGTCTGTTATAGATCTTGGCGCTGCACCAGGTAGTTGGTCCCAATATACTTCAAAAAATATTAAAAGTGGAAAAATTGCTTCAATAGATCTTTTAGATTTTGAGAAAATTGAAAACATTCATCAAATAAAAGGTGATTTTACAAACGATATTTATAAAAATAAGATTATAGATTATTTTGGCGCTAAAGTTGATGTTGTGCTTTCAGATATGGCTGTAAATACTACTGGTAATAAAAATCTAGACTCAATTTATACCGGCGAATTATGCATGGAAGCTATGAATTTCTCAAAAGAAACATTAAAAAATGATGGAAAATTTATTTCCAAAATATTCATGGGCTCTACTTTTAACGAAATAATAAGTGAGGCAAAAAAAATATTTAAAGAAAATAAAGTTTTTAAACCTCTTGCCAGCAAAAAAGGTTCTAAAGAAAGTTTTATTATTTGTAAATTTTTACGATAAGTCCTCTTTTAATTTTTAAAGAATCATATATACAAGGACATGGATCCTATTAAAGAAGCTCTTACATTTGATGACGTTTTGCTATCCCCAAATTATTCTGAAGTTTTGCCATCAGAAGTTTTTACAAACACATCTTTATCAAAAAATTTAAAACTCAAAATTCCAATACTTTCGTCAGCCATGGATACAGTTACAGAATCAAAAATGGCAATTACAATTGCTAAAGCGGGAGGATTGGGAGTTATTCACAGAAATCTAGAAATAAATAAACAAATATCGGAAATAAAAAAAGTTAAATCAAAAAAACTATTAGTAGGCGCTGCAGTAGGAGCGGGACCATTAGAAATTAAGAGAGCCGAAGCTATATTAAAAGAAAATGTAGATTTAATAGTAGTTGATACAGCTCATGGACATACTAAAAAAGTAGCTGAGATCATAAAAAAAATTAAAAAATTAAAGTCAAAAAAAACCACTCTTTGTGCAGGAAATATTGCTACAGCTGATGCAGCAAAATTTTTAATTAACCTAGGAGTTGATGTAATTAAAGTTGGAATAGGGCCAGGATCTATATGCACTACTAGGCTTGTAGCAGGAATAGGCGTACCTCAATTAAGTGCAATTCTTTCAGCAAGAAAAGGAATAGGAAATAAAAAGATAACTTTAATTGCAGACGGAGGAATAAAATTTTCCGGTGATATTCCCAAAGCATTAGCAGCAGGCGCCGATGCTGTAATGATAGGATCTTTGTTTGCAGGAACAAAGGAGTCTCCTGGAAAAATTATAAAAAAAAATGGAAAATATTTTAAAAGTTTTAGAGGCATGGGTTCTATAGGTGCAATGAACAAAGGTTCGGCAGATAGATATTTTCAAACTAAACAAAAAGATACATCGAAATATGTGCCCGAAGGTGTTGAAGGATTAGTAAAATACAAAGGACCTGTTGAAAAAATAGTTTTCCAACTTATAGGTGGTCTTAAATCTTCTATGGGATATTTAGGATCGAAAAATGTAAAAAATTTAAGAATTAAACCAAAATTCGTTAAAATAACTAAAGCCGGTTTTTACGAAAGTATGGTACATAATATAGATCAGGTTCTAAAATAATATGACTAAATTTTTTAAATTTGCTTTATTAATTTTTATAATAATAACGTCACACGCAATTGGTAAGGAAAATTTTTTCAATGAGGCAAAAAATTTATTTGACAATGGAAAAATAAAAGAGTCAAAATTATTATTTCAAAGAAATATTGTTTTTAATCCAAAAGATTCAAAATCTTATTTATATTTAGCGAAAATTTATGAAACAGAAGAAAACGAAACAGAAAAGGAAAAAAATATTAATACTACATTGTTATTAGAATCAGATAATGAAGAAGCAATGTATATGTTAATTGATATTAAATTAAAAAAATCAGATTTTGAAAAAGTAAAAAAGTTAAGAACTCAATTTGAAGTGATTTGTAAATCATTATGTTCCAAAATTGAATCAATAGATGAAAGATTAAAAAATATTGAATCTAAAAATGAGTCTTGAAGAAAATCTAAATAAGATTTTAATCATAGATTTTGGCTCTCAATTCACGCAGTTAATAGCAAGAAGAATCAGAGATCTGGGGGCATATTCACAAATTATTAGTCATAAAAAAGCAAATGATTTAATTACAATTAAAAAAGATACCTCAGGTATAATTCTATCTGGTGGACCCTTAAATGTTTATGAAATAAGTAAAGTTAAATTTAATAAAAAAATATTAAATTTAGGTATTCCAATATTAGGAATTTGCTTTGGACATCAAATTATTTCAAAAGAACTAGGAGGAAAAGTAAAAAAATCCAAATCAAGAGAGTTTGGCCTAGCTAAAGTAAAAAAAATTAACAATAGCATTTTAACAAAAAATTTTTTTAATAAAAAAGGTTTCAATAATGTTTGGATGAGCCATTCCGATGAAGTTTCAAAACTTCCAAAAGACTTTAAAGTAATAGCTTCTAGCAACAATTCCAAACTAGCTGCAATAGAAAATTCAAAAAAGAAAATTTTTGGCATTCAATTTCACCCAGAGGTAACTCACACTCAAAATGGAAAAAAATTGTTAAAAAATTTTGTATTTTCAGTCTGCAAATTTAAAAAGAATTGGTCTTCTAAACAACAAAAAAAAAGATTGATTAAAGAAGCAAGAAAGCAGATTGGCAAATCTAAAGTAATTTGTGCATTATCCGGGGGTGTTGACAGTAGCGTTGTTGCAAAATTGCTGAGTACAGCAATTGGGAAAAACTTAATTTGTATTTTCGTTAATACCGGATTGCTAAGAAAAAATGAAGAAAAACAAGTAATAAATACATTTAAAAAACGTTTTAAAATTAATCTTATTTATGTAAATGCAAAAAATACTTTTTTTAAAAAACTAAAAAAAGTTTCGGATCCTGAAAAAAAAAGAAAAATAATTGGAAATTTATTTATTAAAATCTTTGAAAAATATGCAAAAAAAATCAAGAATATACAGTTTTTAGCTCAGGGAACTCTTTATCCAGATTTAATTGAAAGCAAGTCAGTTACAGGCAGCCAAACATCAAAAATTAAATCTCACCATAATGTGGGAGGTTTGCCTAAAAAAATGAACTTAAAATTAGTTGAACCATTAAAATATTTATTTAAGGATGAAGTTAGAAAATTAGGTCTTGAACTAAAATTAAATCAAGAAATAGTTTTTAGACATCCATTTCCAGGACCAGGTTTAGCAATAAGGATGCCAGGCATAATAACAGAAGAAAAAATAAGAATTTTACAAGAAGCAGACTCTTATTTTATTCAAGCTCTTAAAAAGTATAATTTATATAATAAAATTTGGCAGGCTTATGCTGCTTTGCTTCCAGTCAAAACAGTTGGTGTCATGGGTGATAATAGAACTTATGAATATGTTTGTTTATTAAGAGCAATAACTTCAGAAGATGGAATGACAGCTGATTTTTTTGAATTTAAAAAAGAATTTATGCAATATATTTCAAATAAAATAATAAATAATATAAAAGGTATAAATAGAGTTGTGTACGATGTAACCTCTAAACCACCCAGCACAATTGAATTAGAATAATGAGTAAAAAAATAAAAAAAATAATTAATAAAAAAAATAAATCTAAAATCATTTGTCTTACAGCTTATTCAAAAAATGTTGCTGAAGCGATAGATCCATATACAGATATTATTTTAATTGGAGATTCACTAGGATCGGTTCTTTACAATTATACCACTACTAGAAGCGTTACACTTCATACTATGATTGAACATTCAAAAAGTGCCCGCCAAGGAATAAAAAATAGCTTAATGGTAGTTGATATGCCATATAAAACTTATAATAATAAAAGTGAAGCTCTTCGAAATGCAAAAAAAATAATTAAACAAACTAAATGTGATGCAGTTAAACTCGAAGGAGGATCTTCAATTTCAAAAGTAATAGAGCATTTAGTTAAAAATAAAATTCCTGTTATGGGACATTTAGGAATTTTACCTCAAAGTGTAAAAGGGAAATTTAAATCTAAAGGCAAAGAACCCAGAGAAAGAAAAAAAATTTTAAATGACGCTAAACTATTACAAAAAAAAGGAGTATTTTCTATTGTTTTAGAATGTGTAGAAACAACACTGGCAAAAGAAATTACCAAGATATTGAAAATTCCAACTATTGGTATTGGTTCTTCCCAACATTGCGATGGACAGATTTTAGTTATCGATGATTTAATCGGATTAAATGAAACAAAAATAAAATTTGTTAAAAAATTTGGAAATATTAAGAAAAATATTCGTCATGCTGTATATAAATATAAGAAAGAAGTATTAAGTAAAAAATATCCTACAAAAAAACATTCTTATTAAAAATATTTTATAAATTTTTCATTTATTTTTAATATTTCTAGATCTACAAGACCGCCAATTATTAATTGAATGGCTACTAATAAAATAAAACCTAGGCCTACATAAGCTATCCAAATATTTCTTTGAATATAGTTGGCCAGGTAAGTTGCTAAGGCACCTGTCAATATAACAGATAAAACAAGACCAAATATCATAAATTCAAAATAATCTTTTGCTGCACCTACAACTCCTATTACGTTATCAAAACTTATAGTGATATCTGCAAATAAGACTTTATAAACGCTTTCTATAAAAGAAGGTTCTTTAGATTTTTTTGTTGGTGATTTTATTTTTTTTATTTCAAATAAATCTTTTCTTAGATCGTTAACTATCCATATTAAAAGCAATCCACCAAGAATTTTAATAAAATAAAATTTAAAAAGATAAGTAGCAAATAAGGCAAAGATTATTTTAAATACTAAAGCTCCAGCTACACCCCAATATATTATTTGTTTTCTATTTTTTGGTACAAAACTAGCAGCTATTAATCCAATAATTATTGCGTTATCTGCTGCTAAAACTATATCAATAAATATAATTTGAGCTAATATTATGAATTGTTCTATCAATGTAGCTTAATAATACAAAAAATATTAAATAATTCAAACTAATCAGATTTTAAATTTGTATTGATTTAACCTTATATACATAATTAAATACGTTTTTATAAATGGAGGGAAAATGAAATTAATCAAATATTTAATTACTTCAATTATTTCGCTACTTTTTTTAATAAATTTTTCGTTTGCTGAAAAATGGGATATGGCACTAGCATATGGTGCTGGCAACTTTCATTCAGCGAATGCTACAGAATTTGCAAAAAATGTAAGTGAAAAAAGTGGAGGAAAATTAACAATTGTTACTCATCCTGGAGGATCTCTTTTTAAAGGGGGTGAAATTTTTAGAGCTGTAAGAACAGGACAGGCTCAAATTGGTGAAAGATTTATGTCGGCTTTAGGAAAAGAAGATCC
>MPMA02100706.1_pt1 | contig 18793 bp, 17 predicted proteins | sample 1617361 | NCBI WGS metagenome assembly MPMA02 (sample SAMN05944807, study PRJNA350692) | marine metagenome | biome: marine; feature: ODZ; material: water; isolation source: 180 m water sample filtered on 0.2 um supor filter | place: Pacific Ocean | collected 2012-04-08 | depth 180m m | reverse complement strand
CTCAGCATATCAATAATGTTCAGAGTTGCCGCTTTTGCATAGCTCATCTTGCCTGCTGACTTCATTGAACCTGAGCGGTCCAGAACCAAGGCAAGATTGATCAATGGCCTCTGCTCTCTTCTGATCTTTGATTCTGGCGCAGAAAAATCAACTACCACATAGTGCGTCGCTGCCTGGCCTGCCTTGACTGCACTGTGGTCCATTTGGACATCGATCGAGAGCGGGGGAAGTTCTGCATCATCGGCTAATGCTGGGAGGGAGATGACAAAAACCAGAGTGACTTTGACGGCTAACCGGACAATACTGTGTTTAATAGGTTGCAGCATTTCAATTTAATCCTTGTGTATAAAGTAACTCAAGAAAGTGTAGATCCTATTTTAGTCAATTGCTGTGATGGCCATCACATCACGCCATACTCATGTCAATTGCGTGACCGAACCAGAGATAGCGTTGCAAACGGGGGGTAGTAGAGAGTTAAACCAGGAAAGCGAGAATTTTTCTCATTCAGGAAAGTCAAGAATTTTGGCGTGGGCATCTAATCTATCCAGTATATCTGTGATCATTTTACTCTCCTCCTCACTCAAAAGGGCGCAGAGTGCTTGATACCTCCTATTCATTACCGGAAGAGCCTGGGTATAGAGCTGACGTCCAAGGGTGGTTAATTTCAACCTGTATGCTCTACGATCAATGGGATCACGCATAACAGTAATCAATTTCCTATTGTCAAGACGTCTGACCCCATGGCTGATTTGTGCCGTATTGATTCCTGAAACTCGGTTTAATTCCCGTGCAGTTGAATCCGGTCGATTTACCAGAAGACGGATCAATCTCCATTCAAGAAGACTGAGGTTGGACTCTTTTGCCAACAGAACAGTTGCTTGCCGCCCAAGTGCTGAACTCAGTCGGTTAATACGAATCGTTAAGAACTTGTCCAACGCAAGATTTGCATAATCTGTATCTGTAAAATTATTCATACTCATGTTCTATCTGAAAACAGGAATAATGTACATAAAGAAATAATATTCAGGGCTGTTGTTTGCCAACATGGCCCGCAAAACAAGATAGAATCACGGCTTCTCTAGGGATTGGAATACAGGCTCTTTAGATCAAGTGGATATCTCTTTTTGGCAGATCACTCTCATAACCACAACAGGATTTATCTCCGGCATCATTAATACCCTTGCCGGAGGTGGATCTAATCTTACGCTTCCTGCACTGATGGTATTGGGGATGCCGCCTGAAGTCGCCAATGCCACCAACCGTGTTGGCGTCCTGCTCCAGTCAATGGTGGGTGTTTTTGGATTCAAGCGGCATGACCGCCTCCCTACTCATGACATTGTTCCTATCTTGTTATTGGTACTGCCCGGCGGATTGATTGGGGCAATCATCGCGGCCTACTCTCCCAGTACTCTTTTAAAGCCATTACTGCTGGGAACCATGGTTGTGATGGCTGCGATTATTCTAATCAGACCGAACATCATCTGTCCGCCCCCCAACACACCACCCAATCCTGTTGGCAATAACCGAAGCGCATGGTTTTGGTTATTTTTGTCAGGACTCTATGGCGGGTTTGTTCAAGCTGGAGTGGGCTTCATGCTGATTACTGCTCTTGCAGGCAGCCTTCGTTATGACCTTGTCAGAACAAACGCGCTCAAACTGGTCTGTACGTCGGGATTTACTGTAGTAGCTCTTGTCATTTTTATTGCCAATGACCAGGTACTATGGATGCCTGGCCTGATTCTGGCAGTGGGGGCAATGGGCGGAGCTCACTTTGCAGTTAAATTTGCAATCAAGGCTAATCCCGATACACTCAAATGGCTTCTCTTCATCATGACGCTATGCGCTAGTACAGCGGCATTGTTGTTTTAATCGCTATAACATAATGCGGAATCACCACCTTCTCTTTTTTCTTTTACTGCTCTTTCCAGGTGCCAATCTCTACGCTGAACACCAAGGCATCATGGTGGCATCGGCCTCAAACCTCCGTTTTGTTATGGATGAGATTACTGCCCGCTACACCCGGTCCGGAGCACCTGCCCCTAGAGTGATCTATGGTTCATCCGGCAACTTGGCAGTCCAGATTGAACACGGCGCACCTTTTGATCTTTTTATCTCTGCAGATCAGGATTATATCTATCGCCTAAAAGAGCAACAATTGACAAACGGAGAGGGTGTCCTCTTTGCGCAGGGGCAACTTGCTCTGTTCACTCACCACAACTCACCCCTTGTTGCTGAAGAGGGGTTGGATGGGATTGATCAAGCACTGAATGATGGCAAAGTCAAAAAATTTGCCATCCCCAACCCCAACCATGCTCCCTATGGACGTGCTGCAAAACAGGCTCTTGAGGCGGCAGGACTGTGGCAACGAATACAACCCAAGCTTGTTTTAGGCGAGAATGCCTCTCAGGCCGCTCAATTTACCTTTCAAGGAGGCGCCGCAGCAGGCCTGATCCCCCTCACTCTTGTCCTCTCGCCCGGCCTAAACCAACTTGGACAATATCAGGTGATTCCAGTTACCCAGCATATTAAGGAGCCATTAATCCATCGGATGGTAATATTAAAAGATGCCCATCCCGCTACAGAACAATTCGTTCGCTACCTGCAATCTGACACCATTCGTGATCTGCTGGTTGGCAATGGATTTATTTTTAACCCCCAACTCCCCTGATTTCTATATGCTACAGGCAAAAGACTAACCGCTTGGTATGGATATCACTGCAATTACACTCTCCGTAAAGCTGGCATTCTGGACGCTGCTCTTTCTTGTTCCATTATCAATTGGAGTGGGCCGATGGCTTGCCAGAACCACATTTCGGGGAAAGCTCTGGATTGAGGCCCTAATTGCCCTCCCGCTTGTCCTCCCCCCCACTGTAGTGGGTTATTACCTTCTGGTATCGATGGGCTCACACTCCCCTCTGGGTCGGTTTTTTGAACAACTTCTTGGCTCCACACTTGCCTTCAGTTTTGAAGGTCTGGTAGCCGCATCAATCCTGGTCAATATTCCCTTTGCGGTTCTTCCTGTTCAACGCAGCTTTGAATCAGTTTCCAGAGATGTTCGCGAAGCGGCTCAATGTTGTGGAATGAGCACATGGCAGGCATTAAGGCGTATTGAGCTTCCCCTGGCCTGGCCTGGAATTCTCTCGGCCACCGTGCTTACTTTTGGTCATACCCTTGGCGAATTTGGTGTTGTACTCATGGTCGGCGGAAATATCCCAGGAGAGACACGAACTGTCTCTATTGCAATCTATGATCGCATCCAGGCCTTTGATCAGACAGCGGCCGGACAGATGGCTCTGATGCTGCTCCTCCTCTCTTTAGTGACCGTTGGGGTCAGCTATGTCCTGGCAGAAAAATGGCTGCATCGCTTCAGGTCCCAACACTGATGATAGAGGTCTCACTCAACCATGATGCTCCACCGCTCGATCTTGACCTTAAGATCAAGAGCAATCAAACAACCGCTCTGGTTGGCCCTTCTGGAAGTGGTAAAACCTCAATCCTGAGGGCGATTGCAGGATTGCTTAAAACCCAGCGCTCCTGCATAAAAGTTGACAAGACGATCTGGTCTGACAGCGATCAGGGGGTATGGAGAGCAACAGCAAATCGTACACTGGGTTATGTCTGCCAGAATTATGCTCTATTTCCACATCTGACCGCACTCCAGAACGTGGAGTCAGCATTGCTTCATCTGCCTGAAAGCGAGCGCAGGAAACAAGCGATGGAGTCGCTTGAGAAAGCCTGTATCGCCGGGCTTGAAGATCGCCTGCCAGCCAACCTCTCCGGAGGCCAGAGGCAACGTGTTGCGATGGCCCGTGCAATCGCCCGCCGACCCAGTGTACTGCTTCTTGATGAGCCCTTCTCGGCCCTTGATCGAAGTACCGCCAAGAGACTCTATATCGAGTTGAATCAGCTTTTTTTGGAACTGCATACAACCGTTATCCTGGTCACCCATGACCTCGATGAAGCCGCCCAGCTTGCGGAGCATCTCTGTCTCATACACCATGGCAGACAAGTTCAGTATGGCACTACCAATGAGATGCTGCGTCGACCCACTTCAGTTGAGGCGGCCCAGCTACTGGACTTCAAAAATATCATCAGAACGTCCTGCACCGCATCAAACAGAGAAACCTCAAACAGCCAAATCCAATGGGGAGATCTACTTCTTGAAGTAGAGAACGCACCAACTCTATCTCCTAACTCACCACTATTCTGGACCGTCAGGCCTTCAGATGTGACCCTCGTTCGCGCTGACGGCAAAAATACGAGTGAACTTGGGAATCTCCTCCATGCGATTGTTGATGAACTGGTTCTTCTTCGAGAATGGGCTGTAGTCACGCTCAAAGTCGTCAATGGGGGCCCTGAACGATTACAGATGCAGCTTCGACCTTCAGCTCTCTCTCGACATCAAGTCCGTATTGGGGCGAAGATACAGATTGCCATTCACCCATCTGTGATCATTATCCTGGATGAATAAGACGAAAAATGGTCGGGGCGAGAGGATTTGAACCTCCGACCACCTGCACCCCATGCAGGTGCGCTACCAGGCTGCGCTACGCCCCGAGTGACTTTTAGGGAAGTTCTGAAAAAACCAGAGACTCTCAAAAAAATTCAGGCGTGATTCTACCTATTTCCAACCTCATGAGGTAGCCTGATTTTGTCCCGAACGGTCTGATCTCACTCCAGACAGACCTGCCCTCCTGCACAAAATGCATAAAGTCAGAATAGGAAATCTCTGGGATCTATAGAGACAATACTGGAGTGGGCAAACAAAAAAGGGGTGGATCTGGTAGAGGCTTCTTCTAACGACCCAGATAATCGATCAGTTCGTTGAGCTCTGCGACGGACTGTGAAACAACATCGATAGAGCGTTTGTCGATCGCCTTCTGTTTGGATGGTGATTTTTTCTTTTTTGAGCTTGATTCATCCTCTGAGAGCTTCTTGCATGCACCCGCTATGGTGAACCCCTCAAAATAGAGCAGTTGACGAATATCCCTGATCAACTGTACCTCATGACGTTGGTAGTACCGCCGATTGCCTCTTCGCTTAACAGGCTTAAGCTGGGTAAATTCCTGCTCCCAATATCTGAGCACGTGTGGTTTTACATTGCAGAGTTTACTGACTTCTCCGATAGTAAAATAGCGCTTTCCAGGAATGGGTGGCAGATCACTTTGAGCCGAAGGATCCAACACTTAACTTTCCCTTATCTGTTGGTATTTCGCTGCCAGATATTCAGTATTGTCTTCAACTTTCCCCTTAAGTTTCTGACTAGCCTTGAAGGTGACCACCCGACGGGCTGAAATTGGAATCTCCTCACCTGTTTTTGGGTTTCGACCCGGTCTTTGTTTTTTCTGGCGAACATTGAAGTTGCCAAAACCAGAAAGTTTTACTGAGTCGGACTCTTCCAGTGCAAGTCGAACTTTCTCGAAAAACATCTCCACAAAGTCTTTTGCTTCGCGCTTATTCAGACCTATCTCATCATTTAATGTTTCGGCAAGGTCTGCTTTGGTAATCGTCATCGTTACTAACCTCTTCTTATCTCAGCTTTGCTCCAAATTCTGAAGCCAGTCTTTTGACTACTGATGCCACAATGGCATCAACTTCAGAGTCATCAAGAGTGCGTGATCCAGACCGCAAGGTCAAGCCCACAGCAATACTTTTTTCATATTTCTCAATCCCTTCTCCACGATAGACGTCAAACAACTGTAATTGGCTGAGTGTCTGCCCTGCAACCCGACGAATCTCTTCAACCACTCTTGAGGCTGAAACCTCCTCATTGACAACCAGAGCAAGATCTCGTCGGGTTGCAGGAAATCGTGAAACGGTGTGATATTTTGGCAGGACACCTCTCTGAAGGGGGTCTAACTTAAGTTCAAACAGAAATACCGGTTGATCAACGCCGATACGCTTTGTCAGATCCGGATGAAGCTGGCCAAGGATCCCAACCTTCTCCTTGCCACGATATAGCTCGGCACATTGGCCGGGGTGAAGGGCAGGATCTTTTGCCGGCAGAAAGGAGAACTGGTCTACACGCCCTGTCAATCCCAAAAGATGTTCAACATCACCCTTGAGGTCAAAAAAATCAACGCCTTTGGGTGTTGAACCCCACTGCTCTGGTGTCAAATCTCCGGTAATCAATGCCGAGAAATGACGAACCTCCTTATATTTATTTCGGACTTTGGTAAAGGTATGGCCAATTTCAAAGAGCCGAATCCTGCGGTGCTGGCGATTGTAGTTTGTCATCATCGCCTGGAGCAGCCCCGACCACAGGGAAACACGCATCACTGACATCCCGGATGCAATGGGGTTTGCCAGCTTGACGACTTCAGCTTCTGGTTGAAGTAGTTTCTGAAGTTTATCGTCTACAAAACTGTATGTTATAGCTTCATGATACCCTAGGTTGATAATGGTTTGACGTATCAAGCGTTCATTAACCCTCTTCTCCGGAGCCATTTTCGCCACCATCTTTGCCCTGGGACTGGCGTCAGGAACTTCATTATAGCCATAGAGACGAGCAACCTCTTCAACCAGATCATGCTCGCCGGAGATGTCAAAACGCCATGAAGGTGGAATTACATCCCACCCTCGGCGAAGTCGTCTAACATGCATCTCCAGTCGCCTTAGAAGCAGATCTACCTTTTTTTCTGGGATCTTTATGCCTATAACCTGTTCCACCCTGTTATAGCGAAGTGTAATCCGGTCTCTTTTTGGCAGGTACCGTTTATCCTGGCCCTCAAGCAGAGGACCCGGCCGACCACCGACAATTGAGAGCATCAATGAAGTGGCACGGTGGATCGCACGGGCCTGGAGCGCTGGATCGACGCCCCTTTCAAAACGGTGAGAAGCATCTGTCTGCATGCCGTAATAGCGGGCTCGACCGGCAATGGCGCCAGGCCTGAACCATGCTGATTCAAGGAGAAGCGTCGTGGTCGTCTCACTGATGCCAGACCCTTCTCCACCCATGATTCCGGCAAGGGCGATTGGGCGTTCCTGATCACAGATCAGCAATGACCCCTCGGTAAGATCAATCTCACTCCCATCGAGCAGCCTGAGCTTTTCTCCCTTTGTCGCATGCCGAACCACAATCCCGCCTTGAAGATTATCGAGATCAAACGCATGCATGGGCTGCCCCAGTTCAAGCATTACATAGTTGGTGACGTCGACAACCGGGCTGATCGGTCTTAGCCCGGAACGTCTCAACCTCTCCTTGATCCAGTCCGGGGTCTTTGCCCCAGGATCGATGTCTTCAATTATCCGCCCGATATAGAGCGGGCAATCTTTCCGCGCCTCCAGCCTTATCGGTATTCGCTGCTTTGACTCCTCTTTTACGGTCTTAAATTTTGGTGTCTTCAGACCCGCCCCAGTCAGTGCTGAGACCTCCCGTGCCACTCCAGCAATACTCAGACAATCACCCCGGTTTGGAGTTAAATCGAGTTCGATGACTCTGTCATCGAGCTCAAGATAGTCGGTTAGAGCAACTCCTGCCACAGCGCTCTTGTCGAGCTCCATTATTCCGGCGGAATCATCATCAAGGCCAAGTTCTGCCGAAGAACAGAGCATTCCGGATGAGACCATATCTCGTATCCTGGTTTTTTCAATTTTTATTCCATTTGGAAGACGAGCGCCTATGAGGGCAACCGCTGTCTTCACTCCAATCGATACGTTGGGTGCACCGCATATGACCTTCAACGGTCGCTTACGACCAACATTGACTCTACAGATCTGCAGTTTTGAAGAATGAGGGTGTCTCTCGCACTCAATCACCTCACCAACGACCAATTTGCTGCCAAGCCGTGGAGCAGCATCACTGATGCCCGCCACCTCAAGCCCAGCCATGGTTAGAATTTCAGATAACTCTTCAGTATCCAATTTTGGAGATGACCATTGACGAAGCCATTTTTCACTTATTAACATCAGCGCTACCTAAACTGCCTTAACATACTAAGATCATTTTCAAAAAAAAGTCGGAGATCATCTACGCCATAACGTAGCATCGTAAAACGCTCCACTCCCATCCCAAAAGCGTACCCTGTATAGCGGTCGGCATTAACATCACAATGCCTGAACACTTCTGGATGAACCATTCCACAGCCCAGCACCTCAAGCCAACCCGTCTTTTGGCAGATTCGACACCCCTTCCCATGACAAAAGACACAGGTCATATCAACTTCAGCAGAAGGCTCTGTAAACGGAAAATAGGAGGGCCTGAACCTGAGCTCCAGGTCTTCTTCAAAAAACTCGCGAACAAAATATCGAAGAACCCCTTTGAGATCAGCAAAGGTGACATCTTCGTCTACCGCAAGCCCTTCAACCTGGTGAAACATCGGAGTATGGGTGACATCCGAATCACATCGATAGACTCGGCCTGGAGCAATCACTCTATAGGGAGGTTCTCCAGCCTGCATATGACGAATCTGAACCGGAGAGGTATGGGTTCTCAACAGGGCCTGGCTATTGATATAAAACGTATCATGCATCGCCCTTGCCGGATGATCCTCAGGAATATTCAACGCTTCGAAATTATGAAAATCATCTTCAATTTCCGGCCCTTCAGCAATATCAAAACCGAGTCTTGAAAAAATCTGTTCAATTCTCTCAAGGGTCCTGGTGACGGGATGGATGCCGCCCGAAGCACTCCCACGGCCCGGCAGAGTCACATCGATGGAATCACGCAGAAGAGCAACACTCAATGCGATCTTCTCAAGCTCATCCCGGCGTTGAGTAATGAGTTCCTGAAGCGTGGTTTTTGACTGATTAACCTTTTGGCCCGCCTCCCTACGCTGATCTGGAGGGAGTTTTCCAAGCTGTTTGAGCTGTTGAGTCAACAACCCTTTTTTTCCCAGATAACGAACTCTCAGTGACTCAAGTGCAGTCAGGTCAGTAACAGCATTAATCGACGAGAGCGCTTCATGCTCCAGTTTCTCAAGAACTTCAGGTGTGGGCGTCTCCACGCAATTCCTCCAAACGAAAAAAAGAGGGAAAGGCTGTACCTTTCCCTCTCCGCTCTTTTGATTTTACCAGCCAGATTGCCGGTAGTTGCTAATCCAGTCTATACAGCGATCAAGCGGACAGGGCGGCACTGGCTTTCTCTGCGAGCACCGAGAAACCTTCTCTGTCATGAACAGCTATATCTGCCAGTACTTTTCGGTCAAGTTCGATAGAGGCAAGGTTGAGGCCATTGATAAACTGACTGTAACTAAGCCCGCATTCACGTGCCGCAGCATTGATTCGGATAATCCAAAGTGCCCGGAATTGGCGTTTGCGCTGGCGACGATCACGATAGGCGTATTGACCTGCCTTCATTACCGCCTGATTTGCTGCACTGAATGTACGACTTCGTGCACCACGATAGCCTTTTGCTCGCTGGAGCACCTTCTTATGTCGGGCGCGAGCAGTTGCACTGCTTTTTGCTCTTGGCATTTTAAATAAACCTCTAGGCGTAGGGCAGCAACTTCTTGATAGCTGCCTGGTTATCTTCGTGTAGTATCAACTGAGCCCGCAAGTGCCGTTTACGCTTGGTCGACTTGCTGGTCAGAATATGATTCATATGGGATTGGGAGCGTTTAAATTTACCTGTAGCGGTGCGTTTAAACCGCTTAGCCGCTCCTCTATTCGTTTTTAGCTTTGGCATCGCACTATTTCCTGTTTCTTAAATTTAATCAACCTGTTTCCGGGTCAAGCACGCTTTGGAGCAAGCACCATCACCATCTGGCGACCTTCCATTTTCGGGAACTGCTCTACAGTACTGATCTCAGCCAAATCACCTTCCACTCGCTTCAGCATTTCGACGCCCAGCTCCTGGTGTGCCATCTCTCTGCCCCTAAAGCGGAGAGTGACCTTGGCCCTGTTCCCATCACCCAGAAACTTGAAAAGCTTTTTTAACTTTATGTCGTAATCACCAACATCAGTGCCGGGTCTGAACTTTACCTCTTTGACCACAATCTTGGTCTGTCTTTTTCTGTTCTCCTGGCGCTTCTTTGCTTCAGCATAGTGAAACTTTCCCAGATCCATCAATCTACAGACTGGTGGTTCTGCCTTGGGTGAAATCTCAACCAGATCAAGGCCAATCTCTTCTGCCTTCAACAGGGCCTCAGCGGTTTTCAAAATACCGGCCTGATTGCCCTCTTCATCGATCAAGCGTACCTGGTAAACATCGATATCTCCATTTGCCCGCGGTCCGCTCTTAGTCGGGACAACCGATTTTCTTCTGGCTGCTATCTGTCAGTCCTCCAAAAAATGTGTTTAATTAAGGGGCAAAATTAAATGCCGTGGGTCACGATCTCTTGTGCGAGTCTCTCGGTAAAGCTCTCAAGCCTCATCGATCCCAGATCCTCGCCACCTCGTGTCCGCACGGCGACTGTCCCATCTTCTGCTTCGCGATCCCCAACCACAATCAGGTAGGGAACACGTTGTAACGTGTGTTGGCGAATTTTATAGCCGATTTTCTCGTTTCTCAAGTCAGTTTCCACCCTGACACCCTGTTTTAGTAGTGTTTTTTCAACTATTTTTGAATAATCAGCCTGTCGATCCGTAATATTCATGATTATCGCTTGTACGGGCGCCAGCCAGGTGGGTAATTTACCTTCACAATCTTCAATTAAAATTCCGATAAATCGCTCCAGAGATCCCAAAATGGCGCGGTGGATCATCACCGGCTCCTGTTTCGAACCATCTTCAGCGATATAGTGAGCACCCAGCCTTCCTGGCATGGAAAAATCAACCTGGATGGTTCCACACTGCCAACGCCTGCCTATTGAGTCCCGAAGGACAAACTCATGTTTTGGCCCATAAAAAGCCCCTTCACCGGGCTGAACCACATAGGGGATTCCCTTGTCATCGAGTACTTTTGCCAGCGCGGCTTCGGCTTTATCCCAGAGGGCATCTTCGCCGACTCTCTTTTCGGGACGAGTTGAGAGTGCCACTTCAATATCACTAAAGCCAAATGCACTGTAGGTTCGATAGGTAATCTCAATCAGGGTGGCAATCTCCTCCTCTAACTGATGTTCTGTACAAAATATATGCGCATCATCCTGGGTAAATCCGCGGGCCCGGAGTAGGCCGTGGAGGGTGCCGGATGGCTCATTTCGGTGGACTAGACCAAACTCGCCTATTCGATAAGGAAGATCACGATGGCTACGCACCCCCTGATTATAGATCTGAATATGTCCCGGACAGTTCATCGGCTTGATTGCAAACTCGCGTTCATCAAGATAGGTGGTGAACATATTTTCCTGGAACTTATCCCAGTGACCGGATCGTTCCCACAGGGATCGATCCAGAACAAGAGGTGTATTGACCTCCTGGTAGTCATATTCTGTGAGCATTCCACGAATAAACTGCTCTACCGCAGAGTAGAGCTGCCAACCCTTCCGATGCCAGAAGACCATGCCTGGCGCTTCAGGTTGAAAATGAAAGAGGTCGAGCTGGCGCCCCAGCTTCCGATGGTCCCGCTTTTCAGCTTCAGCCAGCTGATGGAGATACGCTTTCAACTGTTTTTTGTCTGGCCATGCGGTGCCATAGATGCGTTGCAACATCTCGTTGTTGGAGTCACCACGCCAATAGGCTCCGGCCACTTTAGTCAGTTTGAAGGCACCAAGGCGCCCTGTTTCAGGAACATGAGGACCACGGCAAAGATCAATAAAATCACCCTGTCGATAGAGAGAGAGAGGCTGATCGACTGTGATCTCCTCAATAATCTGAACCTTATAATCCTCTCCCAGGGCGTGGAAATGCGCTATTGCCTCTTCTCTGGTGACAAGCTCACGGCGGATGGCCGAATTAGCCTTTGCCAGCTCAGCCATCTTTTTCTCAATGTTTACCAGATCCTCTTCGGAGAAACCGGGAGGATAGGCAAAATCATAATAGAAGCCATCTTCAATTACAGGCCCTATCGTCACCTGAGCTTGGGGGTAGAGCTCTTTTACCGCCTGAGCGAGCAAGTGCGCCGTTGAGTGGCGAATGATCTCCAGCCCTTGTTGATCACGATTGGTGATAATGGCAAGCTGGCAGTCCTTTTCGATGGTGTGGTTGAGATCCACCACTTCCCCCTCAATCTGGCCCGCCAGGGCTGCTTTGGCCAATCCTGGCCCGATATCCGCTGCGACCTCGGTTACCGTCAGTGGGGTCGAGTATTCTCGTTGACTACCGTCGGGCAGTTGGACAACAGGCATATCAGAGGACGGCGCAAAATGCGCAGGAAAATAGGGTTAACAAGAGTTGCCGAAGGTGCACGCTTATACCTCTAGAGGTTATGAACTGGTAGGCACGAGTGGACTCGAACCACCGACCCCCACCATGTCAAGGTGGTGCTCTAACCAGCTGAGCTACGCGCCTTCAGTGAGCGCGGAATTCTACATGGGCTGATGGGTGGAGATCAAGGCAGATAGAGCCAAAAACAGCAAGTAATCACTCTCCTTCGCTGAGGTTTACGATACCGAGCCCACCCGCTTTCAGGGTGGCGATCTTGTCTCTGACTGCAGCGGCCTGCTCAAATTCAAGATTCTGCGCATGCTGATACATCCTTTTTTCAAGTTTTCGAAGAATTCCGCCCATATTTCCAAGCGCTGCCTTGCCAAATTCTGCCTCAATATCTGTTATCGCATCATTGACCCGATCCGCCTGTCTCTGTTTATTGCCCCTTTTTCGATCTCCACCAACCCCATCAATGATCTCCCTGACCGCTTTTGAGATACTCTGAGGGGTGATGTGATGGTCACGATTGTATTGTTGCTGACGAGCCCGTCGGCGGTTGGTCTCGTCAATAGCCGATTCCATCGACCCGGTCACCCTGTCGGCATAGAGTATTGCCCGACCGTCCACATTTCGTGCGGCCCTGCCGATAGTCTGAACAAGAGAACGGGCAGAACGCAAAAACCCCTCTTTATCGGCATCGAGAATAGCCACAAGAGAGACTTCGGGGAGATCGAGCCCCTCACGAAGCAGGTTTATCCCTACCAGAACATCAAAAACACCTGCCCTCAGATCACGCAGAATCTCCACCCGTTCAACGGTATCGATATCGGAGTGAAGATAGCGCACCTGAATCTCATGCTCGCCCAGGTACTCGGTCAAATCCTCAGCCATTCGCTTGGTCAGGGTCGTCACCAAGACGCGTTGATTTCGACTTACAGTGATACGTATTTCTGACATCAGGTCATCAACCTGGGTAGCAACTGGACGGACCTCAACTTCAGGATCAACCAACCCTGTCGGTCGAACCACCTGATCGATGACAGAGGAACAATGTTCACTCTCATAGGTGCCTGGCGTGGCTGAGATGAATAGGGTCTGCGGCATCAGAGACTCAAACTCATCAAATCGAAGCGGCCGATTATCGAGTGCAGAGGGGAGCCGAAATCCATACTCAACCAATGTCTCTTTTCGGGATCGATCCCCTTTATACATGGCTCCGATTTGAGGCACAGTAACGTGACTCTCATCGATCACCAACAACCCTCCTGCAGGGAGATAGTCCATCAGGGTTGGGGGGGGCTCTCCCGGCTGTCGCCCCGACAGGAACCGTGAGTAGTTCTCGATCCCGGTGCAATATCCCAATTCACGCATCATCTCCAGATCATAGTTAACCCTCTCCTCAAGCCGTTGAGCCTCAACCAATTTTTCCAATTTTCGAAGCCTCTCAAGACGCTCCATCAATTCATCCCTGATTTGATCAATTGCCCCAAGAATCTTCTCCCGGGATGTGACATAGTGGGATTTCGGATAGAGGGTGGTCCGAGAGACCTGCTCCTCGACTTCACCCGTCAAGGGGTCAAACCAGGAGAGCTTCTCCACCTCCTCACCAAAAAGCTCGATCCGAAGGGTGAGTCTCTCAGATTCTGCTGGAAAGACATCAATGACATCACCCCTGACACGAAAAGTACCTCTGCGCAGCTCCACATCATTACGTTTGTACTGTAACTCGGCGAGGCGGGAGAGCAGTGTCCTCTGGTCAAAAAGCCCGCCTATCCGCAGATGGAGAATCATCTCGTGATAGGTCGATGGATCCCCCAGGCCGTAGATTGCCGAAACCGTAGCCACGATGATGACATCTTCACGTTCGATCATCGCCTTTGTCGCTGAGAGCCTCATCTGATCGATATGCTCATTAATAGAAGCGTCCTTCTCAATGAAGGTATCAGAACTTGGGACGTAGGCCTCTGGCTGGTAGTAGTCGTAATAGGAGACAAAATACTCCACTGCATTGTGAGGAAAGAAATCCCTGAATTCAGCATAGAGCTGGGCAGCGAGAGTCTTGTTGTGCGCCATGACAATTGTCGGACGCTGGACGGCCGCTATTACATTGGCGACAGTGTAGGTCTTGCCTGATCCCGTCACCCCAAGCAGGGTCTGATAGGCTTCTCCGTGGTTAAGCCCTAAAAGCAGGGCCGAAATAGCCTCAGGCTGATCTCCTGACGGGGTATAGTCACTGACGAGTGAAAACTGTCGCATTTCACTCGCTCACAGGGTCGGATACCGTTAAAATTCGATACCTATTTTTATTTCTTATTTTCATCTTCAGAGGATTCCAACATTGACCGAATTTACGTTATCTGATCGAGTACAGTTGATTAAGCCTTCACCCACCCTGGCGGTTACAACCCGTGCTCGTGAATTGCGTGCACAAGGGCGTGATGTCATTGGCCTGGGTGCCGGTGAACCTGATTTTGACACCCCTCAGAATATCAAAGATGCGGCCGTTGATGCTATCGCCAGAGGAATGACCCGCTACACCGCAGTTGACGGTACTCCAGAACTCAAACAGGCCGTTCTGGATAAATTCTCCCGCGAGAATGGCCTTGACTATGACCTCAGTCAGATCCTGGTCTCTGCGGGGGCCAAGCACTCTCTCTACAACATGATAATGGCCCTTATTGGTGAGGGTGATGAGGTGATCATCCCAGCGCCCTACTGGGTCTCATACCCCGATATTGTGAAACTGGCTGGGGGTAAACCTGTCATCGTCGAAGCAGATATGGCCTCCGGATTCCTCATCACGCCTGATCAGCTTGCGGCCGCAATTAGCGAAAAAACCAAACTGTTTATTCTCAATAGCCCAAGCAATCCAACAGGTGCCGTCTACAGCCGAGGTCAACTTGAAGCCTTAGGAGAGGTGCTGCGAGAACATCCAGAAGTATTGATTGCCAGTGATGATATCTATGAACATGTTCTCTGGACAGATGAACCCTTCACTAATATCGCCATGGCCTGCCCGGAGCTAAAAGATCAGGTGATGGTCATCAATGGCGTCTCCAAAGCCTATGCCATGACAGGATGGCGAATCGGCTATGCCGCTGGACCCGCTAATGTGATTGGAGCAATGCGCAAGATCCAGGGACAGAGCACCTCAAATGCCGCCTCCATCTCCCAGGCGGCAGCCCTTGAAGCGCTCACCGGGCCTCAGGATTTCATTCCGCCGATGGTAGAGGCCTTTAAGGTACGACACGATCATGTCGTCGATCGCCTGAACAGAATCGACGGCGTCAGCTGTCAACCCTGTGCAGGCACTTTCTATGCCTTTCCTGATTTTTCTGGAGCAATTTCCGGCATCGATAATATGACTAATGATCTTGAGCTCTCCGCATGGATTCTGGACAGTGCTGAGGTCGCCCTGGTTCCGGGAACTGCCTTTGGAGCACCCGGTTTTATTCGCTTCTCGTATGCCACTGACCTTAAGACACTGGACGAGGCCATTGACCGCATCGAGAATCTACTCAAGGGATAGATGCCCTAAGTTCCCCTCCTGACCCTTAACTTCAGAGCCAAGATGAACCAACCCTGGTTTTTGGGGTCAAAATAACCACACACTCGTACAAGGATGTACGGCAATGACACCATTTGGAGACATCTATCAGGCTTCCTGCGGAGACCAGCCCCACAGGAAGCCTGCCTACCCACACCAGAGTGATGCTGGCCTTACACTTATTGATCTGCTCCTTGTCGCCATTATTCTGGCCGTCCTGTCGATGTTTGCAGAGATGCCATTAAATCAGCTCTTGAGCGGCCAACGTTATACCTACTTGATCGAACGACTGGAGACCACTCTCGCCAGAGCACGTAATGAGGCAGTGCTCCAGGGCATCACTACAACGGTATGTCAAAGTAGAGGGGGTGGCCCCTCGCCTCAATGTGGCAATGGAAACGAGTGGAATGAGGGATGGATACTCTTTGTTGATGAAGATGGTGATGGCCGGCGCAGTCCGGATGAACTCATCCTGGAGAGGATTGACCCAGGTGATGACAAAACGACCATCTCATTCAATAATCGATCACAAAGCTACATCACCTTCAAAGCCAGCGGCCTCACCAGCCAGTTCGGCAGCTTTAATTTTTGTAACCGAGAAATTTCAAAGACTCAACAGCGAATCGTCGTCTCCATCATGGGGCTGACCCGGCAGGACAAAGCCAAAACATGCCCGGGGTGACTGGAGATAGCCCAAGAAGAGTGTAGAGCAGGAACTGATGTTGATAATTTTTTAACTCACCGCTTGACCCATCGTGGACATCGACTTAGGATTGCCCTCCCAAACTATTCCCCGGTAGCTCAGTTGGTAGAGCGGGTGGCTGTTAACCACCTTGTCGGCAGTTCGAGTCTGTCCCGGGGAGCCAATTTTCAGAAATGCCGGTTCGAGCTTGCTCAGCCAGCTTTTTGCTTTCCAGCGCGATCACATTTTTCGCAAGCAGATCAAACGGTTGGCGATATCCGGCTGTGAGCCGACCATCCTTCCAAGTGCAGTTCGATAGTACAAAACCGAGCAACCGGCGTTTCTCGGCCGGGGACTGCTTGCGGAACAGCACGCCGGCCTTCTGCGCGAGTTCGAGCAGGCGGATGCCCTCGTCGAGGTAGGTCTGGTTGGCGTCCTGATGTTCGCGGATCAGTGCTAGGCACTTCCCCTGTTCCTCGCGCCAATCCGCGGCCTTGCGGTCGAAGAAGTCCGTGTCGATGCGACCGTCGAGCTTGTCGACGTACATCGCGTCGATGCGGTTCTGCAGCCGGTCATACTCGGCCTGAATCCGCCGGATCGCATCCTCGTGGTGCTGCTTCTCGTCGCCGTAGCTGACACGCAGGGCCTGCGACACCCAGGCGAGGACCTCGTCGTCGAAGCGCAGGCGATCGAGCAGTTCGGCGAACCGTTCCTCCAGCACCTCCTCCCGGGTGTACGGCTCCGGGCATTTCCCTTTGGCCCGGCTGCAGTGATAGTAGACGTAGCGGCTCTTCTTGATCTCGGCGACCATCGAACAGCCACAGTGCCCGCAGCGCATCAGGCCGGTGAAGGCGAAGTCGCGCTTCGGCTTCTTGTTGCGGTTCACATAGCGGCCGCTGAGCAGGGACTGCGCTTTGTCCCACAGCTCACGGCTGACGATCGGCTCGTGCGTGCCGTGGTAGCGCTGACCCTTCCAATCGAAGTCACCCATGTAGATCGGATTGCGCAGCATCTTGTGCACGCTGCTCTGGGGCATCGGGTTGCCGCTGTTGCGAAACGCCAACCCGTGCTCACGGGCCTTGCGGGTGATGTCCCGGACGGAATACTGCCCCGTCACGTACCACTCGAACATCTGCCGGACCACGGGCACCAGTTCCGGGTCCGGCTCGATGGTCTTCTTGCCGTTCTCGCCGAGCACGTTGCGGTAACCGAACGGCGCATAGGACGGCCAGATCCCCTGCTCGGCCTTCTCGGTCATGCCCTTGCGGGTCTCTTCCGAAAGGTTGTCGATGTAGTTCTTCGCCATCAGCACCTTGATGCCATGCATGAACTTCTCGGAGGATCGGGAATCGGCGGAGAGGACGACGTTCTCCTTGGCGAAGTGGATCTCCAGTTCCAACTCGTCCAGGGTCACCCAGTCCTTCAGGTTGCGGTAAAGGCGGTCGGTCTTCTCGACCAGGATGATGCGGGCCTCCGAATGCTGGCGAAGATAGTCCACCATCTCGCCGAAGCTGGAGCGGCCGGCCTGCTTGGCGGTCTCCACGTCGACGTACTCCTCGACGACGTGGAAGCCTTCGGCCAGGGCGTAGTCGCGCAGCAGCTTGAGCTGGGCCGGGATTGAGAAGCCTTCCTTCTCCTGTTCCTTGGAGGAGACGCGGGCATAGACCACCGCATGCCGCCGCGCTGACCCAGGTCCTAGATCTTGTCTATCCATCCTCGCCATGCTGTTTAGTTTATACTACACATCTCGCCAAGCCAACCATCAAGAGCGCGCATGATACAGTCTTGCAATCTAGCCATTACCGCCTCCAGTCATACACGAAAACAGATCATCTGTTACTCGATCAGCTTCGTCTAATTCGCCTAAAACCTCTTTTATAGGCTTTCTGGTTGGGATAATTTCGCCATCTTCCAGGCGTACACCTACCTCAATTTCTAAGGTATCGCCGGATTGTTTGAGTGCGGTGTGGTAGGCCTGGAGCTCATCGGGCTCCAGGATTTGATCTAGTCGTTGCTGGTGGTCAGCACCGGAGGGAACCCCTGTGCCCTTGCTTTTTCCACGTCCTTGAAATACTGCTCTTCCACTATCTCCCGAAGGTCTAGTGTCGTTTTGTCCCCGAAGATTTTGGTTAAGCTGAAGTTGGTCCAGCTGCTGGGATTCTCTGAGTTGGTTGTGGGTTTTTGCTTTGACATTTAATTGACCTCTTTTACCAACATCACGGTAGCGCGTTTTGTCCAAAATATCAAGAGATTCAGGTGTTTTCCTGACAATAAGCAGAGCATCTTTGCCCGTTCTTGAGTTATCAAACAAAAAAGCCTCTTAGGGATAGGAATTTGCTTTTAGCAGAGGTGAGGGATTACACCATCAGCGGCCCTCG
>MPMA02036164.1_pt1 | contig 18925 bp, 16 predicted proteins | sample 1617361 | NCBI WGS metagenome assembly MPMA02 (sample SAMN05944807, study PRJNA350692) | marine metagenome | biome: marine; feature: ODZ; material: water; isolation source: 180 m water sample filtered on 0.2 um supor filter | place: Pacific Ocean | collected 2012-04-08 | depth 180m m | reverse complement strand
TCCCAGCATCAGCCCGGCCAGCAGCATGCCGGCCAGCCCCCAGTCCACCAGCGTGTTGAGGTAATCGTTGTGCACCCGCACCGGGCGCGACTGCAGCCGCACCGGCCGGTGCGCCGGGAAACGGTGGTCGAAATGCCCCGGTCCGACGCCGAGCAGCTTCTCCTCCTGCCACACCTTCGTCGCCGCGCCCCACAACTCGATGCGCGAGCCGACGTGCTCCATCGTGCCCGGCTTGCCGGCCCCGCCTACGCGTGCCTGGGCAAACTCCGATGTCACGAAAAACAGACCCGCCACACCGGCGACGACGCCGGCGACGACGAGGCCGCGGCGTCGGAACTGCCTCCGCCACCCCAGCACGCCGATCAACACCACCAGCATCAGCGTGCTGGAAATCCAGCCGCCGCGCGACATGCTCACCGCCACGCCGCACAGCAGCAGCAGGGCCGAGTAACCGAGCAGGATGCGTATCGGCTGGCTGATGCGGCCGGTCAGCACTGACGCGAGGCAGAGCGGCAGCAACATCCCGAGGAAGCCGGCGAAATGGTTCGGGTTGATGAACGTGCCAGAGCCGCGCCCCTTGTATTGGCTCGGCCGGGTGAAGTGCCAGACCTGCTCCGAGCCCACGATCACCTGCACGATGCCGTAGATGGTTATCGCCGCGCCAGTGAACACCAGCACGTACAGCGTCAGTTGCGTCCATTCCGACCTGTGCAAATTGTTCAGCGCCACAAAAAACAGCAGCGCATAGACCAGCAGGCGCAGCACCTCGCGGCGGGCCGTGTACTCGACATCCGCCTGCACGTAGTGAAATAGAGCGTACCCGAGGAAGAGCAGCAGACACCAGCCGACCGGTGGGAAAAGCAGGCGATTGCGGTGTGGCTCAAGCCAAGTGCGGGCCACCCAGAGCAGGCCCGAGGCAGCCACCAGCCATTCCACCACCACGAACTCCAGCGTCCGGACTGCCCCGGTGGCCAATACCGAAAAGACGAGCGCAGCCAGTACCAGCCCAACAATGCCCCTCTCGCAATAGCTGTCCAGCGTCCTCCGGTTCACAATACGGAGGTGGTCTAATGGCTCGACGCCAGTTTGTAAATGGCGAGGATCAATGTTTTTTCCCTGGCAGCGGGAGGTGGGTGGCAAAAAAACGGTCCATCATCGCCTGACAGTAGTCGTTGACCGGCTTGGCGATGTCCATCGTGTGCGGCCAGCCGTCGAGCCGACCGTAGGCGTGGGGAATCTGTAGCCGCTTCAGGTGTTCGGCCAGGCGGTCGGACTGGGCCACCGGCACGGTCTCGTCAATCGTCCCGTGCAGGATGAGCGTCGGTGGATCGGTTTTGTCGAGGTGAAACCGCGGTGACGACTGCTGGTACAACCCCGGCGCCTCCTCGAACGATTTGCCCTGCAGAAAACTTTTCACCGCATCGCTTTCCTTGGCAATCCGGGTGGTCATGTCGTACACGCCATATATGTTGACCACCGCACTCACGCGGCTGCTGACGCCCCTGTGGCCGCTGTCGCCCTCGAGCGCGGGATCGTCCGAGTAACCCAGCATCATCGAGAGGTGCCCGCCCGCTGAGCCGCCGACCACGGCGATTTTCCCGGGATCGATGTTGTATTTTTTGGCATTGGCACGGAGCCAGCGGACGGCGCATTTGCAGTCCTGCACCGCCGCCGGGAACGGCGCCTGGCCGCTCAGCCGGTAGGAGGCCGTGGCGACCACGTACCCCTTTTTGGCGTAGGCTGCCGTGTAGACATGGTAGTCCTGCCGCTTGCCGCTTTTCCACGCGCCACCGTGGATGAAGAGCAGCGCCGGCACCGGGCGGGTGAGATTTGCCGGCCGGTACAAGTCGAGCTGCAGCGGGTGGCCGCCGGCGTTGCCGTACTCGATGTCCTTCTCCAGCACGACACCGTCTGGCAGCGGCACGTCCCGGTCGATGATCTTGAGTTTGCCGATGCCGTAAGCCGCCAGGATTTCCAGCTTCGACTTGTAGCCAGGAGGCGGCACGGGGACATCCTGCGACTTGGTTTCCGCTCCGGCAAAAACCGTCCATGCAGCCAAGCCGCAAGTCAGGCTGATCCAACGAAGTCGAGCATTCATAACGGCGGGAGTATAAGCTTTTCCATCGAATAAGGTCACGCCTTTTGCTTGAAACTTGAAAGCTTAAACTCGAGACTCCGGAATTGAATCGGCTGCTGCGCCAACTTTTTCTTGTCACCCTGCTCGCCGCTTGGCCTGGCGCCTGGGCACAGGAGATCGAGTGGCCGGTGGCGCCGGGTCGGACGGTTTGGCTGGCAGCCCGGCATGAGGCTTTCGGGGATGGCCAAGCGGCCTCCGAGCCGATCGACGCCTCGACGGCAGTGAAGCTTGGCCGGGCACTTGAGCGATTGGCGGAGGAGCAGGGCCACTATGGCGAAGGGGTGGTGCTGCGTTTTTTACCGGGCCAATATGAGACGCACGGCATCCGGGTGCGTCCGCGCTGGCACGTGACTGGGGCCGGCATCGGCAGGACGACTCTCAAACTTGTGCCAGGGGCGCGGCATCGGAAAATCAAGTCGGCTTATCACAGCGTGATCAGCGGTGGTTGGGGGCCGCAGTTCGGTGGCGAACCGGGAAAACAGCGCTTGGCCAAGCGCGATTTTGACAACCTGCGGATCGCCGATTTGTCACTCGACTGCAACTGGGCCGGAATGAAAGCGGCGCTCGGGCCGAGCCTAAAAAAAACGGCCGGGATCGATCTACTGGCGAAGCAGGCGCGGGTTGAGCGTGTGCGGGCGAGCGGTTATGGGGCGCAGGGTGGCAGGCCGTCGTGGCGTGAGGTGTTCCCAATTCGCGTGATCTCTGCCATGGGCGACGGATCAAAGCTGCCGGGCTACCGCGACTCAATCATCGAAATACACCACTGTATCGTCGAGGGTTACGTCCGGGGACCAAGCGCGGGAACGGCATGGCCGTACTGCACCGGCATCATGGTCAGCCACCGCAGTGCGGACTTGGCCAAAGGCAGAGTCGATGTGCGCGTGCATCACAATGAGGTTCGCGACATCACCAACGGCATCGCGCTGGGCGGGGCGTTTTTGAAGCGGGCGCAGTTTTACGAGAACACGGTGACGAACTGCGGCATCGGCTTCAACTTCGACACCGGCGGCAACCGAGGCGTGGTGATCCGCAACAACCGTTTCACCGGTTGCGTTGGCGGCGGGAGCGTGAACGACGGGAAGACGTTCGAGATTCGGGACAACACATTTCGTCTGGTCGCGCCGGGCGAGTCTCGGTTCGCGTGGTGGCACAACGGGCTGCGGCTGCGGGATTACACGCGTGGCATTTTGGTGGAGGGCAACCGTTTTGTTTTTGGCGGCGAAACAAGGCCGATCGCGCGCGGTGTGTTGCTGCACGGTAAGAGCGTTGGCTTGCGGATGTTCAAAAATGAGGCGGGCCAATCGCAACGCGAGATCGATCCGAACCGTTTTCGCAACAACAGCTATTCCGGCTTGCTGCCGAACCTTGCCGGGCCGCAACAGGCTGGCCACGACATGCATCTTGTCGTCGGCGAGCGGGCGATTCACCTGACCGGCGAGGGCGACAGAGTGCAGTTCACTTGGCCTGATGATTGAGCCACGGGTCAGTCGCTGATCGTGCCGTCCGGGAGCGTGGTCTTGTGAAGGATGATGCCTTTGTGGTCGGCTGGGTCGAAGCCGACAGCATTCCGGAGGTTGGCTTGTGTCAGGTTGGCTCCGGCGAGCTTTGTGTTCCGCAGGTCGGCGCCGGTGAAGTTGCACTTGGTCAGGTTTCGGTTTTGCCACTCCACGCCGCGCAGATCCCAGCCCGAGAAGTTGCGTCCGGCCAGGCTCACTTTTGGCGCGCCATCGATGTACAGCTGAATGAGCAACCGCAGTTCAGGCGAGTCGGTTTTCACCGTGCCATCCGGCAGGGTGGTATTGTGGTAGATTGTCGCCGGGTAGTGATGCCACGGGGCGATCGTCGCGCCGGTGAGGTCGGCATCAGTCAGGTTGACGCTGCCGAGCACCGCCTCTGCCAGATTGGCCCCGGTGAGGATGGCGCCGGAGAGGTTCGCTCCATCAAGCTTGGCCAAGGCCAGATCGGTGTTGGTCAGGTTGGCCCCGGAGAGGTCCGCTCCGCGCAGGTCGGCGGCGATGAGGTTGTGATTGGCCAGGCTGGCCTTTGGCAGGGTGACCTGTGAGCGGACGCGAAAATACCGGGGCTCGGCAGCGGCTTGGATGGTGCGGTTGACGGTCTCTGGCTTGGTGCGGAGCCCGCCGGTTTGCGCTTGGCCAAGCGGCTGCCAATGGGTGAGATCGGTCGATATCTCGAGTTGGGTGTCGGGAATGATTTGAACCGAGCCGGGCCGGGTGGCTGGGGCCGTGTGCCACGAAAGTTTCAAGGGTTCAGCCTGCACGACGGTCAGCCGGATGTCGGCCGCCTGGCCAAGCGCAGCGCCGAGCAGTGTCGCCGCCAAAAACAGAAATCCCTCCCGGCTTGGCCGGAGAGGGGTTCGCGATGAAATGGCGGGCATCCGGCTAGATAACTTCCGGCAGCGGCTGGGCGTTGTCATCGACCAGATACCGGGGGATGCCGTTGAGGTCGGGTATGCGCAGTTCGTTCACGTTGTAGCCGAGGTTGTGATAAAGGGTGGCGAACATCTCGGGGAAGGTGACCGGGCGCTCGACAGCTTCGCCACCGAGGCGATCGGTGGCGCCAATCACCTGGCCGTGGTTCAGGCCGCCGCAAGCCAGCAGCGCCATGGAGACACGCGTCCAATGGTCTCGGCCGGCGTCCTTGTTGATGGTTGGCGTGCGGCCAAACTCACCCCAGCAAACGACGGTGACGTCCTTGTCCATCCCCCGATTGTGCAGATCCTCGACGAGCGCCGTGAGGCCCTGATCGAGCATCGGGAAGTCTTGGCGTCCGCGGTTGAAGTTGCCGCCGTGCCAGTCCCACCGGCTGAACGAGAGCGTCACGCACCGCACGCCCACTTCGATCAGGCGGCGCGCGAGCAGGAAATGATCGAGCAGTTTGGGCGCTCCATCGGCCGTTAATTTGGCTGTGCCGCGACCGTAACGGTCGCGAAGCTTGACGTCTTCTTTTTCAAGGTCGAGCGTTTCGGCGAGCTTACCGGTGGTTAACATTCCATACGCCTGCTGGTTGTATGTATCCATGCCTTCCATGAGGCCGGAGTTGTCCATTTCGCGGCGGAACTGGTCAAAACTCTTGAGCAACTTCATCCGGTCGCCCAGCCGATCCAGCGTGATCCCGGTGAGCGTCATGTCCTCCTTGCCTTCGGCGGATGGGCGGAAGGCGGCATGTGCCGGGCCGAGGAAACCGGGTTGTCCGGGATCGCTCCACTCGATGTGCCCCGTTTTGGGAGAGAGCCCGACGAAGGGAGGGGCATCCGGGTTGACTTGGCCCTCGAGCTTGGAAAGCGTCGAGCCGATGCTGGGCCAACCGCCGGGCGGTTGGGGGCGCGGGCTGCGTCCCGTCGTGCATTGGACGGCATCGTGCCCGCCTTGAGCGCCGACGATGGAGCGGATCACGGTGAATTTGTCCATCATCTTGGCCATGCGCGGGAACTCCTCGCAGATTTGCAGGCCGGGGACGTTGGTGGAGATCGGCTTGAACTCGCCGCGGATCTCGCGGGGCGCCTCCATCTTCAGGTCGAACATATCCTGATGCGGCGGGCCGCCGGGGAGGAAGATGTTGATGATCGCTTTGTGCGAGGAGCCAATGCCGGCCCGGGCGTCGGCCTCAAGCATGTTGGCCGTGGTCAGGCCACCGATGCCCATGGCACCAATCCTAATGAAATCCCTCCGGGCAATGCCGTCGCAAAACCCGCCGCCTTTACCACCTGCGCTGATTTTTAGCATGCTTTGACCCCTTCAACGTTAGACTTCCGGCACATCCGTAAGCCCATGTTTTCGAAAAAGCTGCCCATTTGCAGAAGTTAGTCAAGCAGGAATGAAATTTTTTCGGCCGGATTCAGGGCAAAAAAACAGAATAAGGACAGCTTTTAGAGTGGTTAATTTGATTTTGATGATTTTGATCGGCATGATCGGCGACCATCTGAACAAACTCATGGCACTTGATTTTCGAAACGTCCGTCATGAGCCACGATGGGAAAGCTTATCAGGAGCACACCGAGGGTTTTGATCCTAAAACAACCGGCCCTGCCTGTTTTCCGTGGGCTTTGTCCCATCCTCGTCTTTTTGCGATGTGGTAGGCTCAAAGTTGCTGGACTCGCTCTTCATTCTGAATTTGTAGGTTCTCCAGAACATTCGGGCGTCAAAATTTGCAGAAACGCTTTCGTCTACCCATGTGTCATTGGCCAATCGTTTTTGGGAAACGGAAATGTTGATCGCATTCACTGCTCCGGCCAAGCCACCCAGGAACGTGACCGGTTTTTTTAGTTTTGCGTTGATTCTGGCGACATGAAACTCCTCCTTGTCCACCCACAACTTGGCGTTGAGTTGGTTCATGAAGCGGTTAACAGTTCGGCTCTTGAGTTTGTGGTCTTTGTTTGGCTGCAGTTGAATAACGTAGGCCGGGCGAGCATTAACTGATCCCATGCCAGCTAGAACAGGCGTAAATTTTTCCTGAAATAAATCCACGTTTTTTGTGACCAAGTTTCCACTTTTATTGGTGCCATCTTTCTTTTTTCGCGCCAGATATCTGCGTTGTCGTTCACGGTTTCTGGCTTGTTCGCGAGCGACCTGTCGGTGGCTGGCCGGCTTGCCGTCCACCTTGACCAGTTCCTGGTCACGTCCGTCGGTGTAGGCGCGGTAGGTCTTGGTGTAACCCTTCCGGATGTTTCCTTTTGAATCGAGGTCTTCAACGTCAGCTTGACGTAGAAAAGAAAAGACGGTCTCGCCTATGCCGTTGCGTTTGGCTGCCACGCTGGCCTTTTCGATGATTTGACGAGCCGTCAACCCGGGCAGGTCAACCTTGACGGCAGGCAGAACCTTGAGTTTGTCGTCATCACCCATCGCGGCTTGAGCGAGGAGGAGCGTGGCAGCCACCAGTCGGCCAACCACCCAGCCCGGGTAGAAACGGGACGGCAGAATGCAGTGCGAGAAAGGCTTGGTCATCTCAAACAGTTTCCCAAGATACACCGTAGAAAGCAGGAAGGTTACGCCTAATCCTCGATTTTGCCACTGAACCCGATGTCGCGGTTGAACGGGCTGGGCTTGTCGTAGCCCTCGACGCCCGGGAAATGCATCACGGTGGCGATGGCGCCCCACGGGAGCATCGCCGAGGCATCGACCTTCTGCATCGACTCGGGAATCCACAGGCCAGACTCCTCGCCCACTCGCACCGGCAACTCGAAGTCGCGGAACTGCACCCACATGCCGGTTTCGTCATAGCCTAGCACCTTGGCAAAAAACTTCTCCTGCGAAATCCCGATCGGCTCGAGGATTTCCGGTGTCTTCAGCACCACCAGCACCACGTCGTTGACGGCATGCGCGATGGTCATCATCATTTTGTCACTCATGGCTGTCAGGCTGCGAACTGCGCCAACCGTAGCCCTGCCGCCCTCCCGCCGCAATGCAAACATTGGCCAGGCGGAGTCATCCCGACTATAACGCCCGCGTGCCGACTGCCGCCGAAGCCTCCCCACTCATTGCCGCCGCCGCCGAGCTGCGCGATGCCGCCAACCGGCTGAGCTTCGCGCCGCCGGTGGAGTGTGTGTACAACCCGCTCGACTACGCCTGGGCGGCGCACGAGCAGTACCTTAGCCGCTACGGCGGCGGGGCCAAGCGCGTGGTGTTCCTCGGCATGAACCCGGGGCCGTTTGGCATGGCGCAGGTCGGTGTGCCGTTCGGCGAGGTGGCCGCTGTGCGGGACTGGTTGCGCATCGACGCTCCGATCGGAAAGCCTTCGGACGAGCATCCCAAGCGCCCCGTGCTGGGGCTCGATTGCCCGCGCAGCGAGGTGAGTGGCCGCCGGTTTTGGGGTTTTTTCGCCGACAAGTTCGGCCGGCCGGAAGCGTTCTTCGCCGAGCACTTCGTCGTAAACTACTGTCCCTTGGCCTTCCTCGAGGACACCGGCCGCAATCGCACGCCGGACAAGCTGTCGGCCGCCGAGGCCCAGCCGCTCGAGGCGCTCTGCAACGCGCACTTGGCCAGGGTGGTGGCGATTCTGCAGCCGGAATGGCTCGTGGCCGTCGGCGGGTTCGCCGAGAAAAAAGCGCGCGAAGTGCTTGGCCAAGCGGACGTCAAACTGGGCCGCGTGCTGCACCCCAGCCCGGCCAGCCCCGCCGCCAACCGGGGCTGGGCTGGCCAGGCGGAGAAACAGCTCAAGGAGCAGGGGATTTGGCAGTGAAGTTTCAATTTTTTAGTTTCAAGTTTGAAGCTTGGCCTGCGCTTGGCCAAGCCGTACATTGCACCTGCTTATGTTTGAGGACATTGAGAAACAGTTGAAAGCTGCTGCGGAACGGGTCGTTCATCTCAGGGGGTATCTTTGACGTTTCCAAGGCACAAAACCGCCTGACAGAAATCGAGGGGGAGATGTCCCAGAATAATTTCTGGGACAATCGCACTTACGCCCAAAAGCTTGTCGATGAGTCGGCGGCGATCAAGCGCCGCATCGAGCCGTTGCTCAAGGCCGAGACGCAGCATGCCGACATGCAGACGATGCTTGAGCTGGCCGACGGGGAGGATGAGGCCACCCAAAAGGAGATCCAGTCCGAACTGGCGGCCGACTTGGCCAAGTTCACCGAGCGGCTCGAGGCGCTCGAGCTGGAACTGATGCTCGCCGGGCCGCACGACCGCAGCAACTGCATCCTCTCCATCAACGCCGGCGCCGGCGGCACCGAGTCGTGCGACTGGGCCAACATGCTCCTGCGGATGTACCAGCGTTGGGGCGAGGAGCGCGGCTGGCAGGTCGAGGTCAGTGAACTGCTTGCGGGCGAAGTCGCCGGCATCAAGAGCGCCACGCTGCTCATCTCCGGCGAGAATGCCTATGGCTATTGCAAGGCCGAGCGCGGCGTGCACCGGCTTGTGCGCATCTCACCGTTCGACTCGAACAAGCGGCGGCACACCAGTTTTGCCAGCGTCGACGTGATCGCCGAGATCGAGGAGAGCGAGCAGGAGGAACTGCCGCCGGCCGAGTTCGAGGTGGGCACCTTTCGCTCCGGTGGCAAGGGCGGGCAGAATGTCAACAAGGTCGAGACAGCGGTGCGCATCCGGCATGTCCCGACCGGCCTCGTGGTGGCCTGCCAAAACCAGCGTTCGCAGCATCAAAACCGCGCCACGGCGATGAACATTCTCATGGCCAGGATCACCGCGCTACGCGAGGACGAGCAGAAGTCCGAGATGGAAAAATTCTACGGCGACAAGGGCAGCATCTCGTGGGGGAACCAGATTCGCAGCTACGTCTTCCAGCCGTACCGCATGGTGAAGGACCTGCGCACCAACGTGCAGTTGAGTGACGTGCAGGGCGTGATGGACGGCGACCTCGACCCGTTCGTCAACGGCTGGCTCCGCGCCGGTTGCCCGGTTGGCAAGGCCGGCAGCGATGAAGATGGCGAGTAGTCAATCGTTTTAGGTTAATCTATTTTGCACTTGGGCAGGCATTGGCTACATCTGCGACAATTCAAGTGCGAAACTCAGAAGTTGAAATCCCGTGCAAAAAATCCCCAGGATGGTTCCAACGATGCCGCAAATCTTCCCGGCGCTGGTGATGCCTTTGCCGCTTGGATCCATCATTCCCGCTTCGATCTGCTGCATGTCGTTGTTACCCATGATCCATGCTGCGATTCCAAACGGGAAACAACAGACAATGCTCAGGATTCCAAACGTCAGGATAAGTGCCCCTCGATGAGGTTCAAGATGAGTTGCGGCTGCCTGAGATGAGGAAGGTGACGATGGTGGCGCTGAACTTGAAGGTGAACTTGAAGGGGCAAGTAGAGCCATCAATTCCGGGTAATGGCTTAGTAGTCGCCACTCTTCCGAATCAACCGCGCGCACTAGGGAGTCCTGGTTCATTCGGCCCTGCTGAAGCCAGGCACGAATCTCCCCTTCGCCAATCGGACCGTACTCGTTTTCGTCCGATGCCTTAAAGTAGTATTGCATGACTACCATTTGTAGTTGAGGCGGTAAATAACCCGAAAAACATTTGCAACCATGACAACATCCCGATCAAACGATCCGCTCGGATAAGCTGCCACCACTCCTAAAAATCGGTTCAAGAAAAATCTGAAAACCGGATCAACCACTAAGTGCCGCAACACCTCCTCCAAGAATCATCAATAAAATGATTAAACCGATTAAGACTGCGTAAATGATACAGCAAATCATACCACATATCATTCCAGCTTTGGTCATACCTTGCCCTTCGGGATCCATTTGGCCGGCTTGTATTTTTGCGAGATCACCTTTACCCATAATCCAGGCAGGTATGCCTGTGAAAAATCCACATAAAACCAGGCTTAAAATGCCCAGTACAAGGATCAGTGTGCCGCGATGGGGTTCCATTCCGCCGGGGGCGGATTCTGTTGTGGGAGGGATTGTGTCATTCATGAGTGGAATGGGTTGCGTTGAACGGAGGGATGCTTGGGTTGTGTCCGGGCAGTTGTCAACTAGATAAGATCCACGGTTTGGCTGGAGTTCAACGCCATTTTTAGCGACGCTCTCGCGCCGTTGAGCAATGGAAAAGACACTATTCGAGAAAATCTGTGACAAGGAAATTCCGGCCGACATTGTTTACGAGGACGACCAGGTGGTGGCGTTCCACGACATCGCCCCGAAGGCGCCGACGCATGTGTTGGTGATCCCGCGCAAAGCCATCCCACGCATCAACGAGGCTCAACCGGAGGATCAGGCGCTGCTGGGCCATCTGCTGCTCAAGGCGGCGGAGGTGGCCCGCTCGCTTGGCCTAGGCGAGGACGGCTTCCGGCTTGTGCTGAACAACGGCACGGATGCCGGTGAGACGGTGCCGCATTTGCACTGCCATATTCTTGGTGGCCGCAAGATGGAGTGGCCACCGGGCTGAGCCTTGGCCAAGGCGGCGATTTCCCCTGATGACAAAAAAACGCCCCAAGCCAAGTTGGCCGGGGCGTGCTGAAAAATTGGGCGGGCCGATCAGGTTGCCTTCTTTGGCTTCTTGTCGGTTACCTTGCTTTTTCTCTTGCCGCCTCTTTTGGCAGGGGCGGGCTTGTCGTTGATCTTGCTGGCAACCAGCACGCGGTCCTTGCGCTTGCCTTCAATCTTGCCGGTCACCGCAACGGCCACTTTCTGGCCTTTGCAGATCTTGCCGTGAACAGCCTTGGTGACCTCGTTGTTCTTAAGCAGAATCACGCGGGCGACTTCCTTGCCGTCTTTGTCCTTGCGCTTCGTCTCCAGCGCGGCCTGGCAGGCATCGGTTTTTTTGAGCGTGCACTTGGCGCACATGAGAGTGCCCCGCACGGTGCGTTCCTTGTCGGTCTTGGCGGCTGCCGTTTGTTTCTTCTCGTCCGCGTTGGCGGAGAACATCGCCACCGAGATGGCGACCGTCGTTAGTATTAGTTTGTATGTTTTCATTGTATGTTTTGCCTTGTGGCTTGGGCTTCAGACAGGCCAAGCCGTAAAACTATTCAGTAATTACCCGCAAAAAACAAAAAGTTTCACTTTTTCTCCGCCGGTTTATTGGCGGGGAGCGAGGCATCAAATCGTTTTTTAAGGTCGCCCAACTCCTTGGTTAGCTTGGTGTTGGATTGCTTCAGGCTGGTCACTTCCTTTCGCAGATTCTGGTAGTCGTCGGCCGGTTTGCGGGCGGCCCGCAGTTTTCCGATCGCCTGCTCGGCGGTTTTTCGGGCGGGATCGTCCTCATCCCTGCTCGTGAATTTCTCAAGAACGGCGAGGACGCGCGGGTCGCCGAGTTGGCCAAGTGCGTCGATGGCGGCCAGGGCGATTCGTGGGTTGAGATTGTTCACGTGACCGACGAGGAACTTGCGGGTGACGGCTTTCTTTTTCTGGTTGCGCGCGAGATGGCCGAGTGCGCGCAGGGCGTTGCCGTAGCCGCTGGCGGTGAATTTGTCTCCATCGTTTTCCAGCGCATCGCGAATCTTGGCTTTGTTGGCCGGGTTGTCCTGTTTGCGCAGCGCGCTCACGGCGGCGTTGGCGAGTTGGTGGCGAAACGACTCGGAACCAAGCGCCGTGTCGATCAACTCGCGGGCCTGCTTGTCGTCGTGGCCGGTGAGGCCGCCAATGGCACGGGCGCGGATGGACGGGTTTTTCTCGCTGGCCAAGCTCTGCTTGAGCGCGGCCAAGGCCTCCGGTTTGTACTGGCTGGCGATGTTGGAGATCACCTGCTGGCGCACCTTCGCGTTGGACTGGTCAGTCGAGTCGGTCAACGCGGCCAGGGCGTCGTCACCACCGATGCCGCGCAGGGCCTTGGAGGCGGCGATTCGCACGGCGTAAAATGAGTCGTTCTGCAGCGCGTGTTTCAGTTTCTCGCGGGTGGTTTTGTCTTTGCGCTTGGCCAAGAGTTCCACAGCCTGCAGTCGACCAAGCGCATCGCTTTCGTCAGCCAACTGCGCATGGATCTGGGCCGTCGGTGGTGCGAAGGTGATCTTGGCCAGGAGTGTCACGTCGGGATCGATCCGCACGATCTTCGGTGCCTTGGCCAAGCGAAAGTAAAAGTCCTCGGCTGTCTTGGTGATCTGCAATTTGCGATCGACGACTTGGCCATCGACCTTGAAGCGAACCGGCAGCGGCACGTGAAACAGGACGACGTTCGCGTCAACCTTTTGCTCCTGCTTAACGCTCAGCTTGGCGAGCTTGGCTTTCTCGTCCCACGCATAGCTGATTTTCAACTCGGGATGGTGCGCGTGAAAGACGTACTGATCGAAGAACCGGTCGAACGACTGGCCGGAGATTTCCTCGATGATCGAGCGCAAATCCTCCGTGACGACGTTGCCGTGCTTGTGCCGTTCGAGGTAGGTCTTCACAGATTTGCGGAACAACTCCGGGCCGAGCTGTGAGCGCAGCATATGCAGCACCCAGCTTCCCTTGGAATAGGACATGAACCCGTATTTACGGAACATTTCCTGGGGATAGTTGTATTTGCGGTTGACCATCGCGGTGGTGTCGCCACTGCGGCCGGTGAGGCCCTTCCGGTCGCGATAAAGGCCGTAGCGCATTTCGTCGATACCATCCTTGTGCCCGGCGAAAAGGTGCGTGTAGTAGGTGGCGAATCCCTCGTTGAGCCAGAGCTGGCTCCAGTCCTTGCAGGTGACGAGGTCGCCGAACCATTGGTGTGCCAACTCGTGCGCCATCAATCCCTGGCTGCTGCGGAGGTTTTCCGTTTCGCTGCTGAACAGCGTCGAGGCGTTGAGCGTGCTGATGCTGGTGTTTTCCATGCCACCCCAGTGGAAGTCCTGCACGGTAACCTGATCGTACTTGGCCCACGGATAGGGCATGCCGATCTCTTCCTCGAAGTACTCCATGCACTCCTTGGTGTAGCGGAACGAGTTGGCGGCGTTGGCGAAGTCGGATGGCGCTGTCCAGAACGACATCGACAGGTCGCCATGCTTCTCCTCGATGCGCTTGAAGTGACCGGCGACAAGCGTGATGAGATAGTTGACGTGCGGCTTGTCCTGGCTCCACTTGACGACGCGCAGGCCGGAGTCGGCATCAACTGAGTCGCTTACCTTGCTGCCGTTGGAGAGGACGACCATCGCCTCGGGCACACGGCAGGTCATGGTGGAGGTGAAAAACTCGTTGGGCGCGTCGAAGCAGGGGAACCAGTGTCGGGCCTCGATCGATTCGCCCTGCGTCCAAATGTGCGTGTCGCCGGGGTCATAGCCCATCTCCGGCGTGCGGAAGTAGAGACCGTTTTTCGGTTCGGCCTCATAAGTGACGGTGAGCTTGGCCTGCTCGCCTGCCGGAATCGGCTTGGCGAAGGTGACGATGAGCGCGCGGTCGGTGTTCTCCCAGGTGGCGATTTCGCCACTGCCGGAGACGGTACTGATCTCGAGGTCGTGCGCGTCGAGGCGCAGTTGGCCAAGTGGCTTGAGGATCGGCCGGAAGGTGAACGTGGCTGTGCCGGCGACCCGGCGGTTCTTGAAATCCGGCGTGACGTCGAGATCGAAATGCTCAATGTCAGCCGCCCTGTCGGGGCCGTAGCGTTGCGATGCCGAATCGACGCTGGACCATATGTTGGCAGCGTGGCCGCACTGGAGTTCGTGAACGTGCTCGGCCTTGGCCAAGCGCGTTGCGCCTAGCGACACAAGCGCGGCGGCGACAATGAGGATGGTTCGTTTCATCTGATCTATCAAAGGGGCGCCGAGGGTAGGGAACCTGACCCCTGATGCGAAAGGAAAAAAGGCTGGCTTACTGGTTTAAATCGGCCAATCCGATTTCCCCTGCGGTGTTCAGGTGGTGGAGTGGGTTGGTTTAGTTGCCGGCGCTTTCAATTCTTCACTCGTCTTACCGCCGTGTTTGCGGATTTGCGGGTATAATTTGACGTGCCGGCTGTTTATAGCCCAATCCAGAGGTGTTTCTCCCGAGTCAGTCATTGCGTTTACATCCGCGCCATTCTCAACAAGTAGTTCAACCATTTCTTTACGTCCATTTTGAGCTGCACGGTGTAAAGGAGTCATATTTCCCAAACCTCTTAAATTCACGTCTTCACCAAGAGTTAAATATTGTTTAACTTCTTCAACGTCTCCTTTAATGATAGCTCCCCACACGGCAACCGCACTCTCTCAACCAAAATCGTTGTTTTCAAGCCGTTTTAACTGTTGCCGCAAAAAGCCTTCAGCCTTAAAAAATAAGGGTTGATGGCTGAACCGAAATCATACGAGCCAGAGAAAGTGACCGCTGGAGTCACATGGAAATGGAAAAAGACCTTCTCGGACTATCCAGCCAGCGAATGGACGCTCACCTATTATCTCCGCAAAAACGGAGCAACCGCGACCAGCTTCAACGCAACCGCTGACGGCGACACGCATCTGGTGACTGTTGCGGCGGCAACCACTGCGGCCTATGCGTCCGGCATCTACGACTTCATCGGCTGGGCCATCAAGGGCACAGAGAAGTACGAGGTGTTCAACGCCTCGATTGAGGTGCTGCCCAACCCGACGAACGCCAGCGCATACGATCCCCGCAGCCACGCTCGCAAAGTGATGGAGCTGATCGAGGCCGCGATTTATCCGGTATTTCCGCAGATTATTGCGAAATCATGAGAAATTAGCCGGAATTAGGCTAATTTCATCGGCCTGGAGCAGGGGTCCAACTCCTTTGAGCAGTGCGCAAAGCCGTGCGAACGGTGCGCAAGGTCGTGTGAGCGGTGCGCAAGGTCGTGCGAGTGGTGCGCAAGGTCGTGCGAGTGGTGCGCAAGGTCGTTGGAGTGGTGCGCAAGGTCGTGCGAGCGGTGCGCAAGGTCGTGCGAACGGTGCGCAAGGTCGTGTGAGCGGTGCTCAAAGTCGTATGAGCGGTGCTCAAGGTCGTTTGTTTTCCGGAAACTACTCCCGTTTTGGTGCCGATCGGAGTAGCGGTGGGTTATTTTTTCTTTTTACCCCACGGCCATGGCTTGGCCAACGAGGCGACGGCCCAGCTTTCCCATCGGTCTGCCATTCGCTTAAGGCGTTTGGGTTGTTTCTCGGCGAGGTTGTTCAACTCGGTGCGGTCGGCCTTGATATCGTACAACTCCCATGGGCTGGTCGCGCCCTTGGCGACGAGTTTCCATTTGCCGTCGCGCATGGCGCGGTTGCCTTCGTGCTCCCAGTAGATCGGTTTTTTTCGGCCGATCTTTTTGCCGTTGAACGCAGGGGCGAGCGATGTGCCCTGCATCGGGACGATTGCCGTGTCGCCGACTTTCTCCGGATACGTCGCCTGGCCAAGATCAACGCAGGTGGCCATGAGGTCGATGAGATGGCCGGGCTGGTTCTCGAGTTTGCCGTGTCGTTTTTTGCCGATGCCGCCTGGCCAATGGGCGATGAGAGGTGAGCTGATGCCGCCCTCGTGCACCCAGTGCTTGTACTCGCGGAACGGGGTGTTGCTGGCGTTGGCCCAGGCGAGGCCGTATCCGTGGTAGGTATCCGGACCGCCGGCCATTACCTCGGTGCCCTGTTTCAACACGCGGCCATCCCGCGTGCGCCTGGGGATCATGTCGGGTTGCAATTCCCCCTTGGTCATCGGCTTGAGTTGCTCCGGATCCTTGTCCTTGTACTGAATGCCCTCGCGGCGGCCCATACCCTCGGCGCAGCCGCCGTTGTCGGCCAGGAACAGGATCAGCGTGTTGTCGTATTGGCCGGTTTCCTTCAACGCGGTGACGACGTTGCCCATGCCCTGGTCGAGGCGGTCGACCATTGCGGCGTAAACTTCCATCAACCGCAGTTCCCAATCGCTGTTTTTGGCATCCGCCCACTTGGGCGCCCTGCCGTCGCGCGGGGTTATTTTCCACTTGGGATCGATGAGGCCCATCTTGAGTTGTCGCTCGTACCGCGCCCGGCGCATGGCGTCCCAGCCGGCGTCGTACTTGCCCTTGTACTTGGCGATGTCCTCCGGCAGCGCGTGCATCGGCCAGTGTGGCGCGGTGTAGGCGACATAAATGAAAAACGGCTCGTCGCCCTTATGCTCGCGGATGTAGCGGGCGGCGTGGTCGCTGATGGCGTCGGTGTAGTAGTAGGTGCCCTTGGGTTGATAGCCTTCGTCGGTCAGCGGCGAGACCTGCGTGTTCTCGCGCGTGAGCGAGTTCGGGTCAAAAAAACTACCGGCGCCGTGGATGGTGCCGTAGAAGCGATCGAACCCGCGTTGCCGAGGCCAGTTGTTCCTCGGGCCGCCGGGCTGGATCTTGGGGGTGACGTGCCACTTTCCGGCCATGTAGGTCGCGTAGCCGGCGGTCTTCAGCACCTCGGCGATGGTGCGGACGTTTTGATTCAGATCGCCCTGGTAGCCCGGCAGATTGCGGGGGTTCATCATGTGGCCAACGCCGGCCTGGTGCGCGTAGGTTCCGGACAGCAAGGTGGCGCGGGTGGGGCAGCAGCGGCCGGTGTTGTAAAACTGGGTAAATCGCACGCCGCCCTCGGCGAGCCGGTTGAGGTTGGGCGTGTTGATCTCGCCGCCGTAGCAGCCGATATCGCTCCAGCCCATGTCGTCGGCCATGGCGATGATGATGTTGGGCCGCTTGGCCGCGAATGCCGTGGCAGCCAAGGCCAAGCCAAGAAGGCAGGCTGAGTACCGGCGAATCAATGTGGAAACAGTTTGCTTTGTCATGTTGCTTGTTGGACGGCGCGAACTGTACCGGACACACTCCCCACTGTCTAGCCGCGGACGGCCAAGCGCTCAGCTATCCAGTGCTCCAGTCGATGTCGACGCTGAGCCGTTTGCCGAAGCGGTTGTTGTAAAATACACTGCCGTTTTGTGCGCCGTACTCGTGAACCAACTTGGTGATCTTCACATCGTAGCAGCAGTACTCGGCGATCTCCATCAGCTTACCCTGCTTGAACCACTTCAGCGCCTGCAGGCCGTCGGCGGTTTTCTCCGCGCCAAACGTGGCGTTGGCGATCGAGTCGAGCTTGAGCCGGTGCGAGAGCTTTTCCTGCAGATCCACCATCATGTCGAGCGATGGTAGTTGGCGCAGGTCGAGCGTAGTGTATCCGTGCAGCACCTCGTAGTCGAACCGGATGTGATTGAAGCCGACGACGAGGTCGGCGCGCTGCAGTTCCTCGATCAGGCTGTCCACCTCCGACTCCGCGTAGATCGAGTATCCACCGTTGCCGGTACTGTACGTGACACCGACGCTCATGCCCATCCGGTCGATGTGCTTCCAGCCACCGACATCATCGGCGGAACGCATGGTCTCGAGGTCGAAGTAAACGATGTTTCTCACGGTAGCACTCGCTTGGCCAAGCGTAGCGCAACGCCCGCCCGGTGGAAACAAAACTCGACGGCGAGCGGGTGGAGGCGTTCACTTGCCCTTGAGATGGGTGATGAACTGAAACCAGATGGCGCGGCGTTGCATGAGTCGTCGCTGCGGTTGGCGGATACGGACAGTGTGTTTCCGCTGCACTGGAAGAGTGGTTCGCTGAAGTACGCCGATTTCAAGCTGATGACCGAGGGCGGCACGGCCAAGCTGTTCACCTGCCGCGACGTCAATCTTCATCGCGAGGTGGTCTACAAGACGCTGCACCCGGAGATGCGTCAATCAGAGATCGAGACGCAGCGGTTCCTGCGCGAGGCGCGTGTGACGGCCAAGCTGCAGCATCCCGGCACAGTGCCGGTTTATGAGTTGGGGCGTGACCGCAACGGTGACCTGTTTTTCACCATGAAGCATGTGCGCGGCCGCAATCTGCGGGACATCCTGCTTGGCCTGCGCGACGGCGACGAACGGCTGGAACAGTTGTTCTCTTTGGCGGCCTTGGTGGACGCGCTGATTCAGGTTTGCCAGACGGTGGCCCACGCGCACGACCGCGGCGTGATTCATCGCGATCTCAAGCCGGCGAACATTCTTGTGGGCGCCTTCGGTGAGGTGATCGTTCTCGACTGGGGCCTGGCCAAGGTCTGGGGCGAGCCGGATGTCGCGAGGGAGTCGTTCCCCGCCGGGGCAAGTCCGACATTGACGCCGGCTGGTCGGCGCTACGGCACGCCGCTTTACATGGCGCCGGAGCTGGCACGGGGCGATGCGCAGATCGATGGGCGGGCGGATGTGTTCAGCTTGGGCAACATTTTGTTCGAGATGCTCACGCTTCATCAATTGCTCTCCGGCGAGACAGCGCAGGAGGTCGCCGACAACCTGCTCAACCAACCGCTGCTCAAGCCAAGCGAAGCCTTGCCCGATCGCGACATTTCGCCCGCGCTCGAGTCGATTTGCTGCAAGGCGCTCGAGAAGGAAAAGCGCGCCCGTTTTTCTTCCGTGCAGGGGATGCTGGAGGCGTTGAGAGATTACCGGCTCTCCGGCGCTGCGGCGTAGCGCCTGGTCAGGGCCGCCGCC
>MPMA02215213.1_pt1 | contig 18940 bp, 18 predicted proteins | sample 1617361 | NCBI WGS metagenome assembly MPMA02 (sample SAMN05944807, study PRJNA350692) | marine metagenome | biome: marine; feature: ODZ; material: water; isolation source: 180 m water sample filtered on 0.2 um supor filter | place: Pacific Ocean | collected 2012-04-08 | depth 180m m | reverse complement strand
GTCGCCGTCAGCATCTCCGCCAGCACCGAAGGCGGCGATGAGTTGGCCGGGAAATAAGCGTGAAACCCCGGGTGCTGCCAGTGCGTCATACCCGGCATGACGATGCGCTGGAAGTCCTCGAAGAGCGCCGCAAAGGGCTCGCCCGCCTCGGGCGCAGCGGTGGGCAACTGGGCCAGAATGTCGCCGGGTGCCACTTGCGAGCGCACCGGGTAATCCTCGACGCCGGCCAGGTAATCGGCCATCCAATCGACAAGGTCGTGCGCGTGGGACCTGAATTCCTCGACCTTCACGGATTACTCCTCACGAGTTGGTCAGTACGTGACGTCCCAGCACCCTGCCCTCCTTGAGGTCCTGCAGCGTCTGGGGGGCCTGGGCCAAAGGCCGTTCGGTCACCGGCACCGGCGTCAACCTGCCCTCCCGCACGAGCCCCATCAGCTCGTTCATTTCCGCCAAGGTGCCGACGTAGCTGCCTTTGATGCTCAGCATCTTCAGCGGCAAGAGCGCCAGCGAGACCGGAAGCGCATCGCCGTAGAGTCCAACCGAAACCAGCGTGCCGCCCTTGACCAGGGCTTGAATGGCGAATCCGCTGGTAGCCGGGGCGCCGACGAAATCGACGGCCGCGATGGACCCGCCGCCGGTCAGATCCTGGGCGGCGCTGACGGCATCCGCGTCGCTATTGTCGAGCACCGCATCGGCGCCGGCCGCCATGGCGGCGTCCCGCTTGGCGGGGTCGACATCGGCCTCGATCAGGCGGCCGCCGGTAACGCTTCGAGCCATGCCCAGCGCCGCCAAGCCGACACCGCCGGCGCCGATCAGCAGCAGGCTTTCGTCATCCGCCAATTTCCCCACCTTCTTCAGCGCACTGATGGCGGTGACGCCGGAACAGGCGCAGGTGGCGGCGTGGGTTTCCGGCACGCCGTCCAGCGCCAGCAGGTACTTGGCGTCGGGCACCAGGCAATATTCGGCGAAGCCGCCGTGCACGCGGACGCCCACGGTGCGAGGCGCGAGGCACAGCAACTCGTCCCCGCGGCGGCAGACGGCACACTGGCCGCAGCCGATCCAGGGGAAGACGATGCGCCGCTCGCCAAGCGCCACGCCGCCGGCATCGGGGCCCAGCGCGGCGACCTCGCCTACGACTTCGTGGCCCATGGTAAAAGGCAGGCTGAGCCCGCGTTCCGCCATGTCGAGGCGGTTGCCGCCGCCGAGATCGAAGTAGCCCTCGCCGATGTGGACGTCGCTGTGGCAAACGCCGCAGGCGGTTACCTTGATCAGGATCTCGGTACCCTGCGGCTCGGGCACCGGAATCTCGCGTTCCTCGAGCGGCGCGCCCCACTGGGTAATCTGGTAAGCCTTCACGATCTGCTCCCCCTGTTGTTGCGAAGACCAGCCTACACGACCTTTGGCTAAGCCGCAGGCCGGCATGGTAACCTCTGCCCGAAGACCTGGCAGGAGGATCGATCGTGGAACTTGCAGACAAGGTTGCGGTGGTGACGGGCGGGGCCAGCGGCATCGGCGCCGCCATGGCGCGCCGATTCAAAGCCGAGGGCGCCAAAGGGATCGTGGTGGCCGATCTACAGGAGGACCTGCTGGCTGGTGTGGCGGAAGAAGTTGGCGGCTTGGCCGTGACCTGCGACGTGGCCAACGAATCCGATATCCAGAACCTAGTGGCCAAAGCCGAGGCGGCTTACGGACCCATCGACGTTTTCTGTTCCAACGCCGGCATCGCGCGGCCGGGCGGCGAGGAGGCGCCGGACGCCGACTGGCAGCTCAACTGGGACATTCACGTCATGGCGCACGTCTATGCCGCCCGCGCCGTGGCGCCGGGCATGGCTTCGCGGGGCAGTGGCTACCTGGTCAATACTTCGTCGGCGGCGGGCTTGCTGACCCACGTCCATACCGCCACCTACGCCGTCTCGAAACACGCCGCCGTGGCGCTGGCGGAGTTCCTGGCCATCAAATACGGCGACCAGGGGGTTCGCGTCTCGGTGCTCTGCCCCCAGGCCGTGCGCACCGCCATGACGGCCGACGACGATGGCGGCGTGGCCGCCGTCGACGGCATGATCGAGCCCGAGGAATTGGCCGAGTGCGTCATCGAGACCATGGCACGCGAGGAGTTCCTCATCCTGCCGCACCCGGTGGTATTGGAATACATGCGGCGCAAGACCTCGGATTACGACCGCTGGCTTTCCGGCATGCGGCGCCTGCTGCGCGACTACGACACGGCCAACGGTTAGAGGGAGAGGAGCAGAGAAATGAATCTCGCGAGCAAGCTGGCGGCCCGAGCCGAGGCCGGCAATCCGGTCCGGGTCGGCCTCATCGGGGCCGGCAAGTTCGGCTCCATGATCCTGGCCCAGGCGCGCCTGACGCCGGGCATCCAGATCATGGGCATCGCCGATCTCGACCCCGAACGCGCCCGCCAGGCCTGCCGCCGCACCGGCTGGGCCGACGCACAGGTCGCGGCCCAGGATTTCGAGACGGCGCGCCAGGATGGCGGCACGCACATTACCGACGATGCCGAAAAGCTGATCAAAGCCGACGGCCTTGATATCGTCGTCGAAGCCACCGGCCACCCGCCGGCCGGCATCGCCTTTGCCCTACAGGCCATCGAGCACGGCCGCCACTTGGTCATGGTCAACGTCGAGGCCGACGTCGTCGCCGGCCCGCTGTTGGCACAAAAAGCCCGGCAAGCCGGCCTGGTTTACAGCATGGCTTATGGTGACCAGCCGGCGCTGATCTGCGAACAGGTCGACTGGGCCCGGGCCTGTGGCTTCGAAATCGCCTGTGCCGGGCGCGGCGTAAAGTACCTGCCCGAGTTCCATGCCTCGACCCCGGAAACGGTGTGGAATTATTTCTACGTGGGGGCGGAGCTGGCCGAACGCGGCGGCATGAACCCGAAGATGTGCAACAGCTTCATCGACGGCTCCAAGCCCTCGATCGAAACCACGGCGGTCTGCAACGCCACCGGCCTCACGCCCCAATCCGAGGGGCTGCGCTTTCCCCCGGGCTCGCGCTTCGAGCTGGCCGACATCTGCAAGCCCGAATCCGCCGGCGGCCAGCTCGAACACAGCGGCACCGTCGAGGCCGTAACCTCGCTCCGGCGCGACGGCACAGCCGTCGAGCACGATATTGCCTTGGGGGTTTTCGTCGTCGTCGAGGCCGACAACGACTACGTCAGCAACTGCTTCGAGGAGTACCACCTGATGTACGACTCGACGAGCCGCTATTCGGCGCTCTACCGGCCCACCCACCTGATCGGGCTGGAGCTCGGCATCTCGCTGGCTTCCATCGGCGTGCGCGGCGAGCCTACGGGCACGCCGATCGGCTTCCAGGCCGACGTGGTGGCCACCGCCAAGCGTGACCTCAAGGCCGGCGAGATGCTCGACGGCGAAGGCGGCTATTGCGTCTGGGGCAAGCAGTTCCCGGCCCAGCGCTCGCTCGAGATGGGCGGCCTGCCGCTGGGTTTGGCCCACGACGTCAAGCTGCTGGGCGACGTGGCCGAGGGCGCCCAGGTGACCTGGCGGGACGTGGAAATCGACGAGAACGATCTGGCGGTGCGCACACGGCGGGAAATGGAAGCCGAGTTCGGCGGCGGCGACGGAGGGAAACGGACATGACTGCCTGGAAATTCGAAAAAGGCCTGCAAGACCTCGGCAACGGCGTCTACGCCTACTTGCAGCCCGATGGCTCGTGGGGCTGGTCGAACGCCGGGCTGGTCTCGGACGGCGGCGAATCGTTGCTCGTCGACACGCTCTTCGACTTGAACCTCACCCGCGAAATGCTCGACGCCATGCGCGGCGCCACCCCGGCCGCCGCCAACATCCGCTCGCTGGTCAACACCCACGCCAACGGCGATCACTGCTGGGGCAACCAGCTGGTCGAGGGCGCCGACATCGTGGCCTCGAAAGCAGCGGCCGAGGAGATGGCCGAGGTGCCGCCCGAGATGCTGGCCCAGATGATGGCCGGCGCCGGGGCCGGCGCCATGGGCCCCTTGGGCGATTACATCTTGAAGGTATTCGGCGCTTTCCGCTTCGACGACATCACGGCCGTGCCCCCCACCACCACCTTCGAGGGCACGCTGGAACGCAACGTCGGCGACAAGCGGGTGCTGCTCACCGAGGTCGGCCCGGCCCACACCCGGGGCGACGTCATCGTCCAGGTGCCCGCTGACCGTGTCGTCTTCACCGGCGACATTCTCTTCATCGAGGGCCATCCCATCATCTGGGCCGGGCCGGTGGGCAATTGGATCAAGGCCTGCCAGCGAATCATGGAGATGGACGTCGAGGCGGTGGTGCCGGGACACGGCCCGATCACCGACAAGGCCGGCGTGGCCGAAGTCAAGGGCTACCTCGAATACATCTCGGCCGAGACCCGCAAGCGCTTCGATGCCGGGCTGCCGGCGGCCGAGGCGGCGCGCGACATCGCGCTCGACGATTATTCCTCGTGGGGCGACGGCGAACGCATCGTGGTCAACGTCAGCACGCTCTACCGCGAATTCGCCGGTGATGACGCTGCCGCCGACATCGTGGCCTTGTTCACGGAAATGTCGGCCCTGGCCCACGAACGCGGCCTGCATGGCCTGGGTCAGGGTTGAGCCGGGCGTGACCGGCAATCCCGAAAATTACCGCGCATACGGAGTTCTCCTGCGCCAAGAAAAAGTTCTGATCGCCGCTGAGTGGGTAGGCGAAGTGTTCTGCTGGAAGTTTCCCGGCGGCGGCGTGCTGGCGGACGAGAGCGCCGAGCAGGCGCTCAGGCGCGAATACCAGGAGGAAACCGGCCTCAAGATCGAAATCGGCGAGCTGCTGCACGCCCCGGGCACGCTCTTGAGCCCCTGGAGCCACGTCAATTACACGCCCATTTACTTCCGCATCAGCGCCGCGGGCGAGCCCCTTGTGCCGCCGCACGAGCCGGTCGAGATCAGCTTCAAGGAGCCGGCCGAAGCCGTCGCCAGCGGCCTCATGGCGGAGCCTGAACAGGTGGCGCTGCGGCTGGCGCTGGCCGAAGGTTAATGGCTCGGGCGCAAGGTCCGGGCTCGCTTTTCGGCGCGCGATACCTCTGCCGTGGACAACACCGCTAACGCCCGACGGCGGGACTCGGCGGCGGATGGAACGCCGACTTCGGCCGCCACCATCCAGCAGGCCAGAGCCTCGACCGGATCTTTCTCGACCCCCCGCCCCGCCCAATAAAGCGCCCCAAGGTCGACGAAAGCCGTGTGATGGCCGCCGGTCACGGCGCGGCGCAACCAAATTGCCGCCTCAGGGGCCCCACGCAACAGCCCGGCCAGGCTGTGCTGAGCCGGGGCGAAACCGGCCTCTGCGGCACGGCGGAACCAGACCGCCGCCTGGGTTTCGTCACGGGGCAGCCCCAGCCCCTGTTCGTACATGGTGGCGAGATTGTTCTGGGCCGGCGCATGCCCCAGCTCGGTCGCCCGGCGGTAGCTGACCAGCGCTGCCGCCAGATCGCCTTTCTCGCGCTGGCGGTTGCCCAGTCCGGTGAGAGCGGCAAGGTCCACCGCATCCTCGACAACCGGCCTGCCGTCGGCGCCGATGACGATGGCCTCGTCGTCGTCGTCAGCATCGTTCTCGCCACCCCAGCCGCAGGCCAGGGCGGAAGGTGCGGCGGCGAGCAGCAGCAGGGCAAGCAGGGTGACGAAGTACCTTGGCATGGTGCCGTTCCTTTGCGAATTCACGCCCTTACATAGTACCCAGTGCCGTTGGGGACAATCTGACGAACTGTCGCAGGTTGGAGCTATACTGACGCCCATGAATGAGCGTGACAGCCTGCTGCCCGGCCCGCTGGGCGCCCTCGCCCGACGCTGGCTCTGGGACATCGATATCGACAGCCTGCCGGTCTGGCGACGTCTTGTGCTGTGGACCTTGCGCATCGGCCAGGCCTGTTTGCGCGACTTGGCCGAGGGCCAGTTGACGCTCAGGGCCATGAGCCTGGTTTACACCACGCTGCTGTCGTTGGTGCCGCTACTGGCCATTAGCTTTTCCGTGCTCAAGGGCTTCGGCGTGCACAACCAGGTCGAGCCGCTGCTGCTGGGATTCCTCGAGCCGCTCGGCGACCAAGGCGTCGAGATCAGCGCCCGCATCGTCGGCTTCGTCGACAACATCAAGGTCGGCGTGCTCGGCTTTTTGGGTTTCGTGCTGCTCTTCTATACCGTCATCTCGTTGATGCAAAAGATCGAGCGGGCCTTCAATTACACCTGGCGCATCGGCCGCGAACGCACTCTCGGGCAACGCTTTCGCGATTATTTCAGTGTCGTCGTCATCGGCCCGGTGCTGGTTTTTTCGTCGCTCAGCATCACCGCCTCGATCATGAGCGATGCCGTGGTCCAGGCGCTGGCCGCCATCGAGCCCTTCGGCACACTTTTGCACCTGGCCGGGCGGCTGGTGCCCTATCTGTTGATCGTCGCCGCCTTCACCTTCATCTACGCCTTCATGCCCAACACCCGTGTGCGTTTGCCTTCGGCCCTGGTGGGCGGCCTGGTGGCCGGGGTGTTGTGGAACGCGGCGGGCTGGGCTTTTGCCTCGTTCGTGGTTTCGACGGCCAAGTTCACGGCCATCTATTCGACCTTTGCCACCTTGATCATGTTCATGATCTGGCTCTACCTGGCCTGGCTGATCCTGCTCACCGGCGCCTCCATCGCCTTTTACCACCAGAACCCGGAATACATCCGGGCCGGACGCGGTGTGCTGCACCTCTCGAACCGCCTCAGGGAGCGTCTGGCACTGACACTGGCGGCCCTGATCGGCGCCCGCCATTACGCCGCCGCTCCGCCCTGGACGGCAGAAGCGTTAACGAGGGAGGTGAACCTGCCCTTGGAAGCCACGGTGTCGGTCTTGGCGGGGCTGGAAGCGGCCGGACTGTTGAGCCGCAGCGCCGCCGAGCCGCCGGCCTACCTGCCCGGCCGGCCTTTCGACGAAACCCCGATCGCCAGCCTGCTCGAGGCCGTGCGCCGGGCCGACGAGCCCAGCTACCTGGGGCCGGCCCAGATGCCCGACGATGCCGCGGTGGGCCAGCTCATCGCCACCTTGGACGAAGCCAGGGCGGCGGCGCTAGCCGGCCGCACGCTCAAGGATCTGGTAATGGAAAGTGAAGAGAGACCCGAAATCAAGATCGCCGGTTAGGGCCTGTTGACATTTAAGGGATTCCCAAGAGCGTCAAAAAGTGATTCAAACTTCCTTTTGCAAGGAGGTTTTGATGAACACGGGACGTTTCGTCATCAGGGATGAGGTCTGGGAAAAGGTTTCCCCCCATCTTCCGGGCAAGGTCACGGATCGTGGTGTGACGGCTGCAGACAATCGTTTGTTTCTGGAGGCCGTATTGTGGCGGGTTCGCACGGGGTCTCCGTGGCGCGACCTGCCACTGGCTCTGGGCAAGTGGAACAGCGTCTTCCAACGCTTTCGCCGTTGGGCGAAGAAGGGCGTCTTCGAGCATTTGTTCGAGGTTCTATCAGAGGAACCGGACTTCGAATATGCCCTCATCGACGGCACCATCGTCAGCGTTCACCAGAAGGCGAGCGGCGCAAGGGGGGGACTCAAAATCAGGCCATCGGGCGATCAAGAGGTGGTTTGACGACGAAGATCGTCGCCTTGGTCGATGCCCTGGGGAATCTGGCGCGTTTCACGCTCCTGCCTGGCCAACGCCATGATACGGTCGGCGTCGCTCCCTTGATCTGCGAGGTTCAATTCGGTGCCTTGCTGGGAGACAAAGCGTTCGATGTCGATTGGCTGCGGGAGGAACTGGACCAGCGTGGCGCTACCGCTGTCATCCCACCAAAATCCACCCGAATAAAGCAGATCACCTACGACAAGGATATCTACCGATGGCGCCATTTGGTCGAGAACTATTTCGCCAAGATCAAGGAATTCCGGGGCATTGCTACGCGCTACGACAAAACCGACACAAGCTATGCCGCAAACTTGAGCCTCGTCGCCACCATCATTGATTTGCGTTAATTGTCAACGGGCCCTAGGCGGGGCCATGGAGTCGTAAGCGGCGGATTTCATACTCTTTTCCCCTCCCCCGCAGCAATCCCGCGGCCGCTCCAGAGACTGCTCGCAGGGGGCCGGGACAAGTGGCCCAGCGAAGGCAGTGAGTGAGTGCTTGACGCGGCGGCGGCTCGCCACGCTGGTCAACGAGCGGAAGCCATGCTTCCGGCCGCCAAGCGGCGAGTGTCCTTGCCATCGGCCCCTGGCGGGAATCGTTTCGCTCTTTCCAACTGCTTCTTTTTCAACAAAATAAATTCATGATTCAGCGCTGAACTCGTTTTTTTTGGCCAACCCCCGCCTCGTTAAGAAATCGGCGACCGCTCCGGTAACCTTCCTTAATTAAGGGGACGCGGACGCTTTTCCGGACGCTTTTCGCGGGCGCTCTTTTCGTTTCTAGATCCGGCCGTGCGTAATGGCGTGGCCGCCATCGAGGTAGATCGTCTCGCCGCTCAAAAGCGGGTGGTCGTCCTCGAGCAGCGCCGCGATCAGCCTGGCGATTTCCTCGGGCTGGGCCCAGCGCTGCAGCGCCACCCGGCGTTTGAAGAATTCGCGCACCCGCTCGCTTTCCAGGAATTCGCGGTTGAGGTCGGTCTCGATGTAGCCCGGCGCGATGTTGATCACGCGGATGCCGTCGCGGGCCCACTCCACGGCAAGGGTGCGGGCGATGGCGCCGATGGCCGCCTTGCTGGCGGCATAGATGGCATTCTGCGGCGCCCCGATGCGGTCGTAGAAGGAACCGATGGTGACGATGACGCTGCCGTCGCTGAGGTAGCGGTAGGCTTCGCGCAGGCACATGAAAGTGCCGATCAGGTTGGTATCCACCAGTGTGGCCACGTCTTGGTCGGCGAATTCGTGGCTGGGGCCCGAGATATGCGTGCCGGCATTGGCGATGAAGTGGCGCAGCCGGTAGCCCTGGTCGGCCAGGGCGGCGAGTGACTGACGGATGCTGTCCTGGTCCCTTTGGTCGCATTTGCCCAGGACCAGGCGGTCGGTCAGCTCGTCGGGCACGTCCACCGTCTCGGCCGGACCCAGGCCCCGGCGCGAGAGGCAGCCGACGGTCAGGCCGCGGCCCGCCAGCTCCAGCGCGATGGCCGCGCCCAGGCCACGGCTGGCGCCGGTCACGACGATGATGTCGGAAGACGATGACGGGCTGTCGGTCATGGTGGTTTCCCTCGGGACCTCGGCTAGTCCGGCTCGACGCCGTCGAAGACGAATCCGCAGATCTCGTTGGCCAGGCGCTTGATCGACTTGCCGTCGGCATCGTACCACTCCTGCGACCAATTCAGCGCGCCGATGAGAAAGAGCCGCAGCAGGCTGATGTCGGTATTGCGCGCAATGGCACCATGGCGGCGGCCATCGCGCAACAGCTTGCGCCAGAAGTCGCCGTAGGCTTCGCGGTGGCGGTGGTGGCGGCGCCGGATGGCATCGGGAGCCAGGCCGAAGTTGATGATGTTGGCCGCCGTGTAGTCGCTGTGCTTGAGCAGCGTCGCCAGGTGGGCCTCGACGGCGATGTGGACCTTGCGCCGGTAGTCGGCCTCGGCCGGCGCCGCCGCCACGGCGGCGCGCACCTCGTCGTGGATGCGGTCGATGCCGATGTCCAGCACCTGGCCGAAGATTTCGTCCTTGGAGCCGAAGTGGTAATAGATGCTGGCGGCCCGCAGGTCGGCCAACCGGGCGATTTCGTTGAGCGTTGTCGCGGCATAGCCCTTGCGCCGGAACATGCGCGCTGCGGCGTCAAGAATACGCACGCGGGTGCGTTCCGATTTCTTGGTCTCTTTGCTCTCTGTGGCGGCGCGGCGGGCCATTGCTTTCCGTGGCCTCTCTGTGGACTCTTTGTGGGCTCTGCGTTGCGGCAGGTATTTTTTCTAACTACTATTCGTTAGAAACGAAGGCAAGTGTAAGGCCCAGAGTACGTCCCAGTCCAAGTCCCTGTGAAAAAGCCATGACCGTTATCCAATCCAAGGCCGCCGTCGGCTCCGAGGAATTTCGCGCCAACGACCGCGTCTCGCGCCAAACAGTGGCCGCATTGATGGCCCGGCGGGCTGAACGCGAGGCCTGGAACCCCAAGGCCAGCGCCCGCCACGAGGGACTGGGCAAGCTTTTGCCGCGCGACCGTGTCGACAGCCTCTTGGACCCCGGCTCGCCCTTCCTCGAGGTCAACGACCTGGCCGGCATCGACATGTACGAGGGCGTGCCGCCCGGCGCCGGCATCATCACCGGCATCGGCCAGGTCCAGGGCGTGACCTGCATGATCATCGCCAACGATGCCCCGGTGAAGGGCGGCACCTACTACGCCATGACGGCGCGCAAGCACGTGCGGGCCCAGAAGATCGCCTGGCAGCACCGCCTGCCTAACCTCACCCTGGTCGACAGCGGCGGCGCCAACCTGCCGGAACAGCCCGGCATCTTCCCCGACGCCGGCCAGTACGGCTCCGTCTTCCATCAGATCGTGCGCCAGTCGGCCGAAGGCATCCGCAGGTCGCCGTGGTGCACGGTGCCTGTACCGCCGGCGGGGCCTACGTGCCGGCGCTTTGCGACATCACCATCATCGTGCGCGGTCAGGGCTACATGCACCTGGGCGGGCCCGAGCTCACTTTCGCCGCCACCGGCGAGGTGGTCGACCGCGAAAGCCTGGGCGGGGCCGAGATGCACAGCCAGACGAGCGGCGTTACCGACTATTTGGCCGAGGACGACTGGCACGCCATCAGCCTTCTGCGGCGTGTGGTGGCCGACACCTGCCGCCAGCCCCAACTGTTGCGGCCGCTGCGCACCCCCGTGCCGCCGCGCTACGATCCGGCCGAGATCTACGGCTTGATCAGCGAGGATCCGCGGGTGCCCTCCGACAGCCGCGAGATCCTTGCCCGCATCGTCGACGACAGCCGCTTCGACGAGTTCAAATCCGGCTTCGGGCGTTCGCTGCTTTGCGGCTTCGCCCACATCGGCGGTTTCGAGGTGGGCATCCTGGCCAATACCGGAATTCTTTTTTCCGACAGCGCCCTGAAGGCCGTCCACTTCATCGACCTCTGCTGCAAACGCGACATCCCGCTGCTCTTTATGGCCGACAACTCGGGCTTCATGGTGGGCCGCGACGCCGAGCAGGGCGGCATCACCAAGGACGGCGCCAAGATGATCACGGCCATGGCCTCGGCCAACGTGCCCAAGTACAACATCATCATCGGCAAGGCCTACGGCGCCGGCTACATGGCCATGTGTTCGCGCCCCTTCGAGCCCACCATGGTGCTGGGCTGGCCGGCCGCCCGGGCCGCCCTGATGGGTCCCGAACAGGCGGCCCTGACGCTTTCCATGGTGCAGCGCCAAAAGCGCGAGCGCGAGGGCGAAGCCTGGTCGACCGAAGAGGAAGAGGCCTTCAAGGCCCCCATCCGGCAGGAATACGAGGACTTCGCCAGCATGTACAACTATGCCGCCAACCTCTGGATCGACAACCTCGTCGATCCCCTCGAGACGCGCACGGTGATGACCTTCCTGCTCGACATGGCGGCCCGCCAGCCGGCCCCTGAGACGCGCTTCGGCGTGTTTCGCATGTAGCCCGGATGGCAGCCATGTTCGCCAAGATTCTGATCGCCAACCGCGGCGATTCCGCCTGCCGCGTGGCCGCTACCTGCCAGCGTCTGGGTATTGCCGCGGCGGGTGTGCATTCCAACGCCGACCGGGCGGCGCTGCACGTGCGGCTGATCGGCGAAAGCATCGAGATCGGCGGCCCGGCCGCCAGCCAGAGCTACCTCGACGGCGAGGCCATCATCGCCGCCGCCCGGGCCGTCGGCGCCGAGGCCGTCCACCCGGGCATCGGATTTTTGTCCGAAGACGCCGCCTTCGCCGCTGCCGTCGAGGCCGCCGGGCTGGTCTTCATCGGACCGACGCCGGAGACGCTGAAGCGCTTCGCCGACAAGCGGGCGGCCAAGGCCGAGGCCCGCGAGGCCGGTGTTCCCACCCTCGATGGATCCGAGGGCTCGGCCGCGGTGGCCGAGGTGGCGGCCATCGTGCGGAGCCAGGAACTGCCGGTGCTGCTCAAGGCCGCGGCCGGCGGCGGCGGCCGGGGCTTGCGCATCGTTACCGCGCTGAACGAGCTTGAGCACGACATCGCATCAGCCATGCGCGAGGCCGAGGGCGCCTTCGCACGCCGTGACCTGATGGTCGAGCGCTATCTCGACCAGGCCCGCCACATCGAGGTGCAGATCGCCGGCGACGGCAGCGGCCGGGTGATCCATCTTTTTGAGCGCGAATGCTCGTTGCAGCGGCGCTACCAGAAGGTCGTCGAGGAGGCCCCGGCGCCCGAGCTCGAGCCCGGCCTGCGCCAGGCCATGACCGCCGCCGCCTGCACGCTGGGTGAGCGCACCAAATTTCGCGGCGTCGGCACGGTCGAGTTCCTGGTGGCCGGCTTCGATTGGTATTTTCTCGAACTCAACCCGCGCCTTCAGGTCGAGCACCCGGTAACCGAGGCGGTGACCGGCATCGATCTGGTGGAATTGCAGCTTGCTTTGGCGTCCGGTCAGGAATTGGCGCTCTCCCAGGAAGACGTGACTTGCCGGGGCCATGCCATCGAATCCCGCATCTATGCCGAGGACGTGGCTGCCGGCTTTGCCCCGGCGGCCGGTCGGGTGCGCGCCATCGAGTTGCCCAGCCAAGGCGTGCGGGTCGACCTGGGCGTCGGCGTCGGCGATCTGGTGACGCCGCATTACGATCCCATGATCGCCAAGCTGACGGCCCATGGTGCCGACCGCGGCCAGGCCCTGGCCCGGTTGCAGGCCGCGTTGAGCGAGGCCCACATCCTTGGCGTGAGCACCAACCTGGCCTTTTTGCGCCGCCTCTTGGCCCGCCCCGAGGTAGCTGCCGGCGGTGTCGCCAACACCTTCATCGACCAGCACCTGGAGGTTCTGGCGGCGGCACCCGGGCCGCCGGCCGTGGCCTTCGCCCTGGCCGCTTGGTTCGGCCTGGCGGCCTGGCGTCGGGGCCTCGAGGGGGACCCCTGGCGGGCCTCGGCGATGACCGGCTGGCGGCTGGCAAAGGGACCCATCGAGCCCACCCGCAAGCCGTTGTTGCGGGTCCGCATCGGTGAGGAGAGCCGCGAAATCGCCTTCTCGGCCCCGGACGGCGACGGCCGCCAGGTCGTGCGCGTCGGCGAGGACGAGCTCAGCCTGGGGGTGATGGCGGAAGGCGATGGCAGCTATCGCGTCTGGTGCGACGACAGCGTCTCCATGGTGCGCGCAGCCCAAGATGGCGGGCTGGTCTATCTCGACGGGCCGCTGGGCGCCTTCGCCGCCGAGGTCGGCTCGGCGCTACCCGATAGCGCCGGCGGAGCGACCGCGGGCGCCGGCCGGGTGGTGGCACCGGTGATGGGCCAGGTGGTCAAGGTCAACGTCAAGGTCGGTGACACGGTGTCCGCCGGTGATATTCTCATGGTCCAGGAATCGATGAAGATGGAGCTGCGCGTGGTGGCACCTTGCGACGGCGTGGTGACGGTGCTGAACTGTGCCGAGGGAGACATGATCGAGCGCCACAGTGCGGTGGCGGAAATCGAAGCGGCCGAGTCCCAGTAACGAGGTTAGCGATGTCGGATCTACCGAAATTCGTCGAGTTCCACGAGGAGGGACCGCGCGAGGGCTTCCAGAGCGAGCGTCAGCTCTATTCCCTGGCCCAGCGTGCGGCCGTGGTCGACGCCCTATCGCTGACCGGGCTCAGCCAGATTCAAGTGGCCTCGTTCGTCAATCCCAAATTGGTGCCGGCCATGGCCGACGCCGACCAGCTTTATGGCGCCATCGAGCGCCGCGAAGGCGTGCGCTATACAGCGCTTTGGCTCAACGAACGCGGCTTCGAGCGCGCCGCCGCCACACCCGGCGTCGATCTCGACGGCAAGCTCATGTTCTACACCACCGACAAGTTCAGCCAGGCCAACAACAACTGCTCCGCCGCTGACTTGGCCGAGCGCCAGCGTGGCTGGGCCAAGCTTTACGACGGTCACGGCATAGCCACCGAGCTGGCCTACATCATGACCGCCTTCGGCTGCTATTTCGAAGGCGAAGTGAAGCTCGAGACGGTGCTGCATTACGTCGCCTTCATCCGCGACATGTGCGCCGACCAGGGCCGGCCGCTGCCCAAGATCTACCTCGCCGATACCGTCGGCTGGGCCAATCCCGAAGAGCTCAAGCGCCGCATCGGCGCCGTGCGCGAGATGCTGCCCGAGGCCCGCATCGGCCTCCACCTGCACGATACCCGCGGCCTCGGCGCGGCCAATTTCTATGCCGCCCTGGAGATGGGCGTCGATCTCTTCGACAGCTCCGTCGCCGGCCTCGGCGGCTGCCCCTTCACCAGCCACGCCGACATGGCGGCGGCGGGCAACATCTGCACCGAGGACATGGTCTTCATGTGCCACGAGTTGGGCATCGAAACCGGCATCGACCTGGAAGCCCTGATCGAGGCCGCCCGCCTGGCCGAGCAGATCATCGGCCGGCCGCTGATGGGCAAATGCATGCATTCGGGCTCGCTGGCCGGCGCCCGCGCCGCCTGAGTTGCCTGATTTCCCGCCGCTAGACATGAGGAAGCCCTGATGAGCGAAACCGAGCCGCTTCTTTTCGCCGTCGACGACGGCATCGCCACCATCACCATCAATCGGCCCGAGGCGCGCAACGCCCTCAACATCGCCGTCTCCAACGGCCTGCACGACCTTTGGGAACAGATCGACAGCGATCCCGACATCCGCGTCGTCATCTTCACCTCGACCGATTGCGGCACCTTCTGCGCCGGCATGGACCTCAAGGAAGCGGCGCGCATGAAGGCCGAGACCGGCCAGGATATCCTGACCTTCTTCAAGGACGTCTTCGGCCAGCGCATGCGCCGCGTGCGGTCTCCCATCATCGCCGCCATGACAGGCCACCTGATGGCCGGCGGCATGATGCTCAGCCTCAACTGCGACATCCGCGTCGGCCTCGCCGGCACCCGTGTGGGCATCACCGAGACCCAGATCGGCCGCGGCTCGCCCTGGGCCATGCCGCTGGTCTGGATGCTGCCCCAGCCCATCCTCATGGAGATGGTGCTGACGGGAGAGCACTACGACATCGACCGCTTCCATGAGCTGGGTTTCATCAATTACCTGGAAGCCGATCCCGATGCCGTGCGGGCGCGGGCGCTGAGTCTGGCCGAGCGCATCCGCGACAACGCGCCGCTGTCGGTGCGGGCGGCCAAGGAATCCATCCTCACGGCCATGAGCGTGGGCTGCCAGACCGGCCTCGACATGGCCTGGCGCATCCACCGTCCGGCCTACGAAAGCGAGGATGCCCAGGAGGGCCCCCGCGCTTTCGCCGAAAAACGCAAGCCGGTCTGGAAAGGCCGCTAGTGTGATGATTCTGAAGTTCGGCGCATTTCACGCGCCGAAATTCGGGATCTGAATCACACTAGAATTAACGATAAGCAGGCCACTAGAGAGACAGGGAGAAATATCATGAGCAGCTTGCCCCTTGGCGAGGCCGACAGCGATCCCGAGATCCTCGTCGATCTCGACGACGGTATCGGCCGAATCACCTTCAACCGGCCCGACCAGCGCAACCCCATGACCACCACCTTCATCGCCGACTTTGGCGAGGCGCTGGACACCCTGGGCGAGGATCCCGACTGCCGCGCCATCATCATCACCGGCAAGGGGCCGGTGTTTTGCGGCGGCGCCGATCTCAAGAACCTCTTGAAGCCCGAAGGCGTCGACATGGAGGAGCAGCTGCTGGTGGTGCGCAAGGCCTTTCGCCTGGCCACCCAGATGCGCGCCCTCGACGTGCCGCTGATCGCTGCCGTCAACGGCCCGGCCGTGGGCGGCGGCAGCGCCGTGGCCATGGCCTGCGATATCGCCATAGCGGCGCCCAGCGCCAGCTACTATTTCGCCTTCGGGCGCATCGGCGCCAGCGGCGCCGACGTGGGCTGCACTTATCTTTTGCCCCGCCGCATCGGCGCCACCCGGGCCGCCCATCTGTTGCTTACCGGCGCCACGGTGGAGGCCCAGCAGGGATTTGATTTGGGTCTCTTCGTCGAACTGGTGCCGGTCCAGGAGCTGCTCACCCGGGCCGAGGCCATTGCACGTCAGATCATCGAGGCTTATCCCCGGCGCGCCGCTGCCATCACCAAGATGGCGCTGATCCGCGGCGAGACCACCGACTTCGCCACCTGCCTGGAATACGAGGCCGTGGCCCAGAATTACACCTTCCGCACTACCGAGCACGAGGAACGTCTGGCCAATTTCCTCAAAGGTTGGAAATAACCGGCGTGGACGCGGACAGCTATCCCCGGCTTTTCAGCCCGCTGCGGCTGGGCCGGCTGGAGCTTGCCAACCGTTTCGTGGTGCCGGCGCTGACGACCAATTTCGGTGACTTGGACGGCCAGGTCACGGACGAGGTTTGCGGCTACCTGGGGCGCCGCGGCGCCGGCGGTTTCGGCCTCGTGGTGTGCGAGAACTTCGGCGTTCAGGCCGGCGCCAAGGCCCTGCCGCGCATGCTGATGGCGCACGAAGACCGCTACATTCCGGGCATGGCCAGGCTGGCCGCGGCGGTCAAGCAGGGCGGTGCGCCGGTGCTGGCCCAGATCAACCATCCCGGCCGCCAGACCAAATCCAAGTTCACCGGCCACGAGCTGGTGGCGCCCTCGGCCATACCCTGTCCCATCAACCGCGAGATGCCGCGGGCGCTGGATCTGGACGAGATCCCGGAGTGGGAGGAATACTACATCCGCGCCGCCGAACGGGCCGCCGAGGCCGGCTTCGACGGCGTCGAGATCCACGCCGCCCACGGCTACCTGGTGGCCGGATTCCTGTCCTCCTATACCAACACCCGCGTGGACGAATACGGTGGCCCGCTCGAGAACCGCTGCCGCTTTCTCTTGAATATCGTCGACGGCATCCGCAACCGCCTGGGGCCGGACTTTCCCCTCTCGGTGCGCATCAGCGCCCGCGAATTCGTGCCCCATGGCCTCGACGTGGCCGAGGCCATCGAGATCGGCCGTGCCGTGGCCGACCACGGCGTCGATGTGCTTTCGGTTTCGGTGGGCGTTTACCTCTCGTTCAACAAGCTTTCCATGGTCACCGGCGAGCCCGAGGGCCAGTGGCTCGACTTGGCCGGCGAGGTAAAGGCCGGCATCCCCATCCCGGTGATGGGCGTGGGCCGGCTGGTGCGGGCCAGCGTGGCCGAACAAGGGCTGGCGGCGGGCCAGATCGACCTGGCCTGCTTTGGCCGTGCCTCGATGGCCGACGCCGAGCTGCCGGCCAAGATCCGCTCGGGCCGCGAGAGCGAGGTCATGGCCTGCATGGGCTGCAACATCTGCCTCGGCCGCTCGTCGCGTCCCGAGAGCATCTGCCCGGTCAACCCGGCCATCGGCCGCGAGGCCGAGTTCGAGTTCGCCGCCACGGCGGTGCCACAGAAGGTGGCCGTGGTGGGCTCGAGTTTTTCTGCGTTGACGGCCGCTTGGGTGGCGGCTCTTCGCGGCCACCGGGTCAGCTTGCACTTTAACGGTGCGGTGGGTGGCTTGATGGCGCTACGGGCGCGGGTGCCGGGCAACGCCGTCATCGCCGAGACGGCGGCGGCGCTCTTGGGCCGGGCCCTGGCAGCCGGTGTCGAGGTCAGCGACCAACTGCCCGAGGCAGCGCCCGAGGCAGCGGACGTGGTTTGGGCGGTGCGCGAGTTCCGGCCGCTCGACGCCGCCGGTCCCCAGCGTGCCGTTCCGGCCCTGGCCGTACTGGCGGGCGACCAGAGCGGCCGGGCGCTGGTGGTGGGCGACGATCTCTGCGCCGCCGAGGCGGCCGTGGTGCTGGCCCAGCGGGGCAGCCAGGTGACCTTGCTGTCGCCGGCCCGCGATATCGCCAACGATGCCCATCCCGGCTTCCGCGAGGTCTGCCGGCGCCGGCTCGAAGCCGCCGGGGCGGATATCGAGGTCAAGGTGGCCGAGCCGTTCGTGCACCCTGCCACCGCCGCGGCCGATCTCGTGGTGCTGGGCCGGGGCCCGGCTGCCGACTGGGACGAGGCCGGTAATTGGCGGCTGCCGGAGTTCGGGGGGCGCGTCAGCGCCTATCTCGACGACGCCTATGAGGCCGGCCTTTTGACCCGCACCGTCTATGACGCCGTGGCCCTGGCGCGGGCGCTCTGATTGCGTCATGATGAGGGTTGAATGTGTGACGATTGTCATAGTCCTGCACCGTGCAAGGAACTAGGGCCTGTTGACAATTAGCGTATGGCAATGATGGTGGCGGCGAGGTTCAAGTTTGCGGCGTAGCTGGTATCGGTCTTGTCGTAGCGGGTGGCGATGCCCCGGAATTCCTTGATCTTGGCAAAGTAGTTCTCAACCAAATGGCGCCATTGGTAGATGTCCTTGTCGTAGGCGATTTGCCTTATCCGGTCGGCTTTTGATGGGATGACCGCGGTGATGCCACGTTGATCCAGTTCCGCCCGCAGCCAATCGACGTCGAACGCTTTGTCGCCCAGCAAGGCGTCGAAGTGAACCTCCTGGATCAGGGGGGCGACGCCTATCGTGTCATGGCGTTGACCAGGCAGGAGCACGAAACGCGCCAGATTTCCCAAGGCATCCACCAGCGCGACGATCTTGGTGGTCAAGCCTCCTCTGGATCGCCCGATGGCCTGATTTTGAGTCCCCCCCTTGCGCCGCTCGCCTTCTGGTGAACGCTGACGATAGTGCCGTCGATGAGGGCATATTCGAAGTCCGGTTCCCCCGATAGCGTCTCGAACAGCTGCTCGAAGACACCCTTCTTCGCCCAGCGGCGGAAGCGTTGGAAGACGCTATTCCACTTGCCCAGGGCCAGCGGCAGGTCGCGCCACGGAGATCCCGTACGAACCCGCCACAAAACGGCCTCCAGAAATAGGCGATTGTCTGCCGCCGTCACACCACGATCCGTGACCTTGCCCGGCAGGTGCGGCGAAATCTTTTCCCAAACCTCGTCCCCGATG
>MPMA02111238.1_pt1 | contig 19012 bp, 17 predicted proteins | sample 1617361 | NCBI WGS metagenome assembly MPMA02 (sample SAMN05944807, study PRJNA350692) | marine metagenome | biome: marine; feature: ODZ; material: water; isolation source: 180 m water sample filtered on 0.2 um supor filter | place: Pacific Ocean | collected 2012-04-08 | depth 180m m | reverse complement strand
TTCGGCGAACAAGCCACCGCGACTGCCAACGCGGTTGTCACGGTCCAAAGGGTCAGTTTTTTGTTCATGAGTTTTTGGGTTGCTTTTGGTTTGTGTTGAAAATCAGTGCACGGTCAAGCCGCCGTTGACGTGGATGTTCTGGCCGCTCACGAATGACGATGCTTCGCTGGCAAGGTAAATGATCGTGCCGGCCAGATCCTCCGGCACGCCCCAGCGCTGCATCGGGATGGCGGCGAAATAGCCGTCCTTCAATTCCTGCGGGTCGTTCTCATGGCGCTCCACCGGGATCCAACCGGGCGACACCATGTTGACCGTGATGTTCCAAGGCGCCAACTCGTGGGCCAGGCTGCGATTGAACCCGTTCTGCCCGCCCTTGGCCGAGACGTACGCCGTGAACGGCGTGATGCCCAAATGAAACACCTCCGAGCCGATGTTGATTATACGGCCCCAGCGCTGCTGCTTCATGTGCGGCAGCACGGCACGCGTGACTAGGTATGGGCTCTTGATGAAGAAGTCGAGCATGCTCTGGTAAAAATCCCAGTCGTACTCCTCGATCGGTTTCTGCGGCTGGTCCGGCGTAGCATTGAGCACGACGATGTCCACCGGGCCAAGTTTCTTGCCGGCCTCGGCGACAAGGCGGTTGACGTCGGCCTCGTCGGTCACGTTGGCGCGGATCATGGCCCCCTCGGCCCCGGTGGCTTCAAACTCCGAGAACGCGGCGGCAGCGCGTTCCTCATTGTTGAAATAGTTCATCGCCACCCTGGCGCCCGCTTGGCCAAGCGCGATCGCGATCCGCTTGCCCAAGCCGGTCGAGCTGCCGGTGACCAGTGCCGTCCTGCCCCCGAGTGAAAACTGTTCCGTACTCATTCGTGCATCGAGAGGCCCAAAACGTTACCAAAAGCGCTCCCCAAATGGAAACCCGCTTTTTGCGGCCAAGCGCTTGGCCAAACGCCGGATCAACCGGCGCAGACTTCCGTGGCGGTCAGATGGGTCAGGTCGGGCACGGCCCAGTCCGGTTCGCAGTCCTGTAACGCCTCCAGTGTCGCCCCGCCAGTGGCCACGCCCAGCGTGCGCGCGCCGATGTGCTTGCCGCAGGCAATATCCCTCGGCGTGTCACCGACCACGACGATCTCCCGGCCGTCGAGCTGGCACTCAAGGTATTCGCCGCCCTTGGCCGCGGCCGCGGCGGCGATGAGATTGCGATCCTCATCGTCGTCCGAGAAGCCGCCCAGTGCGAATCGCTCCCACATCCCGTACGCGCCAAGCTTGCGCCTGGCTCCCTCCCGGATGTTGCCGGTCAGCAGTCCAAGCGCCGGCGCGTCCGGCAGGGCCGCCAACTCGTCGAGCATCTGCACCACGCCGGGAAACGGCCCGCCCTTGCTCGCGTCGAGGTGACTGTCCACGAGGCGGAGGTAGTGGTTGAAAAATGACTCACGGTTTCCCGGTGTGCAGTCGACACCGCCGTGGCGGCACATCTCGCGGAAGAGCGAGTAGTCGGTGCGCCCGGCAAACTTGATTTTCTCGGTGACGTCGGTGATGCCGAATGCCGCCTCGAACGCCTCGCCGAACGCCTTCATCCCAGCGCCGCCGGTGCTCACCAGCGTGCCATCAATGTCGAACAACACGAGCCGCACCGGGGCAGTGACAGCGTTATTTGTCGTTGCCTGAATGTTTGGATGGGTGTTTCCCGCCATGTCTCGCCGTGTTTTGCATCGTTCCGACCCGGTCTTTGCCGTATGGATGTGCTTTCCAGGGAGTCCCCACCAATGTCGGGGGATGGGCAAAATCTGATGCACCAACCGAAAAGTCAACCCGTCACCAACCGGGATGTGTGGAAAACGTGGTATCCCCTGGCGCTGAGCTGGCTGATGATGGGAATCGAGCTGCCGCTACTTAGCGCGGTGGTGGCGCGCCTGGACAACCCCGAGGTGAACCTCGGTGCCTACGGTGGTGTGGTGTTCCCACTCGCGCTGCTGATCGAGGCGCCGATCATCATGCTGCTCACCGCCAGCACCAAGCTCAGCCGTGACCTCGTCTCGTACAGGAAACTGTGGCGCTTCATGATGATCGCGGGCGGCGGCCTGTCGGCGCTGCATCTGCTCGTTGCCATCACGCCGCTGTTCGACTGGCTCGTCGGCGGGCTGCTCGGAGTCGAGCCCGACATCCTCGAGGCCAGCCGACTGGGCATGATCATCATGACGCCGTGGACTTGGGCCATCGCGCACCGGCGCTTCAACCAGGGCGTGCTGATCCGGTTCGGCCGACCCCGGGCAGTCACGTGGGGAACTCTCGTCCGGCTGGTCGCCGATGTGACAGTGCTTCTCATCTGCTACACCTTGACCAAGCGCATCGACCTGCCGGAGCTGGGCATTATAGCCGCCACGGCGGCTGTCTCTGCCGGAGTGGTGGCCGAGGCGGTTTACGCGGCCTGGATCGTTCGGCCGGTCGTCCGCGACGTCCTGCCAACGGTAAAGCCCTCCGATCCACCGCTCAACCGCAAACGGTTTCTGTCGTTTTACGTGCCGCTCGCGCTGAGCCCGCTGCTGGGCCTGGCCGCGCAGCCGATGCTCACCGCCGGCATCAGCCGCATGCCGTCGCCGACCGAGTCGCTGGCCATCCTGCCCGCGCTGAACGGCTTCACGTTTTTGTTCCGCTCGATCAGTCTCGCCTTCCTCGAGGTAGTGGTGGCACTGGTCGAGCGGCCCGGCGGCTACGCGGCCCTGCGGCGCTTCGTGTGGCGGGCTGCGCTTGGCGTGTTCTTCCTGCAACTTCTGATTGTCGCCACGCCGTTGGCCAAAGGCTGGTTCAGCACAGTGAGCGGACTCGACACGGACTTGGCCAAGCTCGCCTCCCAGGCCGTCTGGGCAGCGCTGACACTGGCCGCGACCGGCTTTGGTAACAGTCTCTGCCAGGGCGTACTAGTGCATTCGAACAAGACGCGCAGCGTCACCGAGTCAGTCGTGATGTTTCTCGTGGTGATCGTGGCTGGGCTGACGGTGGGGGCGCACGGCGACTGGCTGGCTGGGGCCATCTTCGCCTACATGGTTTACGCGGTTGGCCAGGCGGCGCAGTTCGCGTGGCTCTACATCCGCAGCCGCCCCGATCGCCGGGCGCTTGGCCAAGCGGAATAACTTTGTGGACCTCGCGCGCTCCGCTTGGCCAAGGTCACAAAACCGTCACAAAGACGATTCCCCTTGCACGCTCCGCCCGCTTGTGCCTTAATGCACTTGTTGCTGATTGAAGTCAATCAGCACAGAAGAAAGGAAACAGAAAATGGCACACTTCGTGAAACTGACACAGGCTTCGCCGTCCGGTTACACCGAGGAGGATTCCAGGGTTCTGTTCAACCTCGACACGGTCATCTCCGTTGAACCGGTGGGCGACCAGACGATGATCCAAACCCGCTGGGGCCGGATGACCGTCAAGGAGGATCTGGACACGATCCTGAATCTGGCGAATGCCGACCGGGGCGGCTTCAAGGCCCCCCAACTCGATTCGTTCTCGCGAATCAACGAGGAGTCTCTCTCCTTGTAAAGAACGGGCGAAGGCCCGATTTGGAAATACCGAATAAGAACTGACCCGCAGCCGGTTGCTCCCCAAAGGACGCCGGCTGCGTTTGTTTTTTTTAATGACCCACCTCCTCCCCTGCCTCCTCGGCCGATTCCTCAAACGACTCGACCAACATCTTGGCCAAGTCCAGTTCCTCCAAAGGACCGTCTAGTCCCACTAGTCCGGTTTCTTTAGGGAGGCTATCCGTTGCCTCTGCTACTTCTTCTGCCATGCTTGTCCTGCAAGTTAGGATTCATTCCCGGCCCAAAAAAAGCCGTGCCTGCAATAGACACGGTTCCGGCCAATACGGCTAATTGGAGTTGGATGGTTTTGGATTGTTTGCTATTATTTGGTGTTCATCAGACCATGTATCAGGCCGTCAAAGAGGGAGACATCAAGCTTGTCAAAAAGCACTTGGGTTTCGGTGCGAATGTGAATTGGAAGGATAAGCTTGGATGGACTCATTTGCATAATGCGACTGAAAGAGGCCACAAGGAAATCGTCGAACTCTTAATTGCTAGTGGTGCGGATGTGAATGTGAAGAATAAGTTCGGATCGACTCCTTTGCATAATGCGGCTAAGGAAGGTCACAAGGAAGTTGCCGAACTGGTGATCACCGGAGGCGCGGATGTGAATGCGAAGGGTAAACATGGAAGGACTCCTTTGCATTGGGCGGCTTCTAGAGGTCACAAGGAAATTGCCGAACTGCTTATCGCCAAAGGTGCAGATGTGAATGCGAAGATTGTTGCTGGCACCACACCGCTAGATGTGGCCATCAAATACAAACGAACCGAATTCGCCGACCTCCTCCGCAAACACGGCGGCAAGACAAGTGCAGAATTGAAAGCTGAAGGCAACTAAACCTTCCGGTACCGGTTCAGCGTCCCCTTCACATCCTCCAACGCCTGCGCGTAACCAGCGCGCCAGTGGCGGTCATCGCTGTCGACGCCGTCACTGATCGCACTGGCCACACTCATCTCGGTTGCCTCATCCAACACCTCCTTCAGCGCCTGCCAGATCGCGTTGGCGTCGTCCAGTTGCTGAAGGTGTTTCTTGCGTAGTTCCCTGTTGGTCTTGAGACATGGATTGGGCTCCTTTAACCTTGCGCAGCAACCACGCGTCGATCAAAAAGATTGAACCATGCGATTTCTGCTCTCATTGCTCGCCTTGCCTCTGGCTTCGTCGGCCTCGGATGTGCCGAAGTCGATAGACAATCGGCTTGTCGTCGAACTCTTTGTGACCTCTCCACAGATCAAGCATCCGACTGGGGTGACCGTCGATGGCCAAGGCCGCGTGTACGTCATCGAGAGCCACACGCATTTCCCGCCGGATGGCTACGCCGGCGGCAAGAGCGACCGTGTGTATGTGTTCGCCAAGCCGGGCACTGATGGCCGGGCGACTGAGCGCACGGTCTTCGCCGACGGCTTCAACATGGGGATGGATTTGTTGTGGACGGCGGACGGCTGGCTGTACGTCGCCGAGCGAGGTCGGATCAGCCGCCTGCGCGACACCAATGGCGACTCGCAGGCGGACGTCACCGAGCGACTCATCGACCTGCAAACCACCGGCACGTACCCACACAACGGCTTGAGCGGGCTGGCGTCCGACCGGCTTGGACATCTGTACTTCGGCCTTGGCGAAAACCTGGGCCACCCTTACACGATGATCGACCGCGACGGCAACCGCATCGTCGGGGCCGAGGGGATCGGCGGCGGCGTTTTCCGCTGCACGCGTGACGGCAAACAACTCGAGCAGATTGCGCGCGGTTTTTGGAATCCGTTCGGTGTGTGTGTCGATGAGTTCGGCCACATCTTCGCGGTGGAGAACGATCCCGGCGCCAGCCCGCCCTGCCGCCTGCTGCACATCGTGCCGGGCGGCGACTACGGCTACCAATACCAATACGGCCGCTCCGGCATTCATCCGTTCATCGCGTGGGACGGCGAACTCGCCAACACGCTGCCAATGGTCTGCGGCGTCGGCGAGGCGCCGTGCGAAGTCATCCACTTCAACTCGCACTCCTTCCCAGACGAATATCGCGGCGAATACCTCGTCACCTCGTGGGGAGATCATCGCGTCGAACGGTACCGGCTCGAGCGGCGCGGCGCATCCGTGAGCGGCTCAATGCAACCGCTCGTGCAGGGCGGCAGGAGTTTTCGTCCTGTCAGCATGGCCACGGCACCGGACGGCACGCTCTACGTCAGCGACTGGGGCAGCCGACTGTACGAGCTGCACGGCGAAGGCAAAATCTGGCGCATTCGTCCGAAGGAATTGCGCCCGCGCAAAGCCAAGCCCCTGCCCAAGCCGGCCACCACAGACGCGGATCTACGGTGGCTCGCCCAACTGCGCGACTCCAAAAACCTCGACGAGTTGCTCGCCGCTGCCGACGACCGCGATCCGTTCGTGAGCAACGCCGCCATCACCGGCTTGGCCAAGCTGGGCGACAAGCTCGCGTCGGTCGAGTTGACCAAGCGCAACCCCGCTGAACGCCGGGTCGTGTTGCTCGCGCTGAAGGAAAACCGCGCCCATGACCGTCTCGCCGATTTTTTAGACGACAAAGATCCGGACATCCGCTTCGAAGTGTTGCGCTGGATCGCCGATTACAAGCTGGACGCGCACCGTGAGTTCGCGCAGGCCGGCCTGCGCCGGGGCGACGGCAACTACCGGCTGTTCCGGGCGTACGTCGCCTGCATCGACTCGCTCGACGGCAGGAAAAACCCGGATCGCACAAATACCCCGTTGGCCCGCGAGTTGATGAAAGCGCCCGGTACACCCGAGCGGCTGCACGCGCACCTCATCCGCTACCTCGCCGGGCAGCAACACGCCTACTCCACAGCCCAACTCATCGATTGGAGCCGAAGCACGAACACCGCCCTGCAACGCGAAGCGGTTTGGAGTCTGCGATTTCAAGACAACGAAGCCGCCCAGTCGCGCTTGGCCAAGCTCGCCACTGATGCCGCGCAACCCGTTGACCTGCGTCTGGCCGCTACTGCCGCGCTTGGCCAAGCGGAAACGCTGCTGACACTGGCTGGCGGCGAAAACAAGGCGCTGCGCGACGAGGCACTGCGCAGCCTCGTTGGCGTGCCACTTCGGGCGGGGGCATCGCGCGCGCTTGGCCAAGCCTCCAAACGCCTTCCCGACGCCGCGCCGCTGGTGAAGCGTGCGCTTGGCCAATCGTTTGCCGAGGCACGTCGCCCAGCCGACGACGACACGCAGGCCTGGTTGAAGTTGATCGACCATCTCCCCGGCAAGGCCGACGCCGGAGCCGGCCAGCGGATTTTCCACAACAAAAAAATCGCCCTCTGTTCAAACTGCCATCAGGTCAGCGAACGCGGCACACGCGTCGGCCCCGACCTCACGCACATCGGCAGGAGCATCGACCGTGACCGGTTGCTGGAAAACATCCTGGAGCCCAGCCGGGAACTCGCGCCGCACTACCGCACGTGGGTGATCACCATGAACGACAGCCAAGTCCACGCCGGCATTGCCCTGCGCCGCGGCGGCAATGCAGAAGTGTACCTCGGAGCCGATGGAAAAGAGATCGCGCTGAATAAACTGGAGATCAAGTCGAGGAAGGAAACCCACCAGTCGTTGATGCCGCCCGGCTTGGCGCACACCCTCACCCTCCCCGAACTGCGCGACCTGCTCGCCTTCCTCCTCACGCGGAAGTAACGGGCGCAAACGTCTTTGCGTGAAAATAGTAAACGCTACTTGCGCTGGAAGTAGCCGCGCTGTTTGTCGCTGATGGGCATATTGAGGCGTTCCATTACCTGCATCATGTCCTCCCAGACATGGCGCTTGATCACCCATGACTGGTTTCGCAGCAGGTAGGAAGGGTGGAAGGTGGGCATCACCGGCACGCCCCGGTACGCCTGCCAGTTGCCGCGCAGGCGGGTGATGCCGGACGGCATGTTGCCGAGCAGTCCCTCAACGGCGGTTCCACCCAGCGCAACCATCACTTTGGGCTGGATGATCTCGATCTGCCGCCTGACCCACGGGAAGCAGGTTTCCATTTCCTCGGGGCGCGGCTTGCGGTTGCCGTAAACCTTGCCGGGCGTGTCGGGGCGGCACTTGAGGATGTTGGCGATGTAAACCTTGTCACGATCCAGCCCGGTGGCCTGGATGATCTTTGTGAGCAGTTGACCGGCCGCGCCGACAAACGGCTCGCCCTCCCGATCCTCGTCCTGCCCCGGAGCTTCGCCGACGAACATCAACTCCGCATGAACGGTGCCGACACCAAACACGACCTGCGTCCGCGGCGACACGAGGTGTTCGCACTTGGCACAGGCCAGCGCCTCGTCTCGCAGCTTGGCCATGGTGGATTCCTTCTCGTCGGCGGACAGCTTGGACGAGTCGTAAACGCTTGGCTCGTCGGTACGCTGCGGAGCCACTTTCGGCGCCGCTTGGCCAAGCGGCGGAGCATTGGTTTTTTGTGCGGTCGGCTTGGCCAGGCGCGACAGCGACTCCGGCGACACATCGACGTATCGCACACCCCGCTGCTTGAGCGACTCGAGGTGGCCAATGGTGGCGGAGAGCAGTTGATGATACGCGCCGGGCATCGGCGAACAAGCTAGGCCAAGTTGCTGCCCGGGCACAGGCCAAGTTATTCACCGGCACGTGCTTGGCTTGGTGGCCGAATGATCGACTTGAAGACTTCGTGATCCCTCACCGCATCCCAGGTGGCATCGGTTTTCAACTCGCCAATCTCCATGCCAAGCGGCTTGTCCTTCAGGCTGTCCAACAGCTCGACGCATTTGTCCACCTGGCCTAGCAGCAGGTAAATGGCGTCCCGAGCGCCCTTGCCAAGCGGGGCGGGTTTCCCGTAGGTTTCCCGCCGATTTCGGGAATGAAGGTTTACATCAACGGCAAATTTTACAGCGAGCAAAACGCGAAGGTGTCGGTGTTCGACCATGGGCTGCTTTACGGCGACGGCGTGTTCGAGGGCATCCGGGCGTATCATGGCCGGGTGTTCAAGCTGAAGGAGCACATCGACCGTCTGTTCTACTCGGCCAAGGCGATCATGCTCAACATCCCCATGACACACGCCAAGCTGGTGGAGGCCACACTCGAGACCTGCCGCCGCAACCGGCTCACCGATGGCTACATCCGGCTGGTCGTGACGCGCGGCCGCGGCACGCTGGGCCTGAACCCCAACCGCTGCTCCAACCCGCAGGTGATCATCATCGCCGGCAAGATTCAGCTTTACCCGCCGAGCCTTTACAAAAAGGGCATGGAGATCGTGACGGTGCCGACAACGCGCAACCATCACAACGCGGTCAACCCGGCAATCAAGTCGCTCAACTACCTCAACAACATCCTGGCCAAGATCGAGGCGAACACTGCCGGCTACGAGGAGGCGATCATGCTCAACGCCGAGGGCTACGTGGCCGAGTGCACCGGCGACAACATCTTCATTCTCAAGGACGGCCGGATGTTCACGCCGCCACTCTCGTCCGGCGCGCTGCACGGCATCACGCGCTGCACGGCGATCGACCTGGTGGCCGACCTGGACGTGCCGACGTCCGAGCCAAACCTGACACGGTACGACCTGTACAACGCGGACGAGTGTTTCCTCACCGGCACCGGCGCGGAGATCGTGCCGGTGGTAAAGATTGACCAGCGGGTCATCGGCAGCGGCAGGCCGGGGCCGGTCACCAAGAAGGTGGTCAAAGCGTACAAGGAACTGACCAAGATCTCCGGCGAGCGGATCACCCGGCGCTAAATCCGGCCAACCGATCCGCTTGGCCAAGCGCCTGGCCAAGTTCCCAGGGGGCATTTTGTCGGCTTCCGCCTTTTGTTCTGGCAGGTTTTGTGCTATGTTTTTGAGCGTTGTTGCGGGGCAAAACCGCCTATCCCCGCCGCCCAGGAGGCGCTTACACGATTTTTTGTCCAGACGAATGCTCTGCGATATTTGCAAGGAAAAGGAAGCCACGGTCCACCTGACCCAGATGGTCGAGGGCAAGACCAAGAAGATCGACCTGTGCGAGGACTGCTCGAAGGCCAAGGGCGTGGACGACCCGGCCGGCTTCTCGCTGGCCGACCTGTTATTGGGGCTCGGCGCCTCTCAGGAGATGGAGGAGTCCGGCTCCACCACGGAGAAATGCCCCAAGTGCGGCTTCAGCCAGGCTGATTTCAAGAAGACTGGCCGGCTCGGCTGCCCCGACTGTTACGACCATTTCGCGGAAGGGATGGAGAGCCTGCTCAAGAGCATGCACAAGGGCACGCGCCACACTGGCAAGGCTCCGGCGGTCTGGCAGCAGACGAAGGTGTACGTGGACCGGCTCCACTCCCTGCAGTCCAAGCTGGATAAGGCGGTGGCCAAGGAGAACTACGAAAAAGCGGCGCAGTTGCGCGATGAGATCTCCCGGGTCAAATCGGAGTTCTCCGAGCCCAAGGTGACCTGAGCGATGAACATCCAGGAAATCCTATCTAAGCCGGCAGAGGCGGCCGGTCGCAAGGGGCCATCCAACAAGATCGTCCTCTCCAGCCGCGTGCGCCTGGCACGCAACCTCGCCGAAACGCCGTTCCCGGGCTGGGCGAAAAAATCGGTTCGCGTTGAGACCTTCAAGCACATCCGCGACACCGTGATGGAGGTGGAGCCGATGCGGGACGGCTTTCACACCGGCATGGAGGATGTGTCCACGCTGGACAAGCAGATTCTCGTCGAGCGCCACTTCGTCAGCCGGGAGCACGCCGCCAAGTCAGCTGGCAGCGGCATGGTGCTCAGCCGCGACGAGGTGCTGTGCGTGATGATCAACGAGGAGGATCACCTGCGCATGCAGGCCCTGCTGCCCGGGCTGCAGGTGGACAACGCCTGGCTGGCAATCGACCGGTTCGACACCGCGCTGGAGTCCGCCCTCGACTTCGCCTTCTGCAAACGGCGCGGCTACCTGACCGCCTGCCCCACCAACCTCGGCACCGGCATCCGCGTGAGCGCGATGCTGCACCTGCCCGGACTGGTATTGGGCGAGCAGATCAACCAGATCATCCAGGCGGTCAACAAGCTGGGGTTGGCCGTGCGCGGCCTGCACGGCGAAGGAACGGAGGCGCTGGGCAACGTCTTCCAGGTCTCCAACCAAATGACCCTCGGCGAGACGGAGTTGGACATCGTCGAGCGGCTCAACAAGGTGCTGCTGCAGATCATCGACCACGAGGAGAACGCGCGGGCCAAGCTCCTCGAGAACAAGGCCAAGATGGTTTACAACCACATCGGCCGCGCCTACGGCATCCTGGCCAACTCCCACAGCATATCCTCCAAGGAGACGATGAACCTGCTCTCCCTGTTCCGGCTGGGCATTGACCTGAGCCTCTTCCCCGGCAGCCGAGCTGCGATGATTGAGGAATTGTTCATCATCACCCAGCCGGCACACCTGCAGAATGCCCAGGCGGGCAAACTCTCCGCCGAGAAGCGAGACATCCTCCGGGCCAACCTGCTGCGGGACCGGCTCAGGAAGGTGAACCGCCCGGCCACGCCGAATGACGAATCCCCGGAAAACACACGGGAGAATGGCGACTAAACCCAGTGCTTGGCCAAGCGCAATCGTGGCCATCCCCAAGCTGGACAAAGCCCCGCCGTGGGGTCATGGTGGCTGAAGGTTTTTATGAGTGACGAGTCGATGAACAACTTCACCCCGCGCGCCCAGCAGGTGCTGGCGCTGGCGCGGAAGGAGGCCGACCGGTTCAACCACAGCTTCGTGGGAACCGAGCACCTGCTGCTTGGCCTGATCAACCTTGGCCAAGGGGTCGCCGTAAACGTGCTGCAAAAAATGGGACTCGACCTGGAGACCGTCCGGCTCGAGGTCGAGAAACAGGTCGGCACCGGCCCGGACCAAAAACTGGCCGGCAACATCCCGTACACGCCGCGCGTGAAGAAAGTGCTCGAGCTGTCCAAGAAGGAGGCCAAGGCGCTGCACCACACCTACGTCGGCACCGAGCACATCCTGCTGGGTCTGCTACGCGAGGGCGAGGGCGTCGCGGCGCGCGTGCTGAAGAACCTCGACATCGACATCGACCAGTGCCGTCAGGAAATCCTGCACGAACTGGACCCAAACTTCGAAGGAGACGAGGGCGTCGCCGCCGGCATGGAAGAAGAGGAATCCGGCGGCAACAAGAAACAGGTCAAGACACCGGCGCTCAAGGCGTTCGGCCGTGACCTCACCGAGATTGGCAAGAAAGGCGAGATGGATCCGGTCATCGGCCGAGCCGAGGAGATCGAGCGCGTCATCCAGGTCCTGTGCCGCCGTACCAAAAACAACCCGGTGCTGCTCGGCGAAGCCGGCGTGGGCAAGACCGCCATCGTCGAGGGACTCGCGCAGGAAGTGATCAAGGGCAACGTCCCTGAAATTTTGCGCGACAAGCGTGTCATCACGCTTGACCTCGCGCTGATGGTCGCCGGCACCAAGTACCGCGGCCAGTTCGAGGAACGCATCAAGGCTGTGATGGACGAAATTCGCCGGGCGAAAAACGTCATCCTGTTTATCGATGAGCTGCACACGATCGTCGGAGCAGGCTCCGCTGAAGGCACGATGGACGCCTCCAACATCATCAAGCCGGCCCTGAGCCGGGGCGAGATGCAGTGCGTTGGCGCCACGACCCTCAATGAATACCGTAAATACATCGAGAAAGACGCCGCCCTCGAGCGCCGCTTTCAGTCGATCAAGGTCGAGCCGCCCTCCATCGAGGATACCATCGATATTCTCAAGGGCCTGCGTCCGCGTTACGAGGACCACCACAAGATGGAACTGACCGATGTGGCCGTCGAGGCCGCCGTCAAGCTTTCCGACCGCTACATCACCGGGCGTTTCCTGCCGGACAAGGCGATCGACATCATGGACGAAGCCGGCGCGCGCGCGCGCATCAAGGCCATGACTCGGCCGCCCGAGGTCAAGAACCTCGAGTCGGCGATCGAGGAAACACGCACCAAGAAGGAGAAGGCCATCAAGGACCAGAAGTTCGAGGAAGCCGCCTCCATGCGTGACGAGGAAAAGAAGGCCAAGGAGAACCTCGAAACCGTCCTCACCGAGTGGAAGAAAAACAACGAGGACGCCCGCGTCAAGGTGGACGAGGATGAAATCATGTACGTCGTGGCTAAGTGGACCGGCATCCCGCTCAAGCGAATGGAACAGGGCGACGTACAGAAACTCCTTTCGATGGAGAAGGAAATCTCCCAGACAGTCATCGGCCAGGCCTCGGCCGTCGAGACGCTCTGCAAGGCGCTGCGCCGCAGCCGCGCCGACCTCAAGGATCCTGCGCGCCCGATCGGCGCCTTCATGATGCTCGGCCCGACCGGTGTCGGCAAGACGCTCCTGGCCAAGAGCCTCGCAGTGAACATGTTCGGCGACAGCAAGTCGCTCGTGCAGCTCGACATGTCCGAGTACATGGAAAAGTTCAACGTCTCGCGCCTCGTCGGATCGCCCCCGGGCTACGTCGGTTACGAGGAGGGCGGCCAGTTGACAGAGAAGGTGCGCCGCAACCCCTATTCTGTCGTCCTGTTCGACGAGGTCGAGAAAGCCCACCCCGACGTCATGAACATGCTCCTCCAGATACTCGAGGAGGGCAAGCTGACCGACAGCTTCGGCCGGCAGGTGGACTTCCGCAACACGATCATCCTGCTCACCTCCAACGTCGGCGCCGAGCGGCTCAAGAAGGGGGCCACCATGGGCTTCACCGCCCCCGACGACGAGCAGGACTACGAGCGGATGAAGGAAAACCTGACCGAGGAGGCCAAGAAGGTTTTCCGGCCCGAGTTTCTCAACCGATTTGACGACATCGTCGTGTTCCGCTCACTGGGCAGGGAGGAACTCACCCAGATTCTCGATCTCGAGTTGGAGAAGGTTCAAAAGCGCCTGGCCCAGCGTGACATCCACTTCGAGCTGGACGAAGCCGCCCGCGATCTGCTGCTGGAACAAGGACACGATCCCACCTACGGGGCGCGCCCCATGCGCCGGGCCGTCGAGAAACACCTCGAGGACCCGATGGCCGAGGAAATCATCCGGGGCGACCTGCGCGAGGGCGAGAAAATCGTCATCTCCGCCAAGGACGACAAGTTGGTCTTCAATCAGAAAAAGGCGAAGGCCAAGGGCGAAGACTCCAAGGTCTCGAGCTGATCCGCGCATCCCCGCTTGGCCAAGCGGCGGGCAGATTGCGGACTCGCCACCGCCCAGGTGGATTGGTACAACGCGTCTGACTGTTCATGGGCCATTCCGGTGACAACCCGATCAAGGATGCGCTCGCCAACCTCGGCAGAGTCACCACCCTGTTCCTGGAGGCGGTGCGCTCCATAGCCACCAAGCGCTTCCGCATCCGGGATCTCGTTGAGCAACTCCACTTCATCGGCGTCAAATCCCAGTCAGTGGTCCTGCTCACCGGTGCGTTCACCGGCATGGTGATGTGCGCCCAGTTTTACATCCAGTTTCACAAGGTGAAGATGGATAGCGCCGTGATGTCGGTGGTCAGCGTGGCCATGGCCCGTGAACTCGGGGCGGTTTTGACGAGCCTGATGATCGCCGGCCGTGTAGGCGCCGCGATGGCCGCCCAACTCGGCACAATGAAAGTGACCGAACAGATCGACGCCCTCCGCACTCTCGCCACCAGCCCGGTGGACTACCTCGTCGCGCCAAGGCTGCTGGCCATGCTCATTTCCCTGCCGCTGCTCACCGCCGAGGCCATCGGCATGAGCCTGGTCTCAGGGATGCTGGTGGCAGTGTACCTGCTCGGGCTGGATCCAGTCTTCCTGTGGAACAACATGGTGTTCTACACTTGGTCGGTGGACATCTGGATGGGACTGATCAAGGCATTCATCTTCGCCGGCATCATTGCCACCGTTGCCTGCCACAAGGGGATGCACTGCGGTCAGGGCGCCGAGGGCGTCGGCAAGGCCACCACCGAGGCGGTCGTCGCCGCCTCCATCTGCATCCTCGTGTCCAACTTTTTCGTGACACTCATTCTGAACAAGCTCCTGATTTACCAGGAATGATCGAAGTCAGCCAACTGCACAAGAGTTTCGGGCAGCAGCAGGTGCTGTGCGGTGTGGATCTACAGATCGACGAGGGCGAATCGATTGTCATCATCGGCGGCAGCGGTTGTGGCAAAAGCGTGCTGCTCCGGCACATCATCGGCCTCGTGCAGCCGGACAAGGGCGACGTGAAAATCGACGGCCAAGGCATCGCCAACCTTTCCGAGCGCGAGCTCATCAAGGTGCGCCGCAAGTTTGGCATGCTCTTTCAGGGCTCGGCATTGTTCGACTCGCTGACCGTCGAGGAAAACGTGGGCTTCCTCCTCGACCGCGAGCAAACGATGCCCCCGGCGGCCATCCGGGAAACCGTCGCCGACGCCCTCGAGTTGGTGGATCTTGGCGGCACGCAGGCCAAGAAGCCGGCCGAACTGTCCGGCGGCATGAAAAAGCGCGTCGGACTGGCACGGGCTATTGTTTACAAGCCGGAGATCATCCTTTACGACGAGCCGACCACCGGGCTGGATCCGGTCGTGGCCGACAGCATCGACCAGCTCGTCATCAAGATGCGCGACCAATTGAAATGCACAACGATCGTCGTCACGCATGACACCCGCAGTATGCGCCGCGTCGGCAACCGCGTGATGCTGCTGCACCACGGCCGCATCCATGCCAACGGCACGCCGGAGGAGATTTTCAATTCCACCGACCCGATCGTTCACAAGTTTGTCAACGGCATCGCTGATCCCAAGGATTTGGAGTTCTAACCATGAAAGCAAAAACAGAATGGAAAGTCGGCCTGTTCCTGGTCATCTCGCTGGTGCTGGCGGCCGCGCTGGTCATCAACTTCTCCAAGGGCACCAACCCCTTCACCGAGATCTACACAATCCATCTCAAGACCAAGAACGTCGATGGCATCGTGAAAAATGCCGTGGTGATGATGGCCGGCGTGCCGGTCGGCAAGATCAGCGCGATCACTCTAGACACCGACAACTACACCGTCACCCTCGACGCCAAGATCAAGGCCGAGCACCAGATCCGCGCCGACGCCAAGTTCTTCATCGAGACCGCCGGATTTCTCGGCGACAAATACATCGGCGTCATCCCCGGCGCGAACAAGCTGCCGCCGCTCAAGGACGGGGACGACGTGGTCTGCCAGGAATCGTTCGACCTGGTCCGAACCGCCCGCTCGGCGACCGATCTCATTGATGAACTCAAGGTCGTCGCCACGCAGATAACCAACATCGTGGAACGCATTGACAGCAAGCTGCTCGACGAGCAGACCCTCACCAACCTCGCTGCCGGCCTGAGCAATCTCCGCGAGATTTCGGAGAAGGCTTCATCGACCATCGCCGGTGTCGACCGTCTCATTGCCACCAACACCCCTCCCATTCAGGATGCCGTCAACAACGTTGTCTCATTCTCCGAGCAGCTCAAGGCCGCCGGCGGCGACATGCAGAGCCTCGTCGCCACCAACCGCGTGGTCGTCGACGAGTCCCTGGACAACATCCGCCAAACCACCGAGTCGCTCCGCAACCTCGTAGCAGCCGCCGAGCGGGGTGAAGGCCTCGCCGGCAAACTGTTCAGCGACCAGGAATTGGCCAGCAACCTTTCCTCCCTCTCGAGCAATCTCGTCGAGGTCAGCACCAAGCTCAACAAAGGCGGACTTTGGGGCATCCTCTTTCGGGATAAAACAAAAGAACAGGACGACACCAAGCCAACGAAACCCAGGCCGGCCGGCGGCCGAAACCGCCGTTGATGGCAAAGCCGACGGATATCCGCGCCGCCGCCGCCGAGCTGTTTTTTCTGCCGGTCGAGACCCGCGTGCCGCTCAAGTTCGGCCCCGAGACCCTCACCCACGTCACCTGCGCGCGCGCGCGCCTCACCGTTCGCCTGGCCAACGGCGGCACCGCCACCGGTTGGGGCGAAACGCCACTGAGCGTGCAGTGGGTTTGGCCAAGCGCCCTGCCCTACGAACCGCGCCACGACGCGCTGAAGCGGTTCTGCATCCGCCTGGCCAAGGCGTGGGCGGGCTTCGACGCGCTTGGCCACCCGCTGGAGCTTGGCCATGACTTTCAGCAAACGGAACTGCCCGGGCTGCTCGACGCCTTCAACGCCGACAGCCCCGCCGGCGAACCGATGCCGTGGCTGGCCGCGCTCGTCTGCTGCTCGCTCTTCGACCTGGCGCTGCACGACGCGCTTGGCCAGGCGCTTGGCCGGCCGACTTACGAGACGTACACACCCGAGTTTCTCAGCCGCGACCTTGGCCAATTCCTCGAGCCGGCCAAAGGCTCGGACGTTGAGTTCGTCGGCCGCTTTCCTAACGAGTTCCTCGCCATCGACCCGCCGGCGACGATGCCGGCGTGGCACCTCGTCGGCGGGCTTGACCCACTCGACGAAAGCGAGTTGACCGGAGACGAGCCGGACGACGACCACCCGGTGCTGCTCGCCGACTGGATTCGCACCGACGGACTCACCTGCCTCAAGGTCAAGCTGCGCGGCAACGACGCCGAGTGGGACTACGCGCGGTTGGCCAAGATCGGCACGATCGCCGTCGAGCACGACGTGCTTTGGTTGACCGCCGATTTCAACTGCACCGTCACCGACCCCGCATACGTCAACGAGATTCTCGACCGGCTCATCGCGGAGCAGCCGCGCCTATACGGGATGATCCTCTATGTCGAACAGCCATTCCCTTACGAACTGGAGACGCACCGCATCGACGTGCATAGCGTCTCCGCCCGCAAGCCGCTGTTCCTCGACGAGAGCGCGCACGACTGGAAATTGATCCGCCTCGGGCGTGAGCTGGGCTGGAGCGGCGTCGCGCTCAAGACGTGCAAGACGCAGACCGGCGCCATCCTCAGCGCCTGCTGGGCCAAGGCGCACGGCATGACGCTGATGGTGCAGGACCTCACCAACCCGATGCTGGCGCAGATTCCGCACGTGCAATTGGCTGCACAAGTCGGCACGATCATGGGCGTCGAGACGAACAGCATGCAGTTTTATCCCGAAGCATCGGCGGCCGAGGCTGTGATCCATCCGGAGATTTACCGGCGACGCAATGGGCAGGTTGATTTGAGCACGCTCACCGGCCCCGGTTTCGGCTATCGACTGGAGGAAATCGGCCGAGACCTGCCGGAGCCGGTGGCCGCGTTTGGAGAAGGCGCATGAGTGACGGGCGCAAAACGATCCTGATGATCGCCGGCGAGGCCAGCGGCGACACGCTCGGCGCGGAGTTGATCGATGCGATCCGCCGGCAGCCCGGCGGCGACGAGATCGACTTCATTGGCGCCGGCGGCCCGAAGATGGAGGCCGCCGCGCTGCGCCCGGAGTTCGACCTGAGCGAGCACGCCGTCGTGGGCATCTGGGAGGTGCTGAAAAACTATTTCAAGTTTCGCCGCCTGTTCCGGCATTTGTTCGAGCTGGCCACCCGCCGCGAGCCGGACGCCATCGTGCTGATTGACTACCCCGGCTTCAACCTCCGCTTCGCCAAGGCCATCCGCCGGCACAACTCGCAGGGCGACGGCGCGTTCCGGGAGTGGCAGCCGAAGATCGTCTGCTACGTGTCGCCGCAGCTCTGGGCATGGAAGGAGGGCCGCGTGCACGCAATCGCCAGGAACATCGACCTGATGCTCTCCATCTTCCCGTTCGAGAAGGAGTGGTACGCGGAGCGCGTGCCGGCGTTTGCGGTCGAGTTCGTCGGCCATCCGCTCGTCGATCGTTTCCCCTTGGCCAAGCCGGACGAAAAATCCATGCCGCTCGACCCGGATCTCTTCACCGAGCAGCCCACGGTGCTGCTGCTGCCCGGCAGCCGGCGGCGCGAGATCGACAAGCACCTGCTGGTGATGCTCGAGGCGGCGGTGATTTTTTCGGAAAAAATCAAGACACGCCTTCGCATGGTGCTACCCAGCGACGAGATGCTCGCCTTGGCTAGGCGGCACATCCCGACCGGCATCGAGATCGACCTGCAGGTCGGCGGCTTGGCCAAGGCGCTTGGCCAGGCGAGCATCGCTATCGCCTCCTCCGGCACGGTCACGATGGAGTGCGCCTGGTTCCGTGTGCCCACCGTCGTACTCTACAAGACCAGCCCACTGACCCACGCGCTTGGCCGGGCGTTGCTGAAAGTGCCGCACCTCGCCATGCCTAATCTGCTCGCCGGCGAGGAGTTGTTCCCCGAGTTCATCCAGTCGGCCGCCAACGCCGACAATCTCGCCGAGGCCAGCCTGCGCCTGCTGCGGGACAAAGCCGAACGCACCCGCATCCTCAACGGCCTCGACCAGGTTGCAGCCCAACTCGGCGAACCCGGAGCCGCCACCCGCGCCGCCCAAGCCGTGCTCGGCACCCTTGATTGACTGGCACCAAAAATACAGGAATCCTCACGCCCTTCCCAACCACAGGACCGCAGCCCGCAAAAACCAATCCATGGCTCGATTATGCTAGGAAAAAAGTGGTGGGTCGTTGGCGATTAGCAACATAAGAGGAAATGGTGGGTCGGGTGGGACTCGAACCCACAGC
>MPMA02086151.1_pt1 | contig 19043 bp, 18 predicted proteins | sample 1617361 | NCBI WGS metagenome assembly MPMA02 (sample SAMN05944807, study PRJNA350692) | marine metagenome | biome: marine; feature: ODZ; material: water; isolation source: 180 m water sample filtered on 0.2 um supor filter | place: Pacific Ocean | collected 2012-04-08 | depth 180m m | reverse complement strand
CTCGACCTTCGGCATACATCTCCGCAAGACTCACTTGCGCCGTCATTGAGCCCTGCTCCGCGTTGAGGCGCATAAATGCCAGCACCTCTTCATCGCCTTGCTCCGCCGCCATCCGATACCACCGGAACGCCTCGGCCTCATCCCGCTCTACACCCCGCCCATTAAAGTACCTGCCGCCAAGTCCAGTCTGCGCCGGCAGAAGCCCTTGCTCGGCCGCAAGGCGCCACCACCGGACCCCCTCGGCCGCATCTTCCGCAACCGCCTGACCCGCAAAATACATCCCCCCAAGCCTAAGCTGTGCTTCGGCATCGCCTTGCTCGGCAAGTGCACGTAAGTCAGCAGTGCCTTGACCGGTCTCAACGAGTTCTGCTGCCTCCGAGTCCTGCCGCAACGGTGAAGTGTGTTGCACCGGTAAGGCTTCGGAAATCTCGTCTTGACGTGCACAGGAAGCTGTTACCAGCACCACGAAAATAATGCCTGACACAGCGACAAGATATTTGCGGGAACCAACCATAGTGTTCTTTCAACAACCACGACGAAGCTTGTACATACCAAAATTCTACTGCTGGCAGGAAAGGGGTTCAAGGCGACGCGACCTCAGCTTTGGGGTTTATCATGAGTGCACAACATCCTTGGGGTTCGGTTCCCACGAACCGCCCTCCACAGGATTGAGCGAGCCGCCACGACGGCGTTTCGGCACTCCCTTCGGGAGGAGATTCAGCGCGGATGGTGTTTCTATTTGCAGCAGTCGGGACGGCGTTGGTGTTCTTGGCTCACACGGCGCCGTTTCCTTTTATTCTGGACTCGGTGGCTCCAGGAGAGGCCGTCTGGCACATTCCCCACACCGCGGGCCCGCCCACGGTTTATCTGACGTTCGACGACGGTCCTAATCTCGATGCCACACCAGACCTCCTCGATGTCCTCGCGGACGTAAACGCACCTGCGACATTTTTCTTAATCGACCAGCATCTAACCGAGCAGACCGCACCGGTCGTCAGGCGGATGTTCGCGGAGGGACATGCCGTGGGCGTGCATTCACACACCCGCCGACTCATGTGGCAGTCGCCACAGGCGCTAGCCGATACTGTGGCAGCCGCCGCAGACCGGATTGAAACACTGGCCGGTACGCGGCCCTGCCGTGTGTTTCGGCCGCACGCCGGCTGGCGAAGCGGTCAAATGTATGAAGGGCTGGCAAGTATCGATTTCGTGCTGGTCGGCTGGGGCTGGGGACTATGGGACTGGAACTGGTATCGGCCACGCCAGGCTGAAGGACTCGCTCACCGGTTAGCCCAACGTGCCTCTGCGGGTGACATCATTGTGATACATGACGGCCATCACAAGAATCCGCGTGCCGACCGCCGCTATGCTGTGGAAGCCACAGCGCTCTTCGTTCCAGCCCTACGAGAACGGGGATTCAAACTCGGCACGCTTTGTTGAGCAGACGTCGAAACGAATCGAGAATCGGCTGGCCGTTATTATCTAGACCGTCCTGGATACCAGTCCAGGCCACGAGGGAGCCGGACATTACCAACTCGGTGTTGACACCGGCTGCCTCCCTCCGGGCACCGTGATCCCCGAGGGCCAGCCCTGGATCCATTTTCCTGACGGGACGTCGGAGATTCTCGTGCAGCTCGACCCGGGCGCTCATCGCTTCTGCCTCCAGCCGGGTGACGCTGAGCATCGAACCCTGACCGGCGGGGGCATGTCGGCGGTCGTCCAGATCACCGTGAGGTGAGGTCGCCTGCCGACCATCCACACTTTGTTCGTCATAACCCCTCCAGATTGATTACTCATACGGTATCGCTTTCTGACCGCTGGTTCTAGCTGTGACCCCCCAGTGTTGAACCCTCCACCAGCCAGCGGTAGAATCGAGCTCTCCAGCAATCTCGGCGTCGGAGGAATCTTATGACCCGTCGCCACGCACGTCACATCGTTTTCACCGTTCTTGTCATCGCGGTTTTCAGTGCGGCGGCCTATGCGCTGCAGGAAACACCAACTCTGCAACAAATTACTGAAGTGCGCATTCGTGCCGAAGAGGGTAATGCCGCCGCGCAAGTGACCCTCGGAGGCTGGTATTTCGCCGGGAGTGGGATGCCCCAGGATACAGGTGAAGGGGTACGGTGGTGGCGGCAAGCGGCGGAGCAAGGGCATCTGCCATCGCAGACCGGACTTGGCGGCAGGTACTTGAATGGGCGGGGTGTAGAGCGGGATGAGGCCGAGGCGTTCCGGTGGTATCGGATGGCGGCGGAGCAAGGCGATGAGGAGGTGCTGGCGTTTATGCACCTCAGTGCGGAGCAGGGCTCAATGACGGCGCAAGTGAGTCTTGCGGAGATGTATGCCGAAGGCCGTGGTGTTGTACGAGACGAGATGGAAGCCGTCCGATGGCGGCAATCGGTGCCGCAAGCCCCGCCGCTGGAGGAACTCATTGACCCAGAGATCGCCGATCTACGCGCACGTGCGGAGCAAGATGATCTCGCCGCGCAGGTCAGCCTCGGAGATATCTACGACACGGGCGAAGGCATTGCGCAGGATGCGGGCGAGGCGGTGCGGTGGTATCGGCGGGCGGCGGAGCGGGGGGATGTCGCGGTGCAGGTCAAGTTTGGGGGCATGTATTTCGCCGGGCGTGGCGTCTCGGAAGATGCGGTGGAAGCGGTGCGGTGGTTCCGACGAGCGATTGCGCAGCCCAGCCTCGGGGGCATGTATTTCGCCGACCGCGGTGTTGCACAGGACGATGTGAATACCCACATGTGGCTCGACCTCGCGGCTGCACGCTCGACTAGTGAGTTGCAGGAGTCAGTGATCCAGTCACGGGACACCGTCGCGCAGTGGATGACCCTCAATCAGATCGCCGAAGCCCAACGTCGCGCCCGCGAATGGGACACCGTGCGCCCGCGCGAGCCATAAGTTCCTACGTTTGATTTAGCTGAGTCGCTTCAGGCGAGCGAGTTGCGCTGGGTTTTTAGCAAATTAGCACATCGTTAGCACACAGGGGACGGTGCGCGGTCACGCACCGTCTTCTTTTTTGCAGTTTACTTAGGAAAAAGTGGTGAGCCGCCCAGGAATTGAACCGGGAACCTTCAGATTAAGAGCCTGCTGCCAAGCCTAGTCACAGCTAGTCACAGTCGGTCACAAGTACGCACAAGTGTCGGACATATTGGAACACGCCTTAATCGCGTTGAACGCGAATCTTTCGTGGGCTAGGCTATGGGGAGCTTCGTCGGAGGGATTTGGTAGTTTACGGTCTAGCCAAGAACGGAGAGTGATATGAGCGAGAGAATGAAACCGCTTCTCGGTGCGTTAGTTGCTGGATACGTCGTTGACATCGTGGGTGTGACCTACGTGTATTCTCCGGTCGCAGATTCGGCTTTGTATCCCCCAATGGTGCCAACCTGGTTAGGTTTGGCCATCGTGTCCGTCCTTCTTATCCTTTTCTTTGACTGGATTAATCAAGCCGTCGGCAATCCCATGAAGTCAGGGATCATCATCGCTGTTTCCCAGATCCTGTTGGTAGATTGCCTTTATGTTCTAAATGGGAATCGTGAAATCGATAGCGCCGTCGCAAGTGTGGTTGTGCTGCTTGCAGTTTGGTGCACCATCGGGTTTGTTTACGGTAAATTGTCTAGCGGACAGGGTGCCGGATAGAAGTCTGGCCGCAATCAGTCAGTTCGCGTTGAACCCTCCACCAGTCAGCGGTAAACTCTAGCCCTCCAGCAACGTCGGCGGCGTTAGAGGAATCCTATGCCCGGTCGCCACACATGGCTCGTCGTCCTCGCCCTACTTGAGATAGACGGCCTGACACTCTGGGCAGCGGCGCAGCTTGTGACCAAATTCTTCTAGCAACGCCGTCGAGTGCCGACGAGACGGGAAAGTTTCAGCCGCGGAGTGCCGCTATGCGGTACGCCGCTGCGCGGCGAGGCTGAACTTCCGATGCCACGTCGACTCGGCGCCTCCGCCGCTCGTCGAGATCACCACCTCGAGTAGATACGGCCTGCCGGCCCGAGTCTCTTCGACACCCGTCCGGATCGCCGCCTCGAGATCGCCCGCGCTTGTCACGCGCTGACCCTTGACGCCTTGGCTCGCCGCGAGGCCCACGAAGTCGATGTCCGGATCGCCAAGATGCATGCCGTGGTACTGACCCGTTTCGGCCATCCGTCCGCCGTAGGCGTGGAATCCGCGGCGCACCGTCTGGTAGTTGCGATTGTTCCAGACCACCGTGAGCACGGGGATGTCGTAGCGCGCCATGGTCCAGAAGCCAGAGGCGCTGAACATGACGGACCCGTCGCCGATACTCAACACGACCTGGCGGTCCGGGTCCGCCAACTGAGCGCCGATGGCGGCTCCGACGCCCCAGCCCAGCGCCGTCCCGTTGGACCGGAGCCGCATCTTCTCGTCCTCACGGAAGCCGAACCGCATGAAGTTGGTGGGGCCGGTCAGGTTCTCCATCGCCACGATGGCATGCGGGTCGATCCCCTTGTTCAGTTCGTAGTCCAACCGATCGGGATGGATCGGGCTGGCCGAGAGGTTCTCCCGGCTGGCGGCTTCGCGCTGCGCGCGCGCCTCCGCCACCGCCGGGGTGATGGCGCTCAGGCGCGCCTCACGAATCGTCGCCAGTCGCTCCTTCGTGGCTAGCGACTGCACCGCGTCGGTCAATTCCTCGAGTGCCACGCTGACGTCTGCGACGATGGCTAGGTCGAGCGGCTGCGTCCGCCCCAGCATGCTGGTATCGAGACCGACGGCCGCGTAGCGTTCCGGCGAGCGAATCTGACGCGGTACCGTCCCGCCACCCGGGTCCCTGGCACCGAACTGGACGACGACATCGTGGCCGCCGAACGGGAACGGTCGACTGGCCCGGAGCCCACCGACGTACTGCGGGTGGAATGTCGGGAAATTCCCGAAACCCTGCTGGCCCGTGGCCGCAACGAGGCCCAGGAGTTCGCACAGTTCGACGGCGTGACCCTGTGCGTTCGTCCTCGAGATCTCGTCTCCGAAGATGACGGCTGGGCGCTCGGCTTCGATCAGCCAGCGAGCCAGCCGCTCCAGCTTGTCGGTGGCTGGGCGTGGGCGCGCGTCGATCATGAACGTCTCCGCCGGCCAGATCTCGCCGGTGACCTTTTCCGCCATAGCGGCCCGAGAGAAGGCCACGTAGACCGGCCCGCCCGGCGCGGTTCCGGCGAGCTTGAAGGCGCGGCGGGTCGCGACCGCGGCCGACGCACCGCTCCGAACCTCCCATGAGAGTTTCGTGAACTGCTCGTTGATGTCGACCTGGTTGGATCCGGCTGCCGGTGCCAGGTGCAGGTCGTCGCTGTAGGTCGTCGTATCGTTCAATCCGGCGGTGATGACCAGCGCCGAACCGTCACGGTTGGCGTTGAACAACTGGCCGCCGATCTGGCCCGTGCCAGCCACGGCGTGGACGTTGACGAGTGCCGGCTTCTGGCTGACCTTGTTATAGCCGTCGGCCATCGCGATCACGACGCCCTCATGCAGCCCCATGATCAGCTGTACCTCGGGGCGGTCGGTCATGGCGTCATAGAACGGCGTCTCCACCGACCCAGGATTCGCAAACAAGTACTTCGTGCCGGCCGCCTTGATCTGCTCGAGCAACAGGTCGCCGCCTGTGCCCGACTGACGGTAGGCCCCGCTGCTCGCGGGCTGCGCCCCTTCTAGTCCGCCGCTTTCCGCCGCCTCCAGCACCGAGCGCGCCGCGCTCGCCGTGAACCCCGCCGCGACGAGATGCCGAAAGAATCCACGCCTCGACACGCCACCGTCGAAGTAGTCACGCAATAGCTCTCTCATTTGTGGTCCCTCGATAGGATTCTGCCGCAGCGCCGGAACGATGTCCAGCGAGAATGTATCTGTCAGAGCCAGACGCTCGTCATGATGGCGATTATACTGACCTCATCGTCACACACGGCACTTCGTTACTCTGAGCGAGCGTCGTTTCGCGCTACACCGTAACGCGAGATCTCAAACCGTAGCGCGGGACTTCAATCCCGCGATGCGGCGATCCGCAGGATCGCCCTCAGACTTCGCCGAGGCACGGAGGATGGCGAGTTGCTCGAGCAGGGGAGGAAGCGGAACGCTCTTCAGGGTACACGCCTGGCGCAGTGTGACGTTTCGAGCAACGGTTGCGCGTAGGACCGGGTTGGCCAGCGGCGTGAACCCGGCGCCGACCAGGAGTTCGAGCGCGCCGGGTATTTGCAGCAAGGTGAGCACCGGCAGGTCTGCGAGATCGCCGTCCGTCGCGGGACGTGAGGCTTGGGCGGGCCGGCCCCGAAGGGTCATGACGACGTTGGCCGCAAACAGTAGAACGGCGCCGACGGCCGGCGGGCCGGAGAGTGCGATCAACGACCAGGCGCCGGGCCAGAGTCCGGTGACGACGACCACCTCCAGCCCACGGATGGCGACCGACAGGTTGAGGAGGACGAAAGAGGCCGTGCGCGCGCGCACACTCCAGAACGGGTTGCCGGTGAACACGGGCAGCACCCGGCTCATCACGCCCATGATCGTCTGCGTCACGAAGCCAAAAGCGACGGCGTGCCGGGCGAAGTCGAGCATGATCACCGACTCGTAGCCACCGCGCAGCAGTGTCGCCGTCGACCAGAGCGGTCCAGCAGCGAGGCCGACGGCAAGCCACAGCCAGCTGGCGCCGATGTACGAGCGGAACCAGCGCTCGACGCGCGTCGGAGAGGACTCGTCGCCTCGAAGGACACCGAGCGCTCCGAGATAGGCGGCGACGGCGACGACCAAGAGGACGCCACCTGGAATGCGCAGCCAGCTCAACGTCCTCAGAGCGCCGGCGCTCCACAGGGCGACGCCGACCTGGTAGGCGACGAACGTCGGGAGCCCGAAGACCGGCGACCGCGATCGGAGGCCGAGGAAGATCGGAAAGATCCGGTGTCCGATGCCGAAGATCCAGTTAGCGGCGAGGCCGTAGAGGGCGATCGGCCAGAGGGCGGCGTGCCAAATCGGGTCGTTGGTAATCGCAGCGACGACCACGAGCAGCGCCGTGACCAGCGCCCAGACGAGCCCAGCGCCAATCCACCGCTTGAAGTGCTCCGGTCCGGACGTGCTGGCGGCAAGCGTCAGGCCGATCGAGGCGGCGAACAGCGCCGCCGCGCCGACCAGTGCCAGGCTTCCTCCCAGCCAGAACGCCCGCGCCGGGGGCACAAGCCAGAATCCGCAGACGATGGAGACGACGCCACCAAGCTGTAGCCAGAACGAGGGCGTGACGAGTCCAGGCGCGCGAAGCGATGTGCCCGTGAACCTCGGCACCACGTGATAGGCGACGCCCATGATGAACAACCCGACGAACCCGAATACCTGCACGTAGGCATGCATCCAGATCGACGGCGGCGTCAGCGCCCCCCACCCCCAGGCGGCGGTCAGCCGCGCCAGGTTGATCATGCCCAACGTCGCGCCGAAGGTGAGCGTGAGTCCCAGGGCCGCCAGCAGGAACGGGGTGAAGTGCCCGGACGATTCGCGCGGCGCGGCCGCTTCGCTCGACGCGACCTGGACCGTGCGCTGGGTCGCGATGGCCGCCGCGAGATCTCGTAGCAACGCGTCCAGCGGCACATGGTGCACCTGGGCGAAGGAGCCCAGTGGCTCATCCGGTCCAGCCGCCCCACCGCAGTTCATGAGGCCGTAACGGTCGAGCACTTGTCGTGCCGACGGGTATCTCGCAATGATTGCCCTGATGTTCTCGTCCGAGTCGATCCGCGGTTCAGCCTCAGGACGCCCCGTGACCGAGCCTCCGATCGTTTGCGCCGGCGAGACGTCCGAGGCTCGGGGCATCGTCATGATTGTCCGCACGGTCCGGACGGCCGCCTATGACTGGAGTCATATGGAGTGCCGTCCGCAGGTGGTGGCGCGATGGTGCCGCGAGACTCAATTTTTGTAAGCATCAGGGCCTCGCGCTGCGAGAGGTTTGTGGCCGACACCCCGACTATCTTGCATGGATACTCAAGAAGGATTTCGCTGATGACGTCAAGGAGATCATCAAACAGGCGCTAAATGGAAACTATCCGACAGAGACCATTATTATTGACGATCATGACGACGGCTAGTCGCTAGGTGCAGAGTACGCGCGTGCCGACCGGCGGAAGCGCTGGAACGCATGGAAGCGTCAGCGGAGCCGACTGGTGACGTAGCTGAGTCGCCTCACGCGACTGAGTTGCAATGAGTTTTTTCCGAACCGTGGAACAATCGTGGAACAAAGGGACGTTGCTAATCCGAGGGGAGGCATCAGGGGTTGTATCCCTGACAAACAGAACTACTAGAGGGCACAAGCCTCAATCACATTGAACCCTCCACCAGCCAACGGTAGGATATGAGTCTATGGGTGGCAACTTAGGACGTAGGGCGAAGAAGTCTGCACAACAACGAAAGCTAGAGGTGCTTCAAGATTTATTGTCGCAAACGGTTAAGGTTGCGCAGGAACAGGCAGCGGCGAACACGAAGGCGTTGGCGACCCTCACGGAGCACGTAATAAACACCGAGAAGGAATACGATGAAATGTTTGAGGGGATCAGGACGGATATGGACTCCATCATCGAGGCGCAGAAGGATGTGGCCGCTAGGGTTGACCAGATCAATGTGGATCTCGGTAAGGTGAGGGTGCATTAAGAGTAGTCGCATGGCGAAATGTAAGCGGTAGATTCTAGGTCTCCACTAGTATCGTCGTCGGCGCTGCGTGGTCGTCAGCACTACATCGATATGACTTGCCGACGTGTAGTTGTCGTTACTGCGTTCCTGTGCGCAGCTTGTGGTGGGGGGGGCTGGTTCTAGTCCAACACCGATGGCGCCAAGTTCAACGTCCTCATCGACGCCGACCGCCGGGAGTGTGAACGTAATCGCTAACCTTGGTGCACCGATTGCCGGTTTTCAGTTTCGGGTAACGGGTGTAGAGGTTACTGGTACTAGTGGTGGGGCTGCAGCGACGTATGGATTTACCGTAAGTACAGGGAATAACATCGTTATAGGATTTAGCTTCGCAGGAGCCACAATCCCGGCAAGTGCCAGCACGTTGGTTGTATTGGATGTTACGGGCTCTGGCGAAGCCTGTCTGACAGACCTGGTCATATCTGACAGTTCCGGCAACGCCCTCGATGCGTCGATTACGGGGTGCTTAACCATCACAATGGCTTAACTTCGCGTCAATTTAATTCCACCTAGGGATAAGGCCAAACACCACCCTCCGCGTTGAACCCTCTACCAACCAGCGGTAGGATGTGCGTCTATGGGTGGCAATTCAGTAGTGACTCTAGGGAAGCTAGCCGATTTCGTGACCCTGTCGGCCGATCCGACCGCGGTGCCGGTCGATGAGATCAAGGACATCGTGGTCGACACGACCGTTGTCGGTGGCAAGGTGGTGTACGATGGCAATTCGGGGAGCGAGCACGAATGACATATACCTACGCACGCCGCTATCGCGGTCCACTGAAGGCCGTGATTTTGGACTGGGCCGGGACTACATTGGACTACGGGTGCTGCGCCCCGGCCGTCGTCTTCACCGAGGTGTTCAAGCGCCAAGGCGTCGAGATCTCGATGGAGGAAGCGCGTGCACCGATGGGCGCCCATAAGAAGGTGCACATCCGTCGGATCTCCGAGGATCCGAATGTGGCCGCCCGTTGGGAGAAGACGCATGGCCGGCTGCCGACGGAAGAGGACGTCGTGGCGATGTTCGAGGCGTTCGTGCCCCTGCAGCTGAACTGCCTCGCCGACTATGCCGAGCTGATTCCCGGCACTCTCGATTTCGTGGCGGCCGCCCGCCAAAGGGGATTGAAGATCGGTTCGACCACCGGTTACACGGTCGAGATGATGGATTTGATCGGGCAGGAGGCCGCCAAGCGCGGGTACGAACCGGACCACAGCGTCTCGGCGGCTGAGGTCCCCGAAGGCCGGCCGGCGCCATGGATGTGCCTGGAGAACGCGAAACACCTCGGGGTTTACCCCCTCGAGGCGATAGTGAAGGTCGACGACACGGTGCCGGGCATTGAGGAGGGTATCAACGCCGGGATGTGGACGGTCGGGCTGGCCAAGTCGGGCAACGAGATCGGGTTGACCGAGCGTGAGATCGAGTTGTTGCCGGCAGACGAGTTTGAGCGCCGTCTTTCCCGCGCATACACGCGTATGCAGCGGGCGGGCGCCGACTACGTCATCGACGGTATCTGGGACCTGCTTCCGTGCCTCGACGACATCGAGGCTCGACTTGCCCGCGGCGAACGCCCCCAGCACGGATAATCGAGCGTGACTAGCCCCCACATCGAGAATCCGTATTTGCTGCTCACCCCCGGACCGCTCAGCACGACCCGGAGCGTGAAGGAGGTCATGCTCCGCGACTGGTGCACGTGGGACGACGACTACAACCAGGGCGTCGTGCAGGTCATTCGACGCACGTTGGTCGGGCTGGCGACACGGGCCAAGGGCTACACGAGCGTGCTTATGCAGGGGAGCGGTACGTTCGCCGTCGAGGCGCTGGTCGGTACCGCCATCGCTCGTGATGACAAGTTGCTCGTCCTGGCCAACGGCGCCTATGGGCGGCGTGTCGCTCGGATCGCGCAGGTGCTGGCCATCGACCACGCGGTCATCGACAGCGGCGAGCGTGATCCCCCCGATCCAAATCAGGTCGACAAGGCACTGGCCGAGGATCCCGCCATCACCCACGTCGCCATGGTCCACGGCGAGACCTCAACCGGCATGCTCAACCCGATTGCCACCGTGGGCGAGGTGGTTCGACGCCGGGGTCGCATCTTCATCGTCGATGCCATGAGCACCTTTGGTGGGATCCCGTTCGATCTCGATGAGCTCGGCATCGATTTTCTCGTGAGCAGCGCCAATAAGTGTATCCAGGGCGTACCCGGGTTCGGCTTCGTTCTGGCCAGACAGCATACGCTCGCAGCGTGCGAAGGTCGGGCGCGGTCGCTATCGCTGGACCTGTTCGACCAGTGGAGGGCGATGGAGGAGGAGGCCGGCAAGTGGCGCTTCACCTCGCCTACGCACACGGTGCGCGCCTTCGCCCAGGCGCTGGTCGAGCTTGAGGAGGAGGGCGGCGTCGTGAAGCGCGGCGAGCGGTACCGGGAGAACCACCGCGTTCTCGTCGACGGGATGGAGCGTCTGGGCTTCCGGTGCTTCCTCAGCGAGGCACATCGGTCTCCAATTATCACGACCTTTCACGATCCGGATACGAGCACCTACGTGTTCACGAGGTTCTACGCCGATCTCAAGCGCAAGGGCTTCGTCATTTACCCGGGAAAGGTGACTGGGGCCAACACTTTCCGCATCGGCACCATCGGCCACGTCTATCCCAACGACATACGGTCGCTGATCGCCGCCATCGAAGATTCGATCTCCTGGTGAATGGCCGTGGCGAGGACTGATCCGGTCTACGAGCGATGGCGCTGGCGGATCTTCGGCGTCACCTGGCTCGCCTATGCAGGGTTCTACTTCACGCGCAAGGGGTTCTCGGTTGCCAAGCTCGGGATGTTCGAGGACCCGGCGCTCGGACTCTCGCCGATCCTGGCGAGCAACATCGACATCGCCTTCAGCGTCGCCTACGGTGCGGGACAGTTGCTGTGGGGCGTGTCTGCCGACCGATTCGGCCCCCGGCGAATTGTGCTCGCGGGGATGCTTACGTCGACCGCCATCGCCTTAGCCATGGGGATGTCCACCACGGTCGCGCTCCTCGGAGTCTTCTTCTTCGTTCAAGGGCTGTGCGAGTCTACTGGGTGGGCGCCCCTGACCAAGAACTTGGGATTTTGGTTCTCGTCCAAGGAACGGGGCCGGGTGATCGGCGCGTGGAGCACGAGCTACGCATTTGGCGGGATGGTCGCATCCCCGTTCGCCGGGTGGTTCGCCTACTCGGTCTTCGACGATTGGCGCTGGGCGTTCTTTGCGGGCGCCCCCGTGCTGCTTCTGACTGCAATTCCGTTCTACGTCCTACAGCGGGACCGGCCACGAGATGTCGGGCTCGAAGAGATCGAAAAGTACCGCGGCGAGCGGATGGCCGTCGTCGATGCCCGCGACGTACCCGAAGAGGAGGAGGAGGGATCCTGGGAGCTCATTGGCAAGGTGTTCCGCAACCCTCCTGTGGTGATCATGGCGGTCGTCTACTTCCTCTTGAAGCCGACACGATACGCGATCCTCTTCTGGGGGCCCGTCATCGCCAGTGAGCGCATCGCCTCCGACAGCTTCGCCCTCGCCGCCACGCTTCCCGCCGCGTTCGAGGCGGCCGGTCTTGTCGCGCCGATCGCCATCGGGTTCGTGTCCGACAGACTCTTTCAGGCGCGCCGATTTCCAGCGTGCGTGCTCAGCCTGCTCCTCCTGTCGGTCGTCCTACTCCTCTTCGGGCCGCTCACGAGCTCGGGTAGTAGTGGGGGGATGCTTGTCGCGTTCTTCCTGATCGGCTTCTTTCTGTACGGGCCGGACTCGATGGTGAGTGCGACTGCTGCTGTCGATTTCGGGACCAAGAAGGGCGCAGGAAGCGCGGCCGGCCTCATCAACGGGTGTGGCTCGTTCGGGCAGATCCTGGGCGTAGCACTCCCAGGCTATCTCATAGCGTGGTTCCCAGTTGCTGACACCACACTCATGCTCTTCTACGGCTTTGCGGCCGCCGCTCTCGTCGCCAGCCTGCTGCTCATCCCGTTGTGGAACCAGGTGCCTTCCACTGGCAGAATCACGGCAGTCCAAGCGCGTCCGTCGGTCGAACCCTGACAAGGTCGGCACCAGTGCTTAACGCTTACGCCGTCCTGCCTTGACCACGTTGAACCCGCCACCAGTCAGCGGTAGAATCGAGTTCTCCAGCAACATCGTCGGCGTAGGAGGAATCTATGACCGGTCGCCACACACGGCTCATCGTTCTTACCGTTCTCGCCACTGTGGTGCTGAGTTCGCCAGTCGATGCGCAACTGAGACCAGGGCAAGTCGCCGAACTACGAGTAAATCCTGAGCAGGGCAGCGCCCAAGAGCAGTACTACCTCGGGCTTGCGTACTGGGAAGGCCGCGGCGCCGGGCAGGTTGTGACATTGGCCGCTGCCCACGAGGTACCTACCAGACTGAGCTAATTGCCACACCAGGGAGGGGATGCATGGACTACCACACGATCATCGAGCCATTCCGCGTCCACACGGTCGAGGCTATTGACCTGCCCGATCGAGACGCCAGGGAAGCGGCGCTGGTCCGCTCGGGCTACAACCTCTTCGGCCTACACGCGGACGAGGTTATCATCGATCTGCTGACCGACTCCGGAACCGGCGCCATGTCGTCGAAGCAGTGGGCCGGGATGATGCTTGGCGACGAGTCGTACGCTGGCAGCCGCTCGTTCTACCGCTTCGAGGAGGTCGTCCGTGACCTCACCGGCTATCGGCACATCATCCCCACCCACCAGGGACGGGCGGCAGAGAGGATCCTCTTCACGGTCGCGGTCGGCGACGGCGACACCGTCCCCAACAACACACACTTCGATACGACCCGGGCGAACGTCGAGTACCAAGGCGCGGAGGCGCTGGACGTGATTACCGCGGAGGGTCGGGATCCGTCCGCGGTCCTGCCGTTCAAGGGCAATGTGGACGTGGATGCGTTGCGGGGCGCCATCGAGGCTCGGGGCGTGGAGCGGGTCCCGCTGGTGATGGTCACGGTCACGAACAACTCCGGCGGTGGCCAGCCAGTGTCGATGGTGAACCTGCGGACCGTCCGAGCGGTCTGCGATGAGTATGGCATCCCCATGTTCCTCGACGCCTGTCGGTTCGCTGAGAACGCCTGGTTTATCAAGCTGCGCGAGAAGGGCTACGCGGACCACACGCCCAAGGCCATCGCGCAGGAGATGTTCTCGATTGCTGATGGCTGCACCATGTCGGCCAAGAAGGACGGGCTGGCCAACATCGGCGGCTTCCTGGCGCTGAACGACAGCGAGTGGGCACAACAGGCGCACAACCTGCTCATCCTCACCGAGGGTTTCCCGACGTACGGTGGCCTCGCCGGCTACGACCTTGAGGCTATCGCAACCGGTCTGGAAGAGGTCGTCGACGAGAAGTACCTGCACTATCGAGTGCGCTCGATCGAGTACCTCGCAGAGAAGATCAGCGGCGGCGACATCCCCATCGTCCAGCCGCCCGGCGGCCACGCAGTCTACATCGATGCAGCTGCGCTGCTGCCCCATATCCCACCGCACGAGTACCCCGCGCAGTCGCTCGCGATCGAGCTGTACCGGGCCGGCGGGGTCAGAGGCGTGGAGATCGGGACGGTCATGTTTGGACGCGCCCGCCACGGCGGACCCGATGAGCCCGCCGCCATGGAGCTCGTACGCCTAGCCATCCCGCGTCGGATGTACACGCAGAGCCACATCGACTACGTCGGCGAGGTCATCCTCGACGTGGCCTCACGCGCGTCCAACATGTGTGGCTACCGCATCGTCGATCAGGCGCCATGGCTGCGCCACTTCACCGCCCGGCTGGAGCCGCTCAGTTCGGCTCCCACCTACGCTGTCATCTCATGAGAATATGTTTCCTCCGGTGATACCCACGATAAGGTCTTTGTATTCACGCGCTCATCGTGGCTGCACTCATCACAGGCTGTCGCTTGGGTGAGTTGCTGTCGTTGCAATGGAAGCAGATACGAATCAACGACAAAGGTCAGCAGGAGATTGTGCTACCGGCCAGCAAGACCAAGACTCACAAAAACCGGGAGATCCCCGTGTCATCCGATCTACGGGCCGTGCTGGAAATGCGGCGCACCGATCCAAAAGGCAATCCGTTCGGGCCAGAAGCGTTTGTGTTTGGCAATGAGGCCGGTGAGCCTATCAAGAGAGTCATCACAGCGTGGCGAAACACCTGCCGTCGAGCAGGAATCAGCGAACTGCACTTCCACGATTTACGTAGAGAGTTCGCGTGTGGGTTGCTGGAGGGGAGAAGGGGAAGGGCTGACTTGAGTGTTGTACGTGAGTTTCTTGGTCATGCGAACATCACCACAACCTCACGGTATCTGAAGACCACAACCACGCGAATGCGCGAAGCGTTGGAGCAAAGGGAAGTGTCACCGGAGCCGCCTAGTGATGCAGCCGAGTCGCCTCACGCGAGTGAGGTGCGATGAGTTTTTTGACAAAAGGGCACATTGGGGGCACACAAGGGACGGTGCGCGGTCACGCACCGTCTTCTTTTTGCAGTTTACTTAGGAAAAAATGGTGAGCCGCCCCGGAATTGAACCGGGAACCTTCAGATTAAGAGTCTTGTGCCATCGGTGGTCACAGGTGGTCACACCCTGTCTTCATTGACAAAAAGTTTCACAGCTAGTCACAGGTACGCGCAAGTGACTGACAAAAGGGCACAAAAGGGCACACGCCTCAATCCGCGTTGAAACCTTTCACCAGTCAGCGGTAGACTCTAGCTCTCCAGTAACATCGTCGGCGTTGGAGGCATGCTGTGACCGCCCAACAACGTCTTGCGTCAGCAGGCTGATAGCTGTGAAGAAGGACTACACTCCCATCTCCGACGCGGACAGGACGGCCGACGAAACCAGCTTCGTCGAACGGTACTGGACCGAACACTGGAATAACTTCGATCACCTTCCAGATGTGTCGGCGTTGACGCGGCGCGAAGAATACCGAATCATGCGGCCTTTTCTCGCGCAGCTGCCCAAGGGCAGCCGTATCCTCGACGGAGGATGCGGGCTCGGAGAGTGGACGGTGTTCTTTGCTGGACAGGGTTTCGACGTCGTTGGCCTCGATCTCAGCGGAGAGATCGTCGAGAAGCTGAAGATTAGATTCCCAGCGTGTCAGTTCGTCCGCGGTGACATTCGACAGACTGGGTTCGAGGCCCAATCATTCGCAGCCTACTTTTCTTGGGGTACCTTTGAGCATTATTAAGGCGGCCTCGGTGAGTGCTTGGTAGAGGCGCATCGCCTCCTTCGACCCGGCGGCAGGCTGTTCATCAGTGTGCCGTTTAATAACTGGCGCCACATCTTGCGAGACGCACGCCGGCTTGAGTGCTGGGATGATGACTTCGACGCTAGGGACGGTTATCGGCAGACCCACCGGTTCTTCCAGTGGCGTCTGACCCGCCCCGAACTCCAACGGGAGCTGGAATTGCACGGTTTTCAGACCGAGAGGATCACGCCCATCCACAAGCTCACGGGGGCGGGGCGTTGGCTGCAGTGGGATTTCTCCGTGTTTCGTCAGAACACACGCGCGTATTTCGTGGCACGCCGTGCTTTTGCTTCCCTGATGCCTGCCGCCTACATCAGCCACATGATTCTGGCCGTCGCCAAGCGACGATGAGGCTAGTTGTTGGCTTTAGTTGCGATGTGTCGCTCGACGGTGCACGTTGAACCCTCCACCAGTCAGCGGTAGGATCGAGTCCTCCAGCAAGATCGGCGACGGCGATTGAGTGGGAATGAGATGATGCAAGTTCTACTACCAATACATATTCTTGCAGGAACAATTGCTCTCATTGGCGCCGCTTTAGCGGTTTCATCGGAGAAAGGGAAAAAACTCCATATCCTTTCAGGTAAAACATATTTTTGGAGCATGGTTGCAATCTTCTTAACAGCTATTCCAATGTCAATTCTCAATAGCGACATTTTTTTCCTAATAGCTATATTTTCTTTTTACCTAGCTTTTGCAGGAATGCGTTTTGCTAAGAATAGAAAAGGTATTGCAACGATTGGAGATTGGATAACTGTTGGATTAATGCTTTTTTCAGGTGTTGGGATGTGGACACTCGCTACAATTTATTTCATTAATGATGATTCACAATATGCAACTCTTATCGTCTTTGGGCTTTTGGCGCTAGCCTTGGGTTCTGCAGATTTTATTAGTTATAAAAACCAAACAGCTACTGGCAAAGAAAGAATATCAAGGCACTTAACAAATATGATGGGTGGAACCATAGCTGTCATTACTGCTGTTTTGGTTGTTAATGTAAATATCGAACCCGTATGGATTTGGTGGGTGCTCCCAACTGCATTAATAACTCCAGTTATATCTTGGTGGAATGTAAAGGTTTTGAGAGAGCGAAGTTAGAATTGCTGGTTAGCCGAGTGTGGGCTTGTCTTTACCGACAAAAGAATCACAAGTGGACACGGGTATGCACAACTGTCCGACATTTTTGCACAAAGTTACACGCGCCCCAATATCGTTGAACCCTCCACCAGCCAGCGGTAGACTTAAGTCCTCCAACAAGTATCGCTGTCGGCGTCTGAAAATGTCATGACCCGTCGCCACGCACGTCACATCGTTTTCACCGTTCTTGTCATCGCGGTTTTCAGTGCGGCGGCCTATGCGCTGCAGGAAACACCAACTCTGCAACAAATTACTGAAGTGCGCATTCAGGCTGAAGAGGGTGATGCCGCCGCGCAAGTGACCCTCGGAGGCTGGTATTTTGCCGGGAGTGGGATGCCCCAGGATACAGATGAAGGGGTCCGGTGGTGGCGGCAAGCGGCGGAGCAGGGGCATCTCCCGGCGCAGACCGGTCTTGCGGGAAGATATCTTGACGGGCGTGGTGTCGCACAGGATGCGGCGGAGGCGGTGCGGTGGTATCGCATGGCGGCGGAGCAAGGCGATTCAGAGGTGCTGAGGTGGTTTCAAGTGACGGCGGAGCAAGGCTCGGTTGAGGCGCAGCTCACTCTCGGGGGCATGTATTTCGCCGGGCGTGGCGTTGTGCGGGATGAGGCGGCGGCGGCACCGTGGTATCGCCGAGCGGCCGAGCAGGGCGATGCCGAGGCGCTTCAGTGGATCCGCCAGATGGCCGATCAAGGCTTGGGCGCCGCACGGGTCGCCCTTGGGGGCATGTATTTCGCCGGGCGTGGCGTCCCGGAAGATGCGGTGGAAGCGGTGCGGTGGTATCGCATGGCGGCGGAGCAGGGCGATGCCGAGGCACAGCAGATCCTTGGGGGCGTGTATGCCGCCGGCCGCGGTGTCGCGCAGGACGCAGGTGAAGCGGTGCGGTGGTATCGCATGGCGGCGGAGCAGGGCGATGCCGAGGCGCAGTTGGCCTTTGGGACCATGTATGCCGCCGGCCGCGGTGTCGCACGGGACGAGGTGGAAGCGGCGAGGTGGGTTCGCCGAGCCGCCGAACAGGGCCATGCCTCGGCGCAGGTCAAGCTCGGGGGTATGTATGAGGCGGGCAGCGGCGTCCTGCAGGATGTGGCGGAGGCTATGGTCTGGTACCGTCTGGCAGCGCGGCAGCGCGGTGGCGGCGAGGTGGAGGCGTGGGGGGGGGCGGAGCAAGGCGATGCTGAGTTGGCGTGGCTCCACCGGGAGGCGGGGCAGGGCAATGCCGGCGCGCAGCAGATCCTTGGAGTCATGTACACAGACGGCCGAGTGGTCGCACGGGACGAGGTGGAAGCGACGCGGTGGTATCGGCGGGCGGCGGAGCAGGGTGATGTTATGGCGCAGTTCAGTCTCGGGGTCGCGTATGCCGCCGGCCGCGGTGTTGCGCAGGACGCAGGTGAAGCGGTGGCGTGGTATCGGCGGGCGGCGGAGCAGGGTCATGCCGTGGCGCAGTTCACCCTCGGGCTCAGCTACGACAATGGCGACGGTGTTGCGCAGAACGCAGGTGAAGCGGTGGTGTGGTATCGGCGGGCGGCGGAGCAGGGTGATGTTATGGCGCAGTTCACCCTCGGGGTCGCATACGCCGACGGCCGCGGTGTTGCGCAGGATGAGGCGGAGGCGGTGCGGTGGTTCCGACGAGCGATGGCGCAGCCCAGCCTCGGGGGCATGTATTTCGCCGACCGCGGTGTTGCACAGGACGATGTGAATACCCACATGTGGCTCGACCTCGCGGCTGCACGCTCGACTGGAGAGTTGCAGGAGTCAGTGATCCGGTCACGGGACACCGTCGCGCAGTGGATGACCCTCAATCAGATCGCCGAAGCCCAACGTCTCGCTCGTGAGTCAGACGCCGCGCCCCCGCGTGAGCCGTAAGCCCCCGCGTTGAACCATCCCCCGGTCAGCGGTAAACTCTAGCTCTCTAGTAACATCGTCGTCGTCCCTTAAGTTTCGGTTCGAGGAACGTTTTGGACAGTCGTTGGCCTCGATCTCAGCGGAGAGATCGTCG
>MPMA02128769.1_pt1 | contig 19199 bp, 10 predicted proteins | sample 1617361 | NCBI WGS metagenome assembly MPMA02 (sample SAMN05944807, study PRJNA350692) | marine metagenome | biome: marine; feature: ODZ; material: water; isolation source: 180 m water sample filtered on 0.2 um supor filter | place: Pacific Ocean | collected 2012-04-08 | depth 180m m | reverse complement strand
GACGGCCAGGCCCACACCCAATACACCAAGTCCGGCAGCACGCTGTACATCGAGTACGATGTTGGCCAAAACGGCGTCGCTACCTCGGGTAGCATCAACGACGTGACGACGTCTAGCGTCGACACCATATTTGTCAGCGAATTCTCGAACTTGCTCGCCGATAACGGCTTTACCGTCAACGGCAGGCGCGCGAATGACGAGACCGGGTTCTCGGTTAGTTCAATCGGCGATATCAACGGCGACGGTCTGGACGAGATCATCATCGGCGCTAACCGAGCCGATCCGTCAGCCGGTTCCGAAGCCGGCCAGACTTACGTTGTTTATGGCACGACCACGAAGCCGGGGACGCTCGATCTCTCCAACCTCAACGGCACCAACGGCTTCCGCCTCGATGGAGCGGTTGCCGGCGAGCAATCCGGTTTCTCCGTCGCTTCGGCTGACATCAACGGTGATGGCAGGGACGACCTCATTATCGGCGCCCCGTTCGGCAGTTCGAGTGCCGGCGATACCTACGTGGTGTTTGGCGCCGACGGTCTCACCGCCACCAGCGTCTTCGAGCTCTCCACCGTCAACGGCACCATTGGCTTCCGGCTCGATGGCCTGGGCAAGAGCGGTTACTCGGTGAGTTCGGCCGGTGACGTCAACGGTGACGGCATCGAGGATCTGCTTATTGGCGCACCGAATTACGGTTCCTCCACCGCCACCGGTGCCGCCTACGTCGTCTTCGGCGCCACCAACATAGGGTCCAGTGGCAGCTTCGATCTCTCTACCCTCAATGGCACCACCGGCTTCCGTCTGGATGGCGTAGCGGCTTCGGATTCCACGGGCTTCCACGTCAGCAACGCCGGCGACGTCAATGGTGATGGCTTCGACGACATCGTCGTCGGGGCTCACGGCGCTGACCCCAGCGGCTACTCCAGCGGCTACTCCAGCGGCTCGAGCTACGTCGTCTTCGGGAAGGCCGCCACCTTCGCCGCGACCATCGATCTCTCCACCCTCAATGGCACCACCGGCTTCCGTCTCGATGGCATCGATGCCGGCGATCAAAGCGGCATCTCGGTCAGCCACGCCGGCGATATCAACGGCGATGGCTATGCCGATCTGCTGGTCGGCGCCAACCTGGCCGATACCGCCAACACCACCGACGCCCGTGGCGAGGCTTTCGTTGTTTTTGGCAAGGCCAGCGGCTTTGCCGCGACCATCGATCTCTCCACCCTCAATGGCACCACCGGCTTCTTGATGAACAATACTACTGCTGAAGGCGCTGGCGACAATTTGGGCCAGGCCCTCAGCGGCATCGGTGATTTCAACGGCGATGGTTACGATGACTTCGCGGTCGGTGCCTACAAGGGTGACACGGGCGGCATGATCTACGTTGTGTTAGGCGGCTCTTCGATAGGCTCAAGCGCGTCCCTCGAATTGAGTGCGCTGACCGACAGCGAGGGGGACAGTTTGGACGGCGCCGCCTCGGGCGACTACGCCGGCCGTGCGGTGTCGGGGGCCGGCGACGTCAACGGCGATGGCTTCGACGACATGCTGGTTGGCGCCCCCCACGCCGACCCCAGCAGCAATTCGAACTCCGGGCAAGCTTTCGTAATCTATGGCGGCAATTTCACGAACGAGGTAACGCATCTCGGTACCAGCAACGCCGATTCCCTGAGCGGCACAAATCTCGCCAACGTCCTGGTCGGCGGCGGCGGCGGCGATTCCCTCGTGGGCAACGGCGGGGCCGACGTAATACGCGGCGGCTCGGGCGGCGATGAGCTCAAGGTCTCCGACCTCACCTTCCTGCGCCTCGACGGCGGCAGCGGCCTTGACACGTTGGTGCTCGACGCCGAGGGCCACGACCTCGACCTGACGACCACGCCGAACACCAAGATCACCAGCATCGAGATGATCGATATCAACGGCACCGGCGCCAATACGATCACCCTCAACCTGGGCGACGTGCTCGACATCTCCGATTCGGTGACTAACCTCGGGCCGCCATACCGCACCCAATTGCTCATCGCCGGCGGTTCCGACGACACCGTGAAGTCGACTGGCCAGGGCTGGCAACCTGGCAGCCAGGCACCGGTGGACGGCCAAACCTACGATACCTTTACTTCGGGTCATGCCATGTTGTTTGTCCACGAAGACATGATTCAGGACATCAACTAGCCTCGCCCCGCCGCTTCGGCCACAATGGCGGCCATGAGCGACAATGCGCCCCGCAGCGACAACGCCGCATCCCCGACCGTCGAAATATCCGGCTCGCGCCAGTTCACGGCCTGGCTGACCGAACAGAACCTCAGCCTCGCCTTCACCACCTACCGTGCCGGCAAGCTCTTTTTCGTCGGTCTCAACCCCGACGGCAAGCTCTCCATCTTCGAGCGCACTTTCGAACGCTGCATGGGTCTCCATGCCAGCGACAGCGGTCTGGTGATGTCGTCGCTCTACCAGCTCTGGCGCTTCGAGAATGCGTTGCCGCCGGACGAGGCGCACGAGGGCTACGATCGCGCCTATGTGCCTCAGGTGGGCTACATCACCGGTGATCTCGACATCCACGACGTCACCCTCGACCCTGACGACCGGCCGATTTTCGTCAACACACTCTTCAGTTGCCTGGCCACCACCGACGAGCGCCATAGCTTCACGCCGCTATGGCAGCCGCCCTTCATCAGCAAGCTGGCGGCCGAGGACCGTTGCCACCTCAACGGCCTGGCGCTGCACGAAGGCCGGCCGCGCTTCGTTACTGCGGTGTCGCAATCCGACGTGGCCGACGGCTGGCGCGATTTCCGCCGCGACGGCGGCTGCGTCATCGACGTGCCCAGCAGCACGGTGATCGCCGGCGGCCTGTCCATGCCGCATTCGCCGCGCATCTACCAGGGCAAGCTCTGGTTGCTCGATTCCGGCAATGGCAACTTCGGCTTTCTCGATCTCGATACGGGCAAATTCGAGACCGTCACCTTTCTCCCCGGCTACGGCCGCGGCCTGGCCTTTCATGGCGATTTCGCTGTCGTCGGGCTTTCGTTGCCGCGCGGCACCCGGACTTTCGAGGGACTGGCGCTGGAGGAAAACATGGCGGCCAAGAACGTCGAGCCGCGCTGTGCGCTGCATGTCATCGACTTGCGCACCGGCGATGCCGTGCACTGGCTGCGCATCGACGGCATCGTCGAGGAACTTTACGACGTCGTTACGCTGCCCGGTGTGCGCCGCCCCATGGCCATAGGCTTTCGCACCGACGAGGTGCGGCGGGTGATCACCGTGGGCGATGGGCCGGAGCAGGGACCGGCCTCGGCCCTCCCGGCCCCGGCCGGGCTCCACTAAGCCCGCATGGCAAACCCGATTGGCCCCATGGTGTCGCTTTTCCGCTCAGGGTTGGGGCCTTAGTCACTGACGGGAAAGTTTTTTTTGTCGATGTTTGAGCTATAATAGGTTTGGGCAAGGGGAATTTTTTGGGTGAATTGTTCATGAAATCGATGAATTTTCTTGCGTCGGCGGCGTGCTGTGGGCTGGTCGGTTGGGCAACCGCGCCGGCCTTTGCCGACTCGCTAGCAGACGCCACCGAAAAGGCGGTGCGCAGCCATCCCACAGTGATGGCGGCACGGGCCTTCAAGGATTCGGCCGGTGAAAACGTCGACCTGGCCAGATCCGGATATTTCCCGACCATCGATTTCCGCGGCACCAGCGGTTATGCCCGGACCAACAACTCGACGACCCGGGGAGTTGGAGGGCACAGCCAGGCCAGCGCCTTCATGTGGCGCGGCGAAAGCAGCCTGACCTTCAGCCAATTGTTGTGGGACGGCTCGGGCACCAGCCACCGGGTGGGGGCGGCCGAGGCGCGCGTCGATGTTTCGCGTTTCGGGGTTCTCAATGCCGGCGAGCAGGTCGGCCTCAGGGCCGTGAGTTCCTACCTCGATCTCGATCGCAATCGCGAATTGGTGCGGCTGGCCGGGCAAAACGTCACGACCCACGAGAAGCTGGTGGCGGACGTCAAGCTCAAGGCCAAATCGGGCGGCGGCAACGAGGCCGACGTCAACCAGGCTGAAGCGCGGCTGGCTCTGGCCGAGGCCACGGTCGACCAGTTCAAGGGCACGCTCAAGGATGCCGAGGCGGCCTATCTCGAGGTCATCGGCGAGCGCCCGGGCGACACCGTCAGGCCGCCGCTGCCGGCTGCCGAGGCGCTGCCTGCCGATGTCGACGACGCCGTCAGGGTGGCCATGACGAACAGTCCCACCGTCAACACCGCGGTGGCCAACGTGGCGGCCATGAAAAAGGAACTGGCCAGCGCCCGGGCCTCGCTGATGCCGCGCTTCAGCTTGGATCTGGGCGGCGTGCGCAACGAGAACGCCGGTGGCGCCAAGGGTCCCAACAACGACTTCACGGCCCAGCTGGTGATGACCTACAACCTCTTCCGGGGCGGCGGCGACGCGGCGCGCATCCGCTCGACCAGCGCGCTCTTGCGCGAGGCAACGCTGCGCGAGATGGAAGCGCGCCGGACCGTCGCCGCCACCACGCGCTTCAGCTATCACGCCCTGATAACGGCGCGTGACCGGCTGCCGACGCTGCGCGATCACGTCTCGGCCAGCGACAAGGTGGTCAAGGCCTTCACCGAGCAGTTCAAGCTGGGCAAGCGTTCGCTCTTGGACCTGCTGGACGTAGAGGGTGAGCTTTTCCAGGCCAGGGGGGCGCGGGTCAATGGCGAAGTGGCCTTGATGGTGGCCCACTATCGGGTGCTGGCGATCATGGGCGAGTTGCGCAAGAACATGGGTATCGAGAGCGCCGCCGTGGGCGGCGCCGATGCCGCCACGCTGGTTGCCAGCGTGCCGCCGGCAAAAGCCGCCGAGGAGGAAGCTGTCAAGGCAGCCAAGGCAGCCAAGGCAGCCAAGGCAGCCAAGGCAGCCAAGGCAAAAGCGGCCGAGGAGAAGAATGCCAGGTTGGCCCAGGCAGCGCAGGCCGCCGAGGCAGCTAAGGCGGCCGAAGCAAAAGCGGCCGAGGAGAAGGCAGCGGCCGAGAAGCGGATCGCCGAGAAGGCAGCCGCCGAAGCCAAAGCCGCCGAAAAGGCGGCTGCTGAGCAGGAGGCCGCCGCAGCCGAAGCCGCCGAAAAGGCGGCTGCTGAGCAGGAGGCCGCCGAAGCCGAAGCCGCCGAAAAGGCGGCCACTGAGCAGGAGGCCGCCGAAGCCGAAGCCGCCGCAAAGGCGGCCGCTGAGCAGGAGGCCGCCGAAGCCGAAGCCGCCGAAAAGGCGGCCGCTGAGCAGGAGGCCGCCGAAGCCAGAGCCGCCGAAAAGGCGGTCGCTGAGCAGGAGGTCGCCGAAGCCAAAGCGGCCGAAGCCGGCGGCGCCGAGCAGGAAACCGCCGAGGCGCGCATTGTGCCACCGCCTGCATTGCTGGTGCGCGAGGCGGCCGAGACCGCCAGGCGCGATGAGGAACGCCGTATGGCGGTGGAAAAGGACGCCGAGCGCAAAGCCCTGGTGGAACCCAAGGTTGCCGAGGCCGAAAGGAAGGCCGCCGCGGCCGAACGGAAAGCCGCCAAAGCCGCCGAGGCCGAGCGCCGAGCGGCTGCCGCCGCCGTCGCCGCCGCCCGGGCGCGTGAGAAAAAGGCGGCCGAAGCCGCCGTCGCCATGAGGAAGGCGGCCGCCGCCCAGGCGCTGGCCAAGCAGCGTGAAATCGCCGCGGCCACCCCCCCCAAGCGGGTGTTTTCCAAGGTGCCGCAGGATGAGGCCCTGAAGGCCGGGCTGAATGCCTACATGGCCCGGGACTACCGCGTGGCCATGGATTATTGGCTGCCCCAGGCCCGGGCCGACGACGCCAACGCCCAATTCCTCGTCGGCGGTCTCTATCGCGACGGTGCCGGCGTCATGGTCGACCCCGTGGCGGCCTATTTCTGGTGGGCCTTGGCCGCCCACAAGGGCCACGACAAGGCCGAACACCTGCTGGCGGGGCTGGTCACCGAAATGCGGCCCGACCAGGTCGCCGAGGCCCGGCGGCTGCGGCGCGACTGGCAGCCCGTCAACTAGCAAGAACCACTGGTTCCAGCCGGAGGAGACAGGGTATGGCGATAGAACGAAACCACACCACCAGCCGCATGAGCCAGTGCGTCGTGCACGGTGACACGGTCTACCTGGCGGGACAGGTGGCAGACGATGGCGATGCCTCGGCGGGCGATCAGACACGTCAGGTTCTGGAAAAGATCGATGGCCTGCTGGCCGAGGTCGGCAGCGACAAGTCGAAGCTTTTGTCGGTTCAGATCTGGCTCACCGACATCCGCGATTTCGCGGCCATGAACGAGGCCTGGGATGCTTGGGTGCCCGAGGGCCAGGCGCCGGCCCGGGCCACCGGCGAGGTGCGCCTGGCACGCCCCGAGTTCCGCGTCGAAATCATCGTCGTCGCGGCCAAATAGGGGCTCGGCCCCGAGGGGCTCGCCCCCGCTTCCGGCCCTGGCGGCCGAACGCCAATGGCCGTTTCCAGACGAACAATCCGACGCCTGCGCACGGTTCTGGTACTGGCGCTCTGCATGGCGCTCTTGATCCTGGGCTCGGTTTTCCTCTCCAGCGACATTCTCGATCAGCCGGTCACCGGCCGTAACTTGGTCGAAGCCGTGGTTCTCGGCGGCCTGGTGGGCGGCCTGCTGGCGGCCTACGAGTTGCTTTTTGTCGAGGGGCGCTATGGCTGGTGGATCCGCCGCGCCCACTTCGCCGTTTCCCTGTGCCTCAGCGCCGCCGTCTACGTGGTGACAATACTTGGCACGGTGGTGCTCTACGAGGGTTGGGCCTATGGTGACGACGATCCCAACACCTACATGGGATTCCCCATCGATCACGACTTCGCCGTGGCTCTGGACGTGGCCTCGGGCGTCGCCATTTTTCTGCTCTTGCTGTTTGTCGTCACCATGCGGCGCGTGGTCGGCGGGCACGAATTGGCGAATATCCTCTTGGGACGCTACCGGCGGGGAATTTCCGAGGACCGCTTGTTCCTGTTCGTTGACCTGGAGGATTCGACACAGCACACGGAAAGGCTGGGCGACCTGGGCGCCTATCGCCTGATCTCGATGTTCTTTTTCGACATCGATGAAGCCATCCTCGATTTCGAGGGCCAGGCGCACCGCTACGTCGGCGACGAGGTAGTGATCACCTGGCCGCTGGCCCAAGGCGTCAGGAATGCCAACGCGCTACGCTGCTTCTTCGCCCTTGAGGACACCATCGCAGGCCGCGCCGAGCGCTACTTCGCTGCTTTCGGCATGGTGCCGAAGTTTCGGGCCGGCCTCCATTGCGGCCCCGTGATCGTCGGCCAGAGCGGTGATTCGCGCCGTCAGGTGGCGCTTTTTGGCGACACCGTCAACACCACGGCGCGAATTGAAAAGCAGAGCCGCGAGCTGGGCTGTCGCCTGCTGGTCTCGGCCGATTACCTGGCCCACACGAGCCCGCCCGAGGAGCTCGAGGCGAGCTCGTTGGGCAGTTTTCAGTTGCGCGGCCGGCAGGAAGAAATCGAGCTCTTCAACGTCCGCCGGAAACGGCAAGAGTGACCCGATAGCTCCCTTAACCCGCATTTCTCACCGGGTCATGGCCTGCGCGGCGCTGTGGCGTCGACAGGGTAGGCGCGCTGCGCCGCGCGATGTGGGACATCGGGCAAGCAGCGCAACGCACCCTGTCGGCGCCACAGCGACGCCCGAAGGGTCGCCCCCAGGCGCGCGCCCGCTACGGAAAAGGCCGAAGAGCGTAGTCCCACTACGCTCATCGACCTTTTCCTTCCGGATCGCATCACCTGGGGGCGACGCAGGCCGTGACCCGGTGAGAAATGCGGGTTAATCCTAATGCGATTCGCGGGGCACGGCGGCGCCGCGGTTGCCCACCAGAAAATCCATGTCGCAGCCCTTGTCGGCCTGCAGCACGTGGTCGACGTAAAGCTGCTGGTAGCCGCCCCGCATCGAAGGCTCGGGCGCCGACCAGGCTTGGCGGCGACGCTCCAGCTCGTCTTCCGGGACTTCCAGATTGAGGCTCCGGCCGGCCACGTCGAGCTCGATCATGTCGCCCTCCTGGACCAGCGCCAGCGCGCCGCCGGCAGCGGCTTCGGGCGCCACGTGCAGCACCACGGTGCCGTAGGCGGTACCCGACATGCGGGCATCCGATATGCGCACCATGTCGGTGATGCCCTTGGCCAGGATCTTCGACGGCAGGCCCATGTTGCCCACCTCGGCCATGCCCGGATAGCCGCGCGGGCCGCAGTTCTTGAGCACCATGACGCAAGTCTCGTCGATATCGAGATCGGGATCATCGATGCGCGCTTTGTAGTGCTCGATGTCCTCGAAGACCACGGCTCGGCCGCGGTGCTGCATCAGTTCGGGCGTCGCCGCCGACGGCTTGAGCACGGCCCCGTCGGGACAGAGGTTGCCACGCAGGACGGCGATGCCGCCGCTCTCGGTGAGGGGTTTGTCCAGCGAGCGGATGACCTCGCCGTCGAAGTTGGCGGCTCCCTTGCAGTTTTCCCAGATGGTCTGGCCGCTGACCGTCATGGCGTCCTTGTTCAAGAGGCCGGCCTCGCCCAGCGTCCGGATCACCGTGGGCTGGCCGCCGGCATAGTAGTAGTCCTCCATCAAAAAGCGGCCCGACGGCATCAGATCGACGATGGTCGGCACGTCCTTGCCGAGCCGGTCCCAGTCATCGAGGCCGAGATCGACGCCGACACGTCCGGCCAGTGCAATCAAATGGACCACGGCGTTGGTCGAGCCGCCGATGGCGCCGTTGACGCGGATGGCGTTCTCGAAGGCCTCGCGGGTCAGGATCTTGGACATGCGCACGTCGTCGCTGACCATCTCGACGATGCGCCGGCCGGCGATGTGGGCCAGGGTGAAGCGCCGCGCGTCGGCGGCCGGGATGGCGGCGTTCGAGGGCAGCCCCATGCCCAGAGCCTCGACCATGTTGGCCATGGTCGAGGCCGTGCCCATGGTCATGCAGTGGCCGATCGAGCGGCTCATGCCGGATTCGGCATCCATGAACTCGTCCATGGTCATATTGCCGGCCTTGACGTCCTCGCTGAACTTCCAGACGTGGGTGCCCGAGCCGATCTGTTCGCCGCGGTAGCGGCCATTGAGCATGGGTCCGCCCGAGACGGCGATGGCCGGTACGTCGCAGCTCGCCGCGCCCATCAGCAGTGCCGGCGTGGTCTTGTCGCAGCCCACCAGCAGCACCACCCCGTCCAACGGGTTGGCGCGGATGGTTTCCTCGACGTCCATGCTGGCCAGGTTGCGATAGAGCATGGATGTGGGCCGCAGCAGGGTCTCGCCCAGCGACATCACGGGAAATTCCAGGGGAAAGCCGCCGGCCTCGTAGACGCCGCGTCTTACGCGTTCCGCCAGGTCTCGGAAATGGCCGTTGCAAGGCGTCAATTCCGACCAGGTGTTGCAGATGCCGATCACCGGGCGGCCATCGAACTGGTCGTCGGGCTGGCCCTGGTTCTTCATCCAGCTGCGGTGGGTGAAGCCGTCCTTGTCGGCGCCGCCGAACCATTCCGCGGAGCGGTACTTCTTGCCTTTGGCCATGATTCCTCTTACTCCCACTAGGCGTTTGCGTTGCTATCCTTTGTAAGGCGAACTCACGCGGCTGGGCAAGCGCCTGTCGTGTCGTGGCGGAGATATGCATGAAGATCACGGCCCTTGAGACCATTCGACTGGGCGAATTTCCCAACCTCATCTGGCTGAGAATCCATACCGACGAGGGCCTGATCGGCCTGGGCGAGAGCTTCTACGGCGCCGCCGCCATCGAGGCCTACCTGCACGAAACCGCGGCGCATCATCTGCTGGGCCAGGACCCGCTCGCTATCGAGGCCTTGGGGCGCAAGCTCTACGGCTATGTCGGCTACACTGGCACCGGCGTCGAGATGCGCGGCAACTCGGCCGTCGACGTGGCGCTCTGGGATCTATTCGGCAAGGTTGCGAACCAGCCCATCTACCAGCTCCTGGGCGGGGCCAGCCGCGACAGCATCCGTGTCTACAACACCTGCGCCGGCTACCAGTACGTGCGCGCGCCGGCTCATGCCATCGGCAACTGGGGCCTGCCCAAGGCCGAGCCCGAGGGGCCCTACGAGGACCTCGTGGCCTTCCTCGAGCGCGCCGACGAGTTGGCCCAGAGTCTCTTGGACCAGGGCATCAGCGGCATGAAGATCTGGCCCTTCGATAGCGCTGCCATGGCGCGGAGCGGCAACGACATCTCGGCCGCCGAGATGAAGGCGGCACTCGGGCCTTTCGAGAAGATCCGCCGGGCGGTCGGCGACAAGATCGACGTCATGGCCGAGATGCACCTTCTCTGGAACCTGCCCACCGCGGTGCGCATCGCCGAGGCGCTCAAGCCCTATGATCCCTACTGGATCGAGGATCCCATCAAGATGGACAGCCTGGGCTCGCTGCAGGAATACAAGCGCCGCACCGGCGTGACCGTGACGGCCAGTGAGACCATCGCCACCCATTTGGGCTACCGCGAGCTTTTGGAACGCCAGTGCGCCGACGTGATCATGCCCGACATCGGCTGGTGCGGCGGCCTCACCGAGGCCAAGAAGATCGCCACTATGGCCGAGGCCTACCACCTACCCGTCGCGCCCCACGACTGCACCGGGCCGGTGCTGTTGGCGGCCTCGGTGCACCTCACCATCAACGCCCCCAACGCGCTGATACAGGAGACCGTGCGGGCTTTCCATTCGGGCTGGTATCGCGATCTGGTGACCGAGGTGCCGCCCATCGAAAAGGGCCACATCCGGGCGCTCACGGGCCCCGGCCTGGGCACCGATCTCTTGCCCGACCTGCCGGATCGTCCCGACGCCATGGTGCGCCGTAGCGAGGCCGAATGAACGACAAGAGCCCCTCCGGCGTCATGCTGGTGACCGGGGCCGGCCGCGGTATCGGTGCCGGCATCGCCCGCATGGCGGGCAGCCGGGGCTACGCCGTCGGCATCAACTACGGCCGCAGTCAAGCCGAGGCCGAGGCCCTGGCTCACGATATCGAGAGGGCCGGCGGCCGCGCCCTGGCGCTCCGGGCCGACGTCGGCGAAGCCGACCAGGTGGCAGCCATGTTCGAAACCTTGGATGCCGAGCTGGGGCCGGTGACGGCTCTGGTCAACAACGCCGGCATCCTGGAGACCCGAGTACCGCTCGACGAAATGGAACCCGAATTCCTGGCCCGCATCTTTGCCGTCAACACCTTCTCCTGCTTCTACTGTGCCGGCCAGGCCATCAAGCGCATGTCGACGGCCCATGGCGGTCCCGGCGGCGCCATAGTCAATATTTCCTCGAAGGCGGCGGTGCTGGGCGGCCTGCCGGGCTGGAGCCACTACGCCGCCTCCAACGGCGCCGTCGACAGCTTCACCATCAGCCTGGCCAAGGAAGTCGGGCCCCAGGGCATCCGCGTCAACGCCATCAGGCCCGGCGTCATTCCCACCGACATCCAAAAGGCCGCCACTGACGTGGATTTCCCCTCCGCCGCCCGCCAGACCACCTCGCTGGGCCGCATGGGAACGGTCGAGGAGGTGGCCGAGGCGGCGCTCTGGCTGCTCTCGCCACAAGCCTCCTATGTCCATGGTATCGTGCTCGACGTTTCCGGTGGGCGCTAAGGAGAATTCAGCGTGACCAAAAACCCCCCGTTCCACGGCATCTACCCGATGATGTACGCCTTCTTCGGTGCCGACGGCGGCCTCGACCGGGCCGCCATGCGGCGTCAGGTGGAATGCTGTCTGGCGGCCGGCGCCCACGGCATCGCCGTGCTCGGATTGGCCACCGAGGTGAGCAAGCTCAGTGATGGGGAGCGGCGCCAGCTCATCGAATGGTGCGCCGAGGACATCGCCGGGCGGGTGCCGCTCTCGGTCACCATCTACGGCAACAAGGCCGAGGAGCAGCTCTCGCTGATCGACGCCGCGGCGGCGGCCGGAGCCGGCTGGGTGGTGCTGCAGCCGCCCCGCGATCTGAGCATGAGCGAGGATGACCTGATCCGCTTCTTCGGCGGCGTCATCGACCAATCGCCGCTGCCCGCCGCCATCCAGAACGCCCCGGAGTACATCGGCATCGGCCTCACCCCGGACGGCATCACGCGGCTTCGGCATGATCATGCCAACTTCGTGCTGCTCAAGGGCGAGGGGCCGGCGCTGTTGATCCGCCGCATCATCGAACAGACCGAGGACCTCGCGGTCTTCAACGGCCGGGCCGGGCTCGAGCTTCCCGACAACTTGCGGGCCGGCTGCGCCGGCGTCATCCCGGCCGCCGAGTGCATCGAAAGCCTGGTGAAGATTTATGAGCTCATGCGTGAGGGCGGTGCGGCCAACGAGGCCGAGGCGGAGCGCCTCTACGCCCAGGTGCTGCCGCTGATCACCTTCACCATGCAGTCCATCGACCAGATGATCTGTTACGGCAAGCGCGCCGCGGCCAGGCGGCTGGGCCTCGAGGTTTACGACCGCGAGCCCTGCCTGGTGCCCACCGAGTTCGGCCTGGCATCCCTGGAACGCTATGCCGCGGACTTCCCACTTTTCGATTAACCTGTTGAAAAATCATGAGAAAACCGAACCCCCTCAAAGCAAAACTGGAAGCCGGCGAGGCCGTGCTGGGGACCTGGGCGATGATTCCCTCGGCCGTTACGGCGGATATTCTCAGCCTTGCCGGCCTCGACTTCATCGTCATCGATTCGGAGCACGGCTCCATCGGTTACGAGACCGCGACGACCATGGCCATGGCATGTGACTGCCACGGCGTGTCGCCGGTGATGCGCGTCGGCGGCGTCGACGAGGCCATGATCCTGCGGGCCCTGGATATCGGCGTTCATTGCGTCCAGGTGCCCAACGTGCATACCGCCGCGGCGGCCGCTGAGGCCGTGACCTGGGCCAAGTACCCGCCGCTGGGCCGGCGCGGCTTCTCTCCCGTCACCCGGGCCGGCGACTACACCTTCGATTTCGCTACCGAGCACACCGGGGTGGCCAACGAAAATACCCTCGTCGCCATCCATATCGAAGGCGAGGAAGCCATTGCCGGCATCGACGAGATCCTGGCCATCGCGGGCCTCGACATCATCTTCGTCGGCGTCTACGACCTCTCCAAGGCGCTGGGCATCCCGGGCCAGGTGACCGACCAGCGCGTGGTCGGCCGGCTGCGGGACCTCAGCACCAAGATCGCCGCCGCCGGCAAGTATCCCGGCACCATTGTCACCCGCGAGGAGCAGATCGCCGAGGTGCTGGGCTACGGCATCAAGTACATCACCTATTCGGTCGACGCCGAGATCCTGGGCGCCGGATACAAGAGTGTGAAAGCCGCCTTCGATGCGGCCACAGACTAGAGGAATCGCCACCATGAAAGTTTTCCAACTGCAGGACGAATGGAGCATCGAACATCTGACACTGGCCGAGCGGCCGGATCCCGAGCCCGGTCCGGGCCAGGTATTGCTGCGGATGCAGGCGGCCTCGCTCAATTACCGCGACAATCTGGTGATGCAGCGCGGCTACGGCTCGATGACCGGCGAGTTGCCGCTGATCCCCATCTCCGACGGCGTCGGCACGGTGCTGGCGGTGGGGGACGGCGTGACGCGGGTGGCGGTGGGCGACCGGGTGTGCCCGACCTTCGTCCAGGTCTGGCTCTCGGGACCGCCCTCGGGGGCCCGGGGCCCGGCGCTGGGCGGCCCGCTTGACGGCGTCATGGCCGAGAAGATGGTGCTCTCGCAGGAAGGCGTGGTGGCGCTACCCGATCACCTCAGCGATGCCGAGGCGGCGACGTTGCCCTGTGCCGCGCTGACCGCCTGGAGCAGCCTGGTCACCCGCGGTGGCATCAAGGCCGGACAGAGCGTGCTGGTCCAGGGCACCGGCGGCGTGGCGCTGTTCGCGCTGCAATTCGCCAAGCTGGCCGGGGCCCGCGTCATGATCATCTCGTCGAGCGACGAAAAGCTCGCGCGCGCCGCCGATCTCGGCGCCGATCTCGGCGTCAACTACCGCACTACGCCGGATTGGTGGAAGCCGGCGCTGGAGTTTTCCGGCGGCGCCGGCATCGACCATATCCTCGAGCTCGGCGGCACGGACACCATGTCGCAGTCGACGCGCTGTATCCTGCGCGGCGGCCGCATCAACATCATCGGCGTGCTATCGGGCGACCGGGCCGAGCTCAGGCTGGGCGCCGTGATCTCCAGGAGCGTCCGTTTCGAAGGCATCTCCGTGGGCTCGCGCAACGGCATGGAAGCCATGGTCCGGGCCATCGGCCAGCACGGCATGAAGCCGGTGGTCGACAAGGTCTTCCCCTTCGACGAGCTGCGCCCGGCGCTGGACCACATGGCCAGCGGCGCCCACTTCGGCAAAGTCTGCCTCGAACACTGAGGCGCCGCCAAAGAAGGGGACAGGCACCAAACGGCGCCAAAGTACCTGTCCTCTTCTGCTGAATATTGTGGCGGCCGCCGAAATCCTCAGCTGATCTCAAGTGACGTGCGGACGGCGAATTTCTGGATGGCGTTGAGCAGGAATTGTCTGCTTTCGTCCTGATTTCGTCCGCTTCACATCCAGCAGCAGACCATCCTGGCGGTGCCCCTGAAGGTCCGGACCTGACCCATAGCCGACTTCGGTTTCGCCACACAAACACGATTTGGCGTGCCAACGACTACATTGGAAGGCACCAAAAAAAAGCGAAAACCATCAGACAGTGGTTGTGCGAATTAGCCCACTAGGCGCCAAGGAAGTCCGCGATCAGCGGATTGACCAGATCGGGTCGGAATATGGCGGCCATGTGTCCGCCCTGGGGAATCTCTGTGTGCCGAAGGCCGGGCAAACCATTTAGCAAAACGTCTCTAATTCCCTTGATCGAATGTTTGCTGTCCGCTGCTGTAATCAGGAACATGCGCTCGGCAAGGCCGCGCCATGCCTCGATGGGTGCCGTCTCGTCAAAAAAAAAAGTGGGCCAGGTGACCTGCCCCCCGAAAACTGGTCCAGCCCGGATGTTAGGATTGAGCTGGCACCTCGCCCGATTTGTCGCGTGCCCTAACCTCAGGCGCTTGGTGGAGGAAGGGCGGCCGTCGCCACGGCATCCGCTGCCACGGTAACCGCCGCAATCTCTACGTTACCGGCCTCAAGCCCGGTAGCTCCGGCCGCCCGGTGCAGACGGTAGCAGTAGCCGCGCACCCGGCGCTCGTCCAGCGGCGTGCCGTCGTCATAAAAGAAGAAGAATGGAATGTCCTTGCGGTAGCGCAACAGGCCTTCGGAAACCAGGCTCGAGTCGCAGCCCCAGCAACTGGCCATGACGACGCCCTCGTAGAGCCCGGTTTCCCAGTTGGTCAGCACACTGCCGATCTCGAAGGGCGGCGGGCCGTAGGTCGCCGGGTCGATCAGTTCCCCGGCCTTGGCGATCGTGGCCACGACGTTGGGTTGCGGCAGCCAGGGATGCATTTCGCCGACTGCTGCGTAATAGCCGGCCCGCAGCTCGGCCTGCTGCAGGACCATGGGCCTCACGCGTTCCGGCGTCGCCGAGCGGCCGAACAGCAGGTGCGGGTGCAGGCGGCCAAGATATTCGAAAAAATCGGCAATCGGCTCGATCACCAGCCTCAGGCCCTGCTCGCTCATGCGCAGGAAGAGGCCGGCGCTGGCCACATCGTTGCCCTTGGTCACGACGTCGCCTGAGACGAAGACAAGGCGGAAATCCTTGGTGCCGGAGAAACGCGCCTCCATTTCGGCATAGCGCCGCGCGGCTTCCTGCAGCAGCTCCCCGATCTCCGCCGCCTTGCGCTGGTATTCGGCCTGAGACGCGGCTTCGTCTTCGAGCCGTCTCTCGAGGATGGCGACGGCTTTGCCGACGCATTGGTCGAACAGGGCGCGGGACTCGCCGGGCCGGCCCTCGACGGGCAGGTGGTAGAGGTAGAGCTGGCGTAACAAATCGACGACTGAAAGGCCGGCCCAGATCAACATCGCCATCGAGGGATCGGAGCCAAATTTTAGGCCGCCGACGCTGACGTTGCTGTCCAAGCTCATACTCTCGATGTTGATCTTGTCCTTGACGTCGAAGACCCCGGCCCGGCACAAGCGGCCGGTGAGCTGCAGCAACTCGGTGTGTTTGAGCGGCGGGTTATCTTCCAGGTAGCTGCGGAACGCGCCCCAGTTGAGCTGATAGGCCATGCACTCCTTGCCCGAACAGTCGGCCTTGCCACGGCGCGTGGTTTCGTCGCTGTAGCTCGGCGCGGCCACCGCGTCGAAGCCATAGGCGCGGTAGATGGCGGCAAAGGCGGGGCCCATTTCGTCGGCCACGTTGACCACCACATAGCGCGAGTCGGGGTCCATCTGGCTGCCCCTCCGGCTCTTGGGATCGACGTAGGATATGGCCCTCGAATTGTCTGGCACCTGGGCCTCGTCATCGCCACGGAACTGGCGCACCGACTGCAAGAAGGCTTGAATGCGGGTCACGAAACCGGCCTCGCCGCCGTGGCCGTCGCTCTCCAGGATGGTGTGGGGAAAGCCCTCCATCAGCGACTGGAAGATTTGCTCGGTGAACGAGTTCGGACCGCAGCCGAAGGAGGCCAGTAGCACGGGAAAGGCGTCGCCCCGATCACGGGCACAGACGGCGGCTCTCAGCGCCCGGTTGTCATCGCCCCAATAGGCCTTCCACAGCGCCGGCGTGGCATCGTCGACGGAGTAGCAGTCGACCGGGACAGCCATGGCGCCGTTGCGCCTGAGCAGCATCGGGATGTTGGCGTTGCTGGCGCGGTCGCAGATGACGTGGACATAGCCGGTCAGGATAACCGCCGGCACATCGTTCGATTTGGCATAGTCGAGCGCCCGGCGGCCAATTTCCATCAGGCCGGCCTCATAGGCCTGCTGGGCTTCGGCGGCCCGCGTCACAGCCGCGGCAATCCGGGCCGCCTCGACACCCAGCTCAGGCGCCACGCGCTCAAACTCGGTCACCAGTTCGGCCGTCTCCAGGCCGTCGCCAAAACTAATGCAGGGCCGCACCACCTTGAGGTCGCGGCCGCGCGAGATCAGGGATTGTTCGATCATCTCGGGCATGGCCTGTTCGGTCACGCAGGACTGGCCGCCAGGACCGTCGGCTGCCGAAATATCGAAGATCTTGGGGATCAACAGGAGGTCTACGTCCCCCCCGGCGTCGGCTACGGCGTGGGCGATTTTCACCGGGCCGCAGGAATCGAAGCTGTTGCAAAGCTGTTCGCCCGCGGCCAAGGAATTTTTGTCGGAGCGCAAGAGCTTGACCGAAAAACCAAGCTCGGCGGCAAAGGCGGCCAGCCAGGGCACATGCCCGGCCACGGCACCGATCTCGGGGACGCCGATGACCCGGGCGCCGGAACGCTCCAAAACGAATCCGTCGATCAGCTCCTCCCTGAGCTCGAAGGGGTTGGGGGCTTCCTTGGCCAGCTTGGGCTGGGTCTTGGTCGAGACCTCGAACTTGGGACAGGCGCCGCCCGAGACCGCCTGACGGCTGGTTTCACCGACCTGAATGGTGGTGCGCTCGATGGGGCAGAGGATCTGGCATTCGGCGTCACGGCACTGGAACTCGGAGCGATCGGTGATCTCGGCCTCGAGGATCTGGCCCAGGTCGAGCTGCGTCGCCAGGGCTTCGCTGCCCATCTGTTCGATGGCGCAAAGACCGGTGCCCCAGGCGCCCATGGCGCCCGGATTGGGCGGCACCACGATCTCGCGGCCCGTCACCGCCGCCAGGGTCCAGGCCAGCGAAGGATTGCTCGCCGGTTTGCCCTGGAAGAACACCCGCTGGCCCAGCGTGCGCTGGCCCATGACCCGGTTGAGGTAGTTGTGGATCACCGAATACTGGAAACCGGCGAAGATGTCGTCGCGGCCGAAGCCTTCCTTTATCGCCGAGGCCGCCGCGTCGGCCACGAAGACGGTGCACATCTGGCCCAGCTCCGGCGGCCTTTTGGCGGTCGAGGCCAAATCGACGAATTCCTGAATGTCGTGCACGTCATAAAGGTTCGCCTGTTCCTCGAGGAACGAGCCGGTGCCGGCTGAGCAGGCCTTGTTCATATCGCTCTCGACGATGCGGCCGCCCTGGACGCGGATGTACTTGGCGTCTTGGCCGCCAATTTCGATCACCGATAGATCGGCGCCATGATCGACATCGCAGCGGCTGGCGGCCGTGGCATGGGCCACGATTTCGTTGAGCACGACGATGCTGTCGCTGTCGGGATAGACGGCGCGCAACAGCGTCGCCACGGCCTCGCGGCCCGAACCGGTAACGCCGATGGCGCGGACATCGGCCTGGCTGCGCTGCAGCAACGTACTGACCAGGCGCCGCGCCGCATCGACTGGATTGCCTCGGGTGCTGTCGTAGACGTCGAGCACCACTTCGCCTGTTTCGATCGAGGTCAACACGGCTTTGGCGCCGGTCGAGCCCAGATCGAGACCGAGGATGGCAGGCTGCCCGGCTGCGCCCTCGGGGATCGCCGGCTCAGCCATCATGGTCACCCGGTCTTGCTGGTTGCTGGCCGGCTCCAGCACCTGAAAGCGGTTCTCGCTGGCCTGGATCAATTCGGCCGGGTCGGCCGGCAGTGCCGCAAGCTGTGCACCACGAGCCTGCTGCGCGGCGATGGCGGCGGCGCCGGCGGCCTCGAAACACTCTGCCAGGGGTGGGGTTTTGACCGGCTCGCCCAAGATCTCCTCGAAGGCCTGGCGCACCGAGCCGATACGCGCCGGGCCGCCCATCAAGTAGACCGGGCCGTCAACGTGGTTGCGGGCCAGCAGCGCCCGGGTGTTGCGCGCCACCGAGCCGAAGTAGCCCTTGAAGAGCTCGCCCGTCGGCTTGCCCTGATTGGCGAAGTGGGTCATTTCGGATTTGGCGAAAATCGTGCAGCGCGCCGTGATGGGGATGCTCTCGCTGGCCAGCAGGGCCATCTGGTCGGCCTCTTCGACGCCCAGGCCAAAGCGTTCGGCAATCTTCTGGATGTTCTCGCCGGTGCCTGACGAGCACTTGTCGTTCTCGAGATATTGGTAATGGAATTTGGTGCCGCCATTGCTGGTGGCCCGGCGGCTCAGCACGCCGTAGCCGCGGGCGCCGATGCTGACCAGGTTGAGCGTGTCCTCGAGATCGGGGCTAAGTTCCAGCGCCGCTTCCTGACAGGAATCTTCGGGCAGCACCAGGACCGGGCTGCTGAGTTCGTCGGCGTATACGCCGGTGGCTGCCAAAGCGGCGCAGGAAGCGACGTCGTTATCGCGGTACCAGGCCTGGAAGAGACCCATGGGATCGCCGTCGTGGAGCGCGTAACG
>MPMA02092884.1_pt1 | contig 19285 bp, 27 predicted proteins | sample 1617361 | NCBI WGS metagenome assembly MPMA02 (sample SAMN05944807, study PRJNA350692) | marine metagenome | biome: marine; feature: ODZ; material: water; isolation source: 180 m water sample filtered on 0.2 um supor filter | place: Pacific Ocean | collected 2012-04-08 | depth 180m m | reverse complement strand
TGCCAAACCTGGTAAAATAAAAATTTTTATTTTCTATACTAGGAACAAGCTATGTAGTTATCAAGCTCCCCGTGCAACACTAGCTTGAGATATTTTAGATATTTTAGATATTTTAGATATTTTAGATATTTTATCAAGTTAATATTGTGCGAACTTTGGCACAGGATTTGCATATAGCAAATACCGTACCAAGCTCTTACGATATCATGTAAACCCACTCTTTTTACCAAATTCCTTTTTCATGTATTCTTTGCTTACATAATTACTACGCTTATCTACTTCCTTCTCCAATTCCTTAATCCTATTTTCCAATTCAAATATCCTATCATACAATTCACATACTTGTTCTTTTGTTGTAGACATAATAAGCTCCTTATTAAAAAGTTATAAAGTTTAATTAAAAAAGTATTATAAGAAAATAAAAAAAACCCCACAAGTTTTTACACTTGTGGGGTACTGAATTCTAGAATTCAAATCTAGAATGATTCCTTACCTGCCTTATCCTTACCTTTAGACTTCTTACTATTGTCTATCATAAGGATTTGGACTGGTAAGTCTTGCCCATTACTAGCAATACAAAAATCGTTACCATTTGGAGTTTTCAAACTCCAAGTAGCATAGCCACGATTATCGTCATTCCTAGCTTTGCGTAAGGCTTCAATATCAATTTTCACGCTAGAATTTGCGATTCTATCAATATTGAATTCTACTACCTTTGCTTTGTCAGTAGGCATTGACTATTCTCCTTCCCTTTAAAAAGGCTATAAATATAAAATTCATTTCATTAATAGACACATTATACTAAATAATAAATCAAATGTCAAGAGAAAAAATATTTATTTACTGACTTTTCTATCCAATATATAATCAAGTTTCTTACTTTGTAACATACTGGTAAGTATATCAGTAAATTTTCTTTCTAATTCTTTCTCTTTCCTAGTATCAATTTCTTTTAATAAGAATTCAATACTACGCTTTCGCTTTACAATCTTTACTTTCACTTATAATCACCCCCCTTATTTAAAAGGCTATAAATGTATTTATCAAAGATTATATAGGAAAGTATATCAAATGTCAAGAGAAAAATCTATTTATTTCGGTTCAAGTGAAAAAAAATTTAACGCAACATTGGCACACCATTTGCTACGGCCGGCCACATTAACTTGATATTAGGATCCCAGGCTAGACCAGGACTCCAGTAAACCAGGACTCCAGCAATACCGGTAACCGGTACCAGATTCACTTGTTAAGTGTATACAGCTCCTGGCAGCAATACCCGGTTATATCAACTAACTGTTGCGCAACTTTGCATCTTTTAGATATTTTAGATATTTTAGATATTTTGCAACTTTGCATCTTTTAGATATTTTAGATATTTTAGATATTTTAGATATTTTGCAACTTTTAGATATTTTATCAAGTAACTGTTGCACGATGCGATTGAGACTCAATTGCAACTAGATATTCCTGTAGCAAATCCCGTACCAAAACGTCAGATATTTTGAAATTTATTTTTGTAGCAAATTCCGTACCAAAATAAAAAATAAATTTTTCTCTTGACTTTTGATTCTGATTTTGGTATAATGCTTTTATTGATTGATGGAATCTACATTAATCAGTTGGAACTTTATTTTTACAACTTTAGCATGAAAGGGGTGCCGATGAATTGAAACATTAAAGGCTGGCTGGATGGTAGTATTTTTGTTTGGTAAGTTGTTTGTTGTTTTTATTGGTAGTCTTATATTTCTTGCCATAGCTAATATGATACTTGGCAACAAAGACTAAAAAGTTGTTTTAATCTTTAGAACTTGAAAGGGGGTGATAAAGTAAATGGCAGATAAGCAGAAAGTTGTAGAGTTCAGCATAGACAGGATTGCAAATTCTACTGTTAAGGTTGATATCGAGGCTCTAAGAGAAGCTCGTAATACTGATAACAGGGGTTATGCAACTTGGGCTCTTAAAACGCCTAATGGCAATGATTTTTGCATCGCGTCTAATGACCAAGACTTGTTAGTTCAGATGTTGGTTATTGACAACAGCAAAAAGTCAAAGGGCAAGGACAAAGCTGGCAAGGAATCATTCTAATCTGAATAATTAGAGTGATGGCTTTTGTCCTCTGGAGCTCTAGGTCGTAAATAAGATTTCCCTAGAGCTCCAACTTTTATTTTTTTAACCTCAAAATGAGAGGTCGAGATGGCAGTTCATTGTAAAGAGTGCAAAACAGGTGAACTTGACATAATCGGCACCGGGGATTACGGAATTGAAGTTGAATGTTTAAATCACTACTGCGGTGCTATTTATGACCTTGAACCTGATGGGTTGGGGCAAGGTGGGGAAGAATGGGTTGAAGCTAAAATGATAGAACGTCAGAAAATTCAAGATGAAGAGTTCCTAGCATATACGGCTGATACTTATGATGACCTACCAGATCCGACTGATGGGTGTATGGATGGTGATGTTTGGGATGATGAACCAGAAAAAGATGAGGATTTCCCTGATAGAGTTTGGGGTGATTAATAAGTTGTAAAGAAAGGGGGTGATAATGTTACCACTACTGTTATTAATCCTTCTGTTGTAAGTAGTTATAAGTACTAGCACAGCACTGGTGCCCATATTAGATGATTCACGGGCACCAGTGCTTTTTTTATGTTCCCACCTGGAAGACCTATTCAACCATATAGTTGCAACTATTGTGTCAAGCTGATGTTGCGTAAAGTTGGCGCTTAGATATTTTGCAGAGATATTTTGCAGAGATATTTTGCAGAGATATTTTAAATATAACTTCAACCTAATCGTAATGTCAATATCGCATGGAACATGCAAAATCACGATTAGGATGGAACTTTAATATCAATATATTACTTGACATTAATTATTTGTCCCCGGGCTCAGATATTCCAGTTACAGATAATTTACGATTATGCGCCAACCTAATCGTAAATTTGAAAAATGGGGGCTCGGTACGGGCTCTCCTGAATTCACGATTTTATAAATAAGTTGCACCTTTTCTTGTCAATCAAACCTGGCCTTAATCAAATTACGATTAGGTGCCAACCTAATCGTATATTTCTAAACCCGCTGCAGGTTAAACATAATAAACGAATATATTACTTGACATTCAATAAGGAAGAGCCCTAAAATTTTCACGCCTTCGGGTAACATTACGATTTTGATGTAAAAATGACAGGATGTCAATAAAAGATGGCGCAAAGTTGGAATAAATAGGTAATTGATGCAAAGATGCGCAAACCTTACTTGATACTAGAGGTGTAAAGTTGGCTGAAGGCACATTGAGGTAAAAAGGTGTCTTTTTGAGGTGTTTTTAATGTTTTTTATGAAGTGTATAGATATTTTGCATAGATATTTTGCTACAAATTTCATTATTCTATATCTGGGTTAGGTAAAAGTGAACCTGGTAAAGGTATAAACATTGGTGTATCTTTAACTTCTTCTACTTGTGGTATTTTTTCTTTTATTACAGTTTTATCTGTACTTATACAACCTGTTAAGGTTATTATTGCAAATATTGCTAAAATCTTCTTTTTCATTGTATTTATTCTCCTTTATATTACCTTGAATAAACTGGCAACAATCATCATTGTACAGGTAAATAATATTCCCATTATAAACCAAAACCACCAATAAGGTTTTAACTCTATACATTCATTTTTCCAGTAATCTTTTATGTTTTTAATCATTTTCATTCCAAATAGTCGGTTATATTATTCTGTGCTATTTTATTATTTAAAGAATTTATACCTAAATTGTATACGAGTTCATCTCTGAATTTTCTTAATTGGGTTTTCATGTCATGTAATGCTTTATTATTTGAACTGGTATCACAATCTTCCATAATACTATCAAGTCTTTCTATTACGTAGAACATGCATACTCTGTTATCTTCTTCTATAATTTCCTCGTATTCTTCTTCTTTGTATTCTTCTTCTTGTTCTTCTTTTTTATTTTTTCTTGCCATCTTTTATTCCTTTTGTATTATTGTTAAAATTATAGTTTGTATAGATATTTTATATTCTTTTTCCACTTCTGAAATTATATAGAGGACATAGAGGAATACCACATGACTCTACTTCTTTTGGTTGCCAGTTTACACATTCCAGACAGTTTTTCCTGATTGCTTTCATCGGTGTCAGTTTAACTGTCTGAAAAGTACCATTTTTACCTCTTATTTTCTGTTTTATCATTTTTTTCCTTTACCAGATGAACCTGAATTTGCTCCTATGTTTTTTTTTCCTTTACCTTTGGAACCAGACAATCCTGTGAAATTATTAATTTTCATATTTTTCTCCTTTAATCTATAGGTTCATTACCGTTTATAATTACCCAATCCCTGTTGGGAAATGTCTTTGTTGGTATAAGTATTGTTAATTTATCTGACATTACTTTAATTACACAACGATTTACTGCGACTATCCTTCCATCATCAAAACCTGCCTCGTTGTATAGCCTTATTTTTGTTCCAACTGATATATTCATATTACCTTTAAACTTCCTGTAAGCTATTTCTCTTACAAGCAATGTTCTTATCTGTAATATTACATATGCTGCTATTATTACCTGTATTACTGGGAATATATATTTAGGTTTTATTCCGTTTTGTAGTATATTTACTATTAGATCTTGTAGTTCCATTTTATTTTTCCTTATTTAAAACTTCTGCTGTAATAAACATTATTCCTATACCTATACCTTTACCTTTTATTATCTTTATACTGTTAAAATTATGCTTCAGGTCATCAATTAACGCCTGTGGTGTATAAGTTTTCTGAAAAGTACCTATTGATGTCTTTACACCATCTTCAATGTTAGATATTACCCTGTTTCTGTTAAGACCTTTACCTCTAACTGTTATAAATGCTTTTCCTGAAGGTTTTAGAGCATTTGATATCTCTGTAATTACCTGTTTTCTTTCTTCTGGTACTAAACAGTTAAGTACATAGTTTGAAACTATTGTATCATACTTTTTATTCAATGCTTCTGGGTTATTATTGTAATTAGGGTCGTGTTCAGTAACTGAATCAGCAACTTCTATCATTGCACCTGTATCATATGTTGCAGTACCGCTCCCATGATGTAAAACGTCACCTTTAATAAGTTTTCTCTTTATCAGCATCCTTGTCGGTGTACTTATTTTTGTTCTCATGACCTTTGCACAGATATTTTGAAGTTCTGTCATACCTCACAACTCCCTGACATACAACTAAATTGTTGGCTCCCCTCAGTGTTATCTGTAATCTCAAATTCATTTAATTTATCCCAATTTATCTCTTTAGGCATCACTTTTAACAATTTATGGTATTCTTCTTTTTCACATTCCTGATATGGTGCTTGTTGATAACAATGTTCAGAAAACGGTAAAAATGCTACACCAGATATTTTCTCAAAATTTTTATACACCCAACTACCGACATCCAACCACTCATTTTCCTTTATATTTATAGTCGTAGACGGATTATGGTCACAATAGTGTTCTTTATATATCATCCATAATTCTAATTGTTCTATGGCAGTTTTATCTGTCCTAGTTATACAACCTTTAGGAGCTTTTATAGGAAAACTAAATACTGTTGTACTATCTGGTTTAGTTATATCATCTTCACACGGAAACCCTTCACTTATCATGAACTTTGCTATTGGATCTTTTTTACTTACTCTTACAGATCTTATATAGTATTTTGAATGTCTTGCGTGTATACCAGATGAAGAATCAACTAATTGACTGACATTTCCAGAAGGTTTAACACAAGTTATTGCAGCTGCTTGATTAATTCCTATCTTTTTAGACCATTCTTTGTTAATTTCTGTAGCATAATTTCTTAATTCATTTAATAGTGTTATTAATTTTTCTTTACCTTGTGAACCATTTGTTAAAGAGTTATCCATAATACCTGTCATTGATACACCAAGCAATGCTTCTTCTTTACAATTTTCAGACCATTTAGATGAAATATATTTAAAATCAGTTAATGACGCTTGAAATGTACCTAGTATAGTAGCTACTTTAATCTTTTCCTTTAACTCTTTTATAGTATCTGTTTCTCTTACTACTACTTCTGATAGATTACAACATTGTTTTGATCTAAGTATTATCTCCCCACATGGATTAACACCTACTTCATGATTTGTAGAACGTCTTTCTTCTCCAGCCCTTGTATTTATATTTTTTATAGCATCTAAGGCAGCATTTCTATTAAATATCCCCCTTTCACCTGATTTAGAATTATATAAAGATAACCATTCTTCCATAAAGATGCCTATATCTGGCTTTTCTGTATAAGCAACTGAATTGTTTGATAACGTAAGTTCTGGATTTTCAATCCACCATTGACCAGATTTAGCGTGTCGCATCCTTATGTCAGAAAGGTTACTTAATGAAATTAAACTGGCTCTTCTAACACCACCTACTACTACAACATCTGCTATTTTACAAAATAGTTTATGTACCTCAAATGATGTTAACTTTCTACCAACGGATTCTTTAAATGTTTGTATAGTAAATCTAAATAGTTCATCTAAAGGACCACTTCCTGATGATCTTCCACCAAATGTCTTTAATCTAGAACCTGCTGGTCTTACATGTGATATATCCCATTTAGGTATCTGGCCAGCTAATAATAAAGATATAAGTTCTTTATACGCTTTAGCCCAACCACCTTTTGAATCTGCAACTACTATAGTCGTATCTGTATTATTAAATTCTTCTGCTATTGTTGGTAATTTTTGTACAAATTGCCTTTCTACACTAAATCCTACACCTACACCATTTAATAATACATATAACATTTCATCAAAACATCTTATTTTATCTGCATGAATAAAACTACAATTATAATTAGCCATATTATCACGCTTTAATGCTTCACCTGCTGTCATCAGTGCTCTCATAGAAGGCATTACTTTAAGACCTATAATATTACTTTTAATTTCATTACACATATCCTCAGATATTTTATAATTACATATTTCTTTTAAATGTATTTTAAAAAATTCAACATATCTGGTAACTGTTTCGTTCCATGTTTCTCTTCTTTTTTGTTTATCTAGCCACCTTGAATACCGTGATAAATGAATAAATGATTGATATAATGTAGGTAATTCCGAAGCATCTTCTGTTATTTTATCCATTTATAACCTTTCTTTATATAAGTAGTTAAAAAATCTTCTAAAGATATAACCTCTTACAAAACTAATTGATGTAAATATTGATGCTATCAATATACTATCATATAATGTTATTTCTGTCAAATCAAATAACGGTAATATATATAATATTAATACTTGTGCTATCAAAAATCCTGTAGATACATTGGTTGCAGATTCTATAAGTGATAATTTTTTACTTTGCAATTAAAGATATCACAAATTTTACAAAATAATAAATTAAACCAATAGAAACTACTCCTGATAGTACACAAAACAAACACCCTAATCTACTTCCTAAACTCATATATTATCCTTCAAAATTATAATTTCATACGAAATATTTGTGGATTTTCACCATTAAATACAACACCGCAAGATACTATAGGTTTAAATTTAAAATTTCTACCATAAGCAAATGCTAATGCTTTACGATTGACACCACTACCAACATTCATTCCAAAAATACAATCTTTTTCACTTGCTGTATACTCTATTCCTGACATACTATGATTATGTCCAACAACAGTACTTTGCCTATTTGCGATTGCTAAATTTAAATGAGCATATCTTCCAGAACTTCCTGTACCATGTTCATATATAACATCATCTATAATAAAATTAAAATCACTTTGCCAACCTTTAGGTAAATCCCACATTTCATGAAATGATCTAAAACATCTGGAAGGTAAACCAACAGTTCTTCTTTTTCTATCTGGTAATCTATCATGGTTTCCTAAACACAATTTAATTTTTGGAAAAGCCTTAAACCAACTTTTTAAATGTTTATCTGCTATCTCCATTTCTTGAGATGGTGACCATAGATCTGGATCATGTTCATGATATGAACAACTATGCATATCAACAAGATCACCTATGTGAATAACTTGATTACATTTATTCTGTTTACCTATATTAATACAAAACTTAAGATAATCTGAATGTTCAAAAGGAATATGCGTATCTCCAATAACTAATACATTATTTTTTTGTTTTTTCATTTTATATTTCTGGATTTTTATAAATGTGCATAGAATATTCTATATTTTCTATTTTCATATTACATATATTACATATTTGATTATGATTACCACCTGATTTAAACCTTTTATTACAAATGATACAATTTCTCTCCTTTTTTACTAATGCACTATTTACTCTTAATAAATACATATCAATAATTTTATCTTCATTCTCCTTTCTTATTTTAATAGAATTTTTATTATTAATACGCCTTCTTTCTATCTTACATTCTTCATGTAAATACTTTTCATTACCAAAATTTTTAATACCTCTTTTCATACAATGTTTACATATTGCAGTATGTTTTTCCCATTTTTTTCTTTTCAATAATTAAATACTTTCTATTAAATAAACTGGTGGGTGCTATAAAGTCATTTTTATTATGTCAAACCAATTCTGATTTGATTTAAAATTTTTTACTCTAGCCACCCACCAAATAATCTTATAGTTACTATATAGTTATACAACAACTAAATTTAGTTATAAATATCAAAATGTAATGTAACTTATTTATATATATATACTTATGTACTTATTTAATATCTTCCATTTATTATAGAAACTATATAGAAACTATATAGAAACTAACAACGTTTTTTTGAATCAAAATACCTTTTAACTTGAGATTCTGGTATATAATCAGGTACATTTTTCATACATTTATCACATATTATATAGTTTTCTACTATATGATTTTTATATAAATTAGATGGTGTATTACATATAATACAAATACATTGTATATTATTATCTTTTATATCTATTGATCCCAACCCGTTATTTGATCTACTTCTCTTTCCCATCTTTTCTTAAGAATATCAACTGAACATGAACCCATTTCAAGAAAACGATTAGTTTTTAATTTAACATCACAAGGATTACATTCACCATAATTATTACAATCTCTATAATCGCTACTTATCTTAAAATTATTATCAAAAATAGAACCTATTGGATCTTCATTTAAATATAAATCCCTATGGCACTTATAAATATTACCTTCAGGACCTATAATTAACTCATTTGTCTTACATGAAACTTCTATATTTTGTTTACCTTTAATACTATCAAGATATTTAAAATGCCCAAATAAATGACCATCATAATAACCTAAATAATCTTTAATAAAGAAATATACCTTAGAAATTCTACATTCTTCAGCTAATTTAAGATTATACTCTATATTATGTGGAAAATTAATAGAAAATATACCAACATTAAAACCAACATTTTGTAATACAGATGCTCCTAATACTGTATCTTCAATATTCATAAATTTAGGATGAAAACTTATTCTTATTGATTTATAACCTGTTATATCATGTGAAAACATAGATTCAGGACTTACATTTTCTATAAAATCACCTAAATCAAATTGTAAATTAGTAAGTAAATCTATAGGATGTTTTAATTCTTTTAATAAAGGATAAAATTCTTTATATAATGTAGGTTCTCCACCACCTAATGTAATTGGTACATTTTTAGGTATATCTAAATTATTTAAAAAACTTAACCAATCTTTTGATGGTAATTCTACTCTAGATTTTACTAAATTATTAGATCTTCCATTAATACAATAAGAACAATTTAATTGACACCTCAAAGTTAAGAAAACTGGTATATATGTAATATTATTTGGCACAGATATTTTACTCATAACCAAAATATTCCTTTTTTATATTTTTATCACAATAAATACAAATTCTAACTGTTGAATTATATGATATATCCTCAAATACTGGTGGTGTGTCTAAAGATTCATATATCCTACCACATATAGAACACTTCCACGGATATCTTTTAATTCTTTTTTTCTTTTCTTTGCTCATTTTCTTTAATTAATTTTATATAATCTTTATCTGATTTGTTTAAATCATCTATCAAATCATATAATTTTTCAGTTTTCTTTTGATGCTCTAATAAACAGCAATGTTTAAACTTAACACCAGAACCGCAATGACATCTGTTATTTCTACCAGTTTTAGATTCAAAATTAACTACTTTATAAAGTAAATTAATCTGAAATATTGATGTTTGTCGTTGTTTTTCAATTTCATCTAATTTAGTTGTAGTCATTTTTTATTTAATACTTCAATAGTATTAATAATCTCTTCATTACTAGGAACTTTAAAAAATAAATTTAATTTATCTCTATTTTCTGTTAAATGCCTATGTTGCCACATAAAATTATATAACCATATTACACAAGTATCAATATTACCAGCATAATGTGCAACCATAAACGGCCAAGATGCTATACCTATATAACCTTTACTATTTAATAGTAAAGGTATACAATGAAAAAATGTATCTTTATCTGTATAAGCTGATATAACATCATCTGTATCCCAATCTATATATTCTTCTTCACCGCCAATAACTATAGGACTACCACCTAATTTTTTAATATCTCTAAATAATTGTTTCCACCAATCTTCTTTAGGACTTCTAACATATTTTTCAGACTTTGACCATGAACTACCACCTAAAGTATATGGATACATAATTATCGGATTATGTACACCATTTAATATATTTAAAGACCATTCAATATCTTTATTATTATAAGAAAATTTATAATCTTTCTGAATTGGATAAGGTAATGGTGAATCATCTTCTCTCCAATCTACTAATTTTTTATATCCATCATTATGTGCTGGTAATCTATTAAGATATACTTTATCTATAATAGGTGAACGTTCTAAAAATTCTATAATCATGTAAGTAACACCTATATATGTATTTATCAAATATATATCAGCTTTATTTGCATTTTCTTTATTTAATAAAGATTGTAAACGTGCTGCATATGTTAAATTATCACCTAATCCACCACTAACTATTAAAGCAATTTTATTATTATTATTATTTTCCATTAATTTCCCATTATTTTTTCAAATTCATCTCTTTCTAATAAAGGAGCCATATCTTCAATAGGTTTTCCAAAAACCAATTTAGGTAGTATTTGTTCACATGGTTTTATTTTAACATTACAAAATATAGGCCCATCATACTCTAAAATATAATCAATAAAATCTAGTTCACTATGATTATCAATGTCTATAACATGTAAATTATATGCTTTAGCTATTTTATATAAATCTGGAAATCCAAGACCGCTATTTGTATCAGATGCTGTATATTTAGAATTCAACCAAGTATCTTGTGTTATTTTAATCATACCATATTCATTATTACACATAACAAATATTTTTATAGGTAAAGAATTATAAACTACTGTTTCTAATTCTTGTATATTCATATTCATACCACCATCACCTGTAATACATATTATTCTACTATTAAAATCTGCAAATTGAGCTCCAATACTTGCTGGTAAAGCGTACCCCATAGGTGAATGATTAAATGCACTAAATAATTTTTGTTTATGTCTAATTCTGTATGCTTGCATTGTCCAAGTAAGAGTAGCACCAGTATCAGTAATTATAATATCATTATCTTTAGTTTTTTTAGATAACTCATTCATAAAAACATAAGGATTAACACTATCTCTCCTATCATAATATTCTGATAAGCATACTGGAAATTTTTCTTTCCAACTTAAAATTTTATTTTTCCAATTAGTTAAATCTTTAGTTTTAATAGTATAAGTATTTATATGTGGAAGAAACTTTTTTAAATCATAGTATATCTTTAAATCTATTTCCATACCATTATCTTTATTTATTTCTTTATCATTTATATTTATAAATATTTTCTTTGCTTTTGGTGAAAATTGTGAAGGATTACTACCAGTTTGGTGTGTATCTAACCTAGAACCAAAATTTATAATTAAATCAGCATTTTGTACTGCAAAATTACCATATCTACAAGATGATATACCAAAACTGCCTATAAGATTTGGTGTATCTTCATGAAATAAATCAACAGTAGACCATGTAGTAACAAAAGGTATACCTGAATTCTTTAAAAACTCATACATCTCTTCTTCTGAATGACTTATTTTTACACCACCACCTATTACTGCAACAGGCCTTTCAGATTCACGGATTAGATGCAACATTTCATAAATTTTACTTACTAAAAATGAATAGTCATAGATATTTTTTTGAACAAAAGATTTTAATTCTTCAGGATTTCCTATATCCATCCTTTGTATATCATCTGGTAAATCTAATACTACAGGTCCAGGGTTGTCAGAATTTGCTAAATGTATTAACTTATCTAGTTCATATTTTATTAAATATGGGTCTTTTAATAAAACAGCATATTTAGTAATAGGTTTTACAATATCTACAACATCCATTTCTTGAAAACCTAACTGTCTTATTTGTCTACCATTTTTGAGATGATTAGTTGGAGGTGCTCCTACAATATATAAAGTTGGTATTGAATCAAAATAAGCACAAGCAATACCTTGTATCAAATTAACCATACCAGGTCCACTTGTAGCGATAGCAACACCCAATTTACCAGTTATTCTAGAATATGCTTCAGCTGCTATAGCTGCTCCTTGCTCATTTTGAAATGGTATTTCAGTTATACCTTCTTTATTAGATATACTATCTAATAAATTTACAACAGTACCACCATTACCACAAAAAATATGTTTTGTATACTTTTCTAAGTATTCTGCTATATAATCAGCAACTTTCATATTTATAGTATTTCTTCATCTTGTAAAGGACATAAATTTAAGATTTTTTTATCTGAAATTACATCAATCGGTATCTTTAACTCTTTATCATTCTTTAAAATAGAATACCCACAATAGTATTCTACAGTCCAATAAGCTGTTTTATCTTCTTCCTTTATTAATTCTTTTGTTTGTCTTTGTAAATACGGACAACTAATACAACTACTAATAGATAATCTCTTATTCATATATACCCCCCTCATTTAAATAAAATTAATACCGCTGGGTCTTTTATTTACATACCCATCTAAAAATATGTTACAAGCATCCATCCTACAACAACCTTTACAATCTATATTAACTTTAAAATCAGTTTTTAAATATTCTATAATTTTCCAATATCTTTCACTATTTATTATTTCTTCAACTGTATTATCATGAACATTACCCATACACATATCTTTTCTTTTACCACCAAAAAAATACCCACATGGATAACAACCCCCATCACCACTTACTTCAAATATTAAAGGTATTGCAAGACATTTATCATATGGTTTTTCACCTTTTAATTCCATTATATTCCATTTAGGTGTAATATCAGTATCTTTTGTACTCATATTTTCAGCATATTTTAAAATATTAATAACATTTTCATTATTATACATATTTAAATCAAACTGAGTCATACCAGTTTCACCTTCATCTGGCAAACTACATTGTTTGATAACAAAATAATCAACACCTGAATCTATTGCGAATTGAGATAAAGGTATTATTTCATCAATCATATTATCTGGTGTAAATACCATTTGAATACCTATATCACATTTGTAATTAAATTGTTTCTTTAATCTTACTATATCTCTAACATTTTGAAATACTATATCTCTTTTATTAGAATTATGTATTTTTCTATATGCCTCTGGTGTGTATGCACTTATATTAAAACGCATCCATTCGCAAGATTCTAATATGGTTTTCTGTTTATATTCATTATCTACAAGAATTCCATTAGTTGATATTGCCATACTTAAACCTTCATTTTTACCAACATTTAAAGCATTAAAACACTCTAAATTCATAGTTGGTTCACCATCACCTATAAACCCTAATGATTTAACACCTGCTTTAGCTGAAGATTTAACGAGATTTGTTATTAGCGCATCTTTTTCTATACTTTCGCCATTTAAATCTTGAAATTTACAAAATCCAAAAGAACACAACATATTGCAACGTTTTGTAAGTCCAACATCTATATGTATAGGTGGGATTCTTTTATTATAATCAAAATGTTCTATTACTCTTTCCATATGAAAAAGTAATTTTGTTGAATCATGGTATCTTTTTATATCTGTTGTAGTTTGCATATTAATATAATTTTATGTCAAGGAAAATTCTATTAACCTAATTATAACATAAATTTAAAAAAATGTCAAATTTATTTAAAATAAAAATTTAACTTGACACTATGCCATATCAACTGCAGCCTCAAATCCTAACCATACAGTTCCTGCATCGGTAGTAATAAAAGTATATACAGCAATACCATTTGCTATAGTTGAACCTACTGGTGTACCTAATCTTGCACCATGTCTCCATTTAACACTTGCTGGCCAAGTTACAGTTCTATTTCCTGTAGCATCTTGTTTCTGAATTAATGTAAAACTTCCTGCAACTCCAGATGCAGGTGGGTTTGAAAAAGTATATGTACAATTACCTGTCAATGTTAATTCAAAAACATTACTAGATTCATAATCTATTGTATATGTTGTACTTGTATTTGCAGTTGTTAAAGTTTCAGCATAATCTTTAAATTTAGCTCTAGATACTTCAGCATCACCATAATCAGTTGGTGTACCAGATGAAGGTGTTATTGTTTCTATCCATGGTTTTATAAGTAATTCATTTGTTCCTATAGCCATGCCAACTAATATTGTATCAGCTCCTGGTTTTGCAGATGTTATTTCACCTCTATTAGAATTAGATAGATAATAAGGCGCACTTGGGGTTAAACTCCAATTAGGATCTGAAATCCAACCGTCATATTGTGCAAAACCATCTGCACCTAAATTAAAATCTTCTTTTGTAAATCCAACAAATCTTGAATCAGCTGAACCAGTAATACCTGCAATACTTAATTTTAAAGTGTCATCTGTTGTTCTATAAACTACTTTATACGCAGATAATGTTTGACCCGCTATAGCTTTAATTGAAGACCCTTTGTCTATTATATCCCAGTTTTCATTTAAAGGTGCATCCCAATTATCTACACCTTGAGCTATTGTTTCTAAATTTGAATGTTTAGTAAAACTCATTTTTAATTCTCCTTATTTTATTATGCGATATTGGTTGCACCCAATATAGTAACTGTTAAAGGTGTATAAGTTATTGACCTACCATAAGCCCCTCTAGAATACACCCTAAATTCTATTGGTGATGATAATACACCATTATCAACTTTATTTTCTAATTCTGTATATGTATTATTTGTCATAGTATTACCAACAATTGTGGTTCTAACTAATTGGTTATTAAACCAATTTTCAACAATAATATCTACATATTCTTCACCTAAAGGTGTTCCTTCTTTTACAGCATAACCAAACCCTTGTCTACCATAACCTGTTTGTTTATTAACTAATTGCCATTTTATTTTTAAATCTGTTTCTGTTGTTCTACCAGAAGAACTACGTCTTAGTTTACCATCATTATTTACTAATTGAACAGAAGAAGGTGGATGTGGCCTATGCGCTCTACCAAGAACTTTTTGTGATAAAGCTGGTACATCAGATATATCTAGTTCATTTTTAAATAGATTAACAGGTACAGCCTTATAATATAAATTTGTACCAATTTTACCCTTTCCTAATGTAAAGTGATCTACAGTTTTCATTTGATAAACCGTAGCACCTACAGGATGTACAGTTGTTGCTGTACCATGTCTACCTCTTATAAAATTAGATAATTCATAAGTATTAGTACTAGCTAAATTACAATTTTGAACCATCATATATTCATCATCAATTACTAATGAATTAATACCTGAAAACATTTCATTTCTTGTAGAACTTACAAAATCTGATCCTGATAAACCTGTTATATCAACTTCTATTGTTTGAGAATCTAACCAAAAATCTTGATCCATAGCTGTTTTTAATATACCTACTGGCGGATTATGTCTACTCTGTAATAATAAACCGTAACTTATACCATCATCAGTACTATAATATAAATCAATACCTATATTATCAGGACTTGCTTTACCATATAAAACAGCCATTTCTAAAACACCTGTATCAGTTAATAATTCATATGGTGTTTCTTTAACATTAAATCCAACAACATTAGATAACCCTATATTATAAGGTTTATCTGGTACTGCTAATGAAGATGGTACTGTATAACTTACTGTATCAAATATATAATCAGGCTCTTCTCTACACATAAAACCTAAATTAAAATCTTCTCTTTCTTCAATATTTGTAATTCTAGATCTTAACCAATTTATATTAGCATTTGGAAAATGTAATTGAATAGGGTCACCAACTTCTAAATCTAAATGTTCTGGTCCTAAAGTAAAAGAAAATTTTCTTCTACCATATAGAGAATTTCTTAACATAATATTACCAACATGTTTTACAACTTCTTTATCAACAAAGCCAGGTAAAGATATAGAAGTTTTATCTATACCAATTGCTTCTTGATCTGCAATATCTTCAACCATTATAGGTCTTGAAGAATAAGCTTTTTCTGGATCTGTAAATTCTATTTCTAAACGATTTACTCTTTCTGAATTACCTGTTTCTTCTATTCTTAAACTCTGGTCAGTACCTGTACCTACAAGATGATTTTCAGAAATAGTTGCAATAATATCCTCATTTTTAGAAACAAGTAATTTTATACCACTACCAGAAAATATAACTGATACCCAACCATGTGAAGCAAGAGTACCAAGAAGTCCAGATAAATCACTTTTTTCTGTAACAGGCACATTTATATAGTACCCATTATCTATACAATCTTGTTTTGCTTTAGGAAAATTTGTTACCCCATTAAAATTACCACCATATCTATTAGAAGTAATTATATCATCTATAACTTCTGCTGTTGTAATTAATTCATGAGTTGTTCCTGCAATAGAATAACTTTCAGCAGCTCCATAAGAATAAACAATATCATTAAAAGTTTCTGAACCTAATTCAGATACAGTACTTGGAACACCTAAAATTCTAATCATATAATCATCATGTTCATATAAACCTGTACCATAATGTTCATAACTTTCTATACTACTGGTATTTACAAAGTTATCTCTTGTTTTATAAATTTTCCATTTATCTAAATTTGAACTATCATTTTTACCAAAATATAAAGTTCTATTATCATGATGTAATGGAACATGATAAGTATTAGTTGTTTGAGATTGTAAAGCAGATGGATTTTTATTAACAACAGCTGCTGTTGAATATAAAACATCTGACCAACTATTTGTAATTAAATCATAATATTTTATTTTACCAGTATTAACAGATGCAGTACCATTAGTATAACCTACATATATTATAGCACCAATCCTTGATACACTACCTATTTGTGGTGTAAAATCTGTTTCTAAATCATTAGTATTAACTTTAAGATATGAGGAAGCGTTATCTATTGTTTTCCAAGGTCCTATTAAACCAGTACCAGTTCTATAATCTTCTGATAGTGATACACTCAATCTATAAACATTACCATTAGATAGTAAAGCAACAAAAACATTTTCATATTCAAAAAATGATACTTCTTTAATATCTTCTTCTGGTATTCTTGCTACTTGAGCCCAAGCATGAGTAGTTCCAACTGGAAATCCAGCAATTTGATTTGTACTACCAAAATCTGACGGTGTTTTATAATTATGTGTTCTTGCCCATACATCAAAAAACCCTGTATCAAATGAATACCTCATAGCTACAAGAGTAATATCTTCTTCTCTTACGATAATCTCATCTAATGCATCATAGGATGTACCATTCCAATATAATTCTGTCTGACTTACTACACCTTTACCACCACCTAAACCTAATAAAATATCATTACCACTATGACTTAATACATTCCATCTAAATGAAACAGTTCCACCTAGAGCTCCAACACCTGCAGGTTGATATTGCCATACACTATCATCAGCTCTAACATAAATTTTATCTAATCTACCACAGGGAAAGGTATCTTTACTAAAAGGATATACTTTATCATATGTAGACATATTAGCATCAGTAGAAATATCTATCCTAGTATTAGGTGTTACTACACATTCATAGGCATAATCTGGAATGTCTATTTCGATAGGCTGTGTTGTATAACCAATAGGTGAATTTACAAAAGTAAATTTTTCTGTCATAGAAACAGTATTTTGAGTACTGTCTAACGGTAATGAACCAGACCAAGTATCTATTGGTTTTTCATTACCAACATAGTTTAAATCCCCTTCAAAAAATTTAATATTTATACTATCATAACTATTAGTTACTGCTAATGTAGAACATGCAATATAAGCTCCAGAACCAACAATATTTACACCACCAATAGATTCAAAATTATTATATGTATTATCTGTTCTATTATAAATTAAACCTGCAGTATCAGAACCACTATAAGTAGTCCAACCAGGTATATAATCTCTATTATTATATTTTAAATAACCACCTTGAATTAAACTTGATCCTAACCCATTACTTGTTGCAACACCTGGATTCCAAGATAAATGATTAGTTTCTGCATCAGTTCTACCACTAGATAAACCTAAAGCATACAATGCACTTTCAACTTCAAAAGTTAAAGCTGGTATACTAGAACTACTACCTAAATTATAATCGTTAAATACTACATAAGATGTACCACGATAACCGATAGCTTTTCCTGTTTTATTTGTTAAAGAAGTATCAGCTTCTTGTGTAAATGAACCAGGGTAGAAAGTATGTGCTATATCTACGACATTTTTACCTTCATAGATTTTATGTAATTTAAGAGGTCCTTCACCTAATGCCATTACAAAATCTGCTGTGAACCATGTTGTTGTTGTAGTTGTTTCAGTAGTACCTCCATCACCTCCTCCACCGCCACCTTTTCCTCCACCTCTACTAGAACTTACAACTTGTGTTGATTCATGACGAACAATTTCACTTTTATGCATCATATTAGCACCAATACGAGTTCTGCCAAATATTACTGTAACTGCTACACCTTCAACAGCAGAAGTTCCTACAGCAGATTTAATTAGCCTTATTTTAGTTTCAGGCTTTGGAGGAGGATACATTATACCACCAGCTATTCCGCCAGCAGTACCGCCAATAGCACCACCTAATGCAGCACCAGCATATATACTCATTCCACCTGTCGGTGCTGCTAATACTGCACCGACAACCATACCAGCTATTGCTCCAGCAGATGACATATTTTGTCTACTACCCATATTAATACCTCATATCTTGCACAGATATTTTGCACAGATATTTTATAACT
>MPMA02267032.1_pt1 | contig 19428 bp, 20 predicted proteins | sample 1617361 | NCBI WGS metagenome assembly MPMA02 (sample SAMN05944807, study PRJNA350692) | marine metagenome | biome: marine; feature: ODZ; material: water; isolation source: 180 m water sample filtered on 0.2 um supor filter | place: Pacific Ocean | collected 2012-04-08 | depth 180m m | reverse complement strand
GGCATCATCGATCCGGCCGCAGGAGTCGCCACATCGGACGACGGCACCAACTACGCCGTGCTCTACGGTGATGCCCCAGAGGGCGGCGCCCCGCTGACGCAGCTCGGGTTCCAGCGTGGACTCTCACCCCTCGGCGACTGGGGCGGCTTCATCGTCGTGCTCTCGGTTGTACTGTTCGCCATCTCCACCGCGATCTCCTGGAGCTACTATGGCGACCGCTGCGCGGCATACCTGTTCGGAAAACGGGCCATCCTGCCCTACCGGCTCGTGTATGTCGGCATGGTCTTTCTGGGAACGGTCATCGCCCCAGCCGCCGTCTGGGACCTGGGTGACATCGCGCTCAGCGTCGTGATTCTGCCGAATCTGCTTGCGCTCGTCATGCTCTCGGGCAAGACGCGAGAGCTGATGAAGAGCTACTTCGCGCGTAAGCCCTGGAGCTCGTAGCCGCATCACTGAGGTCGACTCCTTGGCTTCGGGCCACGAGCTTCGGCCGCTTAGGGCCCGCGCAAGGACAACTACCCATCTTCGGCCGCCGATCCATCCCGCCTGGCGGCGTTGCTCGTCGGTCGAATACTGCCCGTATGCTCCTTCCTCGCGCCTGGCCAGACGGGCGCCTCGACGCCCCAAGAGGGGCACTTATTCTTGTGCGGACCCTTAGGGACCGCCGAGGGCGTCCAGATACTCGCTGACGCGGCGTGCGGGGTCGCCGCCGGTCAACAGGTCGGAGATGACCGCTATCGAGGCGGCGCCGGCTGCGATCACGTCGGGCGCCGTGGCGACGGTAATGCCCCCAATGGCCACCACCGGGCGCGTCCCAGCCGCAACGCTCGTCCGACGTACCGCCTCCAACCCAACCGCCGCATAGCCGGTGTCCTTGGTCCCAGTGTCGTAGACCGGTCCGATTGCCACATAGCTCAGCGGTTGCCGTGCGGAGGCTTCGACTTGCTCGTCATCATGCGTGGACAGCCCGATGATCGCCTCTGTGCCCAGGAGACGGCGCGCCGTCTCCACCGGGAGGTCGTTCTGCCCAAGGTGCACCCCGTCTGCGCCCGCCATCAGCACGAGATCACAGAAGTCATTGACAATGACGCGTGCGCCAACCGGCGCCGCGAGACCAACGATCTCCTGGCACCAATCGAGCAGCGTCGCGCGATCGACGCCGGTCGCGCGGAGCTGCAGCAGACGCGCGCCCCCGTCGAGATACGCTCGGGCCAGATCACGGGGCGCCCAACCGGCCCGAATCGCTACTCCGGCGTCCACGATGGCGTACAGATGGGACCAGGCGTGCACGTTCGCGCTCAACTCATGGAAGCGGCTCCCGGCACGAACCGTTCCAGAAACGCCGTCGTAAACCGGCCGTCGAGAAAATCACGGTCCTCGAGAATGCGGAGATGCAGCGGAATCGTCGTCTCGACGCCCTCAATCACCGTCATCTCGAGCGTGCGCCGCATCCGGTCTATCGCTTCCGGGCGATCTCGCCCGTGCGCGATGACCTTCGCCACCAGCGAGTCGTAGTGCGGTGACACCGTGCAGTCTGTGTGCGCGAACGTGTCCACCCGAATTCCCGGCCCCCCCGGCAGGCTGAAGGTACGAATGAGGCCAGGGCTGGGCGCGAACGTCTCAGGATGCTCGGCGTTCACCCGGCATTCGATCGCATGGCCCGTGTGGTGCACGTCTGCCTGCCGAATCGACAGCCCGTCTCCGGCCGCGATACGGATCTGTTCCTTGACGATGTCCACCCCGGTCACCATCTCGGTGATCGGATGCTCGACCTGGAGCCGAGCGTTCGCCTCCATGAAGTAGAACCGGCCCCGCCGATCTACCAGGAACTCGAAGGTCCCGATATTGACATACCCGACCGCCCGGGCCGCCTTCGTGACGAGCTTCCCCATCCGCTGACGGACTCGGTCGCTCAACCCGATTGACGGGGTTTCCTCGAGCACCTTCTGGTGCCGTCTCTGGATCGTGCACTCTCGCTCGCCGAGATGCACCGTGGCCCCGTCCTCGTCGGCCAGAATCTGAAACTCGATGTGCCGCGGCTCCTCGACGTAGATCTCCAGATAGACGCGCGCGTCGCCAAACGCCGCCTCCGCCTCCCGACGGGCTGTCAGAAACGCATCCTGCAGGTCGTCGGCGTTCCAGACGACCCGCATGCCACGACCTCCGCCGCCCGACGTCGCCTTGATGATGACCGGGTAGCCCAGCCGCCTGGCCGCGCGACGTGCCGCGGCCACATCCTCGACCGACTCGCTCCCCGGAACGACCGGGAGCCCCGCCTTGCGCATCGCGCGTCGGGCTCGCGATTTGTCCCCAAGGAGACGCAGCACGTCGACCGACGGTCCAATGAATGTGATCCGGCAGGCGTCACACGCCTCCGCCAGATAGGCACTCTCCGCCAAGAAGCCATAGCCAGGATGGATGGCGTCAGCGCCAGTGATTTCGGCCGCGGTGATGACGGCCGGTACGTTCAGGTAGCTGTCCTGGCTGGAGGCAGGCCCGATGCAGACCTCTTCATCGGCGAATCGGACCGGCAGGCTGTGTTCGTCGGCCTGGGAGTGGGCGACGACCGTCTTGACACCCAACTCGCGGCAGGCATAGATGATCCGGAGCGCGATCTCGCCCCGGTTCGCGATCAAGATCTTCTTGAACATCAGGGTGCCGACCCTAAGACGTCAGGAGGCAGAAGCCCGCCTGCTACGTACGTCGGATGGCGAAGAGGCGCTCGCCGTACTGCACGGGCTGACCGTTCTCGACGAGGATGTCCACTACCTCCCCGGCAAACTCCGACTTGATGTCGTTCATGAGCTTCATCGCCTCGATGATGCACAGGACGTCACCAGGCTTGACGACATCGCCGACCGCGACGAATGGGGGCGCGTCTGGCGCGCTGGCTCGAAAGAAGGTACCGAGAATCGGCGCCTCCACGATCGTCACGTCCGATGGGACGGTCCCGCCAGTCGACGGCTGAGGAGGTAAAGACACCGGACGTCCGACTTCTGGCGCAAATGACGGTGGGGTCCCCGGCGCCTCTGCCTTGCGGAGCCGGAGATGCAGGTCCTCCCGCTCCAGCTCGAACTCGGCCAGACCGTGGTCCTGCATCAGATCCAGAATCTGCCTGATCTCATCAAAATCCATGGTTTCGCACAGCGCGTACCGGCAACGTCGTCTCCCTCATTAGACCACGGAGAGGTCCAACGGCACGCTGGTCATTAACTCGTAGCCACTGGCAGTCACGACCAGGTCGTCCTCGAGCCGAACACCGCCGCGCCCTGGCAGATATACCCCCGGCTCGACTGTGAACACCATTCCCGGTTCGAGACGGGGGTCCTCCACGTCGGCATCGGAACCGGGGGACGCGCGCGTCGGACGCGGCTTCCCGATCCGGGGAGCCTCGTGCACTTCGATGCCCAGGCCATGTCCCGTCCCGTGTCCGAACGCGTCGCCCAGCCCCCGTTGGTCGAGCGCCGCGCGGGCCGCACCGTCCACCTCGCTCCCACGGACCCCGGGACGCACCGCCTCCAGGGCCGCCGCGTGCGCCGCCAGCACCGCCGCGTGCCAGCTGGTCGCTACTGGGTCTGGCGCACCCAAACTCGCGACGCGGGTCACATCGACGCAGTACCCGTTGTAGACTCCACCGAAGTCCAGCAGCACCAGGTCGGCCAGCGCCAGCCGCCGGTCGGTCGGATGTGCATGCGGCAGCGCGGTATTTGGCCCGGCGGCGACAATCGTGTCGAAGGCCGGCCGATCGAACCCGGCACTCCGAATCGCCCAATCGATATCGGCCGCGACCTCCCGCTCGGTCCGTCCCACTTCGAGCCGCCGCAGCGCCTGCTCCATCACCACCGAAATCTGCGCGCCTGCCTCCCGTAATACGGCCAGCTCTTCCGCGTCCTTGACCAACCGGCCCGCCTCCACGATGCCAGTCGTCGGACGCAACATCACACCAGAACCGGCCAGGGTTTGCTCCAGCCAGTCGTATCGAGCCAGCGTCATGTGCTCGGCCTCGATGCCCACCCGGGACGCCCCGGAGGCTGAGAGGGCGGCGCAGAGCGTCTCCTCGTAGGACGACTCGACCTGCACGACCGCCATGCCCGCGCCGTCAGTATCGCTGTCCACCAGTGTTCTCACCGCCGCGACATACCGCCCGTCGATAATCAGTGTTGCTCGCCCCGGCATGACCAGCAGTATGCCCGCGCTGCCCCGAAACCTGGAGAGGTAGAAGATGTTTGCGAGGTGCGTCACCACGAGGGCATCGAGCTCATCGTGCGCGAGACGGGTGTGAAGCGCCCGCAGGCGTGCCGCCCGCTGAGCAACCGGGCTGAGGCCGCTAGCCACTTCAGCTGTGCCGCGCGTTGGCCGTGCCTTCGCCAACGGTCAAGACACGATGACCGGGGACGACGTGGTTTCCGTCTGGCCGTCGCTGTCGGTCACGGTAAGGGTCACGTTGTACGTGCCCGCCGTGGCGAAGGTATGGGTTGTCGTCACCCCCGTGGCTGTGGATCCGTCACCGAAGTTCCAGACGTAGGACGCGATCGACCGCCCTGCGGTGGCAGACGACGCGACCGCATTGAACTGCACCACGGTGGTCGTTCCCGGTGACACCGGTGAGAAGACGAAGCTCGCGACGGGCGCACTCGTTGCCACGGTCACGGGCAAAGATGTCGAATTGGTCACGCCCTCGTTGTCAGTGACGGTAAGGGTCACGTTGTAAGCGCCCGCCGTGGCGAAGCTGTGAGTCGTCGTCACCCCCGTTGCCGTCGAGCCGTCACCGAAGTTCCAGTCGTAAGACGCGATCGACCGCCCAGATGCGGGCGAAGATGCGGCGGTGTCGAACCGCACGACGGCCCCCGTGGGCGGTGCGGACGGGGAGAAGACGAAGCTCACAATGGGTGCGCCCGTCACGACGATCACGCTCGAGCTTGTGGAATCACTCGCCCCCCCTGTCGTCGGTGACAGTCAGGGTCACGTTATATGTCCCCGCCACATCGTAATCGTGCGACACGGTGACACCAGAGGCCGTGCGCCCGTCTCCGAACGTCCAACTGTAGGAGACGATCGAGCGCCCGGCCGAAGCGGTACTGTCGGATGCATTGAAGAAGACGCTTTCATCGAGACTCGGTCCCGTCGGCGACAAGACAAAGGTGGCGGTAGGCCCTACGCCGCTCAGCACAGTGACCGACCGAGGCGCAGCCGCCGCCCGCCCAAAGACGTCGAGGACAGTGAGTGTCACCGTGTAGGTCGACGGCGTCGAGTAGGCGTGGGTGACGGTTGAACCACTGCCGGTCGAGCCGTCATCGAAGTCCCAGGCATAGGAGACCACCTGCGCGGCCGGGTCGCGTACACAATCCACGTCGTTCTCCGATAGGCACGTGGTGGAAAACAGGACACTCTCGAACTCGGTCGGGCTTGTCGGTGTAAAGCGGAACCCCGCGCTAAAGGTCGCCGGCGGGGTTACGAAGCCGCTCGGCACCAGACGTATCGTCAGCGTACGCGGCACGGCGCTGGCAAAGTTGTCGCCAACCGGCGTTACGAGAAGCTCCACCTGCGCTCCTCCATCCACCTGGCCTCCAAGCGGCGCGGTGTAGGTTGCCAACGCGCGACCGTCCTGGCCCGTGACCAGTGTGCGTGCAGAGAGTTGCCCGAGGTCCTGCAGCACGCCGCCGAAGCGCGTCTGCAGTCGGAGTGACACATTTGGTATCGGCTGGCTCGACCCATCCCGCGCGAAAATCGTCACGAGCGACTGCGAGGCACCGTCGAGCGGCAGCACGTCGGGACTGGCGCTGAGCGTCAGTGACAGTCCCAGCTCGGACGGTCCGACGAACGGATCGGGAGTCGCGTCCTGTTGACACCCCGACAGCGTCGCGGCGGCAAACATTGCCGTCAGCAGCGCCGCGCGCGCCCAAAATGCCAGGCTACGCGGCCCTCGCCTGCCGTCGATCGTCGGCGTCGCCATCTGTCCTGTCATCGACCTACGACCCCGCTTCTCCGAAGTCGGCGAAGTTGACGCCAATGGTTCCTTCCGAACTTATCGCAGCGCCCGTCTGGTCGTGGCCGAAGAAGGTGACCTCGGCAACCACCGACAGGACGATGGCGCCACCACCGCTGACGAGTGAAATCAGCGGCTCCTCGAGCTTGGCCTGGGCACGGACGAGCGTGAACTCGGCGGTGCCGATGTCGATCGTCGTCATCGTCATGCCACCCTCGAACGGAAACGGCACATCGACACCCGGGGTATCGCGACCATCCGACCGCCGATAGACCACGCGGTAGCCTGTGATGGTTATCCAGTTAGCCGAGGTCGGCGACGCCGGATTCTCGGAGGTTCCGGGGGCTTTGAACGCCAACCGTGTCGTCACGCGGGCGATGTCCGGAAAAACGCTGCACGCGTTGGGATTCGGACTCGGGTCACAGACGTCTGACAGCAGCAACGTCGGAATCGGGTCGTCGGACGTGCCGCCCGCAGCGGCACCAATTCGCTCGATGACCAGAATCGTCGACGAGCGGGACGCCTGCACCAAATCGTTGCACGACACGGAGACGAGCAGACAGACCGCCGCAGTGAGACTGGCCACCAGTCGGCTGCCGCTCAGTCTTGTCGGCGTGTCAGAGCTGCTGTGCATCACCTGTTCGTCATCCCACATGGCTCTCACCCTTCCTCACTACCGCACGATGCGCGGCGTCAGAAAGATCATCAGCTCGTCCGCGCTTTCGGTTCGGTCGGTGCTCTTGAAGAGCCACCCCAGCAAGGGAATTCGGTGCAGCATCGGCGTGCGATTGTTGCGTTCGCTTTGGGTGTTCTCGTAGATGCCGCCGATGACCGTCGTTTCGCCGTCAGCAACCTGAATCGTCGTCCTTGCCCGCTGGGTCACGATCGAGGGGATCGGCGGGTCACCCAGCGCGCGACCGAAGTCGGCGAACGAGTTCTCGAGGTCGACTGCCATGATGACGGTGTTCGCATTCGTGATCTGCGGGGTGACCAGGAGGGTCAGGGCAGCCTCCTTGAACTGCACCGTCACCGTGTTGTTCGCAACCGTCTGATACGGTATCTGGTCACCCTGCAGTATCGAGGCCTCGACGTTGTTCTGCGTCGTGACTCGCGGGCTGGAGATGATTGACAGCTCCCCCTCGCTCTCGAGCGCCGAGAGGGCGAGGTCGAGGTTGAGCGAGCCGTTCACCGAGCCCATGGTGAGGCCAAGCGCCGAGGTAGCCGCGCTCACTCCCAGGTTGACCGCCGTCGCCGCGTTCTCGTCTGGCAACGCCCGGGAGTCTAGGCCGGACGGCCCCTGGCCGTCTGGACCACCGGCGCGACCGGTGATGGCTCCCCGGTTGGGGAACGAGAACGGCAGTGAGTTACCTATCTCCTGTGCGGCGCGACCGGTGACACCCCACTGCACACCGAGCGCGCGGGCCGAGTCGTGACCCGCCTGCACGATGCGCGCCTCGATCTCCACCTGTGGCTCCGCCCGGTCGAGTGTGTCGAGGAGGTCGGAAAGGGTAGCGAGCCGGTCTTGGAGCTCGGTAATGACGAGCGTGTTGGTCCGTGCGTCGGTGAACACGTCTCCGACTTCCGATAGCAGGTTGCCGGACCTGATGAGCTGTTCCACGTCCTCGGCACTGGCGTAGTTGAGGGCTCGTGTGTAGACCTGCTTCGATCCTGCCAGCGTCGCTTGCTCCTGCAGCTCTCGGCGCGCCTGCGCCTCGTCTCGGAACCGCTGGACCGAGGCAATACGAACCACCGTACCGTTGACTTCGTAGTCGAGCCCGTTCGTCCGCAGGATGATGTCGAACGCCTGATCCCACGGCACCTCGGTAAGCGCGACGTTCACTTCCCCTTGCACGCTCGGGTCGATGACGATGTTCAGACCACGATCGTCGGCAAACACCCGCAGCACCGCGCGCAGGTCGGCGTTCTGAAAGTTCATCGAGATCGGGTCCCCGGTGAACTCCTGCTGGCCTCCGGCCGTCTGCCCGGGAAATTGCATGACTGTTCGCGGTGCCGACCCGCCGCTCGCACCGCCACCGCCCCGGAGCGGTAGATACTGCTCCGTCTGTCTGGACGCAGCGACCAGTGTCGCTTCCGGTGCCGATTCGTCGGTTGGAACAGCTGGCGGCGCCGGCAAAGCCAGCGGCGACGCGGCTGGGTCGAGGACGAGCGCCATGACGGCGCCAGCCATGGACGGGATCTCCGGCGACGCTTCGACCCGGAACGGCGCGGTCCACGGCCCGAGACGCTCGACCGGCGTGCTCGCGAGGTCGAGCACCGGGATGACACCGCCGAGCGACGGCAGCGCCGGCGACGCCTCGACCCGGAACGGCGCGGCGCTCGGCGCGAGGCGCGCCGCCGGCGTGCTCTCCAGCGCGAGCGCCGACCGTGAGCTACCTATTGCGTCCAGCTCGCCCCACCGTCCGGCCGACCCCGCTGCCGAATCGATTCCGCTGCCTGTCGCCGCGTCGGCGGCACGGCCGCGCGGGAACACCACCCGGAGCGACCGAGCGTTTGGTTCCTGGTCGTCGATGTAATAGACCGCGGGACGCATCAGGTCGAGCACGACACGGGTCAGCTCTGGGCTATTGGCGGCCACACGCACCTGCTTCACCGGGTCGATTTCGACCCGCGTCACTAACGCCGCCTCAGCCATCAGACGGGGAAAGTCGAAAACGAGACGAGGTGGGAGATGCTCGGCTTCGAGTATCCGGGCCGGCGAGAGGACGCCGTTGCCGCGCAGCGTCACGCTGACGAAGTGCGACTCCACCGCGGTCTCGACCGACAGGATGGCGGTGGCCGGACGCCCGCGATCGGCCACCGGCGGCACCGACGCTGCCTTCACAGGTTCTGCTGCCAACGGGACGAACCGCGCAAACCGAACCTGGATCGTCTCCTGCCGCGAACGCACCTCGTAGGTGGTCGCCTGGCGTAGCCCGATGCGAACCTGTGCCACCTGATTGCCGTTGTCGTCGACGGAGTCCAGGACTTCGAGCGTGCCGACCGGGTCGTCTGGCGCCGGGCGCAGGCGACTGGACACGTCGCCGGCCGCCACGTCCCGAAGCGTGATGAGAACGGTCAACGGGTCGGGCTGGTGACTCGTGTAGGCGGCGTGGCCTGTCGCGGTGATGAACACCGACTGACTGGCCGCTGTCGACTCCGACGTCACATCGACGAGTCGCACGCTGGCCGGTCGCTCGGCAGCCAGACCGGCGGTCTGCACACACAGGGCGACACCAACCATCGCCTGGAGCCAGCGGGGCATCGTCAACGGCCCTCCTCGGCGTCGCGCAGGGCCTTGCGAACCTGGCGCTCGGTCACGGGCGACAGCGGGTCGCTGACCTCCTGCAAGAAGACGACAGCCTCAGCCGTGATCTCCAGCACCGCCCCGTCGAATAGCCGATCGTCGGTGCGCACGATGTAGCTCTTGTTGTCTGGCGCCTCCAGGACCGCAAGATACGCGCCGCCGCTGAGCACCACGCCCCGGAGCGCTACCTCGTTGATGCCCAGACCCCTCAGACCATCCACGCGCTCCCGAGTGGACGGCAAATCGGCACCACGGGCCAGCAGGCTCACGAATGGATCGCGACGTCCCGCGGCATCGTAGGAATAGACATCCGTCGGCTCGACGGTCTCAGGCTCGATCGTCTCGGTAACCTCGGAAGGCTGCTCAGGCGCGGGCACCGGCTGAGACAAGGCACGCACTGCGGGTGCGGGCGCCAGTCCACCGGCTCCGATGAGTAGCGCCAGCGCCACTCCCCCACCTGGTATCACAGCACTCATGCGGATTGATGCCTCACGCCGCCGGTGCGGGCTCCGCCTCCGCCTCCGGAGGCTCGAGTAGGACAAACGTCGTGGCGGTGCATTCGGCTGTGATCGTGAGGTTGAGCTCTGCCGGCTCCCTGACCCGGATTACCACGTCGCTGATATTGATGATTCGAGAGAATTTGCTGATTCGATCGAAGAACATGCCCAGGTTGTGGTAAGTGCCGTCGAGTTGCAGCCGAATCGGCCACTCAGAGTGCATCTCACGCATGATCGCCGCCTGTGGCTGAAAGGCCCGAATGGTCAGGTTCGACTGCGACGCAAAGGTCTGGAGGCGCCGCAGCAACCCTGCGACCTCCTCCTGCTCTGGCAACACCGCGCTCAGCGCCTCCAACCGGTTGTTCAAGTCGTCGACCTCCGCCTGGAACTCGGCCAACTCGATCGCATCCTGTTGGGCCTGTTCGACTTCCGCCAACTTCTGCTCCAGCTCGACCTGCTTCTGCGCCTGCGCATCCCGCTGCGGGCCGATGTAGTAGATGCGGAACACCACGAACAACGCGATGGCGACAAGCAGGAACGCCCCGATCTGTCCAGACCACGGCAACTTGTTGAGTCCGAGCTCCATACCTCTGCCTCCGGGCTATCGGTCAGGGCGACGCGGGCCTCTAGACATAAGGTGACGACCTGTGGCGGCGACGCTCGGCACCCAAGATGCCGGTCTCGCCCACCGCGACATCGAAGACGTGACCGCCACGCGGACCGACAGGTCAGGAGGACGGCAACCTGAACTCGGCCCGTAACTCGAAACGGACCACCTCGCCGGCTTCCTGAGTCTCCAGCTGACCATCGATGATCTCCACCGGTAACACGAAGTACCCGGACGACTCGAGGGCGACGACCATGTCTGACAAGGCAGTCAGTGTCGTCGCCTGTCCGAATATGGAAATGTCGGGACCCTCCTGCCGCAATTCCGTCAGCCACACGCCGTCCGGGAGCCCGCGACTGATCTCGTCGAGCATCCTCCCCGGCCCGGCCTCTCCCGCGCGCAGCTCCTCGATAAGGGCGACCCGCCGAGCCAACTCGGCGCTCCGCGTCTCGAACTCGTTGCGACGCTCAACGACGTCGGACATGCTCGCCAGCTCCTGATTCACCGAAACGAGCTGCTCGTCGAGCCTGATCGTCTCCCCCCGCACGGACACCACCTGCCAGACCACGACGGCGACAACCACGACGAAGATCGCGCCGCAGGCCAAGGTGAACTTCTGTCCCAGATCGATTCCGATGCTGAACCGACGCCTGGCGCGGTCGCGCTCGACCGCCATCAGATTGATGCGGATCATCGGTCGTCCTCTTCCCGCAGGGCGAGGCCGACGGCGACCGCGCTGGTCGCTACCAGCTCCTGACGCAGCTCCTGACTGAACTGCTTGGTGTCGAACGCGATCTGACGGAACGGATCGAAGTGCGAGATCGGCAGGTCGAATCGGGCCTCGAGCGCGTCAACGAAGCCCTCGACACCGGCTGCGCCGCCGCTCACGAACAGTTGGTCGATGCGGTCAGAGGCCGCAGTCGCCTTGAAGAAATCGAAGGTCTTCTCGATCTCGAGCAGCAGATTCTCGGTGACATTCAAGATGGTCGGGAGGGCCTCCTCCATGCTGACCCCCTCGACGGGCAGTCCTCGCTTCAGCAGGTCGGCATCTTCGAACGACAGGCTCAGATCCGTCTGCAGCGCCTCGGTGTAGGCGTTGCCACCGAGGGAGATGTCGCGCGTAAAGAGCGATTGGCCGCCCTCGATGATGTTGATGTTCATGGCACTCGCGCCGGCGTTCACGAGCACGACCACCTGGGACATGTCGATGCCGTAGTTGATCTCGTAGGCGTTCTGCAGTGCGAACGCGTCCACGTCGACCACCACCGGCACTCGGCCCGCCTGGGAAATGACCGCCGAGTAGTCGGCAATCTTCTCCTTCTTGGCCGCCACGAGCAGCACGTCCATGGTGTCCTGATTCGGATCGTCCGCGACGGCCTCGATCACCTGATAGTCGATGTTCACATCTTGGATGTCGAACGGGATGTATTGCTCGGCCTCCCAGTAAATCGACTCGGCCAGCTCATCATCGCTCATCAGCGGCAACGTAATCTTCTTCACGATCACGGCATTACCGGACAGCGACGCCACGACCTCTTTGGTCTTGATCTTGGTCTTCTCAAAAACCTGCCGTATGACGTCGGCCACGACGCCACCGTCGATGATGGACCCGTCGACGATGCTGTCGGGCGGCACCGCCTCGGTGCCGATCGCGGCCACCTTGTAGCCGTTGGTTGTCAAACGCAGCTCGACTGCTTTCACGGCGCTCGACCCGATGTCGAGCCCAACCAGCGATTTCGTTCGGCTGAAGAACACGCTTTCTGCCTCGCTCAGCCAGAAGCTGCCGGCCATCCTGACATTTCACGCTACGCCTGCGCCGATTCGGCGTCAAGCCGGCCGAGCCGACCTGTCTCGCCCGGTGCTCCAGACGTCCGCCGTCTCCGTGCATCTCGGTGTATCGGCCGGGATTGACCGCCCCTGCACCCGCCTTCGCCCGGTCTCCTGCTCACGGAGCTTTGGTGAGGCGGGCCCGCTTTCGCGCGGGCAGCCCCGCGACCACCCGCCTGGACTTGATGTCCGGAGTCAGAAGACCGTTGCTCATGTTCCTGAGCGCGGCGCCCGGCTGGCAAGGTGCGACGATGCAGCAACGGACTTCTGACTCGGGACACTAGCTGCAGGGAGACTCGAACGGTATTCGGGCACGCGGAAATCTTGACAACCAGGCTAATTGCCCGTATCATTTGAGTTTATGTCTGTGGTCGGAGGGGCCACTGGAGAAGCGATGTCTACGTACGTTCCGACGCCGGCAACCATCCAACGAGAGTGGCATGTCATCGATGCCGGCGAGCATGTGCTGGGGCGAGTCGCAACGGTCGCGGCCAAATTGCTCCAGGGCAAGCACAAGCCCCAATATGCGCCTTTCCTCGACACAGGTGATTTCGTCATCATCACTAACGCTGCCAGGGTCACTCTGACGGGGGCGAAGGAAGAACAGAAACTCTACCGCTATCACAGCGGTTACGAGGGTGGCCTGCGCGAGGAGCGTGCCAAGACCCTGAGGCAGCGGCGACCGGCGCGCATGGTGGAAGAGGCGGTTCGCGGGATGTTGCCAAAAACCAAGCTGGGTAACGCGATGTATCGCAAGCTGAAGGTGTATGCGGGGCCAGACCACCCGCATGCAGCCCAGCGGCCCGCCCCACTCGAGGTATCCTGACGTGGCAGCAACGAGTTTTTACGGTACTGGCCGGCGCAAATCGTCGACCGCACGTGTGTTCCTCAAGCCTGGTTCTGGTGAAATCGTCATCCGAGGATCGTCTCTCGAAAAGCGTTTTCCGTCTGAAGCGATTCGGACGCGCATCATGACGCCGCTGCAGCTGGCCGAAGCGACCGACAAGGTCGACATCCTGGCAACGGCCAAAGGTGGCGGCATCACCGGCCAGGCCGATGCCTTGCGGCTCGGCATTGCCCGGGCGTTGGTGCAGTTTGACGAGGAGTTGCGTCCGGTTCTGAAAAAGGCGGGAATGCTCACTCGCGATGCCCGGATCAAAGAGCGGAAGAAATACGGACTGGCTGGCGCCCGGAAGCGCTTCCAGTTCAGCAAGCGCTAAGGGAATGGAGGCAGCTTGACGTCGATCGCTATCAAAGACCTGCTCGAGGCCGGCGTGCATTTCGGGCACCAGACCAGGCGCTGGAACCCGAAGATGAAGCCATACATCTTTGGTGCCCGCAATGGGATCTACATCCTTGACCTCAGCAAGACGGCCACGCTGTTCGACGAGGCCGAAGCATTCGTCCGCGACCTCGCGGCCAACGGCAAGACCGTGCTGTTTGTGGGCACCAAGCGCCAGGCCCAGGACCTCGTGCAGGAAGAAGCGAAGCGTTGCGGCATGTTCTTCGTCAACGAGCGATGGCTGGGTGGCCTGCTGACCAACTTCGTGACGATCCAACGCAGCATCGCGCGACTCCGCGACCTGGAAGCGATGGCGGAAGACGGGCGGTACGACACCTTCTCCAAGAAGGAGATCGCGCGCAAGGAAAAGGAAAAACGGAAGCTCTACAAGAACCTGGACGGCATTCGTCACATGTCGCGGCTACCGGACGCGGTGTTCGTCGTCGATACCCGCAAGGAGAAGATTGCGGTCGACGAAGCCCGCAAGCTGAAGATTCCGGTCATGGGGATTGTTGACACCAATTGTGACCCGGATGACGTTGACTACATCATTCCGGGTAACGACGATGCCCTGCGGTCGATCAGGCTATTCCTGACCCGTATCGCCGATGCCGCCATTGCTGGTCGTGGACTGCGCGAGGCAACGCAAAACGCGCCCGCGGATGCAGCGGCAGGTGGCTCGAGCTCGGCGCCGGCCCCGGCGAAGGCTGAACGGGCCGTATCGCCGGCCTCCGTTTGACGCCTCGTTCATACGACCATCAACGGCGCCGGCGAGTCACTGCCGGCGCTTGTTGCGTACCGCCCCACCACGCGTGGCCCCCATAGGGCGACACGCATCTGCGCACCTCTTATCGTGCTGAGGAAGAATCAACATGGCCATTTCCGCCACACAGGTAAAGGAACTCCGTGACAAGACCGGAGCCGGATTCATGGACTGCAAGTCGGCATTAGCAGAGGTCGATGGCGACATCGACAAAGCGGTGACGATACTGCGCACTCGCGGACAGGCGCGTGCCGCGAAGCGCTCGGGGCGCAGCACCAGTCAGGGCCTGGTGGCGAGCTATATACACATGGGTGGTCAGGTCGGCGTGCTGGTCGAGGTTGGCTGCGAGTCCGACTTCGTCGCGCGCACTGACGAGTTTCAGCAGTTGGTCCGGGAGATCGCGATGCACATCGCGGCAGCCAACCCGCTGTATGCAACCCGGGAGGCGGTGCCGGCCGAGGACCTCGACAGGGAGAAGGCCATCTTCCGAGCGCAGTTTGAGGCCTCCAACAAGCCGCCGCAGGTCGTCGACAAGATCGTCGAAGGCAAGGTGAACAGCTACTACCAGCAGGTCGTGCTCCTGGACCAGCCGTCCATTCGAGACCCCAAGACCTCGGTCGGCGCTTTGGTCACGGCAGCGATCGCCAAGATGGGCGAAAACATCACCATTCCTCGCTTCGCTCGGTTCAAAATCGGCGACGCGGCGAACTGACTCCGGTTCGACGGCGTAACCTCACACGCGACCGGCCTGCTGCCCGACGCGTGTTCGGTCTGCGCTATAATCCCCACACTCGATGCCTGCCCCAGCCTATCAGCGCGTGCTTCTCAAGCTTTCGGGCGAGGCGCTCATGGGCGATCGCGAATATGGAATCGCCCCTGTCGTGGCCGATCAGATCGCGGCGGAGATCGTCGAGGTCCGTCAACTCGGAGTCGAGCTGGCAGTCGTCATTGGCGGCGGCAACATATTCCGGGGACTGGCGGCCAGCGCGAAGGGCATGGACCGCACTACCGCCGACAACATGGGAATGCTGGCGACGGTGATGAACGCGCTCGCGCTCTCAGACGCGCTCGAGCGTCATGGCAGCGACACGCGCGTCCTGACTGCCATCGAGATGCGCACCGTCGCAGAACCGTTCATCCGTCGGCGCGCCATTCGACATCTCGAAAAAGGGCGGGTCGTCCTGTTCGCTGCCGGCACTGGGAACCCTTATTTCACGACGGACACGGCGGCGGCGTTGCGCGCCATGGAGATTCGGGCCGACGTCATCATGAAGGCGACCAAAGTGGACGGCATCTTCACCGCCGACCCGCTGACAGATCCCACCGCCACCCGTCTCGACTCCCTCTCACACCTCGAGGTTCTGGAACGGCGTCTAAATGTAATGGACGCGACCGCGATCTCGCTGTGCATGGACAACAAGCTTCCGATCGTCGTCTTCAACCTGACGACACCGGGCAACGTGGTTCGCGCGGTGATGGGGGAAGCGGTCGGGTCTGTGGTCACGCCTGAGCCCATCACGATTGGCAGAAAGGGATGAGTGTCCCGAGATGAACATCACAGACGGCCAGAGCGCCGTGACTGAAGCCCGCGCGAGTATGAAGGGACAGGTCGAGCACGTCCGTCACGAGCTTTCAGGCGTCCGGACAGGCCGGGCGTCGATTGGCATTCTAGACTCGGTCCGCGTCGACGCCTACGGCACCCAGATGCCGCTGAATCAGGTCGCCACGTTGTCGGTTCCGGAATCAACGCTGATTGTCGCCCACCCGTTCGATCCAACCCAGATTGGCGCGATCGAGCGGGCCATCCAGACCGGCAACCTCGGGCTGAATCCGAGCAACGACGGCAAAGTGGTCCGGATTCCGATTCCCGCGCTCACCGACGAACGCCGCAAAGAGATGTCTCGCATTGTCCACACGCTCGCCGAGGAAGGACGAACCGGCGTGCGGAACGTCCGGCGTCATGTCAACGACGCCCTCAAGAAGCTGCTCAAGAAACACGAGATCTCCGAAGACGACGAGCGGCAGGCCCTCGACGATGTCCAGAAAGTGACCGACGAGCACACCGCGCACATCAACGACCTGCAGAAGGCCAAGGATGCGGAGCTGCTCGAGCGTTAGGATGCCCGCTCTCAGGGGGCAGGGGAATCCGGAAGGCTTCGCGAATCTTCTCTGAGAACGCCCTCCTCGCGCCTCCAGCGCTGCCCTACTTTGCTCGTGTCCCTCACCTTTCATCTCGAATGCTCGATTCCGTGCGGCGCCGGCCCGTTCGCCGCGGCCGAACGCCATCACCTCTGCACATGTGGGCGCCCGCTGCTCGCCCGCTACGACTGGGAACGGATCGGAGCCCACTGGACGCGCGAATCGCTTGGCAACGCCACCCGCTCGATGTGGCGATACGCCCCTGCGTTGCCGCTGACAGACGGCGCCCCGCCGGTGACCCTGGGTGAAGGCTGGACCCCGCTCTTCCCTGCTCCCCGCCTCGGGGCAGAGCTCGGCTTGTCGCATCTCTACGTCAAGGACGAAGCGCTGAACCCCACCAACTCCTTCAAGGCCCGAGGCATGTCGGCCGCCGTCACCCGCGCGCGCGACCTCGGAGCCACGACGCTGGCAGTGCCGTCGGCCGGCAACGCCGCCTGTGCGCTGGCTGCCTACGCCGCCAACGCGGGGCTCGAGGCGCAAGTCTTCATGCCGCGTGACGTCAAGTCCCCCTTCATCCAGGAGTGCCGGCTGCATGGGGCCGACGTCACGCTGGTCGACGGTCTGATAACCGATGCCGGCCGGCTCGCCGCCGAACAGGGTCGTCCACAGGGCTGGTACGACGTCTCGACGCTCAAGGAGCCATACCGGGTCGAGGGCAAGAAGACAATGGGGTATGAAATCGCGGAACAGCTCGGATGGCGCTGGCCCGACTGGATCATCTACCCCACCGGCGGCGGCACTGGCATCGTGGGCATCTGGAAGGCGTGCGACGAGCTCGAGCAACTCGGCTGGGTGAGGGGCCCGCGTCCCCGCCTGGTGTCGGTGCAGGCCGACGGCTGCGCTCCGATCGTTCGGGCGTTTCAGACCGGCGCCGAGACCGCCGAGCCGTGGGTGGGTGCGGCGACGGTAGCTGATGGCCTGCGCGTGCCGGCCGCCGTCGGCGACATTCTCGTGCTGCGCGCGCTGCGCGCCAGCGGAGGCAGCGCATTGGCTGTCTCGGACACGGAGATGATCCAGGGGATGCGCGACCTAGGCAGCCAGGAGGGGATTGGCGCGGCGCCGGAGGGCGGGGCGACCCTCGCGGCCCTCCGCAGGCTGGTCGCCGACGGAACGATCTCGTCGCACGATCGCGTCGTGCTGCTCAATACCGGCGGCGCACTGAAGTATCTGGACGTGCTCGAGTAGCGACGGTGCGCACGTTTCGGTCGCGGCGCGCCGGGTCAGATTTCAATTCCCGAACGAAATGCCCAGCGCACGGGCCGTTCGCACGAGGTCGAGGTCTGGCGGCACCTGCTTTATGCGGCCCACGACCTCTGAGAGCGGCACCGAGATGATGTCGGGCGGGCGATTCGCCACCATCCGCCCGAACTCGCCGGCCAGCACCATCTCCACCGCCTTACCGCCGAACCGTGTCGCCAGCACCCTGTCGAAGCTGGTTGGCCCACCGCCCCGCTGGAGGTGTCCCAGCCTCACCGACCGCGCCTCTTTCCCGGTCAGTTCTTCGAGCTCGCCTCCGACTCGCGCTCCAAGTCCGCCAAGCCGCGCAAGCCGTCCTTCCCTGGCTGGCTCGACCACCGAGGTCTCGCCACCCACAGGCGCCGCACCCTCGGCGACTACGACGATACTCGAACGGGCGCCGAGCTGCTCGCGCGCCGCCACCGCGGCCGCCACGCACTCGAGCTCATACGGAATCTCCGGAATCAGGATGATGTCCGCCCCACCGGCGACCCCGGCATACAGCGCGATCCAGCCGGCGTTGCGCCCCATGACCTCGACCACCATCAGCCGCTGGTGGGCTTCAGCAGTCGAGTGCAGGCGGTCGATGGCCTCGGTCGCGAACGCCACCGCCGTGTCGAACCCGAACGTGCTGTTGGTGCCGACGATGTCGTTGTCGATCGTTTTCGGCACGCCGACAAGCGGAATGCCGCGCTTGAAGAACTCGTAGGCGATCGCCAGCGTCCCGTCGCCGCCGATCGCCACGAGGGCGTCGAGATTCAGCTCGTGGAATCGGTCGATGCACCGACTCGAGTAGTCTTCGGCACCACCGGTCGAACCGGCGGAATAGGCGAAAGGGTCACCCTGATTGCTCGTGCCGAGAATGGTCCCACCGCGACGCAGGATGCCGGTCACGTCCCCCGGAGTCAACAGGCGGGCCCGGTCGGGGTGGATGAGCCCGTCGAAGCTGTCTTCGAGCCCGACACACTCACAACCCTGGTTTGACGCCGACTTCACCACCGCGCGGATGACCGCGTTCAGACCTGGCGCATCCCCGCCACCGGTCAGAACCCCCAGGCGTTTGATGGTAGACACAGAATCTAATCCTACAGTGGACACCAACATCGGCGATACAGCCAAGCGGCGCGGCGATACCCCACGATTGCGGCCTCTCCAAGCGGCCGTGTAGAATGATGGATTGTGTGGCAGGCCGTTGGCCCGGCTGTGCCATATTCCTGCCCCAGGGGCCGCTAGCTCAGCTGGGAGAGCGCCGCGTTCGCAACGCGGAGGTCGTGGGTTCGAGTCCCATGCGGTCCACCACCATCCTGTCCAACTAGTGCCGGGGACATCCGATAGGACCCCAACAATACAGGCTGTCACTTGTTATACTGTCCGGTATGGTTCCATCTCTTCCGAGGGAAGCCACCCCCACATGTGGGGCAACTCTGGGGGCAACAAGCATACGCCGAACAGGAGTTGCCCCCTTATGGCGCTGACGGACATCGCGGTCCGAGCTGCCAAACCGCAAGGCAGGACACGCAAGCTGTTCGACGGCGGAGGTCTCTACCTGGAGGTTAATCCCGCCGGCGGAAAGTGGTGGCGGTGGAAATACCGGTTCGGCGGTAAAGAAAAGCGGCTCTCGCTCGGCGGGTTCTGTCAACTTGAGGGCGGACCTGGCACAGTAACTGTATGCCGAGCTACCGAGGATACCGGTTTCCGCCCGAGATCATCAGTTACGCGGTGTGGTT
>MPMA02121320.1_pt1 | contig 19537 bp, 15 predicted proteins | sample 1617361 | NCBI WGS metagenome assembly MPMA02 (sample SAMN05944807, study PRJNA350692) | marine metagenome | biome: marine; feature: ODZ; material: water; isolation source: 180 m water sample filtered on 0.2 um supor filter | place: Pacific Ocean | collected 2012-04-08 | depth 180m m | reverse complement strand
ACCAGTATCGCGATTCCCGCACCGATGGCATGGAGGACGAGTGCGAACGACGCTATGGGAATGCCGCAATGTACCGGGAGACGGGCATCATGCCCTTCTTCCTCAATTCCTCCCACCAGCTCCTCGGGGAAGCCGTGCGGGATGGCGTTGCCCTTCGCAACGCCTCTCACTTCCTGATGATTCCCGACCTCCTGGCATTCTGGCTCACCGGGCGCATCGCAGTGGAGCGCACCAATGCCTCCACCACCCAGCTCTTCTCCCCGGTCACCAAGGATTGGGCCTGGGACGCCATCGAGGGACTGGGCCTCCCCCGGGGCATCTTCGGCGAGGTGGTAGAACCCGGCACCATCCTTGGCAACCTGCGCGAGGTTGTGGCGGAGGAGATCGGCGGGGATTTTCCCGTCATCGCGACCACCACTCACGACACCGGGGCAGCTGTCACCGGCATCCCCGGAGAGGGCGACTACGCCTTCCTCTCCTCGGGCACCTGGTCGATTCTGGGCACCGAGCTTCCAGAACCCATTCTCACCGAGGAGGCCTTCACCATCGGCTGGGCCAACGAACAGGGTGTCGAGAACACCACCCGTTTCCTGCGCAACATCTCCGGAGCCTGGCTTTTCCAGGAATGTGTGCGCCAGTGGCGTTCGGAGGGAGACAAATCCTCCTACGCGGAGCTTGATGAATTGACCGAAGCTGCCCCGGCCTTCTGCGCCTTTGTCGATCCCGATCACGATGACCTGAAGGCTCCCGGCGGAATGCCCGAGCGAATCCAGGAACTGTGCAAGGCCACCGGGCAATCTGTCCCCTCAAGCAAAGGGGAAATTCTCCGGGTGGTCGCCGAAAGCGTTGCCCTCAAGCACCGTGTCCGCTTCGACCAGTTGCAGCACATCACCGGGAAGAAACTCTCCCGGATTCACATGGGCGGCGGAGGTATCAAGAACGAACTCCTCGCTCAGGCGATTGCCACCTCCTGTGGAGTTCCAGTGCATGCCGGCCCCATCGAGGCAACTGCCTGCGGCAACATTATCACCCAGATGGTTGCCACCGGCGACCTGCCTGACATCGCCGCAGGCCGCCAGCTCATCAGGGATTCAACCCCTCTCAAGATCTTCTCTCCCCAGGATCCCACCGACTGGAACGAAGCCCTGGCCCTCTTCGAGAAAGGCCTCTGATTCTGCTCAATTCGATGACCATCAACTCCAACTTTCCTTCCATTGAAGATCTTCGGGAAAAGGCCCGCCGCCGCATGCCCGGGTTTGCCTTCGATTATCTGGAGGGTGGCTGCAACTCGGACATCAACCTGCGTCGCAATACGGACGAAATCCGGGACCTTCAGCTCCGTCCCTACTACATCCGGAATTATCCCGGCAGCGAGCTCAAGACCGAGATCTTCGGCCACACCTACGATGCCCCCTTCGGAATGGCCCCCATCGGCCTGCAGGGCCTGATGTGGCCCAAGGCGGCCGAGATTCTCGCGGCCGCCGCCAAGGCGCACAACATTCCCTTCGTCCTCAGCACGGTGGGCACCGCGAGCATCGAGACCGTGGCGGAACTGACAGACGGCCAGGCCTGGTTCCAGCTCTACCACCCCGCCGACGACGACCTGCGGGACAAGATCATTGACCGGGCCGCGGAGGCAGGCTGCCCGGTCCTTGTCATCCTGGCTGACACTCCGACTTTTGGATACCGTCCCAGGGAAATTCGTAACGGACTCTCCATCCCTCCCCGGATGACCCTTCGCAACATCCTTCAGATGATGCTGAATCCCACCTGGTCCCTGTCACAACTTGCAGCCGGCCCTCCCGGGTTCAAGACCCTGACTCCCTACGTCCCGAAGGGGCTCAGCATGAAGCACCTTGCCCTCTTCATGAACAAGACCTTCTCGGGCCGACTCAACGAGGACCGCATCAAGGCCATCCGCGACCGGTGGCAGGGAAAACTGGTGGTCAAGGGAATCGTCAACGAAGAGGACTGCGAGAAGGTTGTTCGCCTTGGTGCCGACGGCATTATTGCTTCCAACCACGGGGGGCGCCAGCTCGATGCCGGCCAATCCACAATCAAACCTCTTCCCTCCCTGGTAAGATCATTTGGTGACAAACTCACCATCATGATCGACAGCGGAATACGTAGCGGCCCGGACATTGCATGTGCCCTCGCCAGCGGAGCCCGGTTCACATTCCTTGGTCGTTCCTTCATGTATGGCGTGGGCGCCCTCGGCAGAAAGGGAGGCGATCACACCATCTCCATGCTCAAACGCCAGCTCCAGCAGATCATGGAGCAACTCGCCTGCGAGAGAGTGGCGGACTTCCCGGCTCACCTTGTCGAAGACTGATCAACCTGCCCTGGGAGGCCAGGACTTGAGCGCCTCTGCGGTAACGGATCTTCCCTGCTAGAACCGCCACTCAAGGTGACCGGTAATCGATTCCCGGTTCCCGAAGCCCGCCTCCAGGGTCATGAAAAGCGAGTCGGTAAGGGAATACCGCAAACCGAGTTGCGCATTCCACGCTTCCGAGGCCTCCAGTTCCAGGTCGTAATTCAGGAGAAGTCCATCCAGGTCAAACACCCCCGACTGACTCTCGGACACATTCAGGTAGGTCGCCCCCGCCCATACTTCAATTTTGTCCCGACGCGCTCCCACCTTGGGCGCGATCAGCCAGCTTGGAATCGGTTCAATATCACCTTTCACATCGGTGTAGGCATAAATACCCGTAAGGGATACGAACCACCAATCCTGCCCGTAGGCCAGGGTGGTTCCTCCCGCGAACACCGTTCCCTTGTAATCCACTCCAATCTGATCGGTGTCCAATAACGCCTGTGCCCCCGGGCTCAGATGAACCGCCGTGTGCCCGTCCACCTTGCCCACCATCGCGTGCACATTCCAGAAGGGCAGGATCCAGGCATCCGCCTTAACGCCCCACTGGGACACCTCATTCTCAATTTCGGTGAGAAGCGCTCCGGGATCGACGGGAAGAGGAAGATCCACCTTGAAGTTATTCAACTCGTAGTTCTGCTCCTGGGAGTAACCGACCCCCGTGATACCGAAGCGCTGGGGCCAGTCGGGATCCCAGTTGATGAACATATCGGCGAGGTCCTGGCCACGAGCGGAACATGAAAGCAAGCTCACCATCAGTGCAATACGGATAAGTAGCGAATTGAATGGATTCATGAGAAAGGCATTGAGCAGATATGACTCACCCTGGCAACCCCGTTTTCTTCACGACGCACTTCGAATCCCGAAACTGTTGCATCCTTTCTCCTGCCTGCCACCGTCTGAGCCCCAAACCAGCGCCTCCCCGCCCACCTGCAAGACGGCGGGCGGAAAACCCGATTACTTGCTCGCAATCTGAATTTCGTCCCGTGGCTGCTCTGCAACTTCCTGATAAACTGGGCGTCATCCTGCTCCCCGACTGCACGCTTTTCCCCCATGGTGCTCTGCCTCTCCACATCTTTGAACCACGCTACCGCCAGATGCTTCGTGAAGCGGTCGAAAGCGACTGTCTCTTCTGCGTGGGCAGATTAACCGGGACCGAAATCCCGGATCTCGCATCCTGCACGGCCGAGATTGGAACAGCGGGCCTGATCCGGGCCTCCCGGGAGCAATCCGACGGCCGTTCCAACCTCCTCCTGCACGGCCTCTGCCGCATCCGTTTCACGGAGTGGCTCCCCGGGAAACCATATCCCTTCGCCCGCGTCACCAGGATCCCCTCGGACATTCTGGAAGAGGGGCCGTCCTCCGACGAAACCCGGCGCCTCCGGGAAGTGGTGGAGGCGATCCTGCTTGGATTTCCCGATGATCTCGTCACCAAGGTGCAACAGCTCCTCGACCGCACCTCGGATCCGGGAATGATGAGCGATGCCATCGCCCAGCAATTCGTGCAGGACACCACTCTCCGTCAGTCCCTGCTGGAAGAATTAAGCATCCCCAGACGGATAGACCTCCTCATCGAGCACCTCCGCACTCTTCGAAGCGGAGACAACTAACCTCCCCGTCCCAAGGTCGTTCGCCAATCCGTGCTTCGATCCTCTCAGTCCTGCGCCAGGCCTCCAGCGCAGATCATCAACCACCGGTCTGCATCTTGCCGGACAGCAAGGCTCCTTCCTCCATTTTGAGGCTCTTGGTCGTGATGTCGCCCTCCAGTCTCGAGTTTGCCTTCAACTCGCAGCGCTCGGTGTAAATCCCCCCCTCCACGCAGCCGAACATCTTGACTTCGCCGGCCCTGACATCGCCCTTGATGCGGGCGTTTTCGCCGATCGTGACCGTTCCCTTGTCGGACTGGATTTCTCCCTCCACTTTTCCATCAATGATCATGTCGTTCTGGAACTTGATCGTTCCGATGATTTCGATTCCCTCAGCCAGAACATTCTTAGTGGTAGACATCAGCACCAATTCGCCAAGTTCCACCATCAAATGCAATCAAGGAGTTAAGAAATTTCAGTTGGCCAAAGAATAAGAGCAAGTTACTCACAATTCGGAATCTTTTAAAAATCCGGATCGATCGGGCCGGTTGAGGGGACAGGAAAGGCAGCCATTGCCGGAGTGAGATCCCAAGTCCCGCCGAAACAAAGCAACCTTAGTCATAAAGGGCTCAACGATCTCTCATCCGGCAGGCTGCCTTCTGCCTTTCCCGGGCTCGTTCGAAGGATGCCAGGCGACTTCACTCTCCCACCGGCAGCAGTGAGATCTCCCTGAACTCGTATTTGAAACGCTCCTCCCGGAGCAAAATCCGCCCCGGACCCTCGCGGCCTGAAACCTCGTTGACGAGAACCCCGTTGAGATAGACCTTCACCAGTCCGCCCCTCACCTCCAGGCGCATCTCATGCCACTGGTTGAGGGGTTCTTCCACTTGTATTTTCCGCCGATGGGAAAAGGCGAAATCCCGTCCCTCCACCTTGGCCTTGAAATTTCCAATCCGGTAAAGATCACCGGAGCTCCCTGGCAGGAGCTGCACTTCCAGATAGTCTCCTCCGTCAAAACGGAATCCGCCCGCCGGTTGCCCCTTGGCTCCGGTCATCATGACCCCCACTCCACTATCTGCACCCCGCTCCGTTGCCCGATAGGAAACAACCAGCACATAGTCTTCAAACTCAACATTGGTTCGCAAGTCACCCGGGCCCTTCCCGGGGCAGACCAGGATCCCCTCCTCAACCGACCATGTCTTTTCGCCCGGTTCCACCGCCTTGCCCCGCCGAAAGTGCGTCCATCCCGTCAAGTCCTTTCCATTAAAGAGTTGGATGGATTTTAACTGTTCAACCTTCCCCACCAGAACAACCTCCCCCTTGAGGAATTCCGTCCACCGGATCGCCGCTTCGCGGCGTTTATCCGCTCCATCAAGGGCATTGTAGCCAAACTCCCGACCGGTCAGAGAAAGCAGACCCTTCCAGGCCTTCATCCGCTCAGAGGCATGATCGGAGAAGAGAAATTCTCCCAGGGTCCGAGCCCCCTCCAGCGAGCCCAGATTGGCCAGAGCGACCGCTGCCTGGAGTTTTACCGCCGAATCTCCATCCTTCAGCAAAGGTTGTAGAATTCCGGCCCCACGAGGCCCGAGAACCTCACCTCCGGCAGCAGCCATCCGCCTCCCGATTGCATTCTTCCCCCCCGCCAGTCGAGCCAGCAGGGCCAGATCCCCTTCCTCCACCGTTCCTGCTGTCGCGTGCGCAGCCAGAGCGGCATCTCCAACTTCCACCCCGCTTTCCATCACTTCCACCACCTTGCCGAGAAGCCCCTTCCGGCTCTCCTTCACCATAGCCCGCAACGCCTCCTCGAACACCATCTGGCTCTTCCTTGCTCCCCCCCGCCTGACGATTTCCCTGGTCCGGTTCCTGATCTCAGGTTCCTCGCTCTCCAGGCCACGGTCGAGGACCCCTGCCGGTATGAGCGAAGCGGCCAGGAGCTGCTCCATCGCAGCCTTGCGCTCCTTGAACTGTTCGGAACCGAGTTGTTCGATCCGTCGTTGGAATTCCAGCACCCTTTCCCTGTCCGGCAGCAAAGACTCAAGCAACTCCTCTGCCCCTCCGGTTTCCACCTCCTGGGCGGCTCCGGACAGCGCCATGAAGGAATAAAGAACCGCAGCCAAAGCAGGCATGAGCGCAGGCGGACCGATTTTCATGGCTCTATTCAAGGGTATCCGCCTCAAAAATCCATTGAGAAATGATACTCTGAGAAACTCAGCTTCCCTTCCTCGACATCCCGGACCCCGGCCCGGACAAAACCATAGCGCGCAAAGAAACGATGGGCTCTCGTAAACCGGGTGTCGGACCAGAACTCCACCCGATGGTAACCGTGCTCCCGGCTCCACCCCACCGCCCAGTCCATGAGGGCTTTGCCAGCTCCCGTCCCACGATTCCTGGATGGGAGGTAAAGCCGACGAAAGGTCACAATCCCTTCATCCTGATCGACCGGCTGGGTGGCATGCGCGCCTGAGATCCGCCCATCCTCCTCCAGAACCACGAACTCTCCACCGATCTCCCGGTAAGCGGCTTCCACGTCAAGCAGGTCCCGGTCATAGCCCTCCAGATCGATCTCATCACCATACTCCCGGTAGACCTCGTCAATCAAACGGATGAGTTCCGGTTCATCTTCACGGGTGGCTGGGCGAATACTCCGGTTTTCCTGCACAGGTTCATGCCACCGGAAATGGCATCCAGGTCAAGAAACAGATAGCGGACCGATGTCTTGCCCTTCAGTCCCCTATTGATAAAATACGGGCACTGATGCTGGATTTTGCTGATCTACCCTACCAGTTCGTCCCCCCCAGGCCCAGTCCGCTCCTCATCTCACTGACCCAGCTGATCGTTGGGAAACTTGCCCTTCCGGGAAGACGGCACCTCGTCAAGGACCTGGAGATCCGCGGCCGCAGTCCCCTCCATGAGGCCTGCAGCAAAGGAGCCCGCTTCGTCCTTCTGCCGAACCATTCCACCCACAGCGACCCCCAGGTGATGCTGGAAGTGAGTCGCCGTCTGGGCATCCGCCCCTCCTTCATGGCGGCCTACGACGTGTTCACCCGGAGCAGAATCCAGGGCTGGTACATGCAGCGAACCGGCGCCTTCAGCGTTGACCGCGAGGGCGGCGATCGCAAATCGATGAAGTGCGCGACTGACATCGTGGTGGCTGGCAAATATCCCCTCATCCTCTTTCCCGAGGGTAATGTCTACCTCAGCAACGACCAGGTCGCCCCTTTCGCCGAGGGAGCCTCCTACATTGCCCTGCGGGCCCAGAAGGCGGTCGGAACCGAGCAACCGGTTTACGCCATCCCGGTCTCCCTGAAGTTTACCTATCTCGAGGACGTGCGCGGGATCCTGAAGCAGATTATCGACGACCTCGCCCGACAGTTCGACACCGAGCTCGACCGCAACGCTGACTTCGGCTCCGAGGTGATGCGGATCAGCACCACGGCCCTGAACCGGTTCCTCGGGCAACGTGGCTACACCTCTCCCGACCAGGCCGGAACGGTCGATGACCAGATCCACCACGCGGCCGGGCAGATCATCGCTGCCCTCGAAAGGAAAATGAAACTCAAGGTCCCTCCCGACGTGGACCAGACCGGCCGCATTCGCCGAATCAGGGCCACGGTTCATGCCGTGCGCACCGATCCCGATCGGGAGGTGGATCACCCCGCCGCCAACCACTGGGCCGACGAGGCCATGCTGGCCCTGCGGATTCTGGGTTACCGGGGCGGCTACATGGCAATCAACCCGACCCTTGACCGGGTCGCCGAAACGGTGGCCCGCCTGCAGGAAGATGTTCATTCCCGGATCTTCCGGCCCGTAGGCAGGCGACGCTGCATCGTGCAACTCGGCACTCCCATCGACCTGCGCGAGCGACTCGATCCCTTCCAGGCCCGGGCCCGGGAAGCCATCGCCGAACTCACCCGCGATTGTGAAACTGCCGTTCAGGATGGGATCAACTCGATCAATGCCAGCAACGAGGCCCCGGGAGCGGCACTTTTCTAAGGAAACCGCTGCCCGTTCCTCTGGGCTTGAATTTCCGCCCTGACGGGCTATCTTTCCAGAACTCCGTCACAAACAAACGGGGGCGCCACGGTTTCGACTGAAGGTTGGAAACGCAGGCTGCATGTGGAGGTTGATCGGTTGGCCTCCTAAAAAGCCGATCAAAAAACATAACTGCAGACTCCAACGAGCTTGCACTCGCTGCTTAATTGACAGCGACGTGGACTGTCGAACGCCTGCTACGGCAGTCCGCGACCACCAGCAGGCTGGTGAGAGGGCCGGGGAACCGGGTCAGCTTACGAGATTAAACAGGTTTCTAGGGAACCGGAACTGGCGGACAGAGGTCCGGATCCCGAAACACCAACTGGCCGCTAAACATGTAGACGCCTGTGCGAAAGGTCTTCAGGACAGGGGTTCGACTCCCCTCGCCTCCACCATTCCCACCGGTTCGGCATGCTTGAATAGCCTGCCCCGCCAATCAAGGGGCGGCGGATGGTGTCCTGAGTGGGCCCAGCGCGCCGAAGGGCCATAGCGTTGCCATTTCAGTGACCCGTTCTCAGTGCTCATCAATGACTTGGCACGTCGACGCGTTGGTTCTAAACAAAATCGGCACACCCCGGCACCCACGATTTTATGAAAATCTCTCGTCTCACTCTTTGCGTGGCACTCGCGGCGACCTTTCATCCTGGCCTCGCCTCGGGCGTCGACTATCCGCTCAAGCCGGTTTCCTACTACGAGGTGGAGATGACGAGCGACTTCTGGCTGCCACGCATGGTGACGCAGCGCGAAGTGCTTGTCCCCTGGGCATTCGAACGCACCGAATCCGGCGTCGCCCACCTGCAGGCCGCGGCGGATTTTCTAGATGGGAACACCATCGAGAATCACCGGGCTCACCGCTTCATCGATTCTGATCTCTACAAGGTCATGGAAGGAGCGGCCTACCTGTTGCAACTGGAACGCGATCCCAAGCTGGAAGCGAGAATGGACAGGATCATTGCCATCATCGGCGACGCCCAGGAAGAAAACGGATACCTCTACCCGTCACACACCACGGGTGTCGGCACGGGAAAGAACATGATGGGCGACCGCCCCTATTCCTTCGTCGTTCACAGTCATGAACTCTACAACATGGGCCATCTTTACGAGGCTGCCGTCGCATATTACGAGACCACCGGCAAGGATGCCCTGCTCAAGATTGCGGAGAAGAATGCCCGGCACATCAACCGGGTCTTTTTCGAGGGTGATCCAAAATACAACGGCGGGAATCCCGTCCGCCAGGCCCCCGGCCACCAGGAACCTGAACTTGCACTGGTCAAACTTTACCGCGTCACCGGCAAGCAACTCTACCTCAACATGGCACAGAAATTTCTCGAGATCCGCGGAGTGACCTACGTGCCCGATGGCGAAGGAGTCATGTCGCCGACCTACGCACAGCAGCACAAGCCAGTTGCTGAGCAGAGCGAAGCAGTGGGCCACGCCGTCCGCGCTACTTACCTCTATTCCGCAATGGCCGATATCGAAGCCCTCACCGGCGAAGAGAAATACGCTGAGGCCCTGGATCGGATCTGGGGCGACATCACCAACACCCGCATGCACATCACGGGCGGACTCGGAGCAGTCCATGGAATTGAAGGTTTCGGATCGCAGTATGAATTGCCCAACGCCCACGCTTTCAACGAAACCTGCGCAGCCGTCGGAAACGTGCTGTTCAATTATCGCATGTTCCTGCTTCACAAGAATGCCAGGTATCTCGACGTGGCGGAGATCGCACTGCTCAACAACGTGCTCGCGGCGGTGAACCTGGAGGGGAACAAGTTTTTCTACGTCAATCCACTCGACGCGGACGGCAAATATCCATTCAACCACGGCACAGCGGGCCGGGCCCCGTGGTTTGGCACCGCTTGCTGCCCCTCGAACATGGCACGGCTCATCCCCCAGGTGCCGGGCATGACCTATGCGCATGATGACGGGAATATCTACATAACCTTCTACGCCGAGAGCAGCACGGAAATCGATGTCGCCGGAACAAAGGTGAAAATCGCACAGTCGACGAACTACCCGAACGACGGCAAAATTTCGATTCGCCTCGACCCGGCGCAGTCCGGCCAATTTCGACTGCACCTGCGCATTCCCACCTGGGCGCAGGGCGAACAGTTCGTGCCAGGCGGTCTCTATGAGTTCGTCGACCCGGAGGGTGCACCGGTTTCCCTGTCCGTGAATGGCAGAGCGGTCGAAGCAACGCACTTGGAAAAAGGGTTCGTGGTCATTGAGCGAGATTGGCAGGCAGGCGACAAGGTGGAATTGGACTTGCCCATGCCGGTCCGCGCAAATCGCAGCCATCCGTCGGTTGAGGCAAACGTGGATCGCATTGCGCTGACACGTGGTCCCTTCGTGATGTGCGCCGAGGGAATCGACAATGGCGGCGTGACACAGCGCTACTTTTTCAAGGGAGAATCTAAAACCACCGAGGCAAAAATCTCCACAAAGACGATCGATCACGGTTCATTTCTCCAAGCAACCATCACTGCCAGTGCCCTCACTGAGGAAGGTGGCAGCAAGGCGATAATCCCTCTGGTATTGACGCCCTACTATGCCTGGAACAATCGCGACACAGGCTCCATGACGGTGTGGTTCCCCACCAAACCAGAGTTGGCGATATTCGATCCACTTGAGCTTCCCCGAGAAAGCGTTTTTGCCGGGATCACCGCTTCGCACACCGCCGGCGAAGATACCGTTACCGCAATTGGCGACGGCAAAGTGGACAAATGGTCGAGCGGCAACAAGGTGCTGCGTTGGACCAGCCGCGGGCAGTCCGGAAAACCACAATGGGTTTCGGGACGCTTTAAGGGACCGAAGAAAATTCGCAGCGTCGGAGTGTTCTGGATGAATCGCTGGCAGGGAGATGTCAAATTCCCTGAGGAGTGGTCGATCGAGATCGAGCAGAATAGCAAATGGAAGCCCTTCGAACTCTACACCACCGACAAATACGCCACCCGCGGAAATCAATACAACGTGGTCCATCCGGCTGCGCCGCTTACCTGCGACGCCATCCGCATTCACATGACCCCGAAGGAGGACACCGCAGTGGGAATCCTCGAGGTGAGCGTGGAGTTCGAGGAATGAGAAATCGGAGCGCGTTCCTCTGCTTACTCCAACCCCGGCAGCGCAAGGCGCGGCCCATCGACGAGGCCATGGCGGCACGCATCAAGCGCATCCACCGCCAGGAGCCTGCCTGCGGGGTGCGAGGCACCTGGAGCCGCCTGCGCTTCCGTGACGGGGTCAAAGTGAACCGAAAGAAGGTCCACCGCATCATGAAACTCAAGGGCTGGATTCTTCCGAAACGCCGAACTGGTCGCCGGCCGCGGGTCCAGGTCTCCAGTTCGATTGCCGAAAATCCCAACCAACGCTGAGCCACCGATCTCGCCATGATCCACTGCGGACGCGATGGCTGGGGTGTCTTTGTTCCGATCATCGATCGCTGCACTCGGGAAGTTCTCGGACATGCTCTCGAGCCCACCGGTTGGGCCAAGACTGCCGAACGAGCCCTTGAAGAAGCCCTCCTCGCCCGCTTCGGAACCTTGCGTAGCGCTCCTCAGGGCATGCTCCTGCGTCACGACAATGGGCTCGTCTTCGGTTCACGTCGCTACCGCGCGGTGGTCACGGACTACGGACTCACTCAGGAATACATCACTCCCTATACCCCTCAGCAGAACGGTCTCTGCGAACGCTTCATCAAGACCTTCAAGGAGGAGTTCGCCTGGACTCGGAACTTCAAATCCATCGAGCACGCGCGCTTCGCCCTGCGGGTCTGGCTCCACTCCTACAACACCCAACGCCCTCACCAGGCCCCCAACTTCAAAACCCCAAACCAACACAACCAATCGCAATGCAAAGCAGCCTGATTAAGAACAAAGGCTGTCCAATTACCAGGGGGGGCACTACATTTCCTTCAATTACCAGTGCTTGAGCGTCGGCATCGGGTTTCACCTTTTATATCTATTATGCGCTACGTAAAGGTTGGGCAAGCCTGCCAAAAGATGACTTGGTGTTCCTCGTCGCTCCCGAACGGTTCGCCCATCCAGTTAGTTTCTTGGGGTCGTCGTGTGATCCCTTTGACTCTGTGCGGCTTGCTGGCGATGACCGTGCACCCCGCCTTCGCTGCCAACAAGCTGCCGGCAACACCTCTTTCCACGGTCGGCGCCAAGATCGTGGACGCGAAAGGCAATGCCGTCGTCCTGCGCGGGGTCAGCTGGTTCGGCATGGAAACCGAAACCCACCTTCCGCACGGACTCTGGGCGCGCGGCTACAAGGAGACCCTTCAGCACATGCACGATTTTGGTTTCAACCTGATCAGGCTGCCCTTCTCCCTGCAGGCGCTGCGATCCCGGAAAATCAGCGGCATCGATTTCAACAAGGGTAGCAACGGGAACCTGAAGGGGAAAACGCCGATCGAGGCCATGGATCTGATCATCGCCGAGGCTCGCCGGCACGGATTGCTCGTCATGCTCGATTTCCACAGGCTCAATGATCGCGAAATTCCCGAGCTCTGGTATGGGGACGGCTATACCGAAAAAGACTGGATCGACACCTGGCGGATGCTCGCCTTTCGCTATCGCAAGCAAGGGAATGTGATCGGGGCCGACCTCAAGAACGAACCTCACGGACGGGCAAGTTGGGGCACGGGTGACCTGAAGACCGATTGGCGACTGGCCGCCGAGCGGGCGGGCAATGCCATCCTCAAGGTCAATCCCGACTGGTTGATCGTGGTCGAGGGCATCGAGAAGAACGTCCCCGGTCAAAAACTGCCGGGCCACTGGTGGGGCGGCAACCTGGAGGGCGTCCGAAAGTTTCCCGTTCGCCTGTCGAAGCCGAACAAGCTGGTTTACTCGCCCCACGAATACGGTCCGGGAGTCCACCATGCCAAGTGGTTTGACGAGGCGAACTTCCCGAAGAACCTTTATAGTCGCTGGGAAACGGGGTTCTACTACATTGTTCGAGAGGGCATCGCCCCGGTGCTGGTCGGCGAATTCGGCGGTCGCCGGGTCGACTCCAAGTCGAAGGAGGGTGTCTGGCAACGCTGCTTCGTCGACTTTATCAAGCAAAAGGAGCTCGGCTTCGTCTATTGGTGTTGGAATCCCAACGGAGGTGACACCGGCGGCTTGGTTAAGAACGACTGGAAGACCGTCGAATCGGACAAGTTAAGGTTTCTCCAGAAGCTCTTGGGCAACTAAAGGCGGCAATCCCAGTTTGCCTAGAGAATATTCGTGAGCTTGAAGGGAGAAGGTTGTTCGTATCACTGGGCAATTTGTCTTGTAAATCAATCCCGACATGGAAGCTGAGTTCTTTTCCAAAATCATTTTTCAAACCATTGCCACCTTGAATCGGATGGGTCGAGTTCTTCCGGTCTGCGCTTGTGGAGCTGCAGCGAAAGTTTTGCACTCCCACCTACCCCGGCCCGGGAAGCTCCAGGAAATCAGAGCTGGAAAAGCAATTTCCCAGCAATAAGCGAAGGATCTCCTCGATTCTCCAATCGATCAATGCTTAAGGAGAAACGATGCTCGCCAGCAGATAAAAAACACCTAGACCTGACCCGATATACCCAAGAATCAACCCGGCCAAGGCCATTCCGTCACCTCCTTGCTGCCCCCCTGAGGCACGAATCTCCCCCTTGGCGATATGACCAAATACGACTGCAAGAATCGACGGGATAAGAATACCGCAGCAGGTCATTCCTAAACATCCACAGACCAAACTTACAATCGCCTTTGCATTCGCAGGCGGCCTCAAGCCCACCGGTCCTGCATTCGGAATATTGACCGGGGCGCCAGCCGGCGCTACCGGTGGTAGCACCTGTGGAGATTGGGGCCCCTGCACGGGAACCGCTCCGACACCTGCTGCGCCCATATGGGGAGAGTCAAAGTCCCGTATCTCGCTTGCAGGAATCCAATTCCCCATTCCTTCACACCACACAAGGTCAGATCCAGCGACCTCACCGGACACCACCATACTCTTGAGAAGAGAGGCACTTACCGGACCTTTCCTCTCGTTGTTCTTTGCATAAAACCACTCCATGAATTCCGGCGTTTCCTATTCACAAGCCAATCTCCCAAACGAATCATTTCGTGCGGACACGGTTTCAAGCCTGCTATCGCCTCTATCTTCGACGCTCACCAGCTAGGCGCAAGCACAGAAGATTCCAACCATCAACCCTAGCCAACTTGGTAAGACCCCCCTACGGATTCAGCAGCCCACTCACCTGAAGGGCGTCCTCGCCAAACGAACCGTCTTCAACCTCCAACTTCGATTCCCTCAAAAATTGCCCCTTCTCATCGTAGCTCCGCAGCGCGCATTCGTGTATCAACCCTTCCAAAGAACTTCCCTCCTTCTTTGTCAGACGGACAAAGACCCGCACCAGATCCTCTCGAGCCTTCCTCTGATTCGAAATCAATTTTTCTACGAGCTCACTAATGTCTATTCCTACCTCTATTGGTCCTTCCTCCCTGCACCCCCACCTACCCCGGCCCGGGAAGCTCCAGGAAATCAGAGCTGGAAAAGCAATTTCCTAGCAATCAATAAAGCAAGAAGGCAGGGATGAGCAGTGCGGATAGGGACAGGACGGATATTTTTTTCATTCTCTCATCGTAAGATGAGTGCCCCAGGCTCAACGAGCCTAAAAGATACCCTGTTCGCAAAAAGTCCCGGGCAAGGACATCCGGAAATTTAAAACTGATTCATGACCAGTTCGGGCAAATGAATGCCAGGGAATCGCTTTTCCGGGCCGTGTTTCCTGGAGGCTGGGGAGCCGGGGTAGGTGGGGGTGTAATCAGATCAACTAGCGCCGACGGCGTAGCAAGAATCCCAAGCCACCAAGACCCAGAAGAGCGATGGCCGAAGGCTCGGGAACCACCGTGCCATCGAGGATCACACCCATGAAACGGGCGCGGGATCCGTCCCGGTCAGCATGGGTCCAGTTGTAGGCGACCGTGTCGTATTGGCCCTCGTTGGTGAAGTTGAACTCCGTGATCCAGCCAAAGTTCCGGCCGGGGCCATTGGCTCCTTGGGTCTCCGAGGCCACGATGTCCGCTTGTCCGGCTCCGCTCATGGTCAGGGTGAGGGTCCAGTTGTTGACGTAGGTGCCATGCGGAATGTAGATCTGGCCCAAGGTCAAGCCGGAGATATCGATCGTTCCGTCGACCTCGGCAGCCCTCGCGAAGGTGTTTGCCGCCCCAGCGACCCCGGTAGGGTTATGGTTCATCGCGCTCGTGAAGCCGCTTGGGTCGGTTGTGGTCCACACGTTGGCCCAGTCTTCACCATTCCCGTGGACATTCGCCGCTGGCGCGGTTGGAGTCGGAATACGGGCCCCGCCGCTGGCATAAGTGGTGAGCGCGCTGCCGGTGCCTGCATTACCGACGAAGTTGTAGCTCAGGACCGTGCCGTCACCGAAGGTGTTTGCGAGGCCAACAGCGTTGGCATCCCGGCCGCTGTCGTCATAACTCGCCGCACCGTCGAAAACGCTGATATTGAAGTTTGAATTGTTCTCTGAAACGAGCGTTCGCGCCTCGAAGGTCAGGGTGGCGGCGTTGGCGCCGACTGCCAGGGAGAGTAGCGCAGGAAGGGTGAGTAAATACTTTTTCATGGATGGGCGTGGATTTACGCGTGGTTGCTATTGCCAAAAGAGATGTTGTTCGTCGGATCGGGTGAATCCAAGAACTATTCCGATTTTCGCCACGAAGTTTCGGGTTCTCCCTGTGTGCCGGACGAAATCGTCCATTTGCAGCGCGGGGATTGCAGATTTGGCCTCGTCGTGGTCAGCGGCGAGGCCCTCGAAGTGACTGAGGACAATCTCGAAGTGCCTTGGTACTTGCACCCCCACCTACCCCGGCCCGTGAAGCTCCAGGAAATCAGAGCTGGAAAAGCAATTTCCTATCAATCGACTTGTTAGGCTCTTCCGGTTTGAGTAAACTAAGCTCTGCCCTTTCGGGAAGGTCACATGGGAGTTTAAGATTCCAGACGAGACCGACTGAGCGAAGGGCACTCAATGCCCACCAGCCTGGATCGTGCTGCGAGGCACTCAAGCCAAGCTTGGCGGAGCCGGGATATGCATGATGGTTGTTGTGCCACGACTCGCCCATTGTGAGCATACCTATATGAGGAACATTGTGGCCCTGAATTGCGTGTCCTTCGACGTGCCAATCACGCTGCCCAGCGTTGTGAGCGAAGTAGCCCACCAACCAGTGACCGAGCAACGAAACGGTAATCCGAACGGAGATGCCCCAGATCACAAATGCCCAGCCTCCGATTGCGTAGAACAGAATGCCCCAAGGAAGCTGTTGAAGCATCCATGTGCGCTCCATGAGTTGATAAAGACGATCGGAAGCGACGCGTGGCTCAATCTGGAACTTAGGCGGATGATCCAAACGGATGTCACAGTGGATTTGCCAGAGAAAGTCGCGCCAAATCTTGTTCTGGTGGATAAAGTATCGGTGGCATGACTCGTGGCGCTGCGACCAGTCACGGATATCGTGCATGTAGAGAATACGAAACGGGCCGCCCATTCCGACAACACTTCCCAGATGAACAAAGATGTATTCGAGCCAGCGTGGACACTCGAAACTTCGATGAACGAGGAGGCGATGCAATCCGATTGAATGGCCGAGGCAAAGTGTCGTAACTGTAAAGACAAGAGCAAGCAGGACAGCGTCGTAGCGGAGAGTGAGGCAGCCGCCAACTACCGCCACGAGAGCATGCGTGATGAACCACAGAGATTTTACGGGCGCCCACACGACAGAACCCTCAACTGGGTTCATGCCCTCGCTTTGCCGAAGCATTCGTGGGATTTCGTGAGCGTTCATTGTAAGTCGGCAATTTTCTGCACCCCCACCTACCCCGGCCCGTGAAGCTCCAGGAAATCAGAGCTGAAAAAGCAATTTCCTAGCAATAATGCCGATGCCGAGGAACATGACAAGGCTGATGCGTGCAATCGTATTCATGGTTCGTTCTTATTCGCTTGTTTCATTATGATGCAAGGCATTGCGCATGGCCTTGACCTTTTCGACGGCTGTGGGGAAGGACCTTTCTAGTTGCTTCGAAAGCCACGGATCCTTCTGCAGCTCATCCAGAATCGCCTCGATCCTGGCAAGCTTGCTCTCCAACTGCTTTTTGGCGTCGCCTTTGTAGAGGTCCGCCTCCAGCTTGGGAAGGTCGATCTGCAGCTGCCGGAGCTTGCGATCGAGGGCTAACTGCTTCCCTTCTTCCTGCATAGCCCTGATCTTTTCGCTGGAAGCCTTCTTGGCCTCCTCCGAGTAGCTAACGCCCTCGACGATTGGCCAGTCGTCGGTGCGGAAGGTCGGGACCGGGAGGCGTTCGCGTCCGACCAAGTTTCCTGTCGGCCAACTGGCCCAGCCGTAGCGGACCGCGACCGGCCTGGCCACCAAGTCGCTCCGGACCTCGATCGTCCAGGTCCCGGCGATGCGCCGCTCCTGTGCCTTGGCGGGATACCAACGGCGGTCCTTGCCGGCGATGATGAAGCCCTCGATGGGTGCCTTGCCCTGGCGGGGTTGCGGCAGAACCTGCCACGAGGCGTTGTTCTCGATGTGCTTCCACTGCTCGTAGACCACTGGATCGGAGTCGAAGTAGATGAAGGCCTTGCCGTCCTTGATGACTATCTTCTCGAACTGGTTGCCGCGGTGCACGACCGGCTGGTCGTAGACCTTGGCGAGCGACCAGAGCGAGGCATACTCGGCCACCGGGAATTTTTCTCCCGGGTGGATGTAGGAATTCCCGGTCGGGTAGGTTGCGATCATGGCGGCGTTTGGGTCGCCTTTCAACGCGCGCCGCTGGATATCGCGGATCATGGCGTAGCCACCCGTTACGGTTTCAACCTCCGGGTCGGTGCCGAAGGCTCCCCATCCTGGCTGACTGATGCAACCGAAGGGGAGGTTCTCGTCGCCGAAGGCTTTCCGGAAGGAAACCGAAACCTTGGCAAAGGTGTGCTCGTAGCGCGTCCAGCGCCCGAAGACGTTATTCTCGCCCTGGTAGTAGAGCACTCCGCGCACCCCGAGATGGCGGATCGGGATCACGGTGGCATTGAACAGGGCCGCAGGTGGACTCCACCCGCTGCGCGGATCGGCCGGCTGCTTCGGCAGGCGCAGGCGAGGCTCTTTTTTCCCCTCCGCCTTCGCGGTTGCCACGGCCTTCCCGTGCTCGGCTTTCTTGTCGACCACCGCCTGCTCCCACTCGGCCATGATGCGCTTCACCTCGGCTGGTTTGTCCCAAATGGAGGTCTCGGCGTCGTACTTGCGAAGACTTTCCTTCACCGTGATATGCTGCAGGCCGTCGAGTTCCTCGCGCAGGCACCAGGTATCGCCGGTGGTTCCGCCGCGCGCGACATTGATGATCCCCACCGGCACCTTCAGGTAGCGGTGCAGGAACATCCCGTAAAGATAAGGCACCGCTGAGAATTTTTTCGCTGACTCCGGCGAACACTCCTGCCAGCGGATGTTGCTGCGCACGTCGTCGAGCGGCTTGTACCACGAATCGTGCCACGCCACGTAGCGCATGCCGGGGCAGTCCGACGAGCCGGCGACGCGGTCCTTGCGGTTGAAATTTCCCCAGCCCATGTTGCTCTGCCCCGCGCAGACCCAGACCTCGCCGATCAGGACATTGTCCACCGCCAGCGTGTTGCCACCGCTTTCCGCAATGATCCAGGTTTCCTGGAAACTCGCCTTGGCGGGGGCGAACGTCACGGTCCATTTGCCGTCCACCCCGGCAGTCGCCACGACGGATTGCTGGACGAATTTCGGCGGGTTCGTTTCCTCGTAGCGCATTGTCACCGAGTAGTCGTCGCTTGTTTTCCCGGCGATTGCCTGTCGGGTGCCCGCCTGGACGGCTACCTCCACGGCGGAGGTTCCGATGGCGGCGTCCTGCGTCAGGGTCACGGACACCTGAGTGTCGGGTTTTGCCCAACCCCAAATCTTGATCGGCTTTTCCTGTTGGAGAACCAACCCGTCACTGAGGATGCGGGCGAAGCGAAATTCCGGCTTCTGTTCCAGCCTGGCATGGGCCGCGCCGGTCACGGCACATAAGATGAAGGCCAGTCCAAACCATCGCAGTTTCATGACCCCCTTGCTGCCGTTTTTTAGTTGATTGATTTTGTTCATAAAGTTCCAGTTTATTTTTATTCGCGGGACCGATCGTCATCTAGCCGATCTTGTGCCGAGATGAATCATTCCAACTTCACCTCGCCGAATTCTTTCTCCCAGTCTTCAACAGTCTTCTTAAGCGTATCCAGAGCTTTTTGCAGGGTGACTCCCTGTTTGTCCTTCTTCGCACAGCGGGCCTCCAGGTTCGGCTGGATCCGCTTCATGCTGGCGATGAAAGGCTTGCCGTCTTCCTTGAGCATCATCGCGGCCTTGGCCAGGCCGATGTTGCCCCAGCGGGCGCCGATGATCGTCCAACTCGCCGGCAGGCTTGCCATGTGCGGATAGGCGTGTTCGATCGCTGGCAGAAACGCAATCGCGTTTTCCGGATGCTTCTTCATGTCGATGTAGCGCAGCGTCTCGAAGATGTTGTTCCGGTCGATCGGCTGCTT
>MPMA02211422.1_pt1 | contig 19645 bp, 19 predicted proteins | sample 1617361 | NCBI WGS metagenome assembly MPMA02 (sample SAMN05944807, study PRJNA350692) | marine metagenome | biome: marine; feature: ODZ; material: water; isolation source: 180 m water sample filtered on 0.2 um supor filter | place: Pacific Ocean | collected 2012-04-08 | depth 180m m | reverse complement strand
GACCGTTTCCTTTCCGATAAGCCTTCGGTTTACCGTGCCCAAATGATTTGCTGGGCTATATGCCTCGACATCTTTCACCCGAACGATATGACGAAGATCTATTGCCTTAGTCATTAAACCCTCCTTCAGTTGATGTATGCAATCCCTTGCTGCTTACTAAGTAGCCATGACACCCTGATCCTACTGCTTCTTCATCACCACAACAAAATTCTCTTGGTGAATAGGGAGTACAAGACAGATGCATAAGTCGTGAAAAGTTAGGGAAATAACTGCTTTTAGGCCTTTGATATCCCCTCCAGCCAAGGAAAATCCATTTTCTACAAACCATCTTCTTCGGTAGAATTTTTAGATACTTATCAAATAGGTATCAAATCTGTAAATTCCGTACCTCATCGTCACTCTTTTTCTCCATAAGGGCATGGTGTGCGATGAACCTGCAGCGTATCCAAAAAACAATAGTCAGAATCACTCTAGCCACCACAGACGGCAAGAACGCGAACTAATGAAATCCCGCGTATCCACCTTGAAGCCAACAAGTTTCTCCAAGAATGTGTCGCTCACATATTAGCCTGTCCCGTTGGCGTTTCGCCGAGTGATGTCCGGTGATCATCCCCCATAGACTGGTCCATGTTGATTGTTTGTTTTTGATCGACCTCTGATCCATCGGGACAATGGGTTCGGCTGAGAATCAAGGACTTTCGGGTCGGCACCCACGATGGCGTCAAGTCTATTGTGACGTGTATCCACGTGCCTCGTCGAACATGGCAATAATATTCTCGGGCGGCACATCACTTTGTAGATTGTGCACGCTATTGAGCACGTAGCCACCATCGCGCCCCAAGCAATCGATGATATAGCGAACATCAGCGCGCACCTCATCCGGGGTGCCAAAAGGCAGCGCTTTCTGGGTGCTGATAGCACCCCAGAAGGCAATGCGCTCCCCGAAGGCTTCCTTCAAGCCCGCCGGCTCCATACCCTTTGCTGTAACCTGCACAGGATTGAGCGCATCGACACCGATCTCGATTAGATCCTCAATCAGCGGCGCCACTGCGCCGCAGCTATGGTAGAGCACCTTTGGCGCGCCATATCCCTTGACGGTCTCCAGGATGCGACGCTGATGAGGCTTAATGATGGCACGATAGATTTCGGGATCGAACATGGGCGCCTGTTGCGACGCGAGATCGTCACCCATGAAGACAATGTCGATATTGTCACCTACCGCTTCCAGCGCATTGCTCGCAACGCGCACATACCAATCGGTGAAGATGCCATAGAGGCGCTCGAGAAAAGCTCTGTTCTTATAGAGATCGGTCAGCGACTCGCCAAAGCCGCGCACAAACTGGGCGTTATGGACGATGCCGACGGGCAGGTTGAGAATGATCGCATGGTCACTATCGCGCCTGAGCGCCGCGGCGCGCTCGGCCAGGCCACGCGTATAGCCGGGATTGTCCGGATCGGGCCAATCGTACTCCTCAAGCAGGGCGATGTCGGGTTTCTTGATGCCGAAGAAGGGCCCGTCCACATAGATGTAGGGGCCGTCGCCTGACTTACGCCAGGTCACGCCCCATTCGTCGAAATAGGTATCCTCGTCGATTACCTTCTGGTCGCCCTCGTATTGGCCGACGGCAAGATAGCGGGTATCGATATCGAAGCGGTCCTGTACCTCTGGATCGACCACTGCCAGGCGCCGCGTCGGCGAGACATTGGCGGCCTTGGCCGTGGTGCGGATGTCGAGCGCCTCTTTTAGCCGCTCATAGGCCGAATACCAGATCGTGGTGACGAAAGTGCCACCGAAATCGATCGGCACACGGTCTGTGGACTCATGATTCAATGCGGCAAGTACGCGGTCCCGATGGTTGAAGTCGGTCATGGTTGACCCCTCATGCTTGATATGACTCGAGGAATTCCTGATAGCCGCCATAGCCGGTCGTGCGCGCCTCGAAAGCGAGCCCGAGCGTCTCGGCGGCGGCTTCGGCCTTGGCGCGTAGCTCCGGGGTCTCGTTCTGGGTCAGATAGACCACCCTGCGGTACTTACCGAAATAGATATCGCGCAGCTTCGGATGGCGATCCAGTGCGAGACCCTTGATGATCAAGCGATCGAAATGGCGGGCCAAAAAATCTGTCAGAAAGAAGCTACCGGGCTCACTCTTCATCAGTTCGGCATAGGCCTCTGGGCCAGCGAAAACCTCGTAGCAATGGCTGCCACCAATTCGCGGCACGCCTTCTTCGGCAAGCACCTCGTCAAGCTTTCCCCCAGTGCCACAATCGGAGAACAACACCAAGATCTGCTCGAAATCGCCGCGCCCGGCATGGATAAGCCGGCGCACGCCATCAGGGATACGCTCCGGCGAATTGTGGATATGCGCCGGCAGGCATTTCACCTTCATGCTATCCCAGTCGTTATCGCGCAACAGAGCAACGATCTCGCCGGCCAGTGCACCGCAGGTGATCAGCAGGGTACGCGGCGGCTCCGTCACGTCAGGCCGGCACCAGATAGCGATGCGAGAGCCCCGTGTCGTACATGGCGACGATGTTCTCGGGCGGTACCTCTGGCTGGATATTGTGCACCGCGTTGAGCACGTAGCCGCCGCCCTTTCCCAGAACATCGATGACGTGGCGCGTCTCTGTCGCGACCTCTTCGGACGTGCCCTGGGGCAGGGTCTGCTGCGTGTTGATGCCACCCCAAAAAGCCATGCGGTCCCCGAACTCGGCCTTGAGGCGCTCAGGCTCCATGTTCTTTGCCGCCACCTGGACCGGGTTGAGAATATCAACGCCGATATCGATCAGATGCTCAATGAAGAGATAGGCCGAACCGCAGCAGTGGAACAGCGACTTGCCACCGGTCAGGCTCTTGAGGGTCTGAATGATGCGCTCGTGGCGCGGCTTGATGAGCTTGGCATAGGTTACGTTAGGATCGAACATGCAGCCGTTCTGGGTGCCGAGATCCTCGCCGAAGAAGATTACGTCAACATTCTCCGGCCCGGCCTCTCGGATCATAGCCTCGGACGCCTTGATATTGTAGTCGACCAGGCGGTCCATGAGATAACACGCGGCCTCGGGCGCTTTGAACAGGTCCATCAGGAAGGATTCCATGCCGCGCAGTCCGTAGGCCCTGTGGATCACCTGGTCAGGCACGTTGAAGACCAAGCAGTAGTCACCTTGCACCTTGTAGCTCGCGACACGCTCCTTGATGCCTTCGACCATCAGTGGGTCCTCGGGGTCCGGCCATTCCATCTCGTCGATGCGGTCGATGGTCAGCTTGCCGCCACAAAGCGGGCCGTCCTTGTAGAGGAAATGCTTGTCAGCAGTGCCGACTGTGCTTTTGAAGGTGACGCCGAAATGGTCGATATAGGTGAGTTCATCAACCCAGCGGCCTGTGCCGCCGCGGCGTCCGCGCGCCATGATTGGGCGGGTGTCAACACCGAACTTCTCAAGCACCGTCTCGTCGGGCTGGGCAAGCTGGTTGAGCTTCGACATGAGCACGCTCTCGTGCTCGAGGCCAAGATGCGCCTTGAGGGCATCATAGGCATCGATGGTGATGCCCGTGGCACCGGCCGCCGCGAGATCGATAGCAACCCGATCCGGCTCCTCGTGATTGATCGCGGCGAGAACGCGTTCTCTGTGGGTCCAGGCCATTGCCTTTTCTCCCTAAGCCGTGACCAGGTTGCGCGCGCGCTCGACCGCTGCCGGCGCGCTCTCACCATAGCCGTCTGCGCCGATCCGCGTCGCAAAATCATTGTTGATTGGGGGCCCGCCGACCATGACCTTGACATTGAGGTTGCGTGACTTGTTGGCTTCCGCGATGGTCGCGACTGCACTCTCGATCTCGGGCATTGAGGTAGTCAGGAGGCCGGATATCGCCACCAAGTCCGCCTCGTTTTCCTGGGCCGCGTTAATGAACGTCGCGGCATCGATATCGACACCGAGGTCAACGACCTGAAAGCCGGCGCCTTCGAGCAACATCCCCACGAGGTTCTTGCCGATGTCATGCAGGTCGCCCTTGACCGTGCCAATGACTACCGTGCCGACCGGCTTGGCGCCGGTCTCGGCCAGCAACGGGCGCAGAATATCCATGCCCGCCTGCACCGCCTGCGCAGCCATTAGCATCTCGGGCACAAACAAGGTCCCCTCGCTAAAACGAGCGCCGATATCATCGAGCGCGGCTATCATGCCATCATCAAGGATGACCCTCAGGTCAGTGTTAGCTTCGAGCTCTGCGTTCACCAACTCGGGCACCGCCTCGTCGTCGTAGTCCAGGACCGCTTCGTAGATTTCAGCAACTGACACGTCTGTCACCTATGACTTGATTGACCGGGAATCACGATAAGATCCAAAATTGTGCGCTCCATGCCTGCCATTCCCGTCCAGACAGGCGTCAGGGGCAATAACCCATGTCCATATTAAGGGCAAGGACGCAGGACGCGCAGGAAATTCTCCATGTGAAATTGCGCCTGGGCCGGCTCGTAGCGTGCGCCACGCCCGATCGGACAAACACGACGCGCCCGGCAACCCAGCGAAAGGCAGTCGCCGTGTCTATTCTCCGAGATATAGACGGCGCAAGCGGGAGAATCGTAGCCGTCCTCGCTGAACGCCGAGACCGGACAGATACTGAGGCAGGGCTGCTCCGGGCAGGCCTCACAAGGGTTCGGCCGCTCATCCGCCGGCGGCAGGTCGAGACGTTCAGCGAAAGCCAAACCGCCGCGGAAGGCGTGCCACAGGCCATGGTCGGGGTGGATCAGGATGCCGAGGGGCGAGTTATAACAAGGCCCGGCGCGGCAGGCCCAACGCTGAAATGGCAGTGGCGGCTTGCTGAACGGGAAAATAGCCGTTGCACCGTACCGTTCGGCGACTCGACCCACCACCTGATCCGACCAGCCATCGAGGCCGCCGACAGGTGCGCCCGTTGCCGCAACAAAAGCATGCCACATCTCAGGCCCAACATTGCCTGCCAGCACCAAGGTTCCGGTCGGCTGTCCCGGCGCGAAATCCGGCACGCCATCGCTCACCTCCGGGTGAAAAGCGCCGCGTAGAGCTAATCCGGCGTCTTGCAACGCCTGCTCAATATCAGTCAGTAACATGGTACCATCATATCTCCTGTTTTGGCGCTTGTCGCCTTAGCGGATGGTCGAAGGCGAGCTTGAACAAGGCATCGCGCGCTACGCTGCGTCGGCGGCGTCCGAGCCAGTCGTGAGAGTAAGGGCGCACAGCGACACTAGGCCGTAATAGGCGGCGATCACCTTCTCGCGCGGATCGCGAGCCCTTAGACCAGTTCGACGGCCGACTCGTCGTCTTGGTTGGTCAGTTCGCCTACGAGTCTCTCGAGCGTCATAGCATGCGCGAGATGCTCGACGCGGGCCTGAGCGGTTGGAGACGCTCCATCATGACGGCGACGCACCGCTAGGCCACGCTAGCGCTCGACAAGCAGCGTGATCGAGCAAAAACACGGCCTTTTCCTCATCTCCCGCATAAACGAGGCCTGCCTCATCTTCGCCGACAGCAGGGAGCACAGGCATTCGGCCACTTCCTCATCGGTCATTGCGTTTTCCCTCCTTCCGGCATCACGAGCCGGCGGATCTCGGCAACGATCTCCGAGGCACTCTCTCTCGGACCGAAGGCGGCAGCAATGCCTTGCGCTAGCATCCCCGCCTTGTCGCTCTGCGTCACCACCGAGCCACCGACGACGACAGGAATGCATGCACCTGCCTCCGTCAGTTCGGTAAAAATATCGTCCAGGTAATGCAGATATTCCCAGGAATGGGCGCTGATACCGATCACGTCCACATCTTCCTGCACGGCGCTTGTCACAACTCCCGCGGGCAGATTGAAGCGGCCACTGTAGATCACTTCCATGCCAGCATCGCGCAGCAGCGCCGAGATCGCCAGCGCACCAACTTCATGCTGATCGGTGCCGAGGATAGCAACCAGAATCTTGATCGGGCGCGTGATATCAACCATCCAATGGCGAAGGCAGCCCCGCCAACGGATCATAAGCCTGGCCATAGGCCTGACGCAACACGCCGGCGGTCTCGCCAACTGTTGCATCGGCAGTCAAAGCGGCGATATAGGACACCATGAGGTTGCAGCTCTCGTCGCGCGCAGCATCGTGCAGCGCACCGAGCGCCTGCTTAACGCGGTTCTGATCACGACTGCACTTAAAATCACGAATGCGATCAATCTGCTCGTGGCAAGGCTCGATCTTGCGCTCCGCTGCATCCTTTAGCATGCGATCCTCATCCTCAGGAACCGTGTGACAAGTATCACCCACACGCTGCAAAGTACCGTCGGCAAGATCGCGACCGAGACGCTCCATGGCGTTGACGAAGATGCGCCGAAAATAGCCTTGCTCGGCAAGCTCGGCGATATCACCCGCGGCCTCTATCCGTACGACCTCGGCGGCAATGCGCCGCTCCATCTCATCGGTGAGTGCCTCAACGTAGTAGGAGCCACCGAGGGGATCCGCCACCTTGGTAACATTGGTCTCCAACTGCACGATCTGCTGTGTGCGCAGGCCCACCAGATGCGCTTCTTCGCTGGGCGTTCGGTAGGCCTCGTCGAAAGTCGAGACCTCCATCGCCTGGACGCCAGCCAACGCCATTGCCAACGCCTGCATACCGCCGCGCGCAACATTGTTGACCGGTTGCTGCGCTGTCATGGTTAGGCCTGAGGTATGCGCCGTCACGGTCAACGCCATGGAGCGCGCATCACGGGCACCGAACTCCTCCTTCATCATGCGTGCATAGAGGCGGCGGCTAGCGCGGATCTTGGCGATCTCCTCGAACAGGTCCATGCGACAGGTCAGTAAGATGCCGATGCGCGGCGCGAAGGCATCGACATCAATGCCGCGCTCGATCAATGCGCGGATATAAAAGCGCAACTCGACGAAGCCAAGCGCCATCTCCTCGACCGACTCGAGCCCACTCTCACTGAAATAGTAGGTGTCCTCGAGCAAGGCGTGGAACTTGGGCATCTTCTCCGTGGCGAAGGCGATCGAGTCGGTGGCCAGGCGCGTGCGCAGGGCGAGCGGAAGATGGCGAGAATAGCAGCAATCGTCCTCGTACAAAGCAACCTGGATGGCTGAGCCGCGCAGCTTCTCCGCCGCCACGCCGCGCGCCGTAGCGACCAGATAGAGCCCGCCGATTGCCGCCACCGATGGCAGCGATTGCGAAAAGCTCAAGCTGTCGAGCGGCAGGTCGCGATAGAGCATCTCATAGTCAGCGCGGCAGCACAACGAGACGCCCTGGGTACCGACCGCATGCTCGGCGTGGGGATGGTCTGGGTCGAGCATAGCCATGGTCGGCGAGTCGCCGATCACGTCGAGCCCCTGCTGGCCCTTTGCCATGAGCGATTTGAACTGGGCGTTGGAGCGCTCGGCAGTACCCTCGCCCGACAACTCGCGCAGGATCCACGACTGGCCGGGACGCGGCAAACGCTTGCCGCGTGTATAAGGATAGTTGCCGGGTGCCTCACCCCCACCCTCAGGCGCATAGAAGGGCTCGAGCGGAATGCCGGAATAACTGGTCAGATCGCTCATAGCTCGCTCTCCTCGAATGCCTTGGCAAAGGCCTCAGCGCGGGCTTTCAGCTCGCTGCGGCTACCAAGCGTTAGGGTGCAAAGCCGTGCGCCGCCGTCTATATCGATCTCCGCACCGCTGAGATAGCCGGCCTCTTTCGAGGCCAAAAAGGCGACGAGGTGCGCCACCTCCTCGACCTTGCCGAGGCGCCTCGCGGGCGCACCGGCAATGACGCTATCGCGGATCTCCCGCGGCATAGCTTGCACGTTCTCGGTCTCAATCACCCCCGGCAGCACGGCGTTACAGGTGATGCCGTGGCGAGCATATTCCAGCGTCACCGTGTGGGTCAGACTGAGCAGACCTGCCTTGGAGGCGCCGTAGCCGGCCTGGTAATGCAAGCCCCCACGCGCCGCCACTGACGATATGTTGACGATGCGCCCCCAGCCGGCCTCAACCATGGCCCCGATCAGCGCCCGAATGAGATGAAACGGCCCGCCGAGATTGACCGCCAGCTCGCGCTCCCAGGCCTCACTGGTCATCCGGCCGACCGGAGCTATGTTCTTCACCAGCCCAGCATTGTTGACGAGAATAGCGATTGGCCCGATCGCGCCTACCAGCTTGCCTACCGCCACGGTGACGCCCTTGCCGTCACTGACATCGACCAACGCTGTCGCGGCCTTGACACCCAGGCCACGCGCGGCCTCGGCGGTCGCCGCGACATCCTCGGAGACATCCATCAGCGCTAGATCGGCCCCGTCCTGCGCCAAGCGCAAGGCGATAGCGCGACCGATGCCCCGCGCCGCCCCCGTCACCAATGCCGTCCTGCCCTCTACCATCGTCACTCCCAACGGCTACCACGGCGGAAGGTTAGAAATGTGCCAGACCGCCCCCAACACTTTAACCGAGGTTATGGGAATTATCCGCACTGCTTCGCTATGCAGAGTGGTTTATGCGCTCAACTCGGCTCGTCAGAAATGGCAAGATCGGCTTCCCGAAGGGCCTTGATGAAGTCGCGTACAACGTCGTCCGAGAAAATATAGGCCCTCAGAGATTGCAAGTCTTATTTGGAAATTCAGGGTAGTTGCGTAACAGCTCTTCCGGTTGTTAGTTGGCTTCAATCATCCGACGGAGCTCCGCGTGGCCGGCTGCTAGAGACACGTTCATCCACAAGAAATTCAGCATCTGCATCTTGAGGCATTCCGCAACGACGCCCTCCTCATAGAGTATCATCAGCGGCACGGAGGGAATCGGCTCGGTCATAGAGTAGAAGTGCAGAGTGGTGTTCTGGATCCACGGCGCACCACTGTGTACCTCCCGGATACCAACCCCGTCGAGATAGGCAATCTCGCCACGGCGAGCCACCGGCGTTACGACGCTCGGCAGTTTTTCGACATCGACATGGCGGCTCGTCCATGCACGTATCCGCGAAAGCCATTTCGCCCTAAAACCCAACGATTTTCGCTTTTGAACCGCTTGCAACATTGTCGTCTTGCTCAGTGGTCCACTTGTGCCGTCCGTGGCAGGCGAAACAAGAAAACCAAAGGAATAGCCGCCAGGGCAACGATTGTCATTAGCTTAAAATCATTGAGATAGGCAATCGTCGCAGCTTGGCGCGTTATTTCGGCGTTGAGTGCACCGAGTCCTGCAGCGCTGTCGAGCGACCAAGCCTCCGGCAAATAGGGGGCCTGGGTCATCAGAGAATACGGCGTCACGCCGCCGACCAGCTCCGCATGGTTGATTTGGGTGTAGTGGGTTACTAACGCAACGACGATACTGACCGACACACTGGCCCCGACATTGCGCGCAAGGTTGAAGATGCCGGCAGCCTCGGTGCGGAAATGCTCCGGCAGCGTGGTGTAAGTGACGACGTTGAGCGCGACGTAATAGGCGCCGAGCCCAATTCCCTGCACCACCCCAGTCCAGAGCACGGCCCACATGTCAACTTCGGCGTTGAAGCCGGTCATCTCCCAGGCCGAGACGGCGATGAGCAGCAGCGATACAATGAGAATCACACGAACATCTACCCGGTGGCTGAGCCGGCCGACTAGGAACATCCCAACCATAGCGCCGGCGCCGCGCGGCGCCAGCACATGGCCGACCGTGATCACGGGATAACCCATCACCGATTGTAGGAAGGTCGGCAACAACGCCAGCGCCGGCAGTAGTAGCGCTCCAAAAACGAAGATCTGCATGATGCCGGCAACAAAATTGCGGTCAGCGAAGATATGGGGATCGAGGAACGGTTTGCGCGAGGTGGTCAGGCTGTGGGCAACAAACATGTAGAAGGCCATACCGGCGACGGAAGCCTCGATAATGATTTCGAGCGCCTCGAACCAGTCCTTGAGTTCGCCACGGTCGAGCATGAGTTGGAAGCCGCCCACCGCGAGCCCCAGCAGAGTGAAGCCGAACCAATCGAAGCGCCGCTCACGGTCGCGCGTCGTCTCGCTGACGAAAAGCAGGATGCCCGCCAACGCCAGCAGACCGAAGGGTAGATTGACGAAGAAAACCCAGCGCCAAGAATAATACTCGGTGAGGTAGCCGCCCAGCGTTGGCCCGAGGATCGGCCCGATCATCGTGCCGATGCCCCAGATAGCCATGGCCTGGCCGTGTTGGGCGCGGGGATAGTTGTCGAGCATCAGCGCCTGCGCCAGGGGCACCAGGAAGGCGCCGAAGGCACCCTGCAGAATGCGGTAGATAACAATCTCCTGCAGCGAATCGGCAATGCCGCAAAGCATGGACGTGACCGTGAAGCCGGTCACCGCCACCACCAGCAGACGCTTGCGTCCAAAGCGCCTGGCTAGAAAGCCGGTCGGCGGCATCATAATAGCCGAGGTGACAATATAGGAGGTGATCACCCAGGCGATCTGGTCTTGGGTGGTCGACAGCGAACCCTGCATGTTGGGCAGGGCGACGTTGGCAATCGTCATGTCGAGCGCCTGCATGATCGTCGCCATCATCACCGAGATCGTGATAAAGCGCCGACGCCAGCTTGAGGCCGGCACGAACGACCCGCTCGCCGTGACGTCCGTCATGGATTATTCGAGACCGAGCCCTTCGAAGCTCGGAAGCCAGGCGAGCGCCCGCAACACGATCTCGGGCGTCGGCCGCTCGTAGCCAGTATCGATGCTGATCACGGCGCTCATGCCGACGCGCAGCGGCGGGTCCGCTGGATCTCGATCGATGCGCAAGCGCACCGGCACGCGCTGCACCACCTTGACCCAGTTACCGGTAGCGTTCTGCGACGGCAGCACGGCGAACTCGGCCCCCGTAGCAGGGCTAAAGCTCGCCACGCGCGCCTGCCAGAGGTGGTCGGGATAGGCATCGACGCGCACCGTCGCGGGCTGGCCCTCGCGCACATGGGTCAGCTGGCTTTCCTTAAGATTGGCCTCGAACCAGAGGTCGGCTGTCTCGACCAGGCTGATCATCGGTCGACCCGGATCGACGATGGTGCCGGGGCGCAGATCGACGCGGCCGATAATGCCGTCCGCCGGCGCTTGGACCACGGTGTTGTTGAGATCGAGAATGTCCTGATCACGCTTGGTGCGCGCCGCGATGAAGCGGGCGAAGCTCTCGTCGGGTGTCTGTGGATTACCGCCGAGCCTTGCCGAGATCTCGCCCAGCTCGCGCTCCCTGACGGTCACCGATTGCAGGGCAATGTCAAGGGCGTGGCGTGCCTCGTCGACTTTCACCGCTGCCGCCACGTTGCGCTCTGCAAGCTGCTGCTGCCGGCGGTATTCCTGCTCAAGATAGGCCGCACGCGTTTCGGCCAGCACCACCTCCTCATGCGCCTGCCAATATTTAGCGCGCAGCACCGCGATCTCGGTGCGCACCATATTGAGCTGTGCCTCGGACTGCGCCAGCTTGATGCGGTAGGGCTGATCGTCGAGGCGGAACAACAGGTCGCCGGCAGCCACCACCTGATTGCTGCTCACCAGAACCTCAATGACCTTGCCCGGCACCTCGGCGCCGATCGCCACCTTGTCGGCGCGAATATAGGCATTGTCGGTCTCGACGTAGCGGCCGCCGAGCACCCAGTAATGCCCCCCGACCCAGGCGCCGGCCACGGGTACGGCGACAAGCAAAAGGAAGCGCAGCAGCGCCCGCCCCCATTGCCGCCGCGGTTTGGGCGGGGGCGCTTGTGCGGCGGGCAAGGGCGTGACTGGTGCGGCGGTCTGCCCGACCGTCGTCTCGCCGATGGCCGGATTAGCCATGACGCCCTTCGCCTCTGCTCACGCGCTGTCGCACTTCTTTTCGCCTCCCGGTTCGACCACTTGCATCAATCCTTACGTCCAACGTGTAAAAATAGTGTAATTTGAAAGGGTAATAATCGAAATTTGAGTTGATACCATGTAAGTCTTATTTGTACGCGCGTCGCGCCAATACCGGACAGGCTCGTTCCAAATCTACAATTTTGTCAGCGTTATGACACGCTTGGGTTCTGCATTACAGAATCGAACGCAAGCCTGAACAGGAATACGACCAACGCCGAATCTATCGGCAATCGGCCGAGGGTCTAAGCATTTCTGCTGGCCATTCTGGCTAGCGTTTCCGCCCTCTTACCCTACAGGCTAGAGTTTCTGCCACTTCTGTTCGCCTCTGCCTTGGCGCTAACGACCATCGCCGCCTTCCTCAACAGCCGCGTTCACACCATCGCCACTATATTCGTCTGCCTATTCGTGCTAGCTGCCCTGCCTGCCATGCATGGCGTCGACCACCCGCATTTCGAGATTCGCGACGCGCCGACGGACGATCCCTACAACCGCTGGCAGCGCGACGCTATCCACTCGCTCACCGTTCTGCCTCACGCTGACGCCAGCTGCCGTCCATACTTCCGAGCGGTCAATGGCAACGATCCCGACCCGCTTGGCTACCACGCCGATCATCATGCCAGCCCGGCAAAGGCAATCCAAAAAAGGATACTTTAAGAGTAAGTTGCCTCGCAAACGACGCTTGGCTAGGATCGATCACACTTGCTAGAGGAGATTCTCGATGGGCTGCATTCTCTCGTACACGTGCTCTCGGGCTTTTGGATGCGCGCCTCATGCACCGTGAATACAATCAGGCTCCCGATACGCCTTTCACCGTCAGCAAGGGGGATCTGCTGATCAACGGTGGGGACGACCACGCCATGCTCGAGGGTCTGACCTTTCTCTCCGAAGGCCCTTTCCGGACCAAGGTTCGCTGATGCGTGTGCGTTCCTCCATAGTTGCCCTGATGGCCGCGCTGTCGCTCAGCGGTTGTGCCGCGGTGGCGCTTACGGCCGGCAGCATCGGGGCGGGCGCTGGCGTCAACCATACCCTCAGCGGAATCTCTTACAAAACCTTCAACGATGATATCAAGACCCTGCGCATCGCAACCCTGATCACGCTCGAGCAAATGGCTATGGAAGTGACTGATGATGATGCCACAGACGGGGGTTGGAAGATTATTGCGATCGCCGCCCACCGCGAGATCAACATCGACCTCGAGCGGCTGACGAAACGCGCGACGCGCATGCGCGTCGTAGCCAACGAAGGTAATATATTTTTCAAGGACAGCGCCACCGCAACGGAGATAATCCTGCTTACGGCGGAAAACCTGGGAGGCTAAACCATGACCCGAAAAATGCCGTTTCTGGGTCTGGTCTGTACCGCCTGCATCGCGCTCGGCGCCCAGGCAGAGGAAACAGAATCCTCCATTTTTGACACGCTTGCCGAGAGCAATCAACGCATCGCCCAGGCCTTGTTCGATTCGCAAGGCGACAGCGAGACCAAGCTGACGCTGGACCAAATCGCAGAGTTAAAGGCCGAAGGCTTGGGCTGGACCGAAATTTTCAGGACGCTGCGGAGCGACGGCAGCATCCCCGGTGGTTCAAGCAATCTGGGCCGGGTAAGGAGCGGTCACTACCAACCGCCCGCAATCCAGCCCGGCAGCCCCGCGGTGGCGATCGTCAAGAGCAAGTTGGCGCAGCCCGTCGTGATCACCACAGGGGCCGGTGGCCGTATCGTCACGGGCGGCAGCAACGGCCACAGCGACATCAAGGGACGGAAGGCCCCCTAGCACGAACCGGCTATGCTGCAGCTATGCGCCGCCCTGGCTGTCTTCGTCGGCGGCCATATCCTGATTTCTGGAACCGGTCTGCGACAACGTGCGACCGATGCCATTGGTGAGATCGCCTATCTCGTGCTGTTTACGCTATTCGCAGTCGGCAGCATGCTATGGGTGAGCTTGAGCTTCCGTGCCGCACCGTGGCAAGAGGTATGGTTGCCGCCCCTCGGCCTGCGCTGGCTGAGCGTGACCTTCATCGCCATCGCATTATGGCTGCTGGTCGATGGCCTAGTAGCCCGTCTGCGCGCCCGTCCCACGCTGCCACCGCCCATCGCCGCCTATGCCGTCACGCGGCAACCGATCATGGTCGCAATCGTGCTGTGGGCCGGCGCTCATATGCTGGTGCGCGGCGACGCCGCGACCGTGCTGCTGTTCGGCGGTTTCGCGGTACTCGGCATAGCCGGTGCACTGTCCCAGGACCGCAAAGCCCGCGCCTACCACAACGAAGCCTGGCCCGCTTACGCGGCCGCGACGTCGCTCGCTCCCCTGGTGGCCCTCATCAGTGGTCGTGCCCGTCTCAGCCCCGGGGATATCGGCTGGTGGCCGGGAATCGTCAGCCTGACCCTTTTGCTCGCTATGCTTTGGCTGCATCCACTAATATTCGGACTCAGGCCCTTGCCTTGAAAAATTGATGCGAACATTGCTAGAACATAACAGATATTCCCTTTCTTTAATATAGAGTTACGAATTTTCTTGGCGTATAAGAACAAATCATGTACACGTGACTCGTTGAACGGTTATCTGGGTTATGAAATAAGAGGGTCAGGCGATGTCGAATCCAACCTTGAGGGTCGTCGAGAAGGACTCGATGGATAAACAGAAAGCCTTGGACGCGGCACTGTCGCAGATCGAACGGGCCTTCGGCAAAGGCTCGGTGATGAAGCTCGGCAATAGTGACGCCGTGGTCGAGACTGAGGCAATCTCAACCGGCTCTCTGGGGCTCGATATAGGCCTCGGCATCGGCGGCCTGCCGCGCGGCCGGGTGGTCGAAATCTACGGCCCCGAAAGCTCTGGCAAGACCACGCTGGCTTTACATGTCATAGCCGAAGCTCAAGCCGGAGGTGGCACCTGCGCTTTCATCGACGCGGAGCACGCGCTCGATCCCGTCTATGCGCGCAAGCTCGGCGTCGATGTCAACGAGCTGCTGATCTCCCAACCCGATGCCGGCGAGCAAGCGCTGGAGATCGCGGACACCCTGGTGCGCTCCGGTGCCATCGACGTGCTGGTGGTGGACAGCGTCGCGGCTTTGACGCCCCGCGCCGAGCTCGAGGGCGAGATGGGCGATTCCCATGTCGGCCTGCAGGCGCGCCTGATGAGCCAAGCGCTGCGCAAGCTCACCGGCTCCATCGCACGCTCGCGCACCATGGTCATCTTCATCAACCAGATCCGCATGAAGATCGGCGTCATGTATGGCAGCCCCGAGACCACCACCGGCGGTAACGCGCTCAAGTTCTATGCCTCAGTGCGCCTCGACATCCGCCGCATCGGCGCCATCAAGGACCGCGACGAGGTGGTCGGCAACCAGACCCGCGTCAAGGTCGTGAAGAACAAGGTGGCGCCGCCTTTCAAAGTCGTCGAATTCGACATCATGTATGGCGAGGGCATCTCCAAGATGGGCGAGCTGATCGATCTCGGCGTCAAAGCCGGCGTGGTCGAGAAGGCGGGCTCCTGGTACTCCTATGATAGCCAGCGCATCGGTCAAGGCCGCGAGAACGCCAAGCAGTTCCTGCACGACACGCCCGAGGTGGCGATGCAGATCGAGCAGACCATACGCCAGGCTGCAGGCCTGATTGCCGAGAACCTCGACGGCCAGCCCCTCGATGATAAAGAGGCCGCCGAAAGCGCCTAACGGTCGGCCCGAGCCGGAGCGCAAGATGAGACGCCCCAGCGCCTTCGCCCAGCTCCTGGACAGAGCCCGCCCTGCCCGCTAAAAGCGACCCACCTTCGGGGAGCAAGAAGAGCGATGGCGAGCGTCAGCACCAACGATATCCGCAAAGCCTTTCTCGACTATTTTGCCGCTAATGATCACGAGATCGTGGCGTCAGGACCGCTGGTGCCACACAACGACCCGACCCTGCTCTTCACCAATGCCGGCATGGTGCAGTTCAAGAACGCCTTCACAGGCGTCGAGCATCGCGACTACAGCCGCGCCACCACGAGCCAGAAATGCGTGCGTGCCGGCGGCAAGCATAATGACCTCAACAATGTCGGCTTCACTGCCCGCCACCACACCTTCTTCGAGATGATGGGAAATTTTTCGTTCGGCGACTATTTCAAAGATCTCGCCATCGAGCTGGCCTGGAACTTGGTGACGCGCGACTATGGCCTCGACAAGGATCGCCTCTGGGCCACAGTCTACCACACTGACGATGAGGCCTACGACATTTGGCGCAAGGTCTCGGGCCTGCCGGAAGGGCGTATCATCCGCATCCCCACCTCCGATAACTTTTGGGCTATGGGCGATACCGGCCCCTGCGGCCCCTGCTCTGAAATTTTTTACGACCACGGCCCTGGCATAGCCGGCGGCCCACCCGGCTCGGCGGACCAGGACGGCGACCGTTACGTGGAGATCTGGAACCTCGTCTTCATGCAATACGAACAGCGCACGATAAACGAGCGCATCGATCTGCCACGCCCCTCCATCGACACCGGCATGGGGCTCGAGCGCATCGCTGCTGTCATGCAGAACAAGCATGACAATTACGACACCGACCTGTTCGCAACCTTGATTAACGCCATCGCCGATTGTGCCCACAGCGACCCGGCGGGAGAGCACGGCGCCTCCCACCGCGTGATCGCCGATCACCTGCGCGCCTCCTGTTTTTTACTGGCCGATGGCGTCATGCCGTCGAACGAGGGTCGCGGCTACGTGCTCAGGCGGATTATGCGTCGGGCCATGCGCCATGCCCACCTCATGGGCATCCGCGAGCCACTTATGTGGCAACTGGTACCGACTCTGGTCGGCGAAATGGGACAGGCCTTTCCCGAGCTTTGTCGCGCCGAATCCTTAATCGGGGAGACCCTCAAGCTCGAGGAGACACGTTTCCGCGAAACCCTGGAGCGGGGCTTAGGCCTGCTAGCCAAGGAAACAGATAAGCTTAGGGAAGACGAGCCGCTTCCCGGCGAGATCGCCTTCAAGCTTTACGATACCTACGGCTTTCCCCTCGACTTGACCGAGGATGCGCTGCGTGCCGAGGGCCGCAGCGTCGCGCAATCCGGTTTCGATGCCGCCATGGCGCGCCAGCGCGAGACTGCCCGCGCCACCTGGAAGGGTTCCGGCGAGGCAGCTACCGAAGAGGTCTGGTTCACGCTTCGCGATGAGGTCGGCACCAGCGAGTTCCTCGGTTACGAAGCGCACCGTGCTGACGCCGCCGTCACCGCGATCGTCGTCGACGGCCAAGCAACCGATAGAGCTTTAGAGGGCCAAACCGTTAGCCTACTCGCAAACCAGACACCTTTCTATGGTGAGTCTGGTGGCCAGGTTGGTGATCGCGGTACCCTCCGAGGGACCGGCGGCCTCGAAGTGCGCCTCGACGACACCCAGCGTAAGCTTGACGACATGGTGATCCACCAGGGCGTGGTCATCACGGGCAGCCTGCGCAAAGGCGATGAGGTGACACTGACCATCGACGAAAACCGCCGGGCTGCCCTACAGCGGAATCATTCGGCAACCCATCTGTTGCACGCAGCACTGCGTAACCACCTCGGCGACCATGTGACGCAAAAGGGCTCTCTCGTAGCACCCGAGCGGCTACGCTTCGATATCAGCCATCCCAAAGGGATGAGCGCCGAGGAGCAGGCAGCAGTCGAGGTCGAGGTCAACCGTCAGGTGCTGGCAAACACCACCGTCACGATGCTCGTCACTAGCCCTGAGCAGGCGGTCGAGGCCGGTGCGCTGGCTTTGTTCGGTGAGAAATACGGTGAGCGCGTGCGCGTCGTGACCATGGGCAGTGACAGCAAGCCGTTCTCGGTCGAGCTGTGCGGCGGCACCCATGTCGGGCGCACGGGCGACATAGGGCTGTTCAAAATCATCAGCGAAGGCGCAGTCGCGGCTGGCATCCGCCGCATCGAGGCGCTGACCGGCGAAGGCGCCCTAGCCTACGTCAATCGGCAGGAGCAAGCCCTGCGCGATGCCACAGGCGCGCTCAAGATCGCACCCGCGGAACTTGCAGAGCGTATCGCCGGGCTGCTCGACGAACGTAAGCGCCTGGAGCGCGAGCTGGCCAACGCCCGCCGCGCCCTGGCCACTAGCGGTGGCGGGAGCGGCGCCGCCGGTATCAAGGACGTGGCCGGCATCTCGCTCGTCGCCCGTCAGCTTGAAGGCGTGCCCGCCAAGGACCTGCGTGGCATGGCCGACTCCATGAAAAAGGAGCTCAGCAGCGGTGTGGTCGCGGTGGTCGCCGTGGCGGACGGCAAGGCCGCAGTCGTGGTCGGCGTGACGGACGATCTCACCGATCGCCTGGATGCGGTCTCGCTGGTGCGCGCAGCGTCAGAGGCGCTTGGCGGCAGGGGCGGCGGCGGCCGAGCTGATCTCGCCCAGGCGGGCGGGCCGGACGCCTCGGCCGCCCCAGCCGCCCTTGCCGCTATCGAGGCCGCCATGGCCAGCGCCGCGGGCCAGTGAACAGAGCGTACTTTTGCGCCGTGCGGCTTTGGCTTGCCGGCCTGATTCTTGCTTTCCCTGCCGCCGGGCTTGCCGCGCCGGCCCCGCCGATTGTCGATGTGACCTGGCTGCAACAGCATCTTTGCAGCAGCAGCATCGTTGTGCTTGATCTGCGCCGCTCTGTGCGCAATTTTGCCGCCCAGCATGTGCCGTGTAGCGTGCACAGTGACTACTATGGCGGCGGCTGGCGCGCGAGCCGCGATGGTGTCGAGAACATGGTGCCCCCCGTGGCGCACTTAGAGGCGCTGATCGGCGGCCTGGGCATCGGCAACGACAACCACGTAGTGCTGGTAACAGCTGCCGTCGATATGTTCTCAGCCGCCGAGCTAGCGCGGGTCTACTTCATCTTTCGTTATCTCGGCCACGGGGCGGTCTCGATCCTAGACGGGGGTATGGACGCCTGGACCGCTGAGTGGGACAACGACGTCGAAGTAGGCGAAGCCGAGCCCGTGCCAATCGTCTTCAGCGCCCGGCCGCGATCTGACATGGTAGCAAGCAAAGCTGAGGTACACGCGGCCATGGCAAGCGGAAAAACTCTAGTTGATATGCGAAATAACGACCATTACCTCGGCATCAATTCGACCCACGTCGTAGTGCGTTCCGGCACCATCCCCGGCGCCGCCAACTTGCCCATGACTTGGCTAACCGTGAATGAGGGCCTACGCTTTCGCGCGCCGACGCAATTGCGCATGCTTTGGACCCTTGCCGGCCTTAATCCAGAGAGTCCGCAAATCCTGTTCTGCAACTCAGGCCTCGAAAGCGCCGTCGGCTGGCTCGCCCTCGGCGCCCAGCTGGGCAATAGCGCGGTCAAGCTCTACGATGGCTCTCTCGCCGAATGGTCCGCCGACCCCAGCCTGCCGATGACGGCGGCGGTCGCTCTCGACTAAATTCATCGTCACCGTGGTGTCGAGCATACTTGTCTCCTATTTGCAGAACAAATCGCGCATTGAGATTGTCCGTCGTCAGGGATTTCTGGACAGATTGCAGCTTAACCTAAGCTAGGAATTGGCTCATCTGTTTGTTCATTTTAAGCGGCTTGCTTTCGGTGCTGCAAGCGTCGTTGGTTGATTGTTTTTTCCTTGATCCTTTCTCTTTGTTGGAGGATTTGATCCCCGCGTCCGAAGTAGACGTCAGCCGGGGTGAGATTTTGTAAGCTCTCATGGTATCTGTGATGATTGTAGTGGCTGATGAACCTGCCAATCTGGCCCTTTAGATCACCGGGCAAGAAGTAGTTTCCCAGAAGGATGCGGTTCTTCAAGGTCTGATGCCACCGCTCGATCTTGCCTTGGGTCTGGGGATGGTATGGAGCCCCACGAACATGATCCATGCCGTTGTCATCGAGCCATTCGGCCAGTTCAGTTGCGATGTAACTGGACCCATTGTCAGAT